>Ga0180216_1001472_pt1 | contig 21015 bp, 16 predicted proteins | sample eDN3rd37CBELigMG_FD_128879 | JGI IMG/M metagenome (GOLD analysis project Ga0180216, IMG submission 128879) | Enriched Miracle-Growth compost microbial communities from Emeryville, California, USA - eDNA 3rd pass 37_C BE-Lig MG (version 2)... ...
CCAGCCGCCAAGGGAGCCTCGCGTGGTTACCCACGTATGGTTTTTTGTCGTAGCCGTTGAGCCGGTCGTGCGACCGCTCCCAGCATCACGGCCGTTCGACTACTGATAGTTGGTGCCCGGCAAGGTGGCCGTCGCGCTGGGGCTGCCGTAGGGCGAACCAGCGGTGGTGGCGGCCCCGCTGCCGAAGCGGCCAGTGCTGCCCGGGGCAAAATCGGTGCTGCTGCCGGCGGTCAGGTTCGCCGGGGCGGTCGTGCCGTAGGGCGAGGTGTACTGGCCGACGGTCATCGGCTTATTATCCGACATGTTGCCCGGATCGTAGCCGGTGCTGCCCGGCATGCCGTACTGCGTAGCGGCCCCGGTGTTGTAGCCCGGAGTTGCCGGTGTGGTCGGCGTCGTCGGGTAGGCACTGGTGGTGGCAGGGTAAGCGCCGCCCGTCGGCGTGCCGTACGAAGGCGTCGTGGCCGCGCCCGTCGAGCCCGGGTATTCCCAGCCGGTCGCGCCGGTGGAAGGCACCGTGCTGTTACGAGCATCGGCGGTTTGGATCGCCGCGCCGTAGCCGTTGGGCGTCGTGGTGGCGCCGTAAGCAGGCGTGCCCGTGGCGGCCGCCGGATTGTAGGCGGTGTTGCCGTAGGCCGTGGTGTCGTAACCGGTGGTACCGTAGGCCGGGGTGCCCGTGGTGCCGTAGCCGCCCGTGGCCGCCGTGTTGCCGTAAGCGGCAGCGGCGGTGTTGTCATAACCAGCAGCGGCCGTAGCGCCGTATTCCTGGCCGTAACGCGGCTGGTAGCTGGCGGGCGAAGCCGTGGTGCCCGTGGTGCCGTAGCCGCCCGCGGTAGCACCATAGGCGCCGGCGGTGGCATCGTAGGCGCCGCCGTAAGCGTTGTTCGTCGTGCCGTAAGCACCCGTGGCACCATAGGCGTTGGCGGCGGTCGCGTCGGTGGAGGTGCTCGGGTAACTGCCGGTTCCGGCAGTGGTGTTATTCGTGTAAGCGTTGTAAGCCGGCGGCGTGCTGCTGGCCGACAGGCTATCGGTGCTGCTCAACGAGCTGCCCGAGGTGCTGGCCAACGGGCTGCTGCTCGACGAGCTGTCGCTACCGGTCGTACCCGCGAGCGTGGAGGGCTTAGCCTTCGACGACGGCAATTCCACCGTGCTGTCGGCATAGCTGCTCTTTGGTGCCGACGCGACGGCCGGCTCCGAGCCACTTTTCTTGCCCCACGGCCACGCTTTCGCCAGGCCGCCGCCACCGCGACAACCAGTCAATACAATAATGCTCAGACCGACAACGGTCAGTCGCGCGATGGGAATCCGCATGGGCTCAGCCTCGCTCTTGGTTCAAAGCGCCGGTCAGATAGGGCACCACCGGCGTGTCATCCGTGACAATGGGAGGGGACGTGAAACCAACGCTATCGCTGCTTGCCAATAGCAACAAACTGCGACGCACTTGGTAATGTTGTCGGCCTTCCAAGACCTGTCGTTGATTCAATCCCGAAAGTTCATGCACTCTCGGTAATCGCCAAACTTGGCAAACGATCGGGGCGGGACTATAGGAGGGGGCGAACGGCCCGTCAACGGCAAATCAGCGGCATTTCACGCGAGAAAAGGCCAAGAACCTCGGCGGCCTCCAGACGCGAACGCTGCTAGCGCGCCGGCTGCGCTAGCAGCAAGCAGTACCCGCCGGCGGCTGGGAATAACGCCTGGCTCGTGTGGCGGAGCAACTGCGGCAAACGTGCTGGCGGACCAAGGGGCTGTAGTGCAGAACCTCAATCGAAGTTCACGACGTCGCCGCCAGCCCGAGTCGAAAGTGCCCGGTACACGTTGATATCCAGGTGCTGGTTGAACAGCCGCACCGAGTCATCGCCCAGCAGGAAGTTGGCACCCATCGGGTGATTGCTGCTGAAGTCTTCAAAGTGCCCGTGCTCATCGTTGGGCGGATGATCGGTTACGCCGACCACGCGCGCGATGGCTTCTTCGCCGCCCGGCACGGCGCCCACCCAGGTGGAGAAGTCCAGCTTGCTGGAACGCTCGCCCACCAGGATGGTGTTGCTCAGGCCGTCAGTGATGGCGCCGAACGTGATCCGGCTGTTGTGGTAGAACACGCCGTCGCCGTGGCATTGCTGCCCGGGCGGCAGGTCTTCGCACTCCTCGAGCTCGATCGTGCCGAACATCGCCACGTAGTTGCTCTTGGCTAGCTTGGCCAACGCGGTGCCGTCTTCGCGGGTGAGTGTGAACGTGGTTGCCGGGTTGGAATCGGAGTGGCAGAAGAACGATTCGAGGATGGCTTCCCGCGCGGTCGCGTGTTGGGCGTTGGTGATGGGCAGGTCGTAGTTCATCGACTGCGCCAGCGGCATCTGGTCCATGTACGGCAGCAGGCGGCTGGCCCAACCCCAGCCCGGCTGGCCGTTCGGGTCGGGCTTGCCCGAGGTGTTGGCCGTCCAGCCAGAAGGCAAGTAGTGCTGTTGGTCGTAATGGATGTGCAAGGCCAGGCCGATTTGCCGGAGATTACTTTGGCAGGTGGTGCGGCGCGACGACTCGCGGGCGGCTTGCACTGCCGGCAGCAGCAGTGCGATCAAAATGCCGATAATCGCGATCACCACCAGCAGTTCAACCAGGGTGAACGCCCGGCGCAGGTTCGTGGAACGGGGGCGGAGCATACGGCGATCCTTATCAGGTCGCGCTGGCCGCGGTCGCTGGGGAGAGCAGCGGCCTGGAGCGCGATGGTGGGTTGGAAGCTCAACCGTGCCGGCGGCGGCGCCTGAGTCGGGCGCGGCAGCAGGCAACAAACGGTCGACAGAGAAACGCGGTTCAACACGCAGCGAGTTCGACAGCAAGCGGGCGCGATGTACACCTGAATTGCTGCAAGCTGGGCTGCTTGGACATGGACGAGCATTCCGGCCAGCGCACACGCTAAAGCCGAAACGGCCATGCCTGCCTGGCCCGGCAAACCGAGCGCAGGCGACGCGCTATGACAGCAGCGCGTTTAAAGAACCGCGGCTTCCGGAGGAGCGCGCGAAGAGAAGCCCCGGGCAATGGGAGCAACAAATGTCGTGTGAGTATTGCTCACCGACGGCGTTACCAGCGGCTCGCTGCCCTGCCATTGAGGCGGTTGTACCATGGCGCAGGCCATGGCCAAGAATTGGCAGGCAAGACAGCCATCGGCACTGCCGGCCACTTCTGCCGGCGGAAGCACGCTGGCTTTGGTTCCCGGCGGGATGTGTTGCCGGGCTTTCGAGGCGTCTGCGTGGTCGTCCTCGGCGTGGTGATGACCGCAGCAGCGGTGCGACTTACCGTGGCCTTTTGCCTGATCGGCGGTCGCGGCGGCGAAGTCGACCGAGCATAGGCCGCCGGCGCAGTCTCCATGGCCGTGGCTGTGCATCCGCCCGGCGAACAAAATCGCCGCGACGTAGACGGCCAGCGATGCCCAGAGGATATGGGGGCGGCGGACCACGAGTAAAACGCCTGAGGAGCGAATGGGTGAAACGGTGCGAGGAGCTAAATGCAATCCGTTTGCAGTAAGCTCAAAAATATCCATTCGCACCCGGCGATGCAAGCGCATTCGCTCCTTCTTCATGGGCTTCTAACCCGGCTGGGGGCCCTTGTGCGGTGCCGACTCCTGTCTTAGAATCCCTCTATTAATAGGGATTTGTGGCCGCTTGCAGCCTAGCCATTCTCCTTGGTGCGCCACCCAAACCGCGGTTGTTGCTCCCAGGAATTGTGGCGAATCTGCTAAAGTGTCATCGTCGCCGGTCGTGGGCGTTTGCGCCTTGGTATGCCCGGCGGCGAGTTACCTGAACCTCCAAAGCGCCGCGAGGGCCTGATCCCTTGGCGGCGTTTTTTTGTTCGGGCAATCCCTGTCGGGAAATTCTGGCGCGTGCGTGGCGGTGGTGAGCCCCCCCTCGGACGCGCGTTCCGTCCTGCCCTCCAGGTTGCCGAACATGGCCGAAGAACATCTTTCGCGTCGCCGCAACGGCGACGTCACCGCCTCGTGTCCGGGCGGTCAGTACGCCGATTTTGGCCCCTCCACCCTCTCGGTGCATGCCGGGGAGTGTCACCAAAAGCACGGCGATGCCATCACCGATCCGATCTTTTGCGCGTCGACGTATACCTTCGCCGACACGCAGAGCGTGATCGACTTCATCGAACAGAAACAGCAGCGCGAAGAATACGGGCGTTACGGTAACCCGGGCGAACGTGTGGTCGAACGCAAGCTGGCTGCCTTGGAAGGCGGCGAGTCGGCCGTGCTGTTCTCAACCGGCATGTCGGCCATCGTGGGCCTGTTGATGGCCAAGCTCAGCGCCGGCGATGAGATCATTTTCTTCGACGAATGTTATCACCGCAGCCGCGAGTTCTGTCGCAAGCACCTGGCACGCTTTGGCGTCACCACCAAGGAAGTGCGGGCCTGTGATTACGAGGCCATGGAAGCCGCCATTGGCCCCAATACTAAACTGCTGGTCAGCGAATCGCCGACCAACCCGCATCTGAGCTGCGTCGACCTGGAGCGGTTCGCCGCGATCGGTCGCAAGCACGGCGTGGAAACGCTGATCGATGCCACGCTGGGCACGCCTTACAACATCCGGCCGCTAGAAGCTGGCATTGATTACGTGCTGCACTCGGCCACCAAGTACCTGGCCGGGCACAACGACCTGTTGGCCGGCGTAGTGGTGGGCTCCGAAGAGAAGATGGAGCCGGTCCGCAAGCTGCGCGGCATCATGGGCGCCATCAATTCGCCGCACAACATCTACCTGTTGCAGCGCGGCTTGAAGACGTTTGAACTGCGGATGCAGCGGCACAACCAGAACGGCCTGGCGGTGGCCCAGTTCCTGGCGTCACACCCGCGGATCGAACGCGTGTACTACCCCGGCCTGGAATCGCATCCGTACTACGAAATTGCCCGGCGGACGATGCGGGGCTTTGGCGGCCTGGTCACCTTCATGGTGAAGGATGCTGACTGGCGGCAAACGGCCGACGTGGTCGACGCCGTCACCATTCCGCGGATCGGCCCCAGCCTGGGTGGGGTCGAATCGCTGATCGAGCAGCCGCTGGTGATGAGCTACTACGAATGCCCGCCCGAAGACCGCAAGGCGTACGGCATCTACGACAACATGATCCGCTTGTCGTGCGGGATTGAAGATACCGACGACCTGATCGAGGACCTGCGGCAGGCGCTCGACCGCCTGAAGTAGTGTTGCTTTTTGACAACGCGCAGCGTGGGGCACGCTGCGCGTTCTATCTTGCGCGGATTTTTGCGGCGACTTTTTTGACAGCCTTCCGATTGCGACCTACGTATTGAATTAGCCGCCACAGGGAAGCTGTGGTCGGCCAGCTAGCGGCAAATCGAAAAAGGCAAACCGGTCGCGAGGCCGGGACGCAAAGCCATGGGGCTCTCTAGTAGAGCTCGCCAGGCCGCCGAAATTTGCGGGCGCTGTTGCAGGTGTTCGCAAGGCGGTCGTGTATTCGATTTTTGTCACGCCCTGCCGCGTAACTCTCCGACGGTGCCCCCGCCCGGGTGGGAATCCCTTTCCCCCCGCACGCGAGCGCGTGGTTTATAAGCCACACTAGTGTGTGCCAGGATCGGCGGAGCTAAACCCGTGCCCACGGCATCGCCACCGGCCGAGGATAGGAATGCCCGGCGGCTGTGCATGGCCGCATCCGGGCGTCCCCGCTGCCAACAAGTGCTGTCGTTGAGGTATCCACGAATGTCTCGCCCTCGCACCCGCTCTCGCCAGTTGCGCCGTCGCGGAGCCACGCTGGTGCTCTGCGCCATCCTGATCGTGTTCATGATGGGGTTGTTGGCCTTCGCCATCGACCTGGGATATATCGTACTGGTCCGGACGCAAATGCAGACGGCCGCCGATGCCGGCGCTTTGGCCGGGGCCGCAGCCACCTTCCTGGGCACGGAAACCGCCGAGGAAGAGGCCCTGCGGTTCATCGGCTACAACGAGGCCGGCGGGCACAAGATCAAGCCCGAGGACGTGGAGATCCGCTTCGGCAAGTGGGACAGCGATAGCCGCGTGTTCACCCAGGCGTATTCCGACGCCGAGGCGATCGAAGTCACCATTCGCCGCGAGAACCAGCCGTTGTTCTTCGGTAAGATTTTCGGCAGCACGTTCGATACCGAAGTGAGCGCCGTGGCAACCTTCCAGCCACGCGACATCATGCTGGTGCTCGATTACTCGGGCTCGATGAGCTACGACAGCCAGTTCGGCGCCATCGACGACCTGGGCCGGTCCGCGGTCGAAGCGAACCTGCTCCAGATCTACAACGAGCTTGGGGCTCCCAAGTTCGGCAAGATGAAGTGGACGCCGGAGTCGATTTCGTCGACCAACGTGAATACGGTCAAGTCGACCCTCGGCCTGACCAACGTGAAGTATCCCTACCCACGCGGCTCGTGGGATGACTACATCAACTACGTGATGAACGATTCGGCCGTGAACAAGGCCGGGTACCGCAAGAAGTACGGCTACCTCACCTGGGTGCATTACCTGCTCGCGAAGAACTACAGCTATTCGGACAACCCGAATCTCTGGAAGACGTCGCAGCAGCCGCTGACCGCCGTCAAGAACGCCGTGGACGTGCTGGTTTCGTACATCCAGGAGAACAGCCCGAAAGATCGGCTTGGGTTCACCCTCTACACCGCGGCGGATGGCACCGCCAAGGTGGAACAGAACCTGACCGACAACTTCACCAAGGTGGCTCAACTGGTGCGCCAGCGCCAGGCGGGGCATTACACGGCGTACACCAACATCTACGATGGTCTGCGGGTGGGACGCCTGGCGCTGCAGAACGGGGCTCGGCCTTCCGCTCAGAAGATGATCGTGCTGATGACCGACGGCCAGGCCAACTTGCCGGTCAACGAATCGTACGGCAAGTCCTACGCCTTGCAGGAAGCGCAGCAGTGCAAACAGAACCGGATCCCGGTGGTGACGATCTCACTGGGGGCCGACGCTGACTCCAAACTGATGCAGCAGATTGCCGACATCACCGGCGGCGTGCACTTCAACATCCCCGGTGGCCAATCGGTGGCAGACTACGAGGAACAGTTGAAAAACGTGTTTCGCCGCGTGGCCGGCGACCGCGGGCTGGTGCTGGTGAAATAACGCCTGGGCTGGGGAGTGCCTGCGGCAAGCGGGCAACTGGGACGGTCCCTGAACCCCGGGCGATTGGCAAGGCTTATCACGAGTTCTCCTACCGAGCCTGCGCGGACAAGCGCAGGCTCGTTTTATTGGCGGCCACACCTGGGGGCGGGCGTTGGCGGCGAATGTCCGCCGGCTCCCCATGGTTACGGCGGCGGGCCTGGGATAAAATCAGGTACTTTCCTGCCATCATTCCCACCCCGAGAAGCCATGAGCGAGTTTGTCACCGTAGCCAAGGTGGGCTCCATTCCAGAGGGGCGCGGCGAAGCCTTTCCCGTTCGCAATCGAACCGTGGCCGTGTTCAATGTCGGCGGCGAGTACTACGCCATCGACGACTTTTGCCCGCACATGGGCGCTTCGCTGGCCGGCGGCGAGGTCCGCGATAATGTCGTGGCGTGTCCCTGGCATGCCTGGCGGTTTTCGGTCTGCGACGGCACCTGGTGCGATAATCCGCGGCTGAAGGTCGACGCCTTCGAGGTCCGCGTGGTCGGCGATGAGATCCAGGTCAAAGTGCCCGATCCGCAGGAAAACGCCCGCTAACGGCCCGCGTCATGCCGCGCACCGCGCGGCAAGGGCTGCATCCCCCCTCCCCTTTTCCACCACCGGCCGCAAAGCAAGCGCGGCCGCGCAGCAAAGCGAATCAGCGCGATGACGGAGCCTTGGCAGCAGATTGAGCAGTTGATGTGGCGCGATCCGGGCGGCCGGGGCGTCTCGGGCTACCTGCACCGGGGCCGGCCGCTGGCCGAAGGCCAACTGGCTGACGCCGTCGAAAGCCTTGCCCAAACCACCGGGGCCATCGCCATTGCCACCGGTTTCTGGATTCCCACGCCCGAGGGCGGAGCGGCCGAAACCGATGGCCCGCCAGGCGCGCTCTACCTGGCCCGCACGTTTGCCGCCCTGGGCCGCGAAGTGGTGCTGGTGACCGACTCGTTCGGCATGCCGCTGGTGGAAGCCGGCTGCGACGCGCTGGGCCTGCCCCGCGAGTGCATCGTGGAGTTCCCCTTCGAGTCGCCCGAGGTCGATCATCCGCATCGGGCTTCCAATGCGGCCGAGTACAGCACGGTGACCGACCGCTTTGTCGATACGTTCCTGGCTTCGCCGCAAGGGCAGCGGATCGATCACCTGATCTCCATTGAGCGGGCTGGCCCCAGCCACACGGTCGAGTCGTACAAGAACTGCTCGCCGGAAGATATCGACGACGCTTGCTTTGAAACCGACGTGCCTGAGCACGATCGCGACGTGTGCCACAACATGCGGGGCGAGTCGATCAACGCCTGCACGGCCAAAGTACACCGGCTGTTCGAGGCGGCCGCCGCGCGGACGACGATCACCACCATCGGTATTGCCGACGGCGGCAACGAGATCGGCATGGGTCGCTACCCGTGGTACGTGTTGCGCAAGGCGATTGCCTTTGGCCCCGCCGCGCGCGTGGCCTGCCGGATTCCCACCGATTTTGGGCTGCTGGCCGGTGTGAGCAACTGGGGCGGATATGCCCTCTCACTGGCGCTGTGCCACCGCTTGGGCCGGTTGGATCTCGCGGCCCCTTGGAACTTGGAAGATCAGCGGCGGCTGGTGGCGGCCATTGTGGAAGAAGGTGGCGGCGTGGACGGCGTAACGCGCCAGCGGCAAGCCACCGTTGATGGCCTGCCGCTGGAAACGTATTTGCAACCACTGTTTGGCTTCCGCCAGGTGTTGGGGCTGGACGACTAACCGTCCGCTGCCCCTTCCCTTTACGCACCCCGCTTGGATGCCCGCCGGCGATCGTGGGCCGAGAGCAGGATCTTCCGCAGCCGGATGCTCTTGGGCGTGACTTCCACGTACTCGTCTTCGGCGATGTACTCCAAGGCGGCTTCCAGGCTCATTTCACGCGGCGGCTTGAGCAGGATGTTGGCGTCGCTGCCGGCCGCGCGGATGTTGGTGAGCTTCTTTTCCTTGGTGGGGTTCACTTCCATGTCGTTTTCGCGGCTGTTCTCGCCGACGATCATGCCTTCGTACACGACGTCGCCGGGCGCCACGAACAACTCGGCCCGCTGTTGCAGCCCATCCAGGGCGTAAGCCACGGCCTTGCCCGACACCATCGACACCAGCACGCCGTTAGAACGCTCATTCAGATCGCCAGCCATGGGCCGGTATTCGCGGAAGCGGTGGTGGATGATCGCCGTGCCCGCGGTGGCGTTGAGCAGCTTGGTCCGCAAGCCGAGCAGGCCGCGCGACGGAATCAGGAACTCCAGGTGGCTGAAACTGCCCCGGGTTTTCATTTCCTCGATCACGCCGCGGCGGTTGCCCACCAGTTCCATCACCGGGCCAGTCTTGTCGGGCGGCACCTCGACCACCAGCAGTTCGAACGGTTCTTCCACCACGCCGTCAGCCCGCTTGCGGGTGATGACTTGCGGCTTACCGACCGAGAGTTCGTATCCTTCGCGGCGCATGGTTTCGATCAACACGGCCAGGTGCAGCACGCCGCGGCCGGCCACGGCGAACGCTTCAGCCCCTTCGATCGGCCGCACCCGCAGGGCCACGTTGCGTTCCAGCTCCTTGTTGAGCCGGTCGCGCAGGTTGCGCGAGGTAACGTACTTGCCTTCCTTGCCGGCCAGGGGCGAGTTGTTGATCGTGAAGACCATTTCCATCGTCGGTTCGTCGACCGTGAGCCGCGGCAGCGCCACTGGGCGGGCTGGATCGGTAATCGTGTCGCCAATTTCGACATCTTCCAAACCGACGAGGGCCACCACGTCGCCGGCGGTCGCCTCGGGCACTTCGAGCCGGCCCAGCTTGTCGAACACGTTGACGGCCGCCACCTTGCAGGACCGCACCACGTCGCCGGCCTGGATCAGCGACACGGTTTGATTCTTCTGCACGGTGCCAGAGTAAATGCGGCCGATGGCGATGCGGCCCACGTACTCGGACCAGTCGAGCGTGGTGACGAGCATTTGCAGCGGGGCCGAGGCATCGATCTCCGGGCCGGGGATTTCGCTCAGCACCAAATCCAGCAGCGGCTGCATCGACGTGCCTGGCGTGCTGGGATCGTGCGTGGCGTAGCCTTCGCGGGCCGTGGCAAACACGTACGGGAAATCGGCCAAGTGATCGTCAGCGCCAAGGTCCAGGAACAGCTCGAAGGTTTCATTGAGCACTTCGTGGGGCCGGGCGTCGGGCCGGTCGATTTTGTTGACCACCACGATCGGCTTGAGTTTTGCTTCCAGGGCCTTGGTCAGCACGAACCGCGTCTGGGGCATCGGGCCTTCCAGGGCATCGACCAGCACCAGCGCGCCGTCGGCCATGCGGAGCACGCGTTCGACCTCGCCGCCAAAGTCCGCGTGGCCCGGCGTATCGATCAGGTTGATCTTCACGCCGCGATACGGCAGCGCGATGTTCTTGGCCAGGATGGTGATGCCCCGCTCCCGCTCCAGATCGTTCGAGTCGAGAATCCGTTCGCCCTGCAACTGGCTGGCGCGGAACTCACCGCTTTGGCGCAGCAGGCAGTCGACCAGCGTCGTCTTGCCGTGGTCGACGTGGGCAATGATGGCAATGTTGCGAATATCGTCGCGTCGCATGCTGGGTTCCAGGTAGATCGATCGGCGGTAAGGGGAGGCGATACTGCGGGCGGCAACGGGCTGGCGATCCAACGCGCACTACGGCGCCGCAGGCAGCCATCAAATTGGCAGAACGCGGAGGCAATGCGTCAGGCAGGCGATGCCACTAGTTGAGCACGGCACCGGCGGCAAATGGTCGGTTAGCTGCTGGCTCGCTGGGCGTACGGCGTTTTCTGCCCTGCGTGCCGGCGAGCGGCGGCTCACGGTCGGCGGGGACGCTACACGCGGAAGGTGCCGCCAGAAGTTCCGCGGCCGGGCGGGCGACTGCTTCCCAATATCGGGGGGAGCATCCTACCACGACCATCGCTTGTTCAACAGAGCGCCAAGGACGGCACCAGACCGTTTCGCAAGCTAGCTGCCGCTGGGTGGAGGCATCGAACGATGGGCGGGACTATAGGGGAGATTACGAAGCTGCTAAGCCGCAAATTGTACGACAAACAGCTCCTGGCGGCACGGGGTAATTTGCGCGGTTCGCGGCAGAAAAGCGCACACCGCCGCCTGCGAACTTGCCTGTGCCGCTGCTAGCAGCGCCATCGCGAGCGCTTGCGGCGGCGCGTAGCTTCTTGCCGTGCGGTTACAGGTTGGTGCCGGAGCCGGTGTCGCCACCTTCACGCAGCCGACGCACCTTGTCCAGCAGCTCAGGCACGTCCTGGTAGTTGTAGTCCAGGCCGGCCAGGGCACTGAGATGGGCTTCGGCACGGTCCAGGTCGCGCAGGCCCAAGGCCAGCTTGCCAGCCCGGTATAGGGCCAGTTTCTTGCTGTCCTGGTTACGATCCGAAATCTCGCGGATCGCCTGCTCGTAGTTGTCCATGGCGAGCTTGTACTGCTTGATCTGGTGGAAGCACTCGCCCAGTGAGAGCAGCACGTCGCCGCGACGCTGGGGATCGGCGCGGGCTTCTTGCAGCACGCGGATCGCCTCGTTGATCATCTTGGCCTTCTTCATCCGCAGACCTAGCTCGTAACGGTAGCCCAAGTGGTTGGGATACCGTTCGCAGCGGTTGCGGTAGACTTCCATTTCCATGTTGTTGAGCTCGACCTTGTACCGCTTGTACAGGTTCAAAGCTTCTTCGGTGCGCTCGTTCTGGGCGCGTTGTTCGGCAATCGCGACCTTCTCACGCAGGCTGCGGAGACGGGCCTCTTCCAGCCGCTCGCGGATGTTCACGTCGCCGCCGCCGGCGACTTGCAGGGCCTTCTCGAGCATCGTCACGGCTTCGTCGTGGCGATCCTCGCGCGTGTAGAGGTCGGCCAAATCGACGTAGTTCTCGACGTTGCTCGGGTTCTTGTTAATCGCCTTCTGCAATTGCTGCTCGGGCGTGAGCTGTAGCCCGGGAGCATCCTCAGGCTTTTCCGCCCGGACTTCGGTCGAGGTTTCCGCCTGTTCGAGCCCGGACTTCTTGATGGTGTTCTTGATGGTGCAGTTGCCGATACCGCGTTTGGCTTCTTCGTCGGTACTGTCGGCGGCCAGCACGCGCCGCCAGCAGTTGATGGCTGCGTCGAATTCGCCGTGATTTTCCAGGGCCCGGGCCAGCAGCCGGTTGGTGTCGGGATTTTTGAGATCGACCTGCACCGCCGCCTTGAGGAACTCGATCTGCGATTCCTCGCAGTGCATGTTCTCGCAGGCCTCGGCCAGCGCGGTGAGGGTGGCCACCTCGTGCGGGTTCTTGGTCAGCAGGTCGATCCCGGCATTGAAGGTGGCGGCCCAGTCCTTCTTGCGGGCTGCGTTCATCATCGTGGTCTTGCCGGAAAGCAGCGAGAGCTTGCCGCCCTTCTTAGAATTGGCAAACTTGCGCTGTAGCGCGCTGAGCAGGTTCTGCACGTAAACCACGTTGCCCGGATCGCCTTGCACGCATCGGACAAACATTTCGATGGCGTAGTCAAAGTTGCCCGCCGCGGCCATCTTGCTGCCGTGTTGAAACAACTGCTGCAAGCGACTGCGAACCTGGGGCGAAATGGGCTGACGGGTTTCTTCCACCATGTTGAATCTCGAGCTTTGCTTGGCCCCGAAACGAACTATGCCCACGGTGCAATCGGACGTGGGAGCGTCAACCACCGGGGGGCGTGGAATCGCATTGCGCTACCAGGCGACGTAACCCAAAGAAGTGGCAAACCAACGGGTCGCCGAACAGATAAAACTGTTCAGCACAATGGGTTCCGCAACAAACGTCGCACCGCACCCCCCTGCTCAACCAACGCAACATATTGTAGCTTGCTGGTATCGGCGAAACAACGCGAGGTGAGGGCCCCCCTGGAGGGTTGCCGCGACCGTAAAATGCCTCCTGGTAAGGGGCTTTAGCCGCGCATCGCAGCCGCGGCATACGGCTCCCCCCGCCTCGCACCCCCATTTGCCTGGTGTTGTCGCTCCGGCGCAGCCTGTCGCGCTGGCCGGTCTTTCACTCGCTCAACGGCCAAGGCGCCACCGGACCTATGCCAAGCCCGCACGCTCCCATCGCACAACATTCGCCCGGCCGGGTGTACCTGGTCGGAGCCGGCCCCGGCGATCCCGACCTGGTTACGCTTCGCGGCGCGGCGCTGCTGGCTCAGGCCGACGTGGTGCTGTTCGACTACCTGGTAAACCCCGCGGTGATGCGGTATGCGCGGCCCGACGCCCGGCAGATCTGCCTGGGCAAGCACGGCAGCGGCCGGATGCTCAGCCAGGACGAAGTCAATCGCGAGATGATCGAGGCCGCCCAGGCGGGCAACATGGTGGTCCGCCTCAAGGGCGGCGATCCAGCCATCTTTGGCCGCGGCGCCGAGGAAGCTGAGGCCCTGTTAGCCGCCGGCATCCCGTTTGAAATTGTGCCCGGCGTGACCGCCGCTCTGGCTGCCGGCAGCTACGCCGGCATTCCTGTGACGCATCGCCAGATGGCTTCGGCCGTAGCGTTTGTCACTGGGCACGAATGCGATCACAAGGACGCCCGGATCGATTGGGCCCCGCTGGCTTCGTTCCCGGGCACGCTCGTGTTCTACATGGGCGTGACTACTGTGCGAGAATGGACCGACGCCCTAATGGCCGCCGGCAAACCGGCCGATACCCCGGTTGCCGTCGTCCGCCGGTGCAGTTGGCCCGACCAGATGACGCTGAAAACCACGCTGGGCAACCTGGCCGACGATGTCCAGCAGCGGCGGCTGCGTCCGCCGGTGGTGACGATCGTGGGCGAAGTCGTCAACCTGGCCTCGCGGCTCAATTGGTTTGAGAAACGGCCGCTGTTTGGGCAGCGGGTGATGGTCACGCGCCCGCGGCACCAGGCGCACGTCTTGGACTCGCTGCTGACCGAACTAGGGGCCGACGTCGTGCTGCAACCGGCCATCGAAATCGAACCGCCGCCGTCGTGGGAACCTGTCGATCGGGCCATCGAGCAGCTTGAACAGTTCAACTGGATCGTGTTCTCCAGCGCCAACGGCGTGAACTACTTCCTCGAGCGGCTGCTGAAGCAGGCCGATCTGCGTCGGCTGGGTCATGTGCGGTTTGCCGCCGTTGGACCCGGCACGGCCGAAGCCCTGGCGGCATACCACCTGAAGGCGGACGTGGTGCCTGAGGAATATCGGGCCGAAGCCCTGGCGGCAGCTTTAGCGGAGCCGGCGCGGCAGGGCCAATCGTTCCTGCTGATTCGGGCCAGCCGCGGCCGCGAGGTCTTGGCCGACGAGTTGCGTGCCGCCGGCGGCACTGTGGAACAGGTGGTCTGCTACCTCAGCCGCGACGTCACGCAGCCAGATGAGGATGTAGCCACCGCTATGGCGGAGGGAGACATCCATTGGGTAACCGTCACCAGTTCGGCCATCGCGCGCAGTCTGCACGCCCTGTTCGGCGATGCCTTGAAACACACGCGGTTGGCCAGCATTAGCCCGGTGACTTCGGCCACGCTCCGCGAACTGGGGTTAGAGCCGGCGGCCGAAGCCACCGTGTACACCATGCCAGGACTGGCCGACGCGATTGTGCGAGCCAGCCGCAGCGAGCCAGGTACAATTGAGGAATAACAAGGAATCGGGCCGGCCATCGGCCAAAACCGATTCACGCTTTCGACCATTCACCAACGGCAACGGACATCATGCCGCGGACCTATCACAACCTGGGCCTGTCGTTTCAGTATCCCGATAACTGGATGCTCGACGAATCGGACGCCAACGCCGATTCGACCGGTCTTGGCGAGTCGCACTCGATCACGGTGAGCAGCCCCGGCGGTGCGTTCTGGACGTTGGTCAAACACCACGTCACGCAGGAGCCTGCCCGGGCGTTGGAAACGAGCCTCACGGCCATGCGCGAGGTCTATCCGGATCTCGACGTGGAACGTACCGAAGAAGAGATTGCCGGCCACCGGCTGCGGGGCTACGAACTGAACTTTATCTGCCTGGACCTGACCAATACGGCGGTGCTACAGAGCTTTCGCACCCCGACGGCCAGTTTCTTGATTATGTACCAGGCCGACGACCGCGAGTTCGACCAGGTGAAGCACGTATTTGACGCCATCACCACCAGCCTGCTGCACAGCCTGACGCCGCAGAAGGAAGCCACCTGGCCGCCTAAGCGGTTCTTTGACGAATAGACCGCGCCGCGGCAATTCAACGCACGCGCATACGAACGCCCCCGGGTATGGGCCGGATTTGCCAACACCCGGGGGCGATTGTCTTGCACGAAGTGCTTCTCGTGGCCTGCGGAGCGGACCTTGCAGGCGGTGCCTTAGCTGGTCTTTTCGTGGTGTCCGCCGAATTCGTACCGCATGGCCGAGAGCAGCCGGTCGGCGAATTGGGCTTCGCCGCGCGACGAGAACCGTTCAAACAGCGCGGTGCTGAGCACCGGCACCGGCACGGCTTCGTCGATGGCGGCGGCCAGCGTCCAGCGGCCCTCGCCGGAGTCGGACACCCGGCCGGCAAAGTTCGACAGTTGCGGATCTTCCGCCAAGGCCTGGGCCGTGAGGTCGAGCAGCCACGAGGCAATCACGCTGCCCCGCCGCCAGACTTCGGCCACCTCGGGCAGCGGGAACTCGAACTGGTAGTATTCGGGATTGCGGAGCGGCGTGGTTTCGGCGTCGATGTCGGTTTTCTTGGTGCCGACGTTGGCGTGCTTGAGGATGTTCAAGCCTTCGGCGTACGCGGCCATCACGCCGTACTCGATGCCGTTGTGCACCATCTTCACGAAGTGGCCGGCACCCGAGGGGCCGCAGTGCAGATAGCCCTGCTCGGCCGGGCTCGGCGGGCCCGATTTACCGGGCGTGCGCGCGGCGGCTTCCACACCGGGGGCCAGCGTTGCGAAGGCCGGCTCGCAATGCTTCACGGCGTCGGCATCGCCGCCGATCATCAGGCAGTAACCGCGTTCCAGTCCCCACACGCCGCCGCTAGTGCCGACGTCGAGGTAGCGGATGCCTTTTTCGGCGAGCTGCTGGCTGCGGCGAATATCGTCGTGGTAGTAGGAGTTGCCGCCGTCGATGAGGATGTCGCCTTTTGACAACAGCGGCGCCACATTGGCGATCGTTTGATCGACCACGGCTGCCGGAACCATCATCCACACCGCCCGGGTCGGCGACATGGCGTCCACAAACTCCTGGAGCGTTTTGGTGCCGACGGCGCCTTCCTTGGCGAGCTGATCGACCGATTCGGGCGAGACATCGTACACCACGCAGCGGTGGCCGGCTTTCATCAGCCGCCGCACCATGTTGGCTCCCATCCGTCCCAAACCGATCATGCCAATTTCCATGGGGTGCGCTCCCTGCTTCGCGGGTATGAGGTGCAATGGCCGGTGCAGCGGGCTGGGCTGGCAACCGGAGCCTGTCGTAAGGCTGGACGCTATTCTCCGCGCTGCCGGAGGTTGCGTCCAGTCAAGGGTAGCACGCGAATGGCGGGCAACGACGTCTGCTCGCCCGAGATGCCCCGCTGGCATTGACGCCGCCGCGGCATCCGCCGTAGGTTGCCGTTGCTACCGTTGCCGGAAATCAACCCTTGCTCGCCATCCTGGTGGATGCATGATGGACCGTGCCGACACCGCCTTGCCCGCTGGGCAGTATCGCTGCCCTGGCGAGCCGTATGCCATCAGTCGGTCGCTGCACCTGGCACGGCTGTCGGCGTTCTACCGCGGTTGTCGGAACTGCCCTCACCGCTTCGATCGCGAGCCGCTTTCTCCCCGCGCGGCCAGGCAGCTTGAAGCCCTGGAAGAGCCATCGGGCGGGGCGGCCGTCGGTTGCCTGGAAACCTTGGGCGGTCGCGACGGGGCCGACTTTGCACCCCGCGACGGGCGGCGTTTGGCGGCCGCCTTAGGATTGTGGCTGCGTGAGCAACAGGCCGAACCGCCGCAGCCACTCCAGGTGGTGCTGGCGTTTGATGGCCGGCCGCTGCTAGCCGAGTATGTGGCTCAAGCAGCCGAGGGTTTGCGCTGGGCCGGTTGCGGCGTGATCGACCTGGGCGTGACGACTGCGCCCGTGTTGGCCTTGGAACAGGCCGAGGTTGCCGCCGACGCAGCGCTATACCTGGGGGGCCCGACGGGCGAACCGTACACCGTCGCCCTCAAGTTCTGGGGACCGGGCGGCCTGCCGCTTTCACGCGGGCACGGTTTGGAAACGCTCGAAGCCATCGCGGCCGAGTTGCCGCCCCGCCCGGTGCGGGAACATGGACCGCTGGTCCGCAAACCGCCGGCGGAAGCGTACCTGCAACGTTTGCAGCGCAGCTACCACGCGCTGCGGCCGCTGCGGTTTGTGCTCGACACTGCCAGCCGTCCGTTGAAGCGGTCGTTGGACGCGCTGCTGGAGAGCGTGGCTTGCCGCGCGCTTGAGCCCTGGCCGGATGGTGTACCGCGGAGTAGCCACGTGGGCGAGGCTGTGCTGCGCGAGCAAGCGCACTTTGGCCTCTGGATCGACGGCGATGGCGAAGCCCTGCGGCTGTGGGATGAAGAGGGCCGCGAGGTTTCCTGGCATGCCGTCCTGGCCATGTTAGCCCGGCATCTGTTGGCGACGCGGCCAGCGGCCGCTGTAGCCGTCGAAACCGGCGGCACGACCGAAGCCCAACTGCTGACGGCCTTTTGCCTGGAGACGTTGCACGCGCGGCGGATCGAAGCCGGGCCAACCAGGGCCGAAATGTTTGCTGCCTTACACGGCAGTAGCCCCGCCGGGCTGGAAATGGCACCGGCCGCGGAACTGGGCGGCGGTGCGAGCGGCCGCTTCTGGTTTGCCCAGCGACTCGGCAGTGGCGGCCCAGCGCCGGTGGTGTATCTGCCCGACGCGCTCGAAGTGCTCACTCATCTGCTGGTGCTCTTGAGCGGCAGCGATCGGCCATTGTCGCTGGTAGCCGCCGATAGTCTTAAGCTCACCGGGCAAGCGTAGCCCGGCCGGCTAGACCACCAGCCGCGAGAGATAAACGCGGGCCAGCGCCAATACGGCCCCGGCCACGAGCCAGCCGGCCAGCAGCAGCGCAGCGGCCACCATCATCAGGGCCAGCCACCTCCACAGCGGCGAAGCTGCCAGTTGCCGGTGATACGGCTGGCTGAGCCTCGCGACATAAATGGCACGCTCTTGGGTCGTTTGAGCGTGCCGGGCTGGAGCGGTCATGGCTGGCGCCCTTGTGGGTGAAGAAACGTTACCGGCGGTTATTGGTGGCCGCTGCGCGAGTCAGGGCTAGCCACCGGCCACACGGGCAAGGCCTACCGCCACGGCGGCGGCCAGCAGGGTGATCACCGCCCACAACAGCATTTCGCGGTAGCGGGTCCAAGTAGGAACGGTGTTCATGGTGGGCCTCCCTCCTCAAGTTGCTGAGCTTCGTGAAGCCACTAACACAATGAAGCAATCGCGATACCAATGTCCCTGAAGCCGATTTTTGCGGCGTTTTGAGCGGTTAGGCGGCAGGACGGGCGTGCGGGCTCGCCCAAAGCGTGCGGGCCTGGCACGGTGGGGGAAGTGTGCCCCCGGCGGCCGCCTTGGGCGCGGCGACAAGAACGCCACACCTGCCCCCGTACAACCGCGCGGGTGCGCAAAAAACAAAGCGGCGAGGAAGCATCTGGTAGCTCCCCCGCCGCTTGAGGTTCCATGGCGAACGATGGGGCCGGTCACGCGGGGAGCTTACTCCGCGATCCGCAAACGCGACCTGCCCGGCGTGCAGCCTTGGCGGTTTAGTACATGTCGTAGTCGCCGCCGTGGCCACCCTTCTTCTTGTCGTCCTTGGGCTTCTCGGCGATCAAGGCGTCGCTGGTCAGCAGCAGCGTAGCCACGCTCGAGGCGTTCTGCAGCGCCGTGCGGGTCACCTTGGTCGGGTCGATGATGCCGGCCTTGACCATGTCCTCGTAGGTGTCGGTCGCGGCGTTGTAGCCGAAGTTGCCCTTGCCTTCGATCACTTTCTCGGCCACGATCCCGCCGTCCTTGCCGGCGTTGGTGGCAATGGCGGTGATCGGAGCACGGCAGGCACGGACCACGATGTTGTAGCCCACCTGCTCGTCGTGGCTCAGGCCCTCGGGGCTGACTGAGCTGCTGGCACGCAGCAGGGCCACGCCACCGCCGGGCAGGATGCCTTCCTGCACGGCCGCGCGGGTCGCGTGCAGAGCGTCCTCGACGCGGGCCTTCTTTTCCTTCATTTCGCTCTCGGTGGCAGCACCGACGTTCACCTTAGCCACGCCGCCGGAGAGCTTGGCCAGACGCTCTTCCAGCTTCTCGCGATCGTAGTCGCTGGTCGAGTTCTCGATCTCGCGACGGATCTGCTCGATGCGGGCCTTAATGTCGGAGCTCTTGCCAGCGCCTTCGATGATGGTGGTGTTGTCCTTGTCGACAATCACCTTCTTGGCGCGACCCAGGTCGGTCAGCTTCACGTTCTCGAGCTTGATGCCCAGGCTCTCGAAGATGGCCGTGGCGCCAGTCAGCACCGCGATGTCCTCGAGCATGGCCTTGCGGCGATCGCCGTAGCCGGGGGCCTTCACGGTCACGCAGCGGAAGGTGCCGCGGAGCTTGTTGAGCACCAGGGTGGCCAGGGCTTCGCCTTCCACTTCCTCGGCCACGATCAGCAGCGGCTTGCCAGCCTGTACCACCTGCTCCAGCACCGGCACCAAGTCGCGAGCGCTGCTGATCTTCTTCTCGTAGACCAGCACGTAGCAGTCATCGAGCTCGCAGGTCATCTTCTCGGGGTTGGTGACGAAGTATGGCGACAGGTAGCCGCGATCGAACTGCATACCTTCGACCAGTTCGACCTCGGTCTTGAGGCTCTTGCCTTCGTCGACCGTGATCACGCCGTCCTTGCCCACCTTGTCCATGGCCTCGGCCAGCAGCTCACCGATCTGCTTGTCGCCGTTGGCGGCCACGGTGGCGACCTGGGCCATTTCGGCCGGGCTCTTGATGGGGATGGACATCTTCTTGAGCTTTTCGGTGATGTCCTCGACGGCCTTCTCGATGCCGTTCTTCATTTGGATCGGGTTGACGCCGGCGACCACGGCCTTGAGGCCTTCGTTGAAGATCGCTTCGGCCAGCACGGTGGCGGTGGTGGTGCCGTCGCCGGCCACGTCGCTGGTCTTGCTGGCGACTTCGCGGACCATGCGGGCGCCCATGTTTTCATAGACGTCCTCGATGTCCACTTCCTTGGCCACGGTCACGCCGTCCTTGGTCACGGTCGGCGAACCAAAGCTCTTCTGCAGAATGACGTTGCGGCCCTTGGGACCCAGGGTGACCTTCACGGCCCGGGCCAGCTTGGTTACGCCGCGACGGATGGCGTCGCGCGCTTCCTGATCAAAAGCAATCATCTTGGCCATGTGACTATTTCTCCTCAAAGGGCTCCGCTTATGCGGCCTGCGGGAAAGCGGGTACGCCACCGGCGGCACAGTCCACAAGCGGCGCTGGGTGGATGGTTGGCAGCCTTGCCTCTCCCCTTGGGTCGTGGGACTTCGCGGGTCACCCGCTGCGCCGGGCAAACCTGACGCGGGGAGAGCGGCAAACGGCCGAAAGCTTCTTGGTGATGTTCAGGTGGGGTGACTGCGGCGGAGAAGTTAGTCTTCGATCACCGCCAGGATGTCGTCTTCGCGCATCAGCAGATATTCTTCGTCGCCGACCTTGATGTTCTCGCCGGCATACGACGTGAACAGCACCCGGTCGCCCACCTTCACCTGCAGTTGGCTGCGGGTACCGTCGTCCAGCAGGCGGCCGTCGCCAACGGCCACGACTTTACCGCGGGCCGGCTTCTCACGAGCCGTGTCCGGCAGCACGATCCCGCCGGAAGTGCGCTCTTCCACTTCTTCCCGCTGCACCACAACGCGATCTCCGAGCGGTTGCAGTTTGATGGACGATTTGGACTTAACCGCCGTAGCCATGTTCGTCTTCCCCTCCAGGGTAGATGAGGATGAAAACCCG
>Ga0180216_1001473_pt1 | contig 21015 bp, 20 predicted proteins | sample eDN3rd37CBELigMG_FD_128879 | JGI IMG/M metagenome (GOLD analysis project Ga0180216, IMG submission 128879) | Enriched Miracle-Growth compost microbial communities from Emeryville, California, USA - eDNA 3rd pass 37_C BE-Lig MG (version 2)... ...
CGGCCCAATTCGTTGACGGTCACGCTGGGCCTGAAGCCAGACGCCATCGATGAAGCGTTCCGCCAATTCGCGGAAGTTACCGACGATGACCTGGCTCAGATGCCGCCCAGTGATACCGGCTACCTGGTTTTCGGCGGCAGCCAGATCACCGATGCCGGGCTGGCTAACCTCAGCCGCTGCCGACAACTGCGGTGGCTGGACCTGGCAGGCACGCAAGTCACCGACGAAGGCATGGCCGCGCTGGCCAAGATTCCCACGCTGGTGAAGCTCGATCTGTCGCGTACCCGCATCACCGATGCGGGCCTGGCCCAACTGGCCTCGCTGCCCAACTTGCAATCGCTGAACGTGGAGCAGACAAACGTCTCCGAGCGCGCCGTTCAGATCCTGCGCAATAGCAAGCTGGGCATCGACATCAAACACTAAGCCGATTGCCTGAACAGGCCGCTGATTCGCAGTAAACGGTTTGATCCGTTTGCGTTTCCAACTGGTAATGCCGGCTTACGCCCCGGGCCAGGTAACGACCTCGCCCCGCCGCAACGCGATGTTCGCCAGGTGCGCGGCCGAGGCTGCCGATACGCCCGCGGCCACTGGAGCCGCCGGCGTCTTGCGGCTGCGGATGCACTCGATCCAGTTGACCAGGTGCAAGGTTTCGCCGTCGGGATTGTTGTAGAAGTCGGCACCGCGTGGGCCTTCACCCAGCACCCATTCCTGGTACTCGATCTTCTTTTTGCGCTCAGGATGGATCTCATACCGGCCGCGGTCGAGATACAGCGTGGCATTGGTGCCCATGAACTCGATCATCTCGCCGTTGCGGGCGTTGGAAAACGTGCCTTCGAAGTACACCTGCACCTTCTGGTCAGGGTAGCGGAGCAGCGTTTGCACGGTGTCGGGCGTTTCCCACAAGCCTGCCGACTGGAAGTGATCGCCGATGCTGGTGGCCACCTGGGGATGGTCCAGCCCCAGGAACCAATGCACGATATCGATGTGATGCACCATCAGGTCGGTGAAGATACCGCCGCCGAAGTCCCAGAACCAACGCCACTGGCGGAAACGATAGGCGTCGAACGGTTGTGAAGGCGCAGGCCCGACAAACGATTTCCAATCGACCGCAGCCGGATCGATTTGTTGCCGCTGCTGCGAGCGCGGCTGGTTGCGATTCCAGGTGAGATGCACTTTATGGATATCGCCCAGCACGCCGGAGCGGACGATCTCATAGGCCTTGATGAAGTGCGGCATGCTCCGCTGCTGCGTGCCAACTTGTACGATGCGACGGCTTTTCTGCTGAGCCTCGATGACCGCTTTGCCTTCCGAGAGGTCATGGGTGAGCGGCTTCTCGACGTATACGTCCTTGCCGGCTTCGCAGGCGGCAATGGTCATCGGCACGTGCCAATGGTCGGGCGCGCCGATCACGACGGCATCAACATCCGGGCGTTCCAACAACGCCCGAAAGTCTTTCAGGACGGCGGCCTTGGGATCGGCAAGTTCCTTGCCCAGGTTGCGGTGATGTTCCCACACGTCGCTCACGGCCGTGATCTTAACGCCTGGGATGTTGGCCAGCGACTGCATCAACCGCCGGCAGCGGCCGCCGGTGCCAATGCAACCGACTTGCAGGGTTTCGTTGGCGGCATACCCAGCGGCGGTTGCCGTGTAGCCTGCGGCCAGTAGTCCGGCCGCCGTTCCAGCCCCCATGCTTTCCAGAAACGCACGACGTCCCAGGCGTTGTTCCATATCGCAAGTCCCCATGTGAACGGACTGGGTGTGGTAGGCCAGATTGGGCCGTGCAGCGGCTGCTGCTCTGAGATTCCACGGCAAGAAGTCCCCTGTGCCGCGCCAGCACAGGCTGCCAGTTTACCATGCCGCGCAGCGCGATGCGCCCATGGAGTTCACCTGAAGGGGTGCGTTGCCGCCGATGCGGAATTGGGGCGTTGGCTGCCTGGTTAGCCGTACGCGAATAGCTGCGCGCGTTCCATGCGAGACATGGCAGGAACGTAGACATGGCGCGCACAGCGCATGAAAAACCCCGTTGGCGGGGCAGGGACCAACGGGGCGATGGTTCGTTAGCGGTGGGGCAGAAACCGCTAACGCCCGATATCCTAACACGCTTGGCCAGCGCGCCAAGCTAAACATATCGACAGGTAAATCCCTAAGTGCCTTTCGCTGACGGTCACAGCATATGGCCGCACCCCATAGCTACTAGAGCCGATTCCCCATTCGCCGCACTTGCCATTCAAACAAACTTCATAATGACCTTCACACTGCGTTGTCGACGATTGGCGCCGCAGTTTCCCTTAGAACGTGCGAACCTACGCGAAACGCGGCTGTCTTATGCATACAAAATGGAAACTGATCCGCCGCTGGTAATTCGCCATGCGCGGTGATGACGTGCTGCCATCTCCACGAACAGGGGATGAACTACGCTGATAGCGCAGCCACCCCATGCTCACATCGCGAGTATGTTAAAAATTTCTTCATATTCGCGATGATGGCAGCAGGACACCCCACATAGACACCATCAACACCACGCCAACAGCCATGTCAGAACCCGAGAAGTTGATCCGTCAGATCAAGGTGGCCCGGCTCTATACACGCGACCTGTTGCACTCCATTCCCGCAGAGGACTGGTTTCGCGAACCGTCCGAAGGCGTCACCCACATTGCCTGGCAAGTTGGCCATCTGGCGTTTGCCCAATATCGCCTGGCCCTCCAGCGCATCCGGGGCGATCAGCCTGAGGATGAACAGTTGATTCCCGCCGACTTTCTGGCCGCGTATGGGCGAGGCTCTGTGCCCGACGTCGAGCGCAGCCGCAGCTTAGGCGTGAACGCCATTCGCGAGGTGTTCGACCGCGTCCATCAGCGCGTGATGCAGGAACTGCCTGGCTATACCGAGGAGCAACTGTCCGAACCAACCATCGGTCCGCCGCACGCCATGTTCAAGAACAAGCTGGGGGCACTGCTGTGGTGCTCCCAGCATGAGTTTCTGCACGCGGGGCAGATCGGGCTGCTACGGCGGCTGTTAGGCAGCCAGCCGATACGTTGATGCGCGGCCCGTCGCGGCCAGGGCGCTACGGCTTCAAGCAATGCTGATTGGCGATGGAGATCCCGCTGACGATCGCGCCGATGATGCCCACAAAGCCCTGGTCGGTGCCGCAGACGAACAAGTTGGACAGGTGCGTGCGGCCGTCGAGTTGCTTCTGCGGCGAGCCGTAGACCGCGCCGTTATCGTGCCCGGTGAATCGGCGAATCGTCGTCGGCGTGAACATATCGGTGGCGATGATATGTTGACGGAAGTCGGGCACAAACCGCACGGCCGATTCCATCACGCGGTCGTACCATACCTGTTTCTGCCGGCGATATTCGTCCTCAGGCAACTGGTTCCACAGGTCGTAGTTGGCGATGGCGGTGATGCGCATCATGCCTTCGGCTAGCGGCTTCTCATACTCAAAGTTGTTCGGCGAGCAGATCACGCCGCTGCGCGTATCGACCAGTCCTTCGCACTTCTGCCAGTGAAACTTGGGGCTGTCGTTGAAGAAAACGATCGTGCGATCGTAGCCCAAGTTACGGGGTTGTGTGTCGAGCACCGCCATGGCTTCGACAAAGCTCAGTTGCCCAACCGGCCAGGTCTTTTGTTGGCTGGTGCCGTCGCACAGCCGCATGGTTTCCAGCCAGCCGGCGCTCGATACCACCTGCTTGGCGGTCAGTTCGGTGCCGTCGTCGAGCACCACCTTTTGCACGCGGTCGTCTGCGACGGCAATCCGCTGCACGCCCGCCCGCAGCCGCAGTTCTCCGCCCAGTGACTTGTAACGCCGGGTAAGCAGCTTGAGGATGAGCCGAACGCCGGCCCAGGGCCGAGCCAGCCCTTCCAGGAAGATGCTGCGGAACATGATCGAGAACTGGGCCAAGTCCATATCATGTTCGCGCGCGCTGCCATAATACATCAGCGGGCAGAACAGCATTTCCACCAGCAGCGGATCGTGGATGTAGTCGCCCACGAACTGCCGGGCGGAAACGGTGGCGTGCTCGGGACGGATGTCGTCGTAATCGACTACGGCCGCCATCAGCCGGCGGAAGTTGTCTTTCTCGGCCGGGAACTTTGCGGCGATCTCGTCGCACAGGTGCTGCGGATCGTTCGAGAAATCCAGCCGGATGCCGGGAAAGGCGATCGACGAGCCCAATTGCGGGCACAGGTTAAAGTCGTCCCATTGAAACCGCAGTTGCCGCAGCAGCCGGGGCAGGGGGCCGCGGCGGGTTCCCTTCGGCACAAAATTGGTGACGGCGTGCAGGCCGACATCGTAGTTCCGCCCGCCCAAGCGGTAGAACGAGTTGAGGCCGCCGATGGTGGTATGGCGTTCCAGAATGCAGACCTTCTGGTCGTAATGCGCCAACCGAATGCCGGCCGCCAGGCCCGACATACCGGCACCAATGATGATCGTGTCGTACGTGGACATCAGGCAGGGAAGGAAAGTGGCAGGTCGAACAAAGGCAGTCAGCGGGTATAATCCTAGCGTTTGCCCCGGCTGGCTGGCAGGTCCCCTGCGCCGGCGGCCGCGGCGAACTATCTTAGCCCTGGGCACTGGGAGTTGCCCACCGGGTTACATGGCTGAACCGCTGGCCGGGCTTGAAGTTTGCAGGGGGGAATGATTCACCGCGTGCAGCTTCGCCCTCTGGTCGTCGCCCAATAAGGAACCCTATCGTGCCATCGGATCCGGTCGTGCGTTTCGGCATTCTGGGTGCGGCCCGCATCGCCCGGAAGCTTGCCCCCGCCATTCAGCAGGCCGAAGGTGCCCGGTTGGTGGCTGTTGCCAGCCGCGACCAGGCGCGGGCCAAAGCGTTTGCCGACGAGTTTGGCATCCCGCTGAGTTTTGGCAGCTACGAGGCGTTGCTCGATTCCAACACGGTCGACGCCATTTATCTGCCGCTGCCGCCGGCGCTGCATCTTCCCTGGACCAAGGCGGCCGCCGAGCGAGGCAAGCACGTACTGTGCGAAAAGCCGCTGGCCGCTACCGCTGACGAAGCCCGTGAAATGGCCGCCGTCTGCAAGGCCGCCGGCGTGCAACTGCTCGATGGCACCATGTGGGTGCACCATCCACGAGCCGCGGCCATGCGGATGTTCTTACAGGATGGTTCGCTGGGCGAGTTGCGCCGCGTGACCTCGGTATTTACGTTTCTCGACGACGTGCTGCCGCCGGGCGATTTTCGCTACGCCCGCGAGTACGGCGGCGGCTCACTGCTGGACCTGGGCTGGTACTGCGTGCGAGCGTCGATGTGGGCGTTCGGCGGTTTTCCGGAGCGCGTGGCCGGTTGGGCGCGGTGGGAGAATGACGTCGATATCGACTTCCTGGGCCACTTGTGGTTTGCTGGCCACCGCACGGCTTCGCTGGAGAGCGGCTTCCGCACCGTGCGGCGGAAGTGGTTGGAGGTCGCCGGCACGCATGGCAGCCTGGTGTGCGACGACTTCACGCGTGCCAAGGATCCCGAGCAGCCGCGGTTCTGGGTTCACGATGCCGACGGCAATTCGACCACGCATGTCGTGCCTGGCCCTCAGCAAGAAGTGTGCATGGTCGAGAACTTCTGCCGGACGGTGCTTTCCGGTCAATTGCGTGAGGACTGGTCGGTGGACGCCGTCGCCACCCAAGTGGTGTGCGAGGCGTTGGACCGCGCCGCGCGAACCGGCCAGACCATCGAGATTGATTGGAACCGCGGTTGAACGCCCCACGCCGCCCCACACAGCTTGTTTAGAGATCCATGTCTGTCCCAGCCCTTCGTTCGGCGATTGCCTGGTTTGCGGCGGCTACGGCGATCGCCGTAGGACTGGGGCTCGCCAGCGCGCTGGTACAGCAATACTTCGCCCCGCTTGGGCTGTACCCCGTGCTCGTAGGCTTGGTGCTAGGGGTCGCCTTGGTGGCCGCCCTGCGCCTCACGCAATTTGGCAACCGGCGTTGGGCAATCGTGGGCACGGTGGCCGCAGCGGCCGTGCTGATGGTCGCCCAGTTCTGTGGCAGCTATCGGCTGTATGTAGCTGCGGTTGAAGCCAAAGCCCCCCCGAGTATGAGCCGGCTGCCGCTGGACCGGCTGCAACCGCCCGACAACCTGTGGGCGTATCTCCGCCAACAGGCCCAGCATGGCCGGCCGCTGTTTGCCGGCCTGACGGCGCGAGGCGGCTGGGCCTGGGCGACCTGGGTATGCGACTGGGTGCTGGCCGCCGGAGCCGCGTTGGTTGCGGTGCGGCAGGGCTTTCGCCGTCCCTGGTGTGCCAAGTGCCACAAGTGGTATCGTGCCGTGGGCGAGGGTGAGCTGAGCCGTGAAACTACCGGCCGGATCGGCAAGCTGGCCGAGGTAACGCTGCCCAAGGCCGGCGGTCGTTACCGGGTTTGGGCCTGCCCCACCGCCGGGCATGGCACCGCGATCGAAATCGCCTGGACGTTGCCTGCCACACGGCCAGCACAAGCCGGCAAGAAAGCTCCCTCCGGTCAGAGCGGCAGCGGCCAGAGCGAAGGCAATCAACACCCGGCCGTGACGTTGATCGACATTCCGCCAGCCAAGGCGGCCGCACTCCAAGCCATCCTGGCGGAGCAAGCGGGCGGTTACTAACGACCGTCTATCCCCAGACGTTCACATCGTTGCATGAAGCAGTTAGGCTAGAACCTTGCGGGCATTGATTACAGGAATCACCGGGTGTATCGGATCGCACCTGGCCGAGCATCTGCTTGCCTGCGGCGACGAGGTGCTGGGCGTGGTGCGGAGCGAAGCGTCCGCGCGGCGCCTGCCGGCGAGCCTGAGCGACGTGCCGCTGATCACTTGGGACATGCTCCGCAAAGAGCTGCCAGGTGATCAACAGCGGCGGCAGTTGCAAGAGTTTGCCCCCGATTGGGTCTTTCACCTGGCGGCCATCAGCGTCGCCCGGCTGTGCGGCGACCGCGAACCGACCCAATTGGCCTGGCAGACCAACGTGGTCGGCACGCAGCAGGTCATTAGGCTAGTGCGCGAAAGTTGCCCTAGTGCCCGATTGCTCTTGGCCAGCAGCGGCACGGTGTACGCGCCGGAGGTGGGCTGCCTGGTTGATGAAACGGCTCCGGTCCAAGCCCAAACTGCATACGCGGCAACCAAGCTGGCCGCCGAAGCCGAAATGACCAGGCACGTGCGCGAAGGCTGGCTCGATGGGATCATCGTTCGTTCGTTCCAGCATGCCGGGCCGCGGCAACCGCCTGAGCTGATGCTTTCAGAATGGGCCCGGCAATTTCTCGATCCGGGCAAAGCATCCGTCAGTGTCCACAGTCGTGATATCTGGCTCGATCTGTCCGACGTGCGCGATGCCTGCCGCGCCTATCGCTTGATCGCCCAGCATGGGCAGACCGGCGAGGTCTACAACGTAGGGGCCGGCAGCCGGCAGCGGACCGGCGATATTCTGGCCGTGATGGCCAAGTTGGCCGGCAACAATAAGCCGATCGTCGAGCGATACCCCGGCCGGCGCTGTAGCCCCATTGCCGATACACGGCGACTACGTTGTCTTACCGGCTGGTATCCAGCCGTGCCGGTGGAGCAAACCGTGGCCGATAGCCTCGCCTGGTGGCGTGAGCAGATGACTCGGACTTAGCGGCGGATGATGACCTTCGACGTGTTGGTCGTGAGAATGTCGTACACGTCGTCGGCGTCCTGCGGCTTCAGGCGGATGCAGCCTTCCGGAGCGGTGGTGCCGATGGTCTGCGGATTGTTGGTGCCGTGGATGGCCAATTCGCCTTGCTGGCCAGCTTGCACGCCCAATTCCACCAGGCGGCTGCCTAGCGGGTTATTGGGATTGCCGCCAGGAATCTCGTACACCTGGCCATTCACGAAGGAGGTATACGGCGGGTCATACGCCTTGTCGGTGACGACGTATTCGCCTTCCTTGGCCGGCACTTCGTTGCCGATGCCGATCGGGAACCGGCCGGCATAGCGGCCGTCGTTCAGGAACAGCGTCATCTCAAACCGGCTCAGTTGCACCTCGGCGTGGAACGGGCCGCGGACCACCTTCAGCTCCATGCCGGGCCGCAAGGCGGCGGGGTCCTGGATGCCGTTGATCTTCTCCAGCAGCCGGGCCGGCACGCCGTACTGGTTGGCGATGCTTTCCAAGGTTTCGTTGGGCTGAACCACGTGCGGCCGGTCCAGATGCGACTCCCGCGAGTACACCACCTTGGCGGCCAGACGGTCCAACAGGTCCAACAAGGTCTGGGCACGCTGAGGGTCCAACTGGTCGCGGCTGGCATACCAGCGCGACAGGTGCAGGTGGGCTTCTGCCAGGCGATTCTCAGCAGCGAGCTGATTGACCTGCAACAGTGCGGCATCGAAGGCCGACTGAATATCCGGCGACTGGCCCTGGCTGGGCGTCGCCGGAGCGGCCGGAGCCGCCGTCGAAGTGTCCACAGCCTGCGAGGCCCCCATGGCGCCGGGGATCGTCTGCGTATCGGCGACCGTGTTGATCGGGTAAGTCTGTTCAGCGGGCGGCACCGGGCTAACCGCCGTCGCCGTGCCACCGGCGCCAGGTTGCGTCACCTCGGCCGTGGTGGCCCCAGGAGTGGGGACCGCCGGCGCGTGCCCATCCGGGCCATGGGTGTGGCTTGGGTCGTGGCTAGGCGGCACGGCGGCCATTTCAGGCGGCGCGCTGTTGCCACCGGGAATGGTCACATCGGGCGCCGGCAACAGTTCGCCGGGCACAATCTCCACGGGGCCAGGAGGAACTTGATCTTGCCACAACGGAGCAGGCGCCGTGGCCGCCGTTTGCGTTTTTGGCCCTTTGACGATGGTGGCATACACACCATACGCGACGACGGCCATCAGGCCGGCCAGGACAAACGACTTGAACAACTTCACGGTCGTCCTCCTTGACGCTTTCCGTGCAATCTGCTGCGATAAGTGCCATTCGATTCCGGCCTGCAATCCCTGCTGGCCGGACGGCTGCCTCACATCCCGCCCCCGCACCCGAGGGCCCCAGGAACCAGCCGCCGTGTGGGACGACAACGACCCTGACGAATACGATTACGAGACAGGCGACGACGAATCGGAAACGGTCCCTTGCCCGAGTTGCGGCGAACCGATCTACGAGGACTCCGAGCACTGTCCGTATTGCGGCGAGTACGTCACGTTCAGCACGTCGGCCTGGGAGGGGAGGCCCCTCTGGTGGATCGTGCTGGGACTGATCGGGGTCGCGGCCGTGATCTTCGTCGTGTCCGGCTTGCTGTGATCGGCGCGCACCATGCGCGGCGCCCCGGCAGCAAGGGGCGGCTATCGTACCTACTGCCGCCCCGCAATGCTACGTCAATCTCGCGCTATCCGGTTTGTTCGGCACATTCGTTCCAGACCTTCATTCCAAACCGCCGCCGTGGCCTGAAATTCCCCCCGCCTGAAGTAAAACTGCCGTGCGGCCAGACCGCTAGCACGGCAGCCGTGCGGCCGTAATCCCCGTTTTCCGACTACCCTCGCAGAGCAAGCAACGCATCAACGCCATGACCGCAGGTCCCCAAGAAACGCCTGTCGCCCTGGGTTACCGTTTTCCGGCGGAGTGGGAGCCGCACGTGGCCACGTGGGTTTCGTGGCCACACAACCGCGATAGCTGGCCCGGCAAGTTCGAGCCCGTCCCGGCCATCTGGGCCGAACTGGTCGCCACGCTGGCCGAGTTCGAACCGGTGCACGTGCTGGCAGGCGGCGAAGCCGTCATGGCCGAAGCCCAAGCGATGGTGGGTTCGCTGCCCAACGTCACGCTGCACGACATCAAAACCAACGACGCTTGGACCCGCGATCACGGGCCGATGTTCCTCCAAGCCCCCGCGGGCGCCCCGCCAGCGCTCATCGACTGGGAATACAACGCCTGGGGCGGCAAGTATCCGCCGTTTGACGACGACAACCGCGTTGCCGGCCTGATCGCCGAACGGCTGGGCTATCGGCGGTTCAAGCCGGGCATCGTGCTGGAAGGCGGCGCCGTCGATGGCAACGGACGCGGCACGATCCTCACCACCGAGGAATGTCTGCTCAACCCCAACCGCAATCCGGACTTAAGCCGCGAACAGATCGAACGCTACCTGGCCGACTATTGCGGCGCCAAGAAAGTCCTGTGGCTGGGCCGCGGCATTGCTGGCGACGATACCGATGGGCATGTCGATCAGTTGGCCCGGTTCGTCGGCCCCTCTCGCGTGGTTGCGCCGCTGGAAGCCGACCCCAACGAAGACAACTACGAACCGCTGCGTGAGAACTTCGAGCGGCTGCAACAAATGACCGACCAGGACGGCAACCCGCTGGAAGTCCTGCCGCTGCCGATGCCTCGGCCGATCTACTTCGAAGGGCAGCGGCTGCCGGCCGGCTATGCCAATTTCTATATCGCCAATGGCGTGGTGGTGGTGCCGGTGTACGACGATCCGGCCGACGACGAAGCCCTGGCCACGCTCGCCCACTGCTTCCCCGACCGGCAGATTCGTCCGCTGTACTCGGTCGATCTGATCCTGGGTCTAGGTGCCATTCACTGCATCACGCAGCAGCAAGTGGCATAAGCCGCGGCGCTGGCACGGCTGCGCACCTATTCAAACGAGGCAACCTGGCGAAATCGCCAGTCCCCCCCGTCGCCGCCATTTGCGCAGTTGGCTGAGCAACTTGAGCCCAGTTGCTCATCTTTTTGAGAATAGGTGTCCATTTTTGCGGTGGCACTGGCCAGTCAAACCATGTGGACAGCCTTGCGCGAAATGAAAAGGCGCGAAGGTTGTTCACAGCGGGCCCGATTCGCCTTGCACCGCTGGATTGATACCGGCACAATGGAATCTACCAATTCCACGTGATTCCACGGCTGGATTGTAAGGACACAATCGCCAAGGCGGCGAGCGTTCGACTCGCCCGGGCCCTAGTAGTCGGTTCCGCCGGGGAGCAAACCACCTCGTTTCCGGCTGGACCCGTTTCGTTCCCTGGTTTACCGGTCTGCGGTGAAGGGGCGCCGAAGACGGAAGGAAGTCGTCAAGCTATGATGCCAGCGCTGGAAACAGTAGACACCTTGATGAGCGACCCGCGTTGGGATGCGTACTGGTTTTTGCGTCCTGCCAAGAACCAGAAGCATGGGCTCCATGCCTGGCAGGTATGGAGTTTCCGGGTCGACCGCCGCACGCAGCACGAGTTGGCTTGCCGGCTGATCGCCAGCGGCGATACGGCCAGCGAAGCCTGTCGTAACGCGCTCGAAACGGTCGATACTCCCGTCGTGGCGGGGCACGTTTAAATCGGCGTGTCCACGGAACCTTTGGGCCCGGCAACAGGCCGGTGGGCGGATGCTGCGCACCGTGCCCGGTGCTTGTCGCCGCATCAACGGCCCATGAACTTGGATTGCCCTGCCGCCTGGCAGGGGCGGCCGCACGTAATGCATGCACTCGGCCGCGAGATGACACGCTCGCGGTGCGAAACGCCCTCGTTCACGGAAGAACGACCACGTTGCGGCCATTTCGCGAGCACGGACGCTTGAGGAGATTGCATGCTGTCGGTTGCCAGCTTGTTGAGCGGAATTGAGGCCGTGGGTGGTTTGCTTCGGCGTTCGCCCGCGGTAGCCAGTGTTCCCGTGCCGGCAGTCAGCGAAGCTGCCCCGGCTGCTGGGGTGGCCGGCGAAGCGTCGCGTTCGTCGTCGCTGCAGGAATTGGCCAGCCACCACGATCTGCGGAACATCAGCCCTAGCGCATTTTCCAACCTGGTGCGACAACTGCACCAGGCAGGGCTGATCAACGACCGCCAATTGCAGGATCTGGCCGCGGTCCGTCTGGAATTGGACCTGGCCGAGCTGCCGCCAGAAAAGCCGATCGATCTGATCGCCTTCTTGGAGAACAAGCTGCAACGCCTGCATGGGCAAGCCGGTCTGCCGGCGCCTTCTGGAGGCACGCTGTCCGCAACCGACTATAATGAAGCTGCCGACCGCACCATGCGGCAGTTGGAACTGCTCCGCGAATTGCAACAAGCGCGGAGCAGCAGCGTGGATGCCACCATCTAGCCAGGTTGCGGCGGCCAACGCTTCTACTCCAACCGACAGCAGAGCCAGCCGATGTCAGCTTCGCCGGAAAGCCCTTGGACGGCCCCGCTGGGCCGCGTGCCCAGTGGCATCTTCATCCTGACCGTCCGCCACGGCGACCTGGAAACCGGGATGCTCGCCAGTTGGGTGCAGCAGGCAGGCTTCGAGCCGCCGATGGTTACCGTAGCCGTCAAGCAGGGGCGGTATGTCGCCCAGTGGCTCGAGGCCGGCGAGGCCTTTGTGTTGAACCTGATCGGCGCCGGCGAAACGCGCTTCCTCAAGCACTTTGGCCGCGGCTTTGAACCCGATCAGCCCGCCTTCCAGGGGCTCGAGGTAGCTCGCACGGCAGCCAACGTGCCGTATCTGACGGAAGCGGCCGGGTATCTCGAATGCCAGCCGCGGCAGCACATCGACTCGGGCGACCATCGCATCTTTCTGGCCGAAGTCACGGCCGGAGCCATGCTCAACGACCAGGAACCGATGGTGCACGTGCGCAAAAGTGGCTTGCGCTACTAGCTCTACCGGCCTGCATCCATCCAGCGAAGCCCGCGCAAGCAACGGCCGACGCACAAACTGATCTGTCGGCCTGACAGGGTTCTTGGTATACGATTCCGCCGCGTCCCAGCGAACATTTGCCCCCGAGGTTGCATTGCGCGCATTCGGATTAGGCAAATTTTGCTGAGGGTACGCTCAGGTTTTGGTTGGCCTTTCTCCGATCATCTGAACACCCTGCGATCGTTGCCACATCTCCGCGGGTAACTTCTGTTCGCCTCACGGTCGTAACGGGTCTTCCCTGGTTGCATTGCAGGTAAGAGCCATGTCGCTGCTGAATCTGCCTGGTCGTTTGGACGCCGAAGGAACCAAGGCTCGCTATGCCGTACGGTTCATGGCCGCGCTAGCAGCATGCGCCATGCTCACAGGCTGCGGAAACAAGGAGCAGGCCGATCCCGAGCCCGTCCCCAGCGCTCAGCCAGCGGCTGTGGAAACCCCGGCTCCGGGCGGTGCTACCGACGTTGCTCCGCCGGCCAATGAGCCAGCGCCGCAGCCAAGCGCCAGCAGCCAACCAGGCGCACCGGCTGCCGATCAAGCCAGCAGCGAGAGCCATGTGCCGCCCTGGCGGCGCGCTCGGACCGCCACAGCCACGCCGCCGGCCAGCCCCGAGAACGCGTACGCCACGCAATCGTCTGCCCCGCTTGCCGCGCAGTCGTCGCCGCAATTGCCGTCGCCGCAGCAGCCGGCCGCGGTCAATCAATGGCAGACCGAAACGCAAACGTATGGCGTGCCCGCCGTGCCCAGCACGTCGTATGCGCCGAACCCTTATGACACCGCGGGCGGTACGGCCACGATCTCCAGTCAGCCGACACCTAGCACGCAGCTTGCGCCCAGCACTCAGGGCATCAGCAGCAACTTGAGCTCTTCGGCCAGCCAGGGCGGCTTGCAAAGCGCGCTGGGCGACGTGGGCCGGACGCTGCTCGGGGAAGCAGCGCGTGCCGCGTCCAATTCCGCCAGTAACAAATCGCTGTCCCCAGATACCCTGATGAACCGGCTGTTGCCGGGCGCCTCCACGCCGCAGGCAAACAGCACGACGCAAGGGCAGGGGGGCGGTTCGGCGATCTCGAACCTGCTGCCTTCCAGCCTGGTATCCGGCAGCTCGGCTCCCACGAGCATGACGCCGACGCAGTTGGCCCCGAGCGGCAGTGCCTCCAACTATGGAACGCAGCCGGCTCCCACGATGTCGGCCCAGTCCTTGACCGCGCAACCGGCGACCACGCCGGTGCCGATGCCGGCCGCCACGACCAGCCAGCCTGTGGAGATGCAGAGCAGCGCCCCGGCCACGACGAACTGGCCGCAGGCATCGGCCGACATGAATCAGAACACGTCGCAGATGGCCGCGCGTTCGAGCATGTTCAGCGCAACAGCACCTGATACGCAGAGCGCCGCCACCGAGGCTGCCAGCGCTCCGCCGGTGCCGGCCCCGGCTGCCGTTGATGAAACGCCGAAAGACTACACGACCGTCAAAGTGTTCTATGGCACCGACCGTGCCCGAGTGGACTTGGCTTCTACCTCGTGGCTGGATTACGTGCGCAAGTTCTACATGGCCGGCGGCATGCTGATCCTGGCCGTCGCATTCTTCATCTGCTCCGCGATGAAGATTGGCCGCGGTGCCACGCGGCCCTTGGCCTGGTTCGCCACGGCAGGCACGGTATTGCTCGCTGCCTGGGGCGGCCTGAATGCGGTAAAGCTGCATCAAACCGCGACCAAGCCGGGCGTGGCCTACGGCGGCGGCCGCGGCACGCTCGAGTTGGGCGTGTGCGAAGTGAGCATTCCGCCCCGTCACGAAGTGGGCGAAGTCGAAGCCCCCACCATCCTGCGCTTGGAAGTCCGCGAGGATCCCACCAAGCACGTGGTGCTGCTGGGCGCTTATCCCCAGGACGCGGCCGAGTTCTACGAACAATTGCGTAACCGCGTGTCGTCGAGTCCGAAGAAAGACGCCTTCGTCTTTGTCCACGGCTACAACGTGACCTTTGAAGACGCCGCTCGCCGTACGGCGCAGATGGCATACGACCTGAACTTTGAAGGGGCGCCGATCTTCTATAGCTGGCCCAGCCAGGCACAACTGGCGGCCTACACCGTCGACGAAAACAACGTCGAGTGGACCGTGCCGCACCTCAAAGAGTTCTTGATGGACGTCGCCCAGCAGAGCGGCGCCGAGTCGATCTGCCTGATCGCCCACAGCATGGGCAACCGGGCTCTGACCAAGGCGCTGCACGCCTTGTCGTTCCGTATGGAGCGGCCCGTGTTCCGCGAAGTGGTGCTGACGGCCCCGGACATCGATGCCGATGTGTTCCGCCGCGACCTGGCACCGCAGATTGTCCGCACGGCCGAACGCGTCACGCTGTATGCTTCGAGCAACGACGAAGCCCTGCGGGTGTCCAAGCAGATTCATGGAGCACCGCGGGCCGGCGACTCCGGCGCGCTGCTGGTGGTGGTGCCCGGCATCGAAACCATCGACGTCTCCGACATCGATACCTCGCTGCTGGGACACTCCTACTACGGCAGCAACGGCACCGTGCTGTCCGACCTGGTCGGACTGCTCAAGTACGGTATGCCAGCCGCCCAGCGGTCGTGGCTGTTGCCGCGCGACTATCAAGGGCTGCCGTACTGGGTGTTCGCCGCAGCCACGGCCAGTGCCAACAGCCAGCCGCAGCGCTAACCGCCTGACAAAAAAAGAAAGCCCGCCGCAGTGTGCATGGCACATTGCGGCGGGCTATTTTCATTGGCGGTTACGACAGATAAGCCAACACGGCTAACGTGACAAACCAGGCCGCCAGCACGGCCGTGGCCAGCACAAACAGCGGCTTGTTCTTCCGCGGCGGCGGGGTGCCACGCCAACCGGTTTGGCCGGCATCGCCGTGATCTGCGTGCGGTTGGCTTTTCGATGCGCCGGACTGCGGCGTTTGCTCAGGCTTGCCCTGTTCCATTGGTTGGCTACGTCCTGTTGTCATGCGTCCTGGATAAGGGTGGTTCGCCGCGGGCGGCGCCACCCTGGTGCATTCTGGCAAACCAGCTCACTCAGGGCGAGCCCAATCGCGGCTCCGCTCGACCGCTCGCACCCACTGGGCATAGGTCCGCTCGCGTTCTTCCTCCGAAATCTGCGGCTCGAACTCGCGGTCCATCGCCCAGCATTTGGCCACGTCATCGAGGCCATTCCACACACCGACGGCCAGGCCCGCCAGGTATGCCGCGCCCAGGGCCGTGGTTTCGTTGACCACAGGCCGCAGCACGCGGGTTCCCAGCAGATCGGCTTGGAACTGCATGAGCAGGTTGTTGCAGGCGGCACCGCCATCGACGCGCATCTCGGCCAGCTTGATGCCTGAGTCTTTCTGCATAGCTTCCAGCACGTCGCGGCTTTGGAACGCCATCGATTCAACGGCCGCGCGAGCCAGGTGGCCCGCCGTGGTGCCGCGATCGATGCCCACGATGGTGCCACGCGCATACGGGTCCCAGTAAGGCGCGCCCAGGCCGACGAAAGCCGGCACGAAGAACACGCCGCCGCGGTCGGGCACGCTGGCGGCCAGGTCTTCGACCTCGGCCGCGGTCTTAATCACCTTGAGGCCGTCGCGCAGCCATTGCACGGCGGCACCGGCCACGAACACCGAACCTTCCAGGCAGTACGTGGTACGCCCACCGATCCGCCATCCGATCGTGGTGAGCAGGTTGTTCTGCGATTCCACAGGCGACTCGCCGGTGTTCATCAGCAGGAAGCAGCCTGTGCCGTAGGTGTTCTTGGCGGTGCCCGGCTCATAACAAGCCTGGCCGAACGTGGCAGCCTGCTGGTCGCCTGCTGCCGCAGCGATGGGGATCGGGCGGCCGAACCACTGGGGATCGGTTTCGCCAAACACGTAGCTGGTATCGCACACCTGCGGAAGAATCGCCGCCGGAATGTCGAGAATCTCCAGCAGTTCTTCGTCCCACTGCTGGGTGTGAATGTTGTAGAGCATGGTGCGGCTGGCGTTGCTCACGTCCGTCGCGTGGACGCGTCCACCGGAGAGCCGCCACATCAGCCAGGTATCGACGGTACCAAACAGAATCTCGCCCCGCTGGGCGCGTGCCCGAAGGCCGTCGATATGATCGAGCAGATGTTTGATCTTGGTGGCCGAGAAGTAGGCATCGATCACCAGGCCGGTTTTCCGGCGGAAGGTCTCAGCCAGGCCCTCGCGTTTGAGCCGCTCGCAGATCGGCGCGCTGATGCGGCTTTGCCACACGATGGCGTTGGCCACCGGGCGGCCCGTCGCACGGTCCCACAGAATGGTGGTTTCGCGTTGGTTGGTGATGCCGATGGCAGCCACGTCGTCGGCGCTGCGGCCCGACTTTTCAATCGCCTGCTGGGCTACCGCCAGTTGGGAACTCCAGATCGCCTCGGGGTCGTGTTCGACCACGCCGTGGCCTGGCAGGATCTGCTCGAACTCCTGCTGGGCCATCGCCACCGCGCGGCCATCGGCCCCAAACAGAATCGCCCGAGACGAAGTCGTTCCCTGGTCGAGCGCTAAGATCAACGGTTGCATGAACGGTTCTCGTTAGGACGTGCGAGGGAATCAGCCACTTGGCCAGCCGCCTGTGGAAAGCGGCCTGCGCACAGCTTAATCAAGATGCCGTCCTTCCGGTATGCGAACCTGCCGCCGGATGCCTTTGGAACCTGCCGGGCGTTAACCGCCGCGGGCTCCCCGGCCGGGCTATTCGAGCGATTGCAACAGCCGCTGCCGCTCGGCTTCCAGCGGGAACTCGTAATAGGTGGTGAGCGCTTTGACCTTAGCCGAGCGCGACGTGACGGCAGCCGTATTGCCCACAACCGGCCGCTGGTTCCGTTCCCACTGGTTGACCAATTTCTTCTCGGCCGACACCAGCTCCGTGGCCTGTTCGGCCAGGGCCGAGTTGGTGGCGGCGTAACGGTCGCGGGCAGTCTTGCGGCGGGCTTCCAGCACGGTCAGTTCGCCCCGCAGGTTGTCCGCCTGCGTCCGCAGTACCTGGTAATTCGCCTGTTCACGCCCGATGGCGGCGGTGAGCCGGTCGATCTCGACCCGCAGCGCGAACCGGCGGTTGGGGTCGCGCTCGGTTTGCAGCAACGTAATGTACTGGCTGATGGCCGCATCCAGATCGGCGATCCGCCGCTCGACCGGCAACATGGCGGCCTGAACTGAGGCGAGTTTCGCTTCCACCGGGCCGCGGGCTTCGTTCACCGCAGCGTTCTCTGCTTCCCACTGGGCCGTGGCGGCATCGCGTTTTTCTTCGATGGCCTTCCGCTGTTCGGCCAGGGCGTCGCGCTGCGCCAGAAGCTGGGCGGCAATCCGGCCCCGCTCTTGCAGTTCCGACTGCTGGGCGTCCTGCTGCAATTGCTCGCGATCGAGAAACAGCTCGGTGAACTGCTCGTCGACGGCCTCTCGCCCGGCGTCAAACATTTCGCGGCACGAAACCGGCAAAGCCGCCAGGACGCGCTGCCGCGTCGCTTCGACTTCAAGCTGCGGGGCTTCCGAGGCCGAGGTCGCCAGATAGCCGATCATTTGCCCCACAAACTGGCTGGCCGATTGCATTTCAGCAACCGATAGTTCTTCGGCTTCGGCCGCGGTGGCGATCAGGCTGGCCAGGTTTTCAAGCTTGGGCAGAGCAGCCCGATGCTGCTTGAGCAACACCGTTAGAAAGATGTCGGCCTGGTGGGCGGTGATCCATTTGCGGTCCAGCTCCAGGGCCGCGGTGACGCTGGCCTTGGCATCGTCGTAGCGGCGATGCTTCATCTGCACCAGTGCCAAGGCAAACGGAGCCCGGGCGTCGGTGGCCTTCACCCGCCGGGCCTTGCCAAGCAGTTCTTCCGCCGGGCGCAGCGCGCGGAACGACGACTCCCAGCCAACCGTAAGCCCTTGCCGGAGGCAGGCTGCAAATTCGGCATCGTTGCAGAGGGCTGGCGCAGCGGCCGTCAGTTGTACCGCCAAGGCCAAGCCCCATGCCGCTCGCAACTCACTAAGCATGGCAACCTCCCTGGTCGTCTTGGGCGAGGAGAAGAGATGCCGCGCACCGCCAAACTCCCCACGGTGCCATCGAGCGAAAGCGCCGTCCGCATGGTACGGGACAAGCATGCAGTGGGCAAGTTTTGCCGGTTTTTCGGGCTGTACCTTTGCCGCTGGCCCAGCCGGTTGCGGCGCGCGGGTACCCCCCTCATAGCAGTCATCAAGTAAGCGGTATTCGCCGCACGATGCTACAGACAGAATCGCATGGCTGCCGCTGCCTGTTGCAAGCGGCCCTGGCCGCACCTCGCTTTCGTCAGGTATGTCGATAGCGCAAACGCCGCAGGAGGCGGCAGGGCGCAGCTCACCTCGCGTTGGTGTTGTAACTGCCCGCCCCCGGAAAGGACGCCGACCCATGACCTGGATCCATTCGCTGTTCGCGTTCCGCAACGCCCGACTGGTGCAAGAGGCCGCCGAGCGGCTGGCCGCCCGCGTTTGGCCCTGGGTTTGGCAACGGGTGCAACGCCGGGTGACCCATATGACGCCGGCGGAAGCCCGCGGCTACATTCGTGCGCATGCCAGCGAAATGGTGCGGGCCTCGGCCGCCACGATCGTGCAGGAGCACGAAACGCTCAAAGAGTGGGCCGAGGAATCCATCGTCGAGCAGGCCCTGGAAAGCCTCGTCACGCTAGGCCAAGCCGAAGTGGTGAAGCACCAGCGGCAACTCCGTCGCGAGCAGCTTCGCCGCGCCGCGTAAAAAGACCACCCCAAGAGAGTGGACACTACGGTGCTGCCAGCGGTTGGAGTGCCCGATTTGGCGCTTCTACTGGCCAAGTGTCCACGCACCAGGCATTGGAACGCATTCCTCGCACGCTACCTATCATCCACATCTTGGCTGCGCAATTTAGTTTGCGCAAAACGCTCACCCAGCGTCCACGCCGCCACGGCGGCCAGTGAAAGTAGGCAAACTGCGGCAACTGTAATCGCGGCGTACAGCAGCCCTCGGGCGGCTCCAAAATCGCCGCCAGCCCAAGCCAGCAGCCAAGTTACGATCGTCAAAGCGACCGCCAGACACAGGGCCGGCACGGCTGCGGCGAGCGACTGCGCGACCTTCCTGGCCTTGCTGTAAGTCATTTCCTTATGTCACCTTGCGCATCACGCTACCGGTCTCAAGTGACCGGCTTTTCGGGTGAAATTGCGCGCTGCCCGCCTGGGCGGCAGTGAACACCATAGCGCAATCCCAGCGCTCACGCCCACTTGCGCTGTTCACTTGAAAATGGAATTTGGCCGGGTCTAGGATGGGGTTGCAAGCCTTCGCGGCGGCTCCGGCCGGGGCCGCCACAGCACTCTCCGATGGAACGACCTGGAAGGGCGGCCCAACCGTGTCCGCCCCCCAAGGATGGGGTCCTCTGCGCCTCGTGATTCCTCAGCGGCATGAGTGTTCATCGTAAGCGAATGAACCACCTCCGGCCCGCTTCTTCCTATCAGGCGGGCATGGCACCGGTTCACCGCAAACTCAACCACGGCGTCCCGCGCAGCAAGCGCTATCGCGGCGGACGCAATATTCAGTTGCCTTTCTTGCCTCCCGAGGATTGGTACGAACCGCAGGGCAGCCGAGACGGCAACTATCGATTCGTCATCCAAGCGCCCGGTAAGGGCTATCGCCACGTCGTCACAGAAGACGAAGTGCGGCAACGGTTAAGTTTGTTGCCCGTATCCTTTACCGCGCCGCTCGAAGTTGTGCAACTCAGTAGAGTCACACGCAAGAAACAAAGTTTCCCCTGCTACGGTATGCAGTGGGGTTCGACCATCTACCTGTACCCCATTGAGGAAGACCTGGTCGAGTACTTCACGCGGCCGCCGCGTCCCAGCCAATGGAATGAAGCGCGGATGTACGGCGGACGCTGGGAACAGGACGGCCCCAACCATTGGCGGCTGATCTGGACCGAAGATGCCATCAAGGATTTCTACCTCAACAACATCTTGATCCACGAGCTCGGCCACTTGCTCGACGACCGCAACAGCAGCTACGTGGACCGCGAACGCTACGCCGAATGGTTCGCAATCCGCTACGGCTATCAGCCTACGCAGCAGCAGCGCTTCGAGCGGCAACAGCGGTCGCCCCGCAACGTGGTGCGTCGGCATCATAGCTGTTGAGGGCAGGGGAGGGCCGGCCGTTTGGTTGGCCGATGGATGAGATGGAGCACGCGGCCCACCACAACGGTGCCGCGTGCCTGACAAACCAGTGAAACGAAGCGAAATGCTTTGTCGCCTGAGCGGCGCCGTCCCCCACCGGCGCCGCTTTTTGTTTGCGCTCACCGGGCTGTCAAAGAGGCTTAGTGCCCCCCGTCTTTGTGGGTGAGCGCCGCCGCGTGCGCCGCGGAGCAACCTATGCTTGGCTTAGACCGCTATGCCCTCGCGCTAGGGGGGTGCGATTGCGCCGATTGTGCGGGCAGCACGCGAGGCAAGCGGTCATCCTGCCAGCGATCTCCGCCGCGTTTCCTTTGCGCATCGTCCGACC
>Ga0180216_1001474_pt1 | contig 21011 bp, 23 predicted proteins | sample eDN3rd37CBELigMG_FD_128879 | JGI IMG/M metagenome (GOLD analysis project Ga0180216, IMG submission 128879) | Enriched Miracle-Growth compost microbial communities from Emeryville, California, USA - eDNA 3rd pass 37_C BE-Lig MG (version 2)... ...
AGCTCCGTCCTCCTGCTCGCCCCGATTCCTGGCCAGGCCGTTCGTCCTATGAGCTTTCGCGCCAAAACTGACCTGTCGGACAGGCTGGCTGGCGTGTCTGTCGGACAGCTCACAATTTATCCCTTCCAACAGGTCAATGCTGGAACCTGTTGGCTGGGTTTGCCTGGGTTGCGCCGCTCGGAGGAGGTCCCGCGGCGTGCGGACTCACCGACGCCAGACTCTCCCACCCCCGACTTGGCTCGCGGATTCCTCGCACATCACCAGCATGCATGCGTATTGTACAGCGCTAGGTACACATGGTACAAGAAAAAGGCGTGCGTACTGTACAGAGGGGAGCGAGCACGTGGATCCTCTAGGTGGGGGACGCTCACGACCGCGCGGCCTTGCTCTTCTTGGGCGTCGCGAGCACGGGCGCTGCGAAGGACGCCCGTAGCCACACGCGCACTCTCGGAGCACGTTAGAAGCCTCGTCCGACACAGCAGTGCATGACCGATGCTGTTTCCGTACCGGTGGCGGAAATGGGGCTCATGGCCTCAAACGCGGCGGCGAGGAAGGCGTACGGGCTCGCGCCGTCGCGCTGGCTCTCCAGCAGCACGTCCATCACCGGCGGGGGCTCGACGGCCGGCGCGGCGGCCGCCGCCGCCGGCTTGTCGGTGGCGCCGGCACCGGCGCCCGTGGATGGCACGCTGGCAGCCGGCGGCGCCGGCTCGGCGGGACGGCGCACCAGCAGCTGACGCATAAAGTGCTCGTACACCTTGGTCATGCGCGGGATGGTGTGCACCGGCGCATCGAGAACCGCCGGCAGCGTGGTCGGGTTGACGACGGCCGCGGTCGTTGCCGCGACGTCGGCCTCGCGCGCGGCGGCGGCCGCCGCCGCCTCGGCGGCCTCGGTGACGATGCCGGCGCCGTACAGCGCCGAGAGCAGGCCCGTGCTGCGGCGGTCGACGCCAGCGGCCGCGGCCGCCGCGGCGCCGGCCTTGGCGGTGGCCTCGGCGTCGGCGTCCGCGCTGGCCGGGCGCAGGCGGTAGAGGCGCGGCCGGCTGCCGCCCGACCGGAGGAGCAGGTCGACGGGCGCCGCGGCGAGGCGAGGCGCGCTGCCGGGCGAGCCCGCCGCGGTGCGCCGCGGCACGAACGCGATCGCCGAGCAGCCGTCGAGGCCGACGTTGCCGTAATGCAGGAGCGGCGTGGGCGACGCCGGGTGGAACACGAGCACGTGGACGGTCGGCGCGGCGGCGGCGCGGCCGGCGTTGGCGTCGCCGCCCTCGTCGGCGGCCGGGGCGGGCGCGCGCACCGCCGCGACGAAGCGCGGCTCGGCGGGGTCGACGGCGAGCGCCAGCACGTCCAGCTGGAGCGACCACCACACCGAGAGGGTCAGCAGGTCCCACACGTAGAGGTGCGTGGCCGTCGCGGCGACGAGGTAGTGCGTGTGCCGCACAAAGTGCAGGTAGAGCACGGGCGTCTCGGGCGGCGGGTGCACCAGCGTCGCCTGCAGCCGCAGCGTGAACGGGTCCCACAGCGTGATGACCTGGCCGTAGGCGACCGCCAGGACGGAGCCGTCCTCGGAGAGCGCCGCGCCGCGGCAGAGGTAGTCGCGGTACAGGCCGATGCCGCGGCAGTACCACGCGCCGCCGTCGGCCTCGCCGTACTGCCACACCTTGAAGCGCTGGTCCTGCCCAACGCTGATGACCACCGGCAGGCGCGGATGGAACACGAGCGCCGTGACCTTGTGCGCACCGTGGGGGTTGTCCACACGCGTGTTGAGCACATAGCTGGGGGGTGGGTGGGGCAGGCGACAAGCGCGGGGGACCGGCGCCGGGGGGATCAGCGCTCGCGTCGGCCGGCGACAGCGAGGTGCCGAGGAGCAACGCGTACTTTTGCACATCGGCATCAAAGCGCCAGAAACGCAGCGAGGTCTCGGTGGCCGCGAGGTTCTCGCTGTCGTCCGTGCGGTCCACCTGCGATGACCACTTCGGCCCTCGGCGTCGAGGCAGCGGATCGTTAGCCTCGTGGGACCACCCAACCTTCATAAATGGAGCAGATCTATTTCGGCGTACCGTCGCCATCCAGCTGCCCTGCAGGCCAAAGGCGGCGAGATCGATGCGTGGCTGCGCGGGCCACCCGTGGTCGGTGCGCCCAACGCGGTTGCGCGCCACCACCTCAAGCTGCCGACGGCGAACACGTACAGATAGATCCTGGGCGGCACGCAGGACTGAATGAATACCAGGGCATGCACACGACGGCGCGTGGTTCCCCAGCCACGCACCTCGGCGAGCTGCCGGTCCTGCTCAAACTGGTAAAACTGCAGCATGCCGGGCAGGCCGTTCAGCACGACGGCACCGAAGCGGGGCTCGATCACCAGGCCGCAGAGCATGTTGACCGGCCGCACGCCCTTGTCTTGCGCTGCGGCGCACGCCGAACCGGGGCCGCCCTCGAGCGAAATGAGAGACTGGCACGGCGCACGTGCCCCGGGGCGATCCCGGCTATGCCCTCGTACCGGTCTTGAGGCCTTGGATGATCTGCCGCAGGCGCAGGTTTGTCGCCTGGACGATCCGGATGGTCGAGTCGTCGTGGCCAATGGCGTAGAGCGTGCCGTCGACGCTCACCGTAAGCGAGGTCAGGGCGGCGCCCAGGCGCGGGAGGAACGTCTGCAACAGGCAACTTTGAGCAAGCGCAGCGCAAACACCTCCCGTCAGCCCGCTTTCAAGCTCACAGGTGCGTCGATGGCTGCCATTGCGAACCTTGTGGAGGGTGGCGGTCTGCCACATGACCAGTACGTTCTCGTCGCCGCCGGAGAGGAGGATGGTGCCGTCGGGCGTGAAGGCCAGCGTGCGCACGCCGTGCGCGTGCCAGTGCACCGTCGTCCGCACGGGGTCCGTCGTCGCCGTGGCGCCCTCGCCGAGGCAGTGGCTGGTTTGGGGGGGGAAAAGCCAGCGGTAAAAACCGGCGACCTGGTTAGCACGATGTCCGTCGGGCGTCTCGCCCTTCGGACGCCGGGCCGTACAGGAACGTGATGACACCGCGGACGTCGCCGACGGCGACGACGCCCTGCTCGGCCGACACGGCGACGGCCGTGGGCTTGGCCGGGACGGGGTACTTGGTCTCGGCATAGCCGCCGTTTGGCGTGATCCGGTAGACGCGCACGTTCGAGTTGTCAGCAGCACCACCACGTCGCCCTGAAAAAAAAAAATGCCACCAATGCATGCGTATCAACGGGCATCGTTCGTCACCAAGAACTCTAAAATCGCCACGGATAGGATTGTGCGCGCGTACGTCGGGCGTCATGGTGAGCGCGTGGCCATGGTCCAGCTTGCAGATCTGGCGCGGTTGCTGCTTGGCCTTGATGGGGCGCCGGTACACACGTGCGATCGGGCGTGCCTTGGCCGCCGCGGAGGCCTTGACGTCCTTAATCGACATGAAGACGAAGGACTCGCCGTCCGCCGTCGGGATCAGGCGATCGAGCGGCATCTGCAAGTCCCAGGACTTTGCACATTGAGTAACCCCGAGTGTGCCGCGGAGCAGCACAAGGTTAGCACGACCCTCTCGGGTGTGGCGTTCGTGCTGTCGCGGCAGGGGGCTGCGCACCTTGAGCTCCACGGCGTCGTCATAGTCCCAGAGGCGCACGGTGCCGTCCAGCGACGCCGTGTACACCTGAAGCGGGTTGGTCGGGTTCACGTGCACCGACGTGACCGCTTGGCTGTGCCCTCTGAGCACGCGGGCCGTCTCGCCCGTCTGCACGCTGACCACGCGCACGTCGTTGCCGGTGCACACAAAGGCAATCCTGGCCGACGGAGGACGACAAAGCATGCGGCTAACGCTTCGGCGTTAGCGGCCAAGCGGCGCGACGAAGCGCCCAAGAAGTATAGCCAAACCACGTACTTGCCGTCCTTGGACAGCGCGGGCGGGTACGTGCTCACGCTGGCGCCCAGCGGGGTCCGCGCCAGCTCCTGGTTCGCGTAGGCCGCCCGGACCGGCGCCAGCTGGTCCGTCGTGACGGCCATGGCGGCGCCCTTCGAGCTCACAAGCAACAAAACGAACCGACGCGCAGTTAGTACTCGCGCGACCAGGCTGGCGCCGTTCGCACGCCACCTGCCAACGTCCCGCCCCGCCCTCCCGTGACCCAAGAAAAAAGGGCTCTTTCCATGCGGAAAGCTTGTACGATGGCGGGGCAGCCGCGCCAAGCACGTGTATGGCCATGGCGGGCGTCTGAGAACCCCAAAGGCCAACGGTTCGTCTTGCACTGGACTCAGAATAATATAATTCATATGGCTTGAGTCACCGAAGCAATACCGACCGACAGCGCCGCAGTGCTGCCCGCCAATTGGTCCGGCCGGCTTAGTGTGCGAAGCCACCCGCCCCCAACCCCCAACCCAAGACAAGAAAAAGCCACACGGTGACGGACCTGTTCGCAGCCGCCCGCTGCAGCGAGAACGCCGAGCGTTTGCGCTCAGTCGCCGTCTAGCAGCGCCCTCGCGGTCCTTTTCCTCCTCGACGCTCGGCGCGGCGCGGCAGGGCGATCACTGTCGTCGCCCAAGGCAGAACCGGGTCGAACGCAGAGAACGATGTCGCTTCTAATCCTCGGGGTCACACACACATGCAACCCGGGCCCACTCCTGTGTCGTCGCGTGCTCGCTGGTCGTCCTCGCGACGTCGCCAGCCGCCTCGTCCCGCCGTCCGTCGTTCCTCTGCGTCGTCGTCGTCCGCTCCGTCTTCTGCCGTGCCGCCTCCACACGAAAAGGGCGCGTCTGTCCAGCCACTTCGCCACCAGCCCAAACGCCCTCATTTACCGCCAACCAGCAGAAGTGCGGCAGAAAAACGAAAGAACACCGGCAGAAACGCCACATGGCCCAGCCATCGATGACGTCATCGTTGGTGACGTCACTGCGGCTCAGTTGCTCGCGGCCGGGGAGCGCGCGAGGGCGCCGGCGCCTGTTGGGGTGACGCGCCATACGCCACGCGCATTTGGTGGAGAACAACAGCGGGCGCACGGCGGGTTGGGTGATTGGCATGGCGCATCCATGGCCAGATTCGGATGAGCGCGCCTGCTTCCGAATTCCGGCGCGTGGTGCGGCACGTCACCCCCGCACCGATAGTGTTCGCATCGTCATAGAGACATATGCATGAACGGAAACAAACAGTACAGAATATACACTGCCGTGAGTGGGTGCTTTACATCGTGTACATTGGACGGTCGCGCGCTGATGGCGAGCACAGATACCAAAAAGAAACGACACGGCTGCATTCTCTATGCGGGCGTGATATACTGCTGCAGCTCGCCGAGCTCGCTCGGGATCAGGTGGAGCCGCTGGGCGGTCGTTCGACCCTCCCCGACACGCGCCATCGCGCCATCAGTCATGCCACTCGGCGAAATTGGGTTCTCTCGTGTGCTAATGCTTACCGTGAGGAGACGGACGTAGACGGTCTGCCACCAGGATACGAAGCCGAGCCAGCGCAGCCGCACCTCAAACTTGAACAGGTCCCACCGGTAACGGATCGGTCCCTTTCCCGGGTCCCGCGGCGCGCCGCGCACCGCGATGCGCGCCATGAGCGCGAACCTGACGCCCCCCGCCCCCCCTTACCACCACCGCAGTGCGCAGCGCAGTGACGCGTCAGCGGTGTGGTGCCGGGGCCACGCGCCGCGCGCCCGTGGCCGCTCTACCGGTTGACGGGCGCGCCGAGCTCGGCGTTAATGGACCGCACGAGGTTCAGGTTGCGCAGCACCAGCACCAGCGACCGCGGCATGCTCCTGTGTGTACCAAGTGCCAGGGACTGCGTGCGGCGCCGTGAGCAAGCCTTCTCAACGGCGCGTGGCTCGCGTGCCCCGGGCGTACTTGAGGAGCTGGACCATGCGGTCCATTTGGTCGCGCGCCGTGGCGCGCATGTGCGCGACGTCCTCGGCCGTGAGCGCCAGCGCTGCGCGCGCAATGTCGCATGGTGGCCGGCGGCGGTTGAGTGTCTCGCGCGACCCGGCCTTGGCGAACGCACGCGCGGGCGGCGCGAGACGTACGCACGCCAAACCGCGTCATCTTGCTGAGCAGGCCCTTGGTGTTGGGCGTCCGGTACGGCCGCTGCATGAGCATCGACGCGAACAGGATGTGGTTGTCCACCCCGAGCTTTTCGCTGTGCGTGCGCGGTTATCGAACGCCCACGTCGGACCAGGCGCGGTGCATCAGGTGCTGGTGCCCGGCGATTGCAGGGTGCTCGGCGGCGCCGCCGCACCAGGCTTTCTGCAAGCTGTCGTCGTCCGTGAGTACAATGTCGCGCCACACGTCGGCAAACGTCCGCCGCTCGGCATCGCTGAGGTGCACGTAGAGGCCGTGGTCAATCAGCTGCGTGGGCCAGCGCAACGCCAGCAGAAACGTTGATCATCCGTCAATACCATTCGGTGGGTTCCCCACTTTGCGTCGCCCTTGCGCTGCGCGCGGCCTTACCACAATCTCGGCGTGCCCGTCGGCGCCCTTGCGGACGAGGACGTTGCCGGGGTGCGGGTCCGAGTGCACGAACCCGGCGCGGAAGATCTGCTGCGCAAACGCCGAAACGACCAGGCGCGCCACCTCACCAAAGTCGAGGCCCATCTCGCGCATGGCCTGCGGCGGGCGCTTGCGACGCGAGAGGGACACGTCCGCCGCAGCGTTAGCACAGCGCGGCGCGCGGGATCACGCCCCGTTGCAGTAGCCGTACGGCCGTGTCGTCGGCCTTGCAGCCGTGGATAAACTCGGCGGTGAGGACGCGGTGCGTGCTGAGGTCGTAGCGGATCCGCGGCACAGAGACATGCGCCAGGTCGGCCAGGTCGCGCCGGCACCGCTCCGCATTCGCCGCCTCTTGCAAAAAGTCCAGCTCCTCCGCCAGCGTCGACCGAAACTCCTACCACCCGCCAGGCGACAGCGCAGCCATCGGCGACAAGCACGTCAGCCCACTGCCTTGCACGCCGTCCGCCCTCTTTCAGCGTCTCCCTTCCGACCGTCAGGATCCACGCAAACTCAAACTTGGGGAAGACGAAGGTGATGACGTCCAGGAGGAAGGTCATGGTCATGAGGTCGCCGTCGAAGCGGTCGCGCAGGTCGGCGTACTGGACCTTGACCGCGACCTCCTGGCCGTCGCGCGTGACCGCCCGGTGCACCTGCGCCATCGACGCGGCGCCGATGGGCGTCGGGTCCATGCTGGCGAAGACGGCGTCGTACGGCTGCCCAAACTCCTCGTGGATTGTCCGCTGGACCTCGGCCCAGCCGCGCGGGTTGGCCTGGTCCTGTAGCACCCGCAGGCCGACGATGTACTCGTCCGGCAGGACGTTGTTGAGCGAGCCGATGGTCTGGCCGAGCTTGATATACAGACCGCCGTTGGTCAGCGAACAGCGGGCGATGCGCTGCGCCGCGCGCTCGTGGCAGGCGTGGTAGGCCTCGGCCTCGTCCCGGTAGCCGTGGTCGACGAGCCACCCGGTCCACCAGTAGTCCGCGACCGTCGCGAGGCCGTAGCCCGTGGTGCGCGCGAACCGGCTGCCGGCGTCCGCGAGCAGCCGCAGCCGCCGCACGGTGGCCTCAGGCCGCCCCTCCTCGGCCACAAACGCCGCGACGGCGCCCGCGCTCACCGCGGTGGCCAGCCCGCCCGCGACCCAGGCCCATCCCGGCACCGGCCGCCGCCGCACTGGCGGGACGCCCTGGGCGGCCGGAGCCGGCTCCGCCGGTGCGATGCTGGGCGCCGTGCGCGGCCGTGTGCGTAGCGTGCGCACTGCAGCTGCGTGTGCCGGTCGTGCCGGGGCTGTGGAGGCGGCGAGGCGCCGCGTGGCCGCGGCGGCGCCGCGGCGCAGCAGCGGCAGCGGCGGCGGCGGCAGCGGCGCCATCGCAGGAAAAGAATCTTCGCGCCAAAAAACTTTGATTTTGCTTCGCTTCCTTCGCTCGCTTTGCTTCGCTTCCAAAGGTGCGACGCCGCGGGCGGACGACGCCGCGGGCGGGCGACGCCGCGGGCAGACGACGCAGCGGGCGGACGACGCGGCGGGCGGACGACGGCGCAGCGGACGAAGAGGAAAGAGGCGGAGGTAGCGGAGCGGACGTAAATGAAGTAAAGGGAAGAGCGCGATCGGTCGCCTGCTGCTTCATCGGTTCGTGCAAGGGCGCGACGAGGAAGGAGGCGGCGAGGACGCGACTTGGGGCGGGACGAGAACGGCGAGCGGATGGGTCGCGCGTGCACGGACGACTCGGGCGTGTGGACCGAGTGGACGGTTCGCTGTCGGCTCGGCTTCGTGTCGGTTCCGTAGGACTAACGCGCCAGCCGCTGTTCTCGACCGTCCTTCGTGGGCGACGCAGGCTAGCCGCGAGGGCGGGCAGCGCAGCCATGGCGGCCGAGGACTTTTACCTCCGCTACTAGTACGGGGAGCGCACGCTTCCGTCGGCGAGGCAACGTCGCCGTGCGGCGCACCTAAGCGCCCGAGGCGCGTCCAAAGTTGTTGGAGGGCGTCGTGCAGCGTTGGCCACAAGGGCCGCTTCGGCCACGAGTACCTGGAGTTTGAGTTCCGGCCGGACGGCCGCCTCCGGTACGCCAACAACTCCAACTACAAGAAGGACACGATCATTCGGAAAGAAGGTGCGCACCGCCACGGGCGCCTGCCTCCCATCGAAACGGCACGACGCTAACATGCTAGGTGTTTGAGCTGTCGCGGTGCCGCGACCGCCCGCAAGTGACCGTGAGCCCGGCCGTCCTGAAGGAGCTGAAGCGCATCGTGGAGGAGAGCAGCATCCTCAAGTACGTAGCCCGCACGATAGCAATGGGCCCGTGTGTCGCGCGTGCGTTCTTACTGCGTCGGCCAACCGCACACCGCGCGCCTGGTGGAGCCCAGGGAGGACGACCGGCTGTGGCCGCTGCCGGACCGGGACGGCCGCCAGGAGCTCGAGATTGTGCTTGGGAACGAGCACATCTCGTTTGCCGTAGGCCCACTCGGACGCTGGCGCCCCGGCACTTCACGCAGCCGACGCTGACTCTTCGCCTGCGCTGGCCGCTGGGTTGGTGCGTCCGGGTCCGCACAGACCTCCAAGATCGGGTCCCTGAACGACATCAACAACAGCAAGGACCCCGACGGCCTGCGCAACTTTTACTTCCTCGTCCAGGACCTCAAGTGCTTGGTCTTTGCGGCCATCTCGTTGCACTTTAAGGTGCGCAGGCGTGCCCGGGCCGCGGCAGGCGAGCACCGCTGTTGCTCACCCACACCGCCCCCCCGCCCTCCGGCGCGCACGCCACGCTGTCCGCTCTTCCCAGATCAAGCCCATCCAGGATTAGACGGCGCGCGTTGTTCCTGTAGTATGACCTGCTGTTACCAATACACGTGCAAAGTAGCTGTACATGGTGCGAGCTTGCAAACCGGCGGGCGGGCCGCTCGCTACTGTACAACCTCGCGTGCCCGCGGCGGCACGTACACGTGCTCGGGGATGGCCACGAAGCGGCGATGGATGTTGGGGTGGTGCACGCTCGCTGCCGCCATCAGCACCGGCAGGTCCGACGGGTGCATCCTGTGCTCCGCGCGCGCACCGCGCAGCGCGAGCCGGCCGTTAGAAGGTGTGCCACAGACCAGATGCCGAAAAAGCGCGATTGTTTAGACGCACCCAACGGCGGCGGCGGCGGCGCGGAACGTCCAGAGCTCGTCGGGCTTGGTGTCGACCACGCGGGAAAGGAGCAGTGACTTGTAGTACAGGTGGCGCAGGCGGTCCTCCATGTACATGACGCACTGCGCGGCCCGCGCTCGCCCGACTCGCGACGGCCGGACCGCGTCAGGGCACGGGCGATCGCGAAAAGGCCACGATGGCTGGACGTACAGATTCGGCGGCCATTCCGAGATCCTGCAGCGACCGCAGTGTCTGTAAGGTTTGTACAATAAACTCGGACGGCCCCCACGTCCGCTCGACGATGACGACGTCTTCCGTCCACACCGAGTCGCTCGGCCCGTCCAGCCTGGAGATCGGAGGCAGCACGGGCCGGTCCCCCCTTTGACCCCGTCAGCACCCTGACGCATGCCTTCAGGTATTCTGTGTCCGCCTCTTACCGAGGCTGGGGTCGGCGCCCGTTGTCTGCGCTCAAAAAGCCCGAGTACTGATCGATGCGGCTGCATGGCCAACGCGCTCGTGCAGAACGCTGCCGCATGCCAGCCAAGTCAATGACTGGGCCGCAGATCCGCCTGCAGGAGGATGGACGCCTACCAGTCGTCCGCGTTGATGACCACGCAGGCCGCCCGCGCCACGTTCTCGTTGAGCACGTTCAGCTGAAGACCGCCGTCCCCGAACATCGACGAATCGAAGAACGGCCCGGCGGCATCAGCCCCACTCTATCCTGGTGCACAGCGCCGCGCGAGCGGGCCCGCGTACCACCACGGCAGTGCGCAGGTCGGCGACAACGTCAGGGATGAAACCGCCTCGGTCACGCCCATGAGCACAAAGTCGGACGAGTAGCGCGCGCAGTGCGCGGCAAACAGCGACCGCCCAAAGGTCCGCAGCGCCAGCTCCTCCGTGTGGTACGGCAGCACGCCGTCGCCCGGCACGTCGGCCACCGGCGGCACCGTTTCGTCAAACGCCACCCTGTGCAGTGCGCCACCCGCTTGGGTGACACTACCCGTGCAGCATGAGCGCCTCTCGCGCTCACGCGGCCGACCCCCCAAATCATGGCAACGGGCGTACGGGGGCATGCTGGCCGGCCGTAGGGCCGCCAGGTCGCTCTCGCGTACGCCCGCAATGCGCCACGCGGTGCTCGCCGCCTTGCCGTCATTCAAGTCCAGCCGGTCCAGAGGGGTGTCGGGGGCGCTTGCGAGGCTGCTCAGCGTCGACGCGCGCGAGCGGCGCACACCGTCGGCCGGCGCCGCGGCGGCCGGCGGCGCGTCTGTTGCGGGCGCCGCCGCCCCTTGCTCGGCGGCTGGCGCGGCCGCCGGGGCGGCGGCCTCTGGCGCGCGCTTCGCCGGGCGCGCGCCCATCTTGCGGTCCACATTCTCGCACACCTCGCTGCACCTGCCGCCGCCAGCGCGCCGGCACCAAAACTTCACGTGCCCGTGTCAGCATTCCCCCTCCAGCGTCCCTGGCGCCTCTGCCTTTGCGGCGGACGCACCGGATAAAGTACGTGAGCACGAAGAGCAGCCGGTGGACAAAGGCTTCGTCGCGGCCGTGGACCACGGTGCGCGCCATGACAGCCGGCACGCCCACGGCACCGTACAGGTCGCTCAGCTGGGTCCACAGCGGGCTGTAGGGGTACCGCGCCTGCAGCTGTGCACTGTCCAGGGTGCCGCGGTGGATGTCGAGCGGCTCGGTGCCGCCGCCCCGGCGCCGCTCCTCGGCGTCCGGGGCCTCCGGCATGACGGTGTGCACCCACGCCAGGTGGTTGCTGAGCACCGCCGTGAGCGCCGTCGACACCAGCATGTTGGCCCGCCGCGTGTCGTAGCCGTCCACCAGCACCCGCAGCTCCGTCAACCTGCGCATCCGCTCCCGCGCCACACCGACCGTGTGCCACACGACCATGAGCCACCACGCCGTGGTCCCGGTCCTTTTCACGCGCACACGAGTCCGCGCCGTACAGGCGCTGGCACACGGCGGCGCGGCGCTGGGGAAAGGTCACCAGGCTCAGCCACAGGGGCTCGTGGATGCGTGGGGCCAGGTACAGCCGCTCCAGCCGCTGCTGGAACGCCGCGACCTGCTCCAGCACCGTCTCGTGCTGCTGCAAGAGGAAGGGCGCTGCCGGTTCCAGCGCCCGGCCGCAGTGCGATGCGCGGGGGTTGCATGAGTAGCACGTTGCTACAAATCCCGTTCACCTTAGAGGCCGGCCCTACTGATGAGGCTTTGCAGCGACGGCGCCGAGACGTCCGGCCGCTGGGCGGCGTCCTTGAGCCAGTCGTGGAGCACGTCGTTGAGCGCGCGCTGGAGCAGGTGCAGGTAGCCTTCGATCAGCGCAAAGTGCGCAAAGAGGAACTCGGGCAGCGCCACCGTTTGGTCCACGGTGATCGCCACGCCCAGCGCAAACTGGAGCCGGCGTTGCTGCCGCTGCAAGGCCCGAACACGACTCGAGCGGGGAGAGTGACGCGCGTTAGAGCGACGGCGTGCCGGTCGGCGTGCCCACGCAGAGGTGTGTCTACCTTGCTCCCACCGCCGCCAGCAGCGGCGCCGCCGCCCTCGCCGGGCTCACGGCTGGCGCCGTTATAGCTGCCGTACGAGCTGAGCAGGCTGCTGGGCCGGAACGACCCGCTGTCCATGGTGGAGGCCATGTGCAGCCGGTACCGCCGCCCGCGGAACGACGCCGGCGACGCGCCGCTCGCATCGTCGCCAAACTGTTGGTCCATTACCAGGGCCCTCCCACGTCGGCGACGGGTGAGCGCCTGAGATCCCATTCCCGCGAGGCCCCCTCCCAGACACACACGGCGGTAGCATACCTCGCCGAACGGCGTGGCGGGCGTCAGGGCTGCGCTGCTGCCAGAGAACGCGGCCAGGGTGCCGCCGCCAGCCGCCATGGTGCTCGACCGGCCGCGGTTCCACGCCGCCGGCGACCACCCGACCAGCGGGGACGACGGCTCCGTCGGCGGCGCGCTGCTGAGGCTCGGCGGCTGGCCCACACCGCCCACGCTGGGCCCGCCGGCGCCAGCCACGCTGCCCGGCCCGCGCGACCGGCCGCTCGCGCCCAGCGGCGACCCCCCGCTGCCGGCGCCGCTCGGGCTGGACGCGCCGCTGGACGAGCGGTAGCGGCCGCCCGCGCCTGCCGCCACCACGTCGCTCGGATTGATGGCAAAGAGCTTGGTCAGGAGCACCTGCGCCGGCGCCGGCAGCGCGTGCACTTTGGTCGTGGTGCCCTGCACGTTGAGCGGCACCGCGCCAAACATCAGGTCGCCCAGCAGCGCCAGCTCCGTGGACGTGGCGCGCCGCGTGCCGGACCGCGCGCGCGTAGGCGGCGCGGGCGTCGGCGGCGCGCTGCTCTCGGGGGACGCCGGCGTCCCCGCCGAGGCGGGCGCCGACGGCGTGAGGGACGCCGCGCGCCGCCGCGCGTGCGAGTCGAACAACGGCACCTTGCCGTTGCCGGGGCTGTCCATGAACACCAGCACCCGCACCTGCGCGTGGGCGTCAAACGGCGCCGGCGCCCATCTGCCAGTTGCTCCCCGACGCCCGGCCAGCGCGCGCAGCATGCGGTTAGGGTCCGCGGGTTGCGGACACCAGCGGCCCCCAGGCGGTGGCGCGGGCCGTACCCTTGCGGCGTGAGCAGATCGGCGGTGTTGGCGGACGGCACCGGCGGCGCTCCGCCGGGCAGCCATCCCTCCGGCAGGGTCCACTTGAGCCACGACGTCAGCATGGTGGCTGCTTGCCGGCGTGGCCGGCCGCGCGCTCACCCGCGTCGCAAGTGCTCCGGCATGACGCGGGTGCGTCCCCGCAACCCTTCCGTGCCGTCGCGCGTGACTCGGCCCCCACCCAAAGTTGCCTACCTTAAGTGCTGACCCAGCCTGCCTCCCGCACTCCGAGTGCCTGCGGTTCCGCAGCCAGCGCGGAGTGGGCGCGTCGGCGACTGCCCACCTGCTCCTCTGCCTCCTGGTAAGGTGGGGTGGTGGGCTCGGGGCCCCTCGGCCTTCTTGACGCGTTCGTGTCCTTCGGCCGCCGCCGCCGCCGCCGCCGCCGCCGCCAAAAGTTTCGCGCCAAAAAATCGCTCATGTGATTCGCTTTCTGACACGTTTCTGACATGTGTCTCCGATGACGTCATCCTCCCAACGCGCGGGTGGGCGCGGGGTGGCCTGGTGGCTAGGGGAGTGGCCGTCGTGGCGCCTACGCCGTCGTGGCGCCTAGGCCGCCTGCGCCAGATCCCGCTGCGCTCGTTGTCGCGCACTACCTGATGGACCCGCTGTGGGGCGCGGCGCACAACCGCGCCCACAGGGAGGACGCGTGCATCGGGTATCCCTGCAAATGGCGTCGCGCTGTCCGGGCGCCTCGTCAATATCAGCGGCAGCGAGATCAACGGCGGCCCGACGGTGCGGCACAACGTGGCGGCGTACGCCGAGCGGCGCCTGCCGTCGGTGATCGAGCGCGCGCACGCGCCGGTCCCCTTCTGCGACCCCCTGTTTGCGTTCCACTGGCACCACCAATGGGACGTCGTGTGGCCCGTCCAGGCAGCCAGGGCGCCTGGCTGGAGCGCTACCTCGACGAACAGCTCCGCCACGGCAAAGTTTAATGTACAAATGTACATAGGACATTGTACAAAGTGCATCCAAAAACATTGTGTACATTGTTATGCAGTCACTTGCCGCCCTTGTTCTTGCTCATGGCTTCCTTGCGCTTCTTGACGTGCTTCTTGATCTTGTGCTTGCGCTTCTCGCGGTTCGCCTCCTTGACCGCCTTCTTGTGCGCCTGCGTACCGCGCCGTGCGCAAAGAGGGGGGCGGAAAACGGCCGCGATGGTTAGGGAGCCGGTCAACAAGCCCTGGGCGTCCGCTGGCCGTCGGCCGGACCTTGCGCTGCTCCTTGGTCATCGCGCCCTTGGAGCCGCCCTCCTCGCCCTCGCCGTCCTCCGAGGACGGCGACTCGCTGTCGCTGCCGTCGCTGCTGCCATCGTCCCCGTCCGCGTCGCCGTTGGCTTCGGTGGGCGCGGGCGTGGCGGCGGCAGCGACGCCGCCGGGGGCCGCAGCCGCGCCGTCGTCCTTTGCCGACGGTTTCGCCACCGTGCCCGCGCCACCGGCTGCCGGCGTCGTGGCCGTGGAGGCAGCAGCGGCCAGAGTCGGCTTGAGGGCCAAGCCCGTGAGGCCCGCGTACAGCAGCTGCCCGAGCGCCGGAGCCGGGTCGAACGCGCCCGCGATCAGGTAAGCTAGACAGCCAAATAGTGACAGGCGTGACGGCAAGCGCGGGCGTACGTCGTCGGTGTCGCCCGCCGCCACTTTCTGCGCATCGCGCTCCGCGTCGACGACGTCAAAGAGGCTGCGCGGGATGAACGACTTTTTGAACACCTCGTCGTCGTCGTCCTGGCTCCCGGCGTTGCCGCGCTGCTTCAGCTCTTCTTGTTTCTGGCGGTCCGTGCGTCGGACAGCTACGGAAGGCAGTGGGTTAGCACTGCAGGGCCGCGCCAGCGCCGCCGCAGCGGCGCGGGAGCTCGTACGGCCTCGAGGAAGGCGTCGACGCCGTCGTCCTTGAGGTTGAGGTCGGTAATAAAGTTGAAGAGCTCGCGCATCGACATGGTCAGGACATTCTTGCGCCGGAAAAACTCGGTGATGTTGGTGCAGTCCTTGCGCAGAAAGTCGAGGGCGTGCGGGTGGTCGTGCTCGACCGACTGGGACACGTCGATGACGTACGCCTGGCTCTTGTGGTACCTGCCCACCGGCCGGCCCCGACAAATCGGCGACATCCTGGCCCCGTGAGTGACGCGCCTTTTGGCCAGCGACCCCCACCGCCGCCGCCGCCACGCACAGCAGGTTGTACTCGCTGAGGTCCGCGTGGACGAGGCGGCACTGGTGGTACATGGTCCGCATGTCCTTGACCAGCTGCTCGTACAGCTCCCGCGCGCGGTCCTCGCTGATGTCGGCGTCCTTGAGGCGCGGCGCCGCCCAGCCGTCCTTGCCCAGGAACGTCATGAGCAGCACGTGCTGTCGGAGCAGGAGCGGCGTCGGGCACGGAATGCCGGCCAGCTGCAGCCTGCGAGCGCGGCGTCGCCGCCCACGCGCTGCGATAGGTTGGTTGCCAGGGCGGCCCCTTTGCGCGGCGGCGCCCGCCCTCCGAGCCGTACCGCTTCAGGTTGCGCATCTCCTTCTCCGCCCAGACGGTGACCATCTGGCGGGGGTTGTGCTTGTTGTAGCCGTGCCGGAAGCGGAACTCGCCGCTGACGTAGCGGTCGCGGTCCTTGAACACGAGGATGGACGTTTTGTACACCTTGATCGCGCGGTCCTCGCCGCTCTCCGTCACGGCGTGGTAGACATTGGCCTGCACGTGGGCGCGTCGCTTCCAAAACGAGAATGCGTCCGCCGTCAGCGACGCAGCGCGCCTTCTCAGGCTGTGGCAGGCGGCACCCACCTCCTTGCCCGTGCTGATACACCCGTTGATGCGGTAGACGTGGCCTTGGGTCAGCATCTTGAACAGGATGCGGCGCGTCCGCGGGTCGAGCACCTGCTCCACCGTGGCGCGGTCCGACTTGTCCACCGTCCGGACCCTGCGGCGTTCGCCCGCCGAATCGCGGAGCAATCCATTCCGGTGCGTGAGCGGCATGCGGTGCGCTCCCCCGCCATCTGGGTGCGCCGGACACCCACCGGTCGCCATCGGCCTTGCGGCTGCCGGCGCCGGCCCCGCCCGCTGCTTGCCGGTAGTCGTCGACGGACCCTGCAGCGGCCGCGGACGTGCCGTCGGCCGTGGAGGCGCGTTAGCGCAGGGGGCCGGCGCATCCGCGCCACCCATAGCTGGGGGTCGCACCGAGGTAGATCCGCTGCTGCAGCTTGGCCTCCTCGGCGGGCGTCAGCGTGGCCTTCTTGCCCACGCGCGACACGTTCACCGGGTACGTGCCGGCATTGGCGGCCGTATTGGCGGCCGTCGCCGCCGCCACGGACGCCGCCGCCGCGGCCGCCGCGGCCGCCTGATGCGCGAGCTGCGCCGCCCGGGTGTTCCCGGCGGTCACGCCCTCCTGGCGCATGCGGTTGTACCGCTTCGTGAAGTCTACGAGCGAAAGCATACAGAGCAGACGGAACCAAATCGGTTAGGGTCGGGCCCGGGACGTGGCTCGACCGTGCGTGCGGGCTGGGCGGTGTACCGCCGGAGGCGCCGAGCCAGGCGTCGCTATAGTCGACGTCGTCGACGTCGTCGTCGTCGTCGTCGACGTCAAAGTCCTCCTCGTCGTCCTCGTCATAGTCATCCGCCGGGGCAGCAGCACGAGCCGTGGCCGTGCCCTGTGCGGACGCCGTGACTCCAGCGGCCGCCGAGCCCGGCGCCGGGATCGCCGCTGGCGCGGCCGCCGACGGCGCCTCGAACTCGTCGGCGTCGTCAAACTGGCCGGGCTGCGCCATGGTTGCTGCCGGCCCCAGCCGCGACATGCCCCCACTGAACCAAGCACCCCGCTTCCTGAGCCCCTTGGCGGCCTGCCGATGAAGCGTCTGGCCCTCGGCGGACGCGTGCGCGGCCGCCCAGCGTGCCGGCCGTGCGCTGCGTCGGGTCGCCGTCGCGCCGTCGCCGGACCACGTGGCGCCACAATGGATGACGTCATAGAGGCGCAGGGCGGACCCTACCCGACTCGCACTGGAGCGGACAGCAGAGCGACGACGCGGACGCGGACGCTGGCCCGCGACGACAACGAGGAGGAGGCCAAGGAGCACGAGAGCCACGCCGGCGGGCCGCCCAAAGCCCGCTGCGCAAGGTCTCGTTGTTGGGGGGTTGGGCGCGCCGCAGTGGGCTAGGGAAGCGGCGGCCGCGTGGCCCGGCGACCGCGCCGATCATGGCCGACCAACGGTCGCCGTCGCCGTCGCCGACCTACGCGCCCAGCGGCCGGCGGATGAGCCGGTCGCCGCCGCCGCCGCCACGCACGCGCTCGCCTACCCCGACGGGGCGCGACGAACGGCCGCGGCGGCGTTCGCCGTCGCCGGAGCGCTGGGAGCACCGGCCGCTCTCGCCGTCGCCCCCACCGCCGCCGCGCCGGCGCTCGCGCTCGCGCGAGCGGGACTGGAACCGCGGGCGCTCCCGCTCCCGCTCGCCGCCTCGCCGCCACCGCCCGCGGTCGCGGTCGCGGTCGCGGTCGCGGTCGTGGGAGCGCGGGCGCTCGCCCTACACCGCCTACCGAGACCCCGACCGGCCGAGCAACGACGGCTATGGGGGCCGCTGGCGCCCGCGTCGCCGCAGTCGCAGCAGCGTAGGCAACCAGCCGCACCAGGCTTGCGGCGGGCTCGTGGGCCTGCCGGGCGCGACCACGCTACTGGCTTCGTGGTGCTGACGCCGTCGTACGGAGCTCTGGGGCACGACGGGGCGGGCGCTGCGGCTTTTGTCACTGGGGGATACTATCGGCCAGTCGCCGCCGCCCCGGGAAGACGACGCGTTCGGTCCCGCCGCGGTGACGACGCGGCCCACCGACACGCTGGTGATCACCGCCGTGCCGCCGACCGTTCCCGAAGACATGGTTCGCTGGTGTGCCGGCGCCGCCGCGCTGCCGGGCCGGGAGTTTTTTGGCCGCAGCGAGGCGTGCGCATCATCCAGCCGAGGGCGTTGTGGACGGGCCACTGACGACCGCCGACCATGGGGCGCACCGCGGCCGCTGTCTTTTGCCGCTTTGCACCTTTTAGCTGGTCGCGGCCATCCGATTGTGCCCGCATCCGGTTGAGCGCGTGCGCGTCGTCCCCGGCGCGTCCGGTACGGTCGACCACGCGCGGCGAGCGCAGCGCCCTGCGGCGGCACGCCTGCTGACACCCTCGCGGGGCCAGCGCACGGGGCGGCGTGCGCGGATGCAGCCGACATGCCTGCAGTGGCCCTGCTCTACTTTGCCTCCGTCAACAAGGCGATCGACTACATGAACTTTACCCGGCGCGCCGTCAAGCTCGGCGACATGCTTCTGCCGCTCCAGTTTAGCCGCCACGGCAGCGGCGACCCCAACTGGAGCAAGTCCGACCCCGGGTGGAGCAAACCGGACCGCGACGCCCGTCCGCCCCCACCGTATCGCGGCCGCTGTAAGGCTCGACACCTGTTTTTTGCCTGTGGCGCCGACGCCGGCAGCGCACTCACCCGTCCGCGCAACGTCGGCTACGGGCCGCGCGGTTTCTTCAGACGACCGCGCGCGGCCGGTGCCCGCGCAGCCGCCCACGGTGCAGCTCTCTGTCAACCAGGGCGACCAGGACGTCCAGGCGCTCCCGTCGCCGGTCGTCGTCCTGCAGGGCTTGGACGGCCTCACCTCCGAGGAATCGGTAACGCCCACTGGCCAGGTAGGCGATTTGACGCATGCGCCAGCGCTGATGCCGACGCACCGCGCGTGCGTCCACCTGTTGCTTCACCGAGCGCAGCTGTACGATAGCTTGACCGCGCTGGGCCCGGTCCTGCAAGTACGCCTCGTGCGCGACGTCTTCACGCACACCTCGTGCGGCTTTGCCTTTGGCGACTATGCCGACCCGGCGGTGCGGGGAGCGCAATGGCAAGGGACACGCTGTACTGCGACATTCGCGTTGTAACTGGGCCACGAAGGCGGTCTCTCCTTTCCATCGCAGGCTGCGCAATCCCTGGTGGACAAGGCCAAGGACGGCGGCGTCGTGATCGACGGCCGCACCGTCAAGGTCCAGTTCGCCAACCCCGCGTATGTAATGTTCGTTTCGCGTCACGCCGTGGTGCCGCAGCGCCTGACCCGACGGCGCTCTTTCGTTTGAAGGTGTCCCCCTGTGCTCAGAACGGCGGGCGCATTCCTGCCCAAGTACTGGGACCCGCAGATGTACTGGCGGCCATTCTTCCGGAAACCGACGACGCCAGCGACGGAATCGCCGCCGCTGCCAGCGGGCGCCGCCACGTCTGAACCGCCCGCGGCGGCGCCGGCGGAACCGGCCAAGCCTGCCGACGACGAGGACGCGCTGGCCTCGTTCTACGAAATGCTCGGCCCCACGCTGGTGCCCACGGCGGACCCGCCGCGAACGTCAGACGAGCCGCCCACGGGCGCCGCGCCAGCGGCCCCGGCCGGGATGGCGGAAGGCCCTGTCCGGTACGACCGCGGCTACGACGCCTCGTCGGGTCGGAGCCCGTCGCCGCCGCCGCCCCGTCGTGAGCCGTCGACGGAGCCGCCACCGGCCTACCCGCCGCCGCGCCGTGCCCCGGTCGTGATCGACGAGGAGGCGCTTATCGACCGCGAAAAGATCCACTGCCTGCTCTGCCAACGCGCGTTCAAGTCCGTCGCCATCCTGGAAAAGCACGTGCAGCAGTCCGACCTGCACCGGGTACAGGGCGTCGCAGAGGTGAAAGGACGTCGTTGTGGCGTCAGGTGCTGATTGGGGACCACGGCTCAGCGTCGAATTGAACGTGCGTCTAGGAAAACCTGGATCTCAAGCGCAAGGCGCTCGCGAAGCAAGTCAAGACCGCGTTGCCGCTGGACGAAGAGGAGGAGCGCGAGCGTATCGAGCGCGAGGTACTGTTTATTGTGGCGCACGACCTAATGCTGATGGACAGGGATGAGGGTTGAGCAGAGAAGGCTTGCTGTTTGCGAATGGACGCGCTGGGGGGGCGGGCAGCTCAAATATCGCAACCGGGCGGCGGAGCGCCGGCAGATGCACGGCGTCACGTCGCTGCAGCCGCGCCGCGACGCCGCGCCGGAGCGGTATGTGGGGCGCAAGGTTCGTACAAGGTGACGAACTCAGCCGCTGACGCTCTGTCAAGATACACCGCTCCGGCGGCCACGGGCGGACCGCAGGCCCGAGGAGCCCACCAAGCACGGGATCGGCGCGGACAACATTGGCAGCCGGCTGATGCAGCAGATGGGCTGGCAGCGCGGCCAGGGCCTGGGCCGCAACCAGACGGGGATCGTCAACCCGATCCAGGTGCGGACGTGCGCATGCTGCGCGCGCGCGTCTGCTGCGCGCGCGCGTCTGCTTGTGCGCCGTGTGCTGAGTGCATGGCGTTCTTGTTGACGACCGGGCATCTGACGCGGCAGGTGGAGATGTATGCGCGCGGCGTGGGCCTCGGCGCGGGCGGCGCGTCGGCCCCGCCGGACCCCAGCGTCTCCTATGCCGACGCCGTTCGCCGCGCCGCGCGGGCGCGCTATGAAGACCGCACCTAACTGTAACTAACCTCTGTACAGGTCAATGTACGATACGACCATGGAGTGGGTAGGCCGGCCTCGCCAAATGCGCCGCAGGGGGAGGGGGCGCACGCGGCGGCATTGACACCCTGCAAACACCTCATCTCTTTTGGTTCACCTCCCAACCCTCCCCTATATTATCCTCTCTCTCTCTCGCTCTCTCTCGCTCTCCTCGCATGTTCCGTGCTCTTTGCTGCGCACTGGACGCGGTGCGCCTCGACTGCGCCGCGTCTCAATCGCCGTGCTAGACATGGGGCCGCGTCTTCTGGTTTAGGGTTTGGTCTATGCGTTTTGGCGCGA
>Ga0180216_1001475_pt1 | contig 21008 bp, 20 predicted proteins | sample eDN3rd37CBELigMG_FD_128879 | JGI IMG/M metagenome (GOLD analysis project Ga0180216, IMG submission 128879) | Enriched Miracle-Growth compost microbial communities from Emeryville, California, USA - eDNA 3rd pass 37_C BE-Lig MG (version 2)... ...
CACCGCCGGAGGCGCCAACCCCGCCTGGGCCGTTTGACGCCCATCGAGTTCGAGACCATCATGAACACGACCGTCGCACTGGCGGCGTGACTACAACCTGTCACCTATCCGTGCAGCAGTCCCTGCCTCACCGCCTGACCCACCCATCAGGAACAACCGCAGTTACACCACCAGACGAGACTTGACCCATTCGTGACCGATACGGTGATCAGATGCCCGGACCAGTCCCCCCTACCCAAGCCGCCGGGCTCGTTCTGATCGTCGCGTCATACACGCTATGGGGTCTGCTACCGCTCTACTTCTTGACGCTCGAGCCATCCGGGCCCTTCGAGATCGTGGCCTGGCGGGTCGTGTTGTCGTTGCTGTTCTGCGTGCTGCTGCTGGCGCTGACTCGTGGGTGGGTTCCGCTGCTCGGGGCACTGCGGGACCGCCGCGCGATGTTGCTGCTGGGTGCGGCCGGTTCGTTCATCATGGTGAGCTGGCCGACCTACATCTTCGCGGCGTTGAGCGGCCAGGTCGTGGAAGCCGCCCTCGGCTACTTCCTCACTCCGATCATCACGGTACTTCTCGGCGTGCTGGTGCTGCGGGAGCGGCTCCGGCCGGCGCAATGGGTTTCCATCACCGTCAGTGCCATAGCCGCACTGGTGCTCGCGGTGGGATACGGTCGCGTGCCGTTCATCGCGATCGTGCTCGCCGTCGCCTTCGGGCTTTACAGCCTGATGAAGCAGCAGGTCGGACGCCACGTCGACCCTGTGGTGGGACTGACGATCGAAACCGCATGGCTCGCCCCACTCACAATCGCAGTCCTCGCGGTCCTGGCTGCCACCACCGGGCTTACGCTCGGTGGCCACGGGACGACACACACCACCCTCCTGCTCGCTGTCGGCGTCGTCACGGTCCTGCCGCTGCTGCTGTTCGCGTCCGCCGCGCGGCGGTTACCACTCACCCTCATCGGGCTGACTCAGTACATCTCACCGATCGTGCAGTTCCTCATCGGCGTGCTCATCCTCCGCGAGCCCATGCCGGTCGAGCGCTGGGTTGGATTCGCACTCGTCTGGGTCGCTCTGATCGTCCTCACGATGGACCTGTACTGGGGCCGACGGCTGCCGCGGTCTCGGCGCACCGCTGAGCCGCCGTGACGGGGTCGCGTGAAGTGCGCGGCGAGCTTCCGCGTCTGACGGGAAGCAGGTGGACACTGTCTCCGCTCGTCACGCCTCGAGGACCATCGCTACTGCAGTCGACCTCGTACGCGGGACACATGCGATCGATTGGGCCCAAAAGCCGACTGTTACTCCGCAGTTAACCAGCGCAGCACCGCGCCGCTCCACCCCTTGGGGTCGGAGTTCCAAGTCATCGTGTGGTCCGAATCGAACTCGTGGAGCGAGACAAGGTCAGGGCGGATCCTCGCAAGCGTGCTCGACAAGGCGCGAGGTGCGGATGTGTCCTGGATGCCATGAAGAACCAAGATTGGAAGGGATAGCTCGTCGGCGCGGTTGAGCCAGTCGAAGGGCGCGAGCGTGACCGCCGACGGTAGGCCGACGAGTCGGGCGAGCGCGTGACTGTGCAGCCAAGGACGAGCGAAGGCGCCGAACCAAGAGGGTAGTCCAGCGCGTCTGCAGTTGGCGTTGATCGTCGCTGTCCAGTCGAGCACCGGCGAATCCAGCACGAGCCGGTCGATGACGCCGCGGAACTCGGCATCCGCCGCGAGCTGGAGCGCGATGGCGGCGCCCATCGACCAGCCGAACAAGGTGATTCGCCGCGCGCCACTCGCCAGTGCGAATCTGAGCGCCGCACTCACGTCCTCCCTCTCAGTCGCGCCGAGGGTCGAGCGCCCGGAGCCAACCGTGGGGCCCTCGCTGTCGTTCCGGTATGTGACGACCAGCGAGGTGAGGCCCGCCTCGGATGCGACCTGGACGCCGCGCAGCGTGCCGGCGCGCGGGCTTCCCATGCCGTGGATGTGGATAGCCCAGTGATCGCTCTCGCCCCCCTCACCCGGGATCAGCCAGGCCGGTGCCGGGCCAACGAGTGTATCGACAACGACGTCCTCCGCGTCCAGCCCAGCGTCGGCAGGATCGCGAAAGTAGATGCCGCTCCACGACGCGCGATCGCCTCGGTGGAGGCTGCCGTCGGGGATGACACAGGTCACAAGCCGGGTGACGGTTGCGGCACCCTCGGCGACGACCGCGCCCAGACGCACCCATCCCCCGCCGTCGAGCCAGAGATTGTAGATTCCCAGCGCCGAGGTACGTGCGGTCCGATCGAGGACCACCGCCTCCTCGTCGCCACGCCGCACGACATCCCGAACGACGAGGTCAAAGACGCGACCCGACACGGGCGCGGTCAAGCGGCGCGCGATGACGAACCCGATTCCGGCCGCCGCAGCGGCGGCAACGCCCGCGACCGCCGCGGCGAGCCCGAGCACCCTCACTGCGCGGGCCTCGGTCGACCCGAGCGAGCCGACACCTCGCCGCCATTCGACTCAACACCGCGCCGGCCGATCAGATGCGCCTCCGCTTCGTCGACCATCGCACGTTCATCGTCGCTCAACTCGAACCTGACGCGGGGGTCGATGACGGCATCCCGGATCTCCACGACCTGGCGGTGCAGCTGCGTTTCGGCATCCTCCGCTGCGAATCCCGCGCTGTACTGACTCAACCCCGGACGCACGTGACTCGCCCGCTCCCAGATCGGCGCCACGCGATCGACGAGCGCGCGGGTCGATCGAGCGCGCGAACGTGCCCGCGCCCACCGAAGGGCCGGCTGGCCCGCCAGCCCAAGACAGAGGAAGACGAAGGTCGAGAGGAACAGCGGGTCGTATGCGGCACTGAGGCCCGACATCAGCCCCAGGTTCCCGGCCAGATGCGCGCTGTCCATCGCGATGATCACGATCGACAGCGCGAGACCAGACAGGCTTCCGATCAGGAGAGAGATCGCCGGCAAGCGATCCGCCCCTCGACTCTGCCGAATGTGCCGTCCGGCGGTGGCCGCCATCGCGGTCACGATCACTCCGTCATACGCGAACTGGATGATCGAGTACGCCGCAGCGGCGGGCTGCGCCCCGAGGTCGAGCATGAACGTCGTCGTGGTCGAGCCCCGGTCGATGAGGAGGAAGGATGCCGCGACCCCGGCGAGCGCTATCACGAGAAGCGTTCGGCCAAGAGCGATCTGCACGACACGGCGTTTGTCCTGGGTGACCTTCGCGACGCCGCGGCCCAGGAAGAAGATTCCGACCATCAAGGGAATGTCCGCGACGAGCGTCGCGACGTTGGTGCCGCCTAGGAAACTGTCGACCCAGATGTAGACGGCGTCGATGTTGAGCGTCATCGCGACGGCGATCGTCACGGCGGAGTAGGTGATGCTCCTGTCAGCTCGCCCTCGCCGCAGTATGAGGAGCACTGCGGCGAGCGCCCACATCAGAACCGAGACGAGAATAGGCGTCACCCGAATATCTCCAGGAACCGCGACTCGTGGAAGGCCGAGCCGCGGATCGCCGCGGCGAGGTGATCCGCGAGGGCCTCGGCGAGGATCTCATGCTCGGTGACGAGGTCCTGGCGGCCGAGCAGGCGCCGCCGTGTCGTCTCGGGGATGTCGGGGAGCAGGAGGTCAGGAGCCTCCATCGTCTGGTCATCCCCATGGTCGAGGATCATGTGCGCGAGCTCGTGGAGAACGAATTGCTGCCGATGAAGCGCCGAATCACCGTGGGCGTGGAGAACGAGATCCTCTGTCTCGGTCTCGAACCACAGCGCGCAGATGCCGTCCTGGTCGTTCAGGTCCGCGAGTTCGACGATTCGGAGCGGACGCTTCCGCCGGTGCTGCATCGCATCGACGAGATCGTCGAGGGAGAACGCCTCACCGAGGCGGAGCCCATCCATAGCAGTCGACACGGTCGCTTCGATGTTCACGGCTTCGTCACTCCTTCCGAATCCATCTGCCCCGCCGTCTCGGCCGGGAGCCGATCCGCACTGCAGGCTACGTATGCGCCACTTCCTCGTCCAAGAACCTGCTGATCGCCGCGAGCGCCTCGGGCGAGATGTCGCCGAGCGTGCGTGCCGCGTACGACTTCACCTTCGCGGCTCTCATCGAGCGTACGAGGTCGAGTTGTGCCTTGACCTTGGCCGGCATCGGCGCATCCTCATCCCCTACAAGGAAGGCAGCGTCGACACCGAAGAAGTCCGCGAGCCCCTCGAACAGCGCACGGTCTCGCACGTACCGATGACCATTCACCATGTACGTCCACCGCGAGCGAGACAGGCTGACTCCCCGCTCCCGGAGAAAGCTCGCGATCTGCGGATAAGTCGGCTCGCTGCCCTCCTCGGCGATCGCGACGTCCAGCAGCAGACGGAGGCGGCTCGCCAGGTCTGCGGCGGCTTCTCTGTTCTCGTCTTCTGTCATCTCCGTGACCATCCTTCGCCCTCGGGTAGGCAAGGCGTCATCTGTTTGGGCATGCCCAATGTCGCCATGTGGATGCTCAATGTACTCGTTGGTCATGCTCAACTCAACCGTTGCGCGATGCCGCACGATGGTGCAAAGCTGAACGCCACCGTCGCATTTGAGCATGCTCAATCCGAGCCAGACCGCCCAGACGACGGCGGGAGGAGACCGACATGTCCACGATGACCCGGCAAGTGTGCGCGACTGCGGCAACGGGTCCAGAGAGCCTAGAACTCCCCCAGCACCTGGCCGAGCCGCATCATCATTTCTGTGACTTGCGCGTCGTCGACGATGTAGCGCACGCGCTGCCCGCGCACGGCGACGTCTCGCGGCGGGTCGGCAATGAGCAGCCCCGCGTCGAGGAGCTTTTCGATGCCGTTGGCGACGGTCATCTTCGGGATCTCCAGCGCGTCGGCGATCTCCCCTCGCGTCTGCCCAGGGTTCTTGCGCAGGTACCCGATGATGCTCGCCTGCATCATGTTTCCGAGAGCCTTGATGGGATCCTCCGCGTACTCACTGTTCGCGGGGCGCGTGTAGCGGGGCACAGCCTCAGTCTGTCGCACGCCTCGATGCTCGTCTATATGTCAGAAGCAGAAAATGCTTCACATGCGGAGTGTAGCGTTATACGCTTCCCTCATGTCAAGGCTGGCGACGCCTACAGGTCGGGGAGGTAGATGATGACTACATCCCGTAGCAGAGGCGTGCGCCGAGGACTCATATGGGCCGTGCTCGGCGGTGTGATCGTGATTGCGGCCCTCGTGATGATCGTCCTCTCGTCAGTGATGGGCCAAGCGCCGACCACTGATCCGACTCCTACGGGACCGGCCGCCAACACTGCCCCGATAGGCTCGGCGCCCCCCTCCACTACAGGCGAGTACGTCGATGTCGACGTGACTGAGCGCGGCTGGGTTCCCGAGCCGATCACGGCAGATCTCGACGTCTATGTCCGCGCGGCGCTGGCCGCGGCGTCTACTTTCGATACCCAGCTCAGCACGCGCCAGGAGTGGCTCGCTCACCTCGATACCTGGTTCACTACCGACACGCGATACACCTCTGAGCAGGACCGCGAAGACGACATGCGCGCAGCCCGGCTCGAGCTGCGCCAGGGCGTCGTCCTTCCGGAGGACGAGTGGAACTCGCTCGCGAACGAGGACGGGCGGGTGACAGCGACCGTGCCCGGCGAGATCTCGTACCAAGCGGTTCCGGATGACGCGTCCGGCGACATGCGCATCGGGACGGCCGACGTCGTCCTGACCTACACCCGCGCCGACAATTCAGGCACCGAGACGTCGTACGACGAGACGGTGCGCGTGAGCGTCCAGGTGCTGTGCGGAGAGGGCTCGATCCCGACGCCGAACAGCGCACAGCAGCCCGGCGACTGCAAGGTTGTCCGCTACTTCTCGGGGTCATTGGAGGGCTGACATGGGCGCCCCGGTCGCTGCCGCCGCAGCCCTCGCGAACACCAAGACCGGGCGCCGAATCGTAACGGGGGCGCTGCTCTTCGTCGTGCTCACGGCCGGACTGCTGCTGACGCCGCTGATCGCCATCCCCTTCGCCGTCGCCGGTCAGTCGGCGGCGCATGAGATCACAAAGCGCCCGGCCGTCATCACGAACGGGTCGTGGGGCTATCCACTCGCGGGCGACTACTCGAAGGGGCGCGGCTTCGGATACAACCCGGTCGTCGGATGCAGCTATTGCTCGACGAATCACAAGGGCTATGACATGGCGCAAGCCTGCGGCGCGACGATCTTCGCCTCAGGCCCCGGCCTCGTCATCACTGCAGGGTCGTATTACGGCTGGGGCAACACCGTCCGCATCGACCACGGCGACGGACTCGTCACGCTCTACGGGCACATGCAATGGAACTCGATCCGCGTTTCTGTGGGCGATGCCGTTGCCGCTGGCGCGCCGCTCGGCGCGGAGGGCAACACCGGTCGGTCCTTCGGCTGCCATCTGCACTTCGAAGTCCAGCGCCACGACGTCCCGATCGACCCGCAACCCTTCATGGCCGCGCTCGGCCTTCCGCTCAAGTGACCCAACCGAGGGAGCAAGTCATGCGAACAACACGCCCCGCGTCGGCCGTCGACGTCCCCGATATCGAGCCCGACTTCTCAGCGCCGTTCTTCCAAGGCTTTCAGGTCATCGCCTCCTACATCCTTGCTGGCGCCATGCTCGTCGTCCTCATCATGCTGATCGTCGCGGGAGCCGCACTCGCGTTCCGCGGCCTGGCCTCTGACCGCGTGCGCACGTGGGCCGGCGAGAACATCCTCTGGATCTTCATCGCCGCCGCCGTCCTCGGCGCCGCGAGCGGACTGTTCCAATGGTTCGTCAACTTCGACTTCGGCTTCTGATGCCCCGGCTGCGTCCGGCCCTTCTCGGTGCGGCGCTGGGCCTCGGACTCGCCCTGGCGGCCGTCGTGCCCGCGAGCGCGGAGACCGCGGCATCCGTCCCCTCGGCACCGACCGCGGCAAACGCAACCCCCGTGACTGGCGAGCCGTGGTCATCTCCGGCCTATCCGGTCGACTGCTATCGCGTGGACGCGCAGATCACCTGCACACCGCAGAGCACGGCAGACATCAAGCCGCAGCAGTGCTTCATCAACGTGTTCGTCGACGGGGCGAAGGCCACCGTCTGCACGACCGCCGAAGCGCACGTCTCGGCGATCAAGACGAGCGGCGGCAAGCCCCTGCTGGTGGAGTACGGGTGCTCGCTCGGCGACGTCGTGTGCGTGACATTCGAGAACGCGGGGCGTGGGATGGCGCTATCGGCGACATCGATGATGTTCGCGGTCGCGCAGAACATGCGCTTCGACACCTCGTCGCTGCTGTGGACCGCCTCCGCCAGCGAGTGGTCGTTCTGGCAGTGGGCCGTGCTCGCGGTCCTGTTCGGTGCGATGGTCTGGGCCATCGCAGCCGCCATCGTCTCCGGTGATCGGGCCGAGCTCGTCGGAGCGATCGTGCGCAGTTTCGTCGCGATCCCCGCTACCGCGGTCACCCTCTGGGCGACGGGCCACCTCCTCAACGCGGTCGACGACCTCACCTGGTACGTCATGAACCGCGACGGAGCGGACGGGCTGTTCTCAACCCTGCAATCGGTGATGTGGGCCGGTGGGCAGGCGAACTACTTCTTCGCGTTCGTGATCCACGGCCTGCTCATGGTCGGGATGCTGCTCCTCATGCTCGTCTTCGCGTTCCGCAACATCGTGCTTGCGGCCCTGATCGCGGTCGGGCCGATTGCGTGGATGCTGTACCCCGTTCGTGCCGTCGGGCCGCAGTGGGTCATCCGCTACGTCTCGGCCGTCGTCGTGCTGCTGCTCACCGGGCCGCTCACGATCGGCTTCATGAGGCTCATCATCAACGGCCTGGCGAGCGTGCGGACCATCTGGGATCCGCAGTCCTGGCCACTCTTGATCGGGTTGATTCTCGTCACTTTCGCGCCCTTCGCCGTCTTCGGCCTGTTCAGCTTCGTGGGCGCGGTCACCGCCGACGCCGTCGGCTCACGGCTCGGCTCCGGCGCAAGCCACGCGGCGTCAAAGGCGGCGAGATCCGCATCCCACGTGCCGAGCCGCATCGCCGCGATGCCCGCAGGCACCGGCGCGCGCGGAGCGAGCTCTGGGTCGCGCCGCAGCGCACCGACCTCGCGCTCCTCGTCCGGCACCACGGAACGGAGCCCCGCCGGCCAGCCGAGCTCCGGCTCCAAGACGTCGAACGCCACGACAACGATTCCCGTGCCGCAAGCGACAGCCCAAGCGCCGACCAACACCCCGCCGAGCACCCGCACTGAGAGGACAGCGTGATGACCGCACACGACCTGGCTCGCCCGGTCCGGCTCCCCCGACGCTCCCGGCAAGGCGTCGTGATGGGCATGGACGGCTGGCAGCTCACATGCATCACCATCGCCGCGATCGCGCTGCTCGTGAGCGTCAACCGCTTCGGACCTCCGGGGCTCCTCTATGCTGCCCCCGTCTATCTGCCGATCGGTGGATTCGCGTTCGTCACGATCCACGGCGACTCCGCACCGCGACAGGTCGGCCTGTGGCTCATGAAGCAGACCCGGCACATGGCCGGCGCGACCCGCCACGTCTACCGCCCGGAGCGCGCGCAGCTCGCGGGCACGCTCAACCTTCCCGGCATCCGCGCTTCGGTCCAGCTGTGGGATGTCGACGGCGTCGCATGCGCGTACAACCCGCACGACCGCTCGGTGTCGGTCACCGCCGAAGTCGAGGTGCAGGGGTTCCTCATGAAGGACATCGCCGAGCGCTACGACCTCGCGCAGCAGTGGTCGCCCGTACTCGCGTCGTTCACGCAGCGGCCGGGCATCAAGCGCGCGGTGCTCCAGGAGCGCACGATCCGCACGACGATCCGCGCGGCACGCGATCACTACGAATCAGTCCGACGCCGGCCCGGGCTCGATGAATCGTCTCCGATCTCCCGCAACTACGAAGACGTCATGGACAGGTCCGAGGCGTTCGCCGTATCGCACCGGAACTATCTGACGTTCACGCTCGACCTGCTTGCTCTGGGCCCGCAATTGAAGGCGCTGGGTGGCGGGGCGGATGCCGTGAAGACGCTCGCCTCTCTCGAAGCGCGCAACCTCGCTGACGCACTGAGCGCGGCACGCATCCGAGTGCGGCGGTGGCTGACGGTGCGGGATGTCGCGGCCCTCGCCCGGGTCGGATTCGACCCCGAGTTCGCGGCTAACGTGCAGAACCGCGACGACGCGCGACGGGGTGTCGATCCGATCGCGATCGGCCCCATGTACCTCGAAGAGCCCCGAGGCGCGAACGGCATCGTCCGCAGCGACTCCGCCGTGCACACGACGATGTGGATCCACGAATGGCCCCGGTCGGATGCGGCCGTGGGGTTCGTCGAGCCGATCGTGTTCGCGCGCATGCCGTCAACCGGCGAGGCGATCACGCACATCCTCTCGATCGTCCTCACGCCGGTCTCGGTAAAGAAGGCGATGCGCCGCATCGAAGACGACAAGAAGGTCTGGCGAGGGAACGAGAAGCTGCGCGCCAAGCGAGGCGTGGACGGCTCGGCTGCCGATGCGGCCGACTGGGAGGCGCTCGAGCGGCAGGAGGAGGAGATCGTCGCCGGTCACGGCGAGTTCCGGTACGGGGCATACCTCACCGTGACGGCTCCCGATGAGCAGAGGCTCGAGCAGGCGGTCGCCGGCATGCGCAACGCGCTCGCGCGCGCCGGCATGGAGCCGCAGATCCTCTACTGCCAGCAGGCCGAGGCGCTCATGGTCAACGCGCTTCCCCTGGGCCTGGGGATGAAGTGATGGCTCGCCCCTTCGCGGTCTTCGAACCAGGCGGCCTGACGCGACGTGAACGGCGCGCGCTCCGACATGAGGCCGCGCGCACCGCACGCGCGGGCGACGCGCCGAAGAAGCGCCGTGGTGACCGTGCGCTTCCGCAGGCCGCGGTTCCGGGGCCTTTCGGACCGGGGCTCTCACAGCAGGGCTACTGGAATCTCGCGCGTCCCAGCATCCCACCCCACCAGGCCACCTCACGACAGATCGCGGGCATCTACCCCTTCGTGGCGGATGCCAGCCTCGGCCATCGCGGCCCGATCCTCGGTGTCGACCTGAACGCGGATGCGCTCTGGCACTTCTCACCGTGGGAGGCGTACGCCGACGCGACAGACCGCGGCACGTTCTCAACGAACCTGCTCGTGCTTGGCGCCTATCGCGCCGGCAAATCGGCCACGATCAAGACGCTCGTGACGCGATCGCTCGCCTTCGGGCACCAGGCTGTCGTCCCCTCCGACCCGAAGGGCGAATGGGTGACCGTCGCCGAGGCCGTGCCTGGAGGTGTCGTCATCCGGATCGGCGGAGGAAGCGCCGCGCGACTCAATCCCCTGGACCGTGGGCCGCGGCGCGTCGATGCCGACGACGAGCAGCACGAGAAGATGGTCCGCCAGCGCCGGATCACGACGCTCGTCTCCCTCATCGAAATGGCGCTCGGCTCGACTCGGCTCACCGCCGTTGAGCACGCAGCGATCCACGACGCGCTCGAGCGCAGCATCCGGTCCACCGGCGATCGGCCCACCCTGCGAAGCGTCTACGAGCACCTCGGGACGATCGTCGACGACGCCGGCACCGACTTCCGCCTCTCCGACGGTGCGGTTCAGCCGCGGTTCGTGCTGCGCCGCTTCGTCGAGGGTGACCTGTCTGGACTATTCGAGGACGCGTCGACCGTCGCGTTCGACGCGGAATCGCCGATCGTCGTCGTCGACACAAGCGAGTTCTTCGCGCGCAGCGAACTGGTCGCCCAGCTCACGCAGGTGTGCACGACGGCATGGATTCAGGCCGTCGTGTCAGACCGCTCCGCCAGACGAACGCGATATCTCATCCGCGAGGAGGGGTGGCGCGACATGACATCGCTCGCGGCACTGCAGATGTTCCAGCAGTGGCTAAAGCTTTCGCGCCACTACGGCATCAGCAACGTCGTCATCCTGCACAAGATGGGCGACCTCGACGCCGTCGGCGACAACGACTCGAAGGAACGCAACCTCGCCTACTCGATCATCGGAGACATCGAGAACAAGTTCATCTTCCGGGTCAACCACCAAGAGGCAGCCGCCCTCCGCGAGCGCCTCAACATCCCCGCAACGCACGTCGAAGACGCCCGCCGGCTGCGCATGGGGGTCTTCCTCGCCTACATCGGGCAGTACGCGTACGCCGTCGATTGCTTCGCGACCTCGACGCCGTGGGAATTCGAGCTGTTCGCCACCGACTCCGCGATGCAATCCGAAGAGACAGACGACGGGATGCTGCAGCTTCTCGATCTCGAGCTGCTCGACCGCCTCTGGCCCGAGCAGTCCACCAGCGACGCCGACCTCGACGGCTGGCTCATGCCGCCCCGGAAGGAGACCTTCGATGGGCGTTGACACGACCCTCCGCGTCTACGCGCGTGTGACCGGAGCGACCGCGGTATTCACCACTCCCGACGGCGTGGACCAGCGCCTCAGTGCCGCGCCAGGTGAGGACATCCGACAGATGATCATCCAGCGCGCGGCCTCTGAAGCGCGACACGTGGCCCGGGCCGTCGAGCTCGTCACCTCGGGCGACCACGGCGACTACCACCTCGTCGTCGACGCGCACGGCGGCGTGACATCGGCCAGCACGCACATCGCCATCCCGCAGGAAGACGTGCCCGAGGCGGTGCCCACGGTCCGCAACTTCGAGAAGTCGTCACAGGGAAAGGAGGTGAGCACCCTGGCTCAGGAGCAGGAGGCGCTCGGGCACTCCGAGACCCCTGCCCCTGAGCCGCTCGCCACGGAATCTCATCCACGCCGGTCCTTCATAGCCACCACAACACCGGGCGTCGCATCGCGCGATGGATGGCGGGGATTCCTCTCGTCCATCGGACTGACGGTCGGTCCTTCGCGCGCCATGACGGAACACCTCGACGGCCGCCGCCTCGTCTCGCGGCAGTGGGCGGGATGCCGCACCGCCGCCGTCGTCAACGGCAAGGGTGGGGTCGGCAAGACGATGACGACAGCCATGATCGCCGCGGTGTTCGCGCGCAACGGGGGCGGAAACGTGCTCGCGTGGGACAACAACGACACCCGCGGCACGCTTGGCTGGCGCACCGAGCAGGGCCTGTACGACACGACAGTGCGCGACCTCCTCCCCGCGGCATCCGATCTTCTGGCGCCGACAGCCGAGATCTCGGACATCGCGCGGTTCGTGCACCACCAGACCGTCGACCGGTACGACGTGCTGCGCTCCAACCCCGAACTGCTCGCCGCGCACCAGAGGATCGAGCGGGCCGAGTTCGACACGCTCATGACGGTCGCGGCCCGCTACTACCGGCTCGTGTTCTTCGACTCCGGCAACGACGAGTCCGCCGAGCGCTGGCTTCGGATGATCGACTCGTCGTATCAGCTCGTGATTCCGACGCTCGCCGCGCCCGAGTCCGCCGAGTCGGCGGCACTCCTGCTCGATGCGCTACGGGAGCGGGACGAACACTGTCGCGCGCTCGCCGACAACGCGGTCGTGGTCGTCACTCAAGCTGAGGCCAGCGGTGGAACCGCTGCGCGTCGGATCGCCGACGCCTTCACGGAGAATGTCCGGTCGGTTCAACGCATCCCCTTCGATCCAGCGCTCAAGTCCGGTCCGCTGCGCTTCGACAGCCTGCGCCGGGCGACGCAGGACGCCTGGCTCTACGCGGCCGCCGCGGTTGCGAGCGGGTTCTGAGGAGGAACCCCATGAACGGGATGCTGGGAAAGGGCGTCGCGATCGTGATCGCCGTCGGCGTCCTCCTCAGCGTCGCCTTCGCGTTCCTCACCGAAGCGGTCGTGCAGATCGCGTGCGGAGTACGGCCCGAGGCGGAGTGGATGTTCTCCAGCCTGTGGCTCGCGCTCACCGGCGACGCCAGCGGCTTCACGCCGATCGCGGGGTGCGATCTGCCGGTGTTCGCGATACGCGTCGCGGATCTCCTTGCGGTTGTGCTCGCCGTGACCATCGCCGTCTCGGCGTGGACCGCGTATCGCCGGTATCAGCAGTCCGACCAGTCGTTCATCAGCGACCTGCGCCGACGCCCCGGGTTCGCCGAGGCCTCCGAGATCCGTCAGCACCTGTCGGCGAAGGCGGTGCTAAAGCGGGCACGGCAGCTGCGCCCTGACCTGGCCAAGCCGCGACCAACCGACGTTGGCTGGCGCGTGGGCCGCTCACGCGGCATGGACGTGTTCGTCTCGATCGAGGACTCCGTCGCTCTCGAAGGCCCTCCCCGGTCAGGCAAGGGCTACAGGGTGCTCATCTCGGCCGTCCTTGACTGGTCGGGGCCGCTCATCACGACATCTACGACGAATGACAACCTCACCGCGACGCTGCGGATGCGCGAGCGGCGCGGCGACGTGCACGTGTTCGACCCGCAGGGGCTCTCCGGCACGCGGCATCCGCTCCGCGTCTCTCCCATCGCCGGGTGCGAAGACCCTCTCGTCGCGATGCAGCGCGGCAACGCGATCATCACGGGCACAGCCCTCGGCGCTTCGACGACGAACGGCGAGTGGGCGCAGGCTTCCGGGGTCGTGCTCGGCCGGCTCCTGCACGCCGCGGCGGTCGGCAACTGCTCGATCGAAGACGTCTACAACTGGGGCACGAGCCCCATCCTCGCCCGGCGGTCGGCTGTCTCGATCCTGCGCTCCGACGGCGCGCCGGGCTGGGGCGACAACCTCGAGGCCACGCTCGCGTCGGACGACAAGCTCGTGTCCTCGATCTGGTTCGGCGTACAGGGTGCTGTGGCTCCCCTGGCCGTGCCGAAGATACGAGACGCGCTCACCCCACGCCCCGGCGATGCCGTCTTCGACCCGCGCGCCTTCCTGAACAACGCCAACACGCTGTATCTCATCGGTTCAGCGTCCGGGGCGTCAGCGATGGGCGGATTCCTCGGAGCACTGCTCGACGACATCGTCGAGGTCGCTCGCGTTCGGGCGTTGGCGTCGCCCGGCTCGAGGTTGCAGCATCCGCTCGGCCTCATCCTCGACGAGATCGTCAACATGTTCCGCTGGGGCAACCTCCCGCGCATTATGGCAGACGGCGGTGGCCGCGGCATCTGCACTTTCGTCGTGCTGCAGGCGCTCTCGCAGGCCGAGACTTCGTGGTCGCGCGCCGAAGCCGACACGATCTGGGCCGCGGCGACGGCTAAAGTACTGCTCGGCGGGGCGTCGCACGTCGATCATCTGCGCGACGTCGAGGCTCTGCTCGGCACCCGTCAGACGCGGCGCACGCAGCGGTCATGGTCGACCCGCGAGGCGGGGCACTCTACGAGCGAGCACCATGAACGTCTCGCACTGATGTCGGTCGACGAGATCCGACGGATGCCGCAGAACGTCGGCCTGCTCGCCTACCGAAACCGCCGAGGCGTGCTCCTCGATCTCAGCGGCTGGGACGAACGCCGCGACGCTCGAGACATACAAGCCGGCAAGCGCGACACCGAGCGCGAGCAGCAGACGGTGTTCAGCGAGGCTGGCACACCGCCGCCAGAGGTGGCGAGCGAGCCATGAGCAATCGGCGCAAGATGGGAGTGCGCAACGCGTATCGGGCGGAGTTCCTCCGCTCGCCGACCTGGTTCGCGCGCCGGTCCCGATGGTTCCGCAAGCAAGAGCGACTCCATCGCCCCCTCGTGTGTGCAGCGTGCGGGCGACTGGCGACGAGCGCGGACCTCGAACTGCATCACCTCGACTACTCCGGCGTGCGCTTCGCGGGCGGCCGGTGGCGGGCGTTCGAGCGTCACGCGGACCTTGTGCCGATGCATCCGTCCTGCCACGACCTGCTCCACCGACTCATCGACCGCGATCGAGTGCTCGCCTTCCACCGCGCGCGCCGGGTCGCGTCGTTGATTGCCCTGAGCCGACTGCGCGTGAAGCTGCAGCAACAGGAGGACGGGTCGTGAACGATTTCGAGCCCGAAGACATCGAGCGTCTGATCGCCGTAGAGCTCGCCCGCACTCCATCCGTGGGCGGTGGAGATGCCGATTTCCTGGGCACGCGCCCGGTCGATTGGCGCGATCTGTCGCCGGAGCAGGCGCGCGCCGAGTGGAGAGCCTTGCGCGAATGGGTCGAGTGGTTCACGGTCCGCTACAACGTCGCCGTCAGCGTCGTGCCCGCCTGCTGGTGGAAGCACGGCGCGCTTGTCGAGGAGCTCTCAGCGCTCCGCGTGGCTCACCTCGCGGCGTTCGACGAGAGCGACAGCGGGTTCGGTCCGATCGGCTGGCACGAACGCCTTGCGCTCGCGCGGACCCGCCTGCAGCACGCAGGAGCCGGATGCTCCAGCGGTCACTTCGAACTCAAGCCCCGCTCGTGGGATGCCGTCACCGACGAAGCGGAATGGGACGCGTGGATCACCGAGAGCCACGCCGGCCGAGACACAGCGGTGTCTCACGAATGAGAGGAAGAAGAATGACGACCAGGATCCCGGTCACCATTGAGGGCAACCTCACCGGTGACCCCGAGCACGGGGCGGGAGAGTCGGGCAACGAGTACGCCCGCTTCACCGTCGCCGTCAACGACCGCCGCCTCAACGAGACGACACACCGGTGGGAGGACGCCGGCACGGTCTTCCACCGCATCGTTGTGTTCAACCAGCAGTCCCGGCACGTGGTCGATTCGCTCCGCAAGGGCGACAGTGTGATCGTGGCCGGGGACCTCCGGTTCGGGACCTACACCGACAAGGAGACCGGGCAGACGCGCGAGACGCGCGACATCGTCGCGAACAACGTGGGAGCGTCCCTGAAGTTCGCGAGCGTCGACATCGACCGCGCCCCAAAAGCCACGAGCCCCGGAGCTGACGCCTCGGGGCCGGTGGCGACGCCGGCGGCCACCGGTGTCGGGGTTGCTCGCTGACCCGTCGAAACAGGAGAGCGGCGCGAGAGTCATCGTACTCTCGCGCCGCTCCACATTGAGAGCCGAGGCACAGTTCGAGCCGTCCCCGCAAGATGTCGCCTCCAAACATGGTTAGAACACATGTTCGATAGTTGCTAGGCTGGGTCCCGGTCGGGATAAGGGGCCGGCTATGGGTACAAGCAAGCGATACGCAGTCTCTGACAGAGGCGGAGCTGCGTAAGGAAGAGCTTCCCGTGACCCGGGATCCACAACCGAAACCGTGTAAGGCGTAGGTGCGCTTCGGTCCGCACGCTACGCACGTCGATGCAGTCGTCGTTGTCTGGAACGACCTCGCTTGCGGGATCGAATTCGCTGTGGCCGAGAAGCAGCTACGGTGCTGGGTCTGGGCTAACGCCGTCACCCCGTCCTCGACGTAGCCACTGGTGAGGTGTCGTGACTCCACTCACTTGTCGATCCAGCCGCTAGCGGCATCGGCCGCTTCCCCGCCAGGGGGAGGCCCATGTACCAGATGGGCGAGCCTGCGATTGCTCGGACTTTCGACTTGCCCGCTCGTCCGAACCTGGCGACTCATCGTCGCGAATCTGCGAGTCTCAGCCTCCATTCGCTCAACGAGGCGCTGCCGGAGAGGGACCAAGTCGTTCTCCAGTGCCGAGCCGACGCGACGGCCATGCCGCAGCGCCTCGTCCGAGGCGATACGTGCGTCAAGGCTGACGAGCGCATCTCTGCTTGTCTCCAGCCACTCGCCGACGCGCCCCCCGGGTGCCAAAGCGCCAGCCAAAGCGACACCTGCCGTGAGTTCGTCTCGCGGCGGCAGGGCGGCCCTTCGTAGTTCGCTGCGGGCTGCACGTACGGCGTCTTCGATGCTCACTTCACTCGCGCCGCGCATCATGCTGTCCGCGATCTGTTCGCGTGCAGCATCCGGAGTCCGTCCAGTCACGATCGCCTCGTTGTGCAGCCGCCCGCGTGTCATGCCGACGTACAGGCCGGAGGCATCGACCCCAGGGCCGACGATCGAGGCATCCGTCGTCTCCCCCTGGATGCCGTGCACCGTCGACGCGTAGGCGAGGTGTACGTGCTCGGCGGCGTAGTCGAGCGAGACACTGCGCACGTCGCCGCTGTCGCCGAGCGCGACCAGCTCAAGAGCGTCGGGCCCGATTCGCCGGATCGTCCAGAGCGCACGGTTCTCGACATCCGATGCCCGATCGTTGAGCCGTGTCTGCACGACGTCGCCTTCGAGCAGTTGCTGCTCTCCTTGCCCCACTGCGAGGCGCTCTCGGCGCAGTTGTCCGAGCTCGACCCGCCGCTCCTGGATCGCCTCGTTGATCGCGTCCGCTTCGTCATTCGTGCCCGTAACCAGCGCAACGCGCTTGCGGGCCGCTGCCCAGCGGAAGTACGCCTCGACCATCACGTCGCGGGCGTGCGCGGCATCCGCCACGCGAAGAACCTGACCTCGCTGGTCGAGTTCCGTCGCGACGGCGAGGGCTTGCTCCTTGGAGGCCGGCTCCCGCATGCGCAACGTCAGAGCGCCGTAGCTCGGATCGCGGAAGCGATGCACAGCCGTCAGCTCGACGACCGCCGTCGCTCGGCGAGTCATGCACGCCATCGCGCCCGAATGCCCCACCGGCATCGCCTGCATGTGATCCCCGACCATCGCGATGCCGGCGCCCGACTCGGCCGCGATCGTCGCGAGCGCGTTCGCAGTGTGGAGGTCGACCATGCCGGCCTCGTCGACAACGACTCGATCCCCGGGCCGGAGAGTGAACCGGCGCGGACCGGCGTAGACGTTCCCGGTTCGCGAATCGACCTCGCCCCACTCGAGCCGCGTCCACACCTCGGCGCCGCCTTCGTCGCGACCCCACCGCCACCCATGGTCGGCGAGCAGCGCGTGCAAGCTCGCCGTTGCTGCGCCAATCTCCCGGCCCGCGACCGAAGCTGCCTTCTTCGTCGGAGCCACCACGACGAGCTGCCGGCGCTGCAACTCGAGCGCGAAGCGGGCGACGCGGAGCATCGTCGTCTTCCCCGCACCGGCCGGACCCGTCACGGAGACGAGCCGATCGGTTCCAGCAATCGCCGCCGCGGCTGCAGCTTGCCCCTCGTCGAGGCTGAGTTCGGTATCTAGGACCCGGTCCGCGATGTCCAAGATCGTCGACCGCCGCAGCGACTCCCCCGCGCGTGTCATGGCCTCGAACCTGGCCGCGAGTTCGACCTTGAGTCTCGCCGTCGACGACGCCATGAACGCCTTGATGTGCTGCGGCTGTTCTTCGTCGGCCTCGAGCAAGTCGACCGTGTGAGCCAGGCTTCTCGCTACGACGTCGTCGATCAGTTCCTGCACATCCTCGCGGCGAGCAACGACACCGGATGCCGCGACCGCCCGCGTTGCGCCGGCCCGTAGGTCGTAATTGCTGAACCGTCCCCCGCAAGCGGTCGAGCGGGTGTCGGCATCCACGATCGCGCGTGCCGCGAGCAGCTCGCGATCAAGGTCGGCAATGGCGACCGCGACATGCCGCGTGGCCGGTCGCATCCTCACGATGCCGGAGTCGATCGCGCGCAGTTCGTCGCGGATGAGCTGCGTCCACTCCGACTCGTCCACAACTCCGGGCTTGTTCGGGCGGTTCCGGGCCCAGGCTAGCCGGTCGATGTGCTGGAGCACCGCATGGTCGGGATGCTGTCCCGGATGCTCCGACCGCCAGTCGAGCAGAAGCTTCGCGCGATTCGCCTCGATCTGATTCGAGCGTCGCGACAGCGGGCGCACTGCGTGGGCAAGCTGCGCGATCTCGCCGTCGTCGGCGAGTGTGTAACCGTTGCGCGCAAGAGCGGCGATCCAGTCGGGGTCGGTCCGCGCCGCGAGCTCGCCCTCGGCGTTGATGAGCGTGTGCAGCTTCATCGCGACGCGTGAGTCGACGTTCGACCACTTGCCGTCAAGTCCCAGCACCTTGACGTTCAGCCAGAGGTGACGGTGGATGTGCGGGTCCAGCGCGCGCGAACGACAGTGCTGCAGCTCGACGACTTCGATCTTGTGAAGTGATTCCCGGATACTGCCGCCGGCCCCGCGGCGGGCGTTGAGCTCCCGCTGCCAGGTCGTGATGACCCGCGTGCGCAGGCGATCTTGCAGCGCTTCGAACTCGGCTGCGAGGTCGTCGTTGATCAGCGCCGCGATGCTGTACGACTTCGGCGCGTTGATCGCCCCGTCGAGGATCAGGTCCGCGTTCGGCGACCCGAGCTCCCGTCCGCGCGGTTCGTCAGTGAGGGGGTCGTGGCCGTCCACCCAGCGTCGGAGCTCTTCAGCGTCGAGGTGGTCCGTGATGATGACTCCGCCTCGCACCGTGAAGCGGGTGACATGGGCTGCGTCAGCACCGCTGTACTCAGCAAGGGCTTCGGCCCCCGTCGCGGTGCGCAGGTGCGAGTCACAGCTCCCCTTGAACGCGTAGGCCATGGCCTGCCGAACACCTTGAGATTCGACACCCCGCTTCCAGCGCTCGAGGCCGCCGCGCATGGCTCCAGACTACGCTGTTGTGGTCTAAGTAGCGAGTGCTTACACAACAGTGCCTGCGTGCATCGCTTGGATCACCCGAGTCATCACCTGGACCGCCCAGATCAACTGGCGGTTTACCGTCCCGCGCGCTGGGTGTTGGGGTTCGTTCTTGGCCAGACGGTGCCCTTACGGGGGACAAGTACGCCGGGCGAGCGGCTACCACTTGACGTCCGCCCATCGGGCATCGATGCGTGCCGGTCATACGAGCGTCAGCTCAGGACCCGGATTCCGCACTTCAGAGGGGCTTCATCGAGGGCACGTACCAGACTGGCCACGCGCTGTGCGCGACCGGCGATCGCGCGCTGGCTATCCGACGTTCGACGGCCTCGCAAACGGGCTTCTCACGACTCGCTGATCTTGCTAGGCCGCCAAGCTCGGAAGTTCGTCATGTACGACCCAACGAGGCCGATCACGCCCACGGCGACTCCGACGAGCCCACCGAGCACAGCCAATGTCGGCCAGAGCGGAACGATGGAGAGCGTGGCTTCGCCGGTGGACGTCGCGACATACGAGCACTGCGCGCCGAAGGGCAGCAGGGAGATCGTCTCCTCCGTCGCGGTGATGCCCTCCTGGTACCTCGTGACGAACTCGGCTGGCGGCGTGATGTTGTAAAGGCACGCCGAGGCGTCTCTGGTCACCAACGGCATCAGCGCTCCGGCGACACCGACAAGTGTGAAGACGCCACCGAGCAGCAGGGCAACGACGGAGAGCTCAAACCGCCGCGCCGGAGCATGCGACGACGCCGGACGGTCCATCACAGCAGTATGACTCGCCTCTTCATCCGAGACTCGTCTCCGACCACGGAGTGAGCGCTCCAGGACGGACTCTCGTGCGCCCCGCGTGTCGCCGCCGTGAGCTAGTGTGCCCGTCGTGAGCTGGTCATTCGATGAAGCACTCTCCTATGTGCGTGCCATGGGCGCGACGGGCGAGGACGAGACCGAGCTCGCGACGATCATCGCTGAAGGCGGATGCGTGCTCTTCGCTCCCCGCGAGGACGGCCCCTGCTTCCCCGAACTCTGGCGAGGCGGCGACACGGCCAGACTCGAGTGAGTCGATCGACGCGACGCACCTGCCACGTAGCGGAGGATGCGTTCGTTACAGGACCGATTACCGCGCACAACTGCTGGGCCGTTCAGCTCCTACGTTGGGGGCTCCCTAATCGAACGGGTGCTTGATCGGACACGTCGCAGGTTCGGAGCCTGACGCCACCGGATTCGAACATCGCGAGGGGCCCAGTCATAACGAGGGGTGACGGAATGCCAGCCTCGGGGGGACCTGCGTTCGCGAGCGGAATGGCCATCGCGAATTCAACGCTCTCCCCGGGCTGAATCACCGGAGTGGGCACACCGTCCACGCGTACCCATGCATCGCTGCCAATCCGAATCTGGAGTTCGACGTCGGTGGCCGGTGCAAGCCCGCGGTTGTCGACTCGCCACACTGCGTCGGCAACCTGGACGCCATCAACAGTCCGACCTGTTGCCGAGATCGAATGCACCATTGGCCCCACCCACAGCGGGCGTGGCAGGTAGACCCATGTCTGGCGAACGGCGAGTCCTGCGAATAGGGCGCTTAGCACCGCAACAGCGAGGCTGATGTAACTCAGAGCATCCGATAGTTCCACGGGACGCACCCTATCCCGCCGCTAGCCGGTCGGATTCCAGACGCGGATTCGATCGACGACCGGTCTGTGA
>Ga0180216_1001476_pt1 | contig 20959 bp, 23 predicted proteins | sample eDN3rd37CBELigMG_FD_128879 | JGI IMG/M metagenome (GOLD analysis project Ga0180216, IMG submission 128879) | Enriched Miracle-Growth compost microbial communities from Emeryville, California, USA - eDNA 3rd pass 37_C BE-Lig MG (version 2)... ...
CGGGTGCGACCATCATATTGTGGCTGATTCATGGTTCCAACACGTGTGCGGGTGCATGCATGATCGACCCCGGCGAGGTGCCCTTGCAAGTTCGCGCATCCATGTTCGCACCATTAATCGATTATGTACAATAATATACCGGGGACGCAGTAAGTGTGAATAAGGCCTATATCATGGGTCGAGCAGGGGTCGAGCAGGTGTTCGCACCCTCCACATGCACGTTCGGTGCACACGCATGCGCAGGCGTGCGCATAGATCGAGGTCGGCGCACGTATTGGTATATATAGTGGCATATTGACGCTAAAGGAAACTCGAGCGCCATGCGCCACAGAATACAGGGGCTTCCATCGACCAGCTGGCATACATACAGTCCCCTACGGGGGCTGCAGAGGCCAGCGCGCCGCTGGATGGATTGCCCGTGCAGGTCAGGTGGTCCGCGCCGATCGGAGCCCCCGTTTCCAATAACATTCACCACAATCGCGTCCTTAATGATATGGAGCGGGTTATTAGTTTAGCGGCCGTTTTGATGAATGGAAAATGTGACACGGGCGCTCATTTTCGACGTGTCCGGTGCGTGATTTGGCGCGAAAAACGGACGGCGACGCGGACGAGGCGGACGCGGACGAGGTGGACGAGGCGGACGCGGACGACGCGGACGAGGCGGACGCGGACGAGGTGAACGAGGCGGACGCGGACGAGGTGGACGAGGCGGACGAGGCGGACGCGGACGAGGCGGACGAAGCGGATGGTGACGCGGACGACGCAGCGGACGAGGCCGCGAACGACGAATGGGAACGGCCCTGCCGGCAGCGCGCGCGATTGGCGGACTGCCAGCTTGAAGACAGTGAAGGGAAGAAATCAAGTCATCGTGGTCAACGTGGGCAACGACAAGGACGGGCAGCAGGACGACGGGAGCCGGCGAGGACAAGGGAGAAGACGGTGGGATGCGGACGCGGCAAAGTGCCGGCCAGCTGGAGGGTACTCGTCTGAAGCCAGCCTAGTGCCGAGCACACCTTCCTATGTCGACTGGTCCGGAAAGGAGGCGCCAACTGCCAACTAACGCATTGCGGTACGACGTGGATCCTGCTCAAACCTATTGCAGGCGACCTGAGATCACCGTCTTGCCACGCGCCATGGCTGCCGCAGTCGCGGCAGCGGCCGCGGCCGTCGCCGTCGCCGCCGTTCGCGGCGCCGCGGCGGCCGGCATGTCGGTGCACAACGAGGTGAGGCGCGCGAAGCCGCCCCGGGAAGTGGGGGAGTTGCGGCCGCTGGGCTGACCACCAAGGCTCGCTGGCGTGAGAGGCACACCCAGGTCGGCTACCGGGCGTCACTGTGGTTCCGTTCCGCGGACTACCCCGAGTATGAGGCCATTGCGGTGGACTACCCCGAGTGGCGCCAGCCGGGCGCCTTCTTCCCGGACTGGTGCGAACCGACGCTGCGCAAGCCCGTCGTGCGTGCTCCGGTCCGGCTGACGCGACGATGCCCACGGCGCCGGTACTGCCGTGACCGTGCAGGGGCTACTCGTGCGGCGGCTTCGACAACGAGGCGGAGGACGGTACGTCTCGTCGCATGACCAGCTCGACAGATCTACAAGGCGCTGACATTGTCTTCTCCTCGTCTTCTTTTATGTGGCCGCGCACGCAGCGCATTGGCCGCCATTCTGGAACGCCACCGTCGAGTACATCCGCGGTACGCACTCGATCCGACGCATGAACTGCCAGCCGGCGCGACTCGCTGACCGCGGCCCAGCGCGCCCCACCGTCACGGCCGTGATCGCTCCAGAGGTGTACCCGAAGCCCTGGACCGAGGACGTGCACCGCCTGCTGGCGTTCTCCTTCGGCTTTCTCGCGCACGCCGGCGCCGACACGCCGTGGCATTCGCTCGGCCACGCCGGCGGCATCATCCAGGCCATGGAGTTTATCGAGTTTGGCAGCTACGGCGACGCACACACCATGGCCGACGTCGGTACGAATTCGATTCAGTATTGGTCACCAAGACTAAAGAGGAGCCCGCCGCCATCTCTCACCTGTGGCGGCGCCCCCCAGCGGTGCCCGCGGGCGGGCGGCATTTAGGCGGCGAGTTTGTGCTGAAGCACGCGGGCGACCTCGACTACGTTGCCAACGAGTGGAACACGCCCGCCGAGGACCTCGCGGCGATCTACCACCGCACCGGCCGCACGGGCGTGACCGCCGACGACATTAGCAACTGCATGCGCCTCGGCTTCCTGGGCATCACCGCTAACCGGGTGCGTGCGGCGTTGTGGTCAAAACACGTGCGGCGGAACGCCGCTGAACGGCGGGGCACACATCGGCAGGCGTATCTGTGGATATGGCGGCGCAGCTGGCCGGCGAAGTGCTGTTTGGCTACGCCAAAGACGTGCGTGCGATTACCGCGAACTGAAGCGACGCCCGGGCCGATGCTTAATTTAGCGACGGGGTTTTCCGCGTGCGTGCGTTGCGCGCAGTCGCCCCTGCTGATTCAAAACCTGCAAAACTACTACCTGGGCGGTATGTAGCCCTTCGTACTGGCCCTAGAGCCAAGCCAGTGGGCTGAGCACCTTTTTGTTGCGAGCCCACCCGTCGACGCTCGCGCTAGGCCTCAACGACGCCGCTACTTGGACGCAGGACTGCTGGGGCGACTTTGTCCGCTGGCTCGAGACGGACGAAGCGCGCCGGTCGGTGGCCCGGGGCCGCGCGCACAGCGCTTTGCGTCTCGCCGGCTCATCCAGATCATCGCTGGTGCTGGTGTTTGATCTATTTTGTGCGGCAGCCCGGCCTGCACGATGATGGAGAACCACTGGGGCCGTGGTCTCCCGGCCAGGGAGGATAACCGCAGCGACTTGCTGCTCAAGGTAGGCCCTGCCGTTCGCCGGCACTAGCGATGTTCGTGGTCTCATTTGGGTGAGGCTCGCGCGCTTGCGACCACACCTAGTCCGAGGCCATTCTTGCCGCGTACGGCCTCGCCGTCAAGACGTCGCTGGAGGACGGCGTGGCGCGCGCAACGCTGGTCCGGCTGGACGGCGGCGACGTCGACGCGTTTTGGCGCGAGCTCGAGGCCAAGCGCGCCCTGAAGGAGCTGCGCGAAGCGGGGCAAGGCACGGGCCTGGCGACCTGCCAGTCCATCCTGGAGGTGGCCACCCGCGCCTTTGTCACCAACGAGCCCCTGGCGCAGCTCGGTACGTGCCCAACTGGCGCGGCATAAAATCGGCAAGCCCGAGGCTCACGCCGGCTTGGCCCCGAGACGCCGGTGCTGCGATTCATGTGGTCCAGGGCACAGCCTAGTCAGCGGCGACTTCAACAACGACGGCCGGGCCGACCTAGTGATCGGCGCGCCGTTCTATGTCGGCCAGCGCGGCAACGCGCAGCGCGGCGCCGTCTTTGTGATCTCGGACGCCACCGTCGACATGCGGTCGGAGGCCGGCGGCGCGCCCGTCATCGAGCAGGTCGAGCAGGCCGCCGCGCAGACGATTACCGGCCACGACAACCACGGTCGCTTCGGTGCGGTGCCCGTGACGCGATCGGTTTGCCTGGCTGCGCCGCGCTGGCCTGACGGGATCGGCCGCGTACCACGGAAAACTGCGCGACGCACGAGCAGGTTACGCACTGGCGGTGGTCGACCTGAACCGCGACGGCATCGACGACCTGGCCGTCGGCGCGCCGACGACCAACCACCTCGACTTCCACTACGACGGCCGCGTCTTTGTGTACTTTGGGTCCCCCTCCGGCCTCAGCGTGCTTCCGGTGCGTGCGCAGCTAGTGAGGGCCAGGCAGGGCGCCTGTGCGGCGCGACTTAACGCGTGTCGCACGGTCCTGGCAAGCGTTTGGTTGCGCCTAGGACCTGACCATCCACGTGGAGCAGATTGGCGAGCCGCCGAGCGATCCCGGCGCGTCGTACACGTACAAGGCAACCGTCTTTGGCGACGTGCTGCTTGGCGCCGACGTGGACGGCGACGGCTATGCCGACCTGATCGTCGGCGCCGCCCTGGCGGAGCCCACGATCACCGACTACCAGGCCCGCGCGACCTCGCAGCACCGACCGGGAGCGCGTTGGTAGTAGCACCGGCGCTGACCTCTGTGCGCGGCTTGGCGCACGCATGATCCGCGTCCGGTTGGCAGCGGGGCGAGGTGTTTGTGTACCTGGCCGCAGAGCACCTGGAGGGCACCGTCGACCACCGGGTGGGCGCCTCGCTGATCTTTGCTGGCCAGCAGAACCACCAGTGGTTCGGCGCCGCCGTGGCGTTTGGCGTCTTTGGCGGCCGGCGCCTGGTACGGCTCGCGCACGCTGTGGAGTAGCGCGCCGAAAGGTTCCACGGCCGACGCGTCCAACACATAATGATGATTTGTTCGCGAAACTCCCAGCTGCTGGTCGGCGCGCCGTCGCACGGCACCACGGGTGCGCTCTCGACGGGACGCGTGCTGGCGTTCGACATCGCCGCCGGCAGCCAGTCGGCGCCGGTCTTTACCATCACGGGTACCCAGCGCCTCCAGCGTTTTGGCAGGTGCGTCGATCACACCGTGATGGATCGGCAACTCGCAGTGACTAAAGGCACTTGCACCCAAGGGGCGGTGGTCAGGCGTTGCTTGCAGTGATCTGGCCGTGGGCGACTTTTACGGCACCAACACCACCCTGCTGGCCGTGGCGTCGTCGGCCGAGAGCGTACGCATCCGTCGTGCGTTGCGCGACGACATAGGGCGCGGACGTCAATGACCCCGACTGCGTGGACCGTCCCGTGCCCGGTTCTCCATTTCCATAGACGGACGAGTCGTGGCAGGCGGGTACGCTGCGCGTCATTAACATCGCCGGCCTCACTGGCGACGTGACCGTGGACGACACCGATGTACGCCGCCCACCGCGGCTAGGTCGTGGCATGCGTGGCTTCGCAGCGCTCACCTGGCGCACAGCCACAATTTTCCGCGGGATGCCTCTCGGTCCAGGTCTACGCGGCCCTCGCAGGCGACCAGAACGCGGCGCTGCTTGGGTGGGGCCGGCCTGCCCTGACCGACGCCTACTTGTGGTCGGCGGAGCCCCTGTTCGGGCTCATTCGCTCGGGTACGCTACTTCCCCCCGGCCGCTCGCGCAGCTCAGGCGGCATGGTTGTAGCTCACTCGCGACGTAAAAGGTGCCCACGTCGGCTGGGCGGTGACGCGACAGAGGAAGCCAAGTTGGAGACGGGCCGCGTGCTAGCGTTCCGCCTGGGCAGCGAGTTCCCGCGCAACAACGGCACCGTCGCCGAGCCGGCGGGCGAGGTCGCGTCGCTATGCTTCCTGGGCGACGCGCCGAAGGGCCGCCTGGGCCGCACGCTGGCCGAGATCCGCGGCAGCAATCTCCTGGCTGTCGCGGCGCCGCAGTCGTACCTGCAGTCGCGGCTCTCGGGTGCCGTGTTCCTGGTGCCGCAGTAAAGGTCGAGAGGTCGAAGAGCTGTGCTTGTGTACTACTCGTGTCATTCTGTGTATTCTCTGCGGTTACTTTACAGACCCCGAACTTCTAGACGATCACACACTCACTGCGACGTGGACTCCGTGGAAGTGCTGGCTTGCCCTGCTTCCGATGCGCGGGCCCCCTCTGCCGGAGCGCGCCCCGGCGCGGAGGCGTCGCTTGCTGCTGCGGACGGCTCCGACACCGGTGCCGCTTCCGGCGCGACTGGCCCTGGCGCCGCGGCCGGTGCTGGTGCAGCGACGGGCTCCGGTGCAGGAACCGGTTCTGTCGCGGGCGCAGACACTGCAGTCGGCTCTGTCGCGGGCGCGGGCGCGGGCGCAGCAGTCGGCTCTGGCGCGAGCGCGTGCGCCGGCGCAGCAGTCGGTTCTGGCACGGCCGCAGACGCCGGCGCAGCAGCCGGTTCTGGCACGGCCGCAGGCGCCGGCGCAGCAGCCGGTTCTGGCACGGCCGCAGGCGCCGGCGCAGCAGTCGGCTCTGGCGCGGGCGCGGGCGCAGGCGCAGGGGCTTCCGCGGCCGGCGCGGAGGGAATGGCTGCCGGGGTCGTGACCGGGACAGCACCTTCCGCGGTCGCAGCCGGTGCCGGCGCCGGCGCCGGCTCGGTCGGTGCGGGCGCGCTCGACGACTTGCCAATCTCTTGGCCGAGCTGCTCGACGTACCCTGCCATCGTGCCGCGCAAGGCACGCCGCTGGGGGACTCCTAGTTAGACCCTCCGCAATATCTCCGCAGTCCTAGGTCCAGCAGGTGCGTACGTACGGCGCCACAGCTCCAGGATTCTCTCGCACACTGGCACAAGGTGGTAGGTATCGTTGGCTGCCGGGATCTTGCGGAGGCGCTTGATCGTCTTGGCCACCAGCGTCTCCTGCGCGTCGCGCCCCGGCAGAGACGCCGTGTTCCGTCTCGGCCTGCGTGAGCAGCAGCGACGGGCTTTCCTGATCCGGCTGCCACTGCCGCACCTTGAGAACGTCGGCGGTGATTGGGAAGGTCTCGATCTGGTGCAATATGCGGCGGGCCTTGCGACCGTCGCTGCGCGAGAGATCCACGCCGTTGATGAAGAGCACCTCAAGTTTACTCTTGAGCGAGTTCATGTAGTCGATCGGGTGCTCCAGCTTCCGCCGGCGGTTGAACTCGTGCCGCAGCCAGCGCGTCTCTTGCTTCGACAGCTTGTCCCGGTCCTCTTTGAACTTTTTCTTGAGCTCCTGCCCACCGCGTAAGAGCAAGGCGCGCGGCCATCGCGGGGAACTGGTGAGCTCACTCCAGGTGCCTGCCCTCCCCGGGGGGGGCGTCTTGGCACGCTGCGCGCGTGCCTTGTACTGCTCGTCGGTCATGGGCTCAAAGAGCTCGGGCTCGTCGCCTTCGTCGCCGGACGAGTCGGCGTCCTTCTTGGCCTCCTTCTCCTTGTGCTCCTTCTTCTCCTTGTGCTTCTTCTCCTTCTCCTCCTTCGCCTTCTCCTTCTTCTCGGCGGCGTCCTTCTTCGCCGTCTTGTCTTTCTCCTTCTTCTCCTTCTTGGCCTTGGCCGCCTCCTCGTCCGAGTCGTCCGACGGCCGCCGCCGTTTGGCGCTGCTCGCAGCGCCGTCCGCCTCCGACTTGGGACGCTTACTGTAGTGCAGCACGCGCCACCCCGACCGAGCCAGACCGCGCGGTGAGCCCTCCTGTCCCCCCGCCGGTCCCCTTAGGGCCGCAGCGACGACGCACGCCGACGCTGGCGTGGCGTCGCCGTCCGTGTCCGTCGCTTTGCGCTTGGGCGGGGGCGCCGGCTTGGCGTCCTCGGCGCCACTGGGCGTAATGTCTTCGGCAGTGGGCACCGCGTCGACGCCGGCGGACGCCACGGCGCCGCCGACCTCGGGGTTGTCCGCGACCGCTTCGTCGTAGGCCTTGGCGAGCTCCTTCTTCTTGGGCCGCCCCTCCGTGCCCAGGAACGGCTTCAGGTCCCGCTCCTGCATCCACGCGCTGGGGCCCGAAGAGCACCGGCCGAGCCTTGGCGCCGGCTGCGGTGAGCGGCGGGGCCAAACGCGCCGCGTGCGTCCTTCCGTTCGGGGGCGTACACTTCGTGCGTGCCGTAGAAGTAGATGGCAACGGGCTTGCTCTTCTGCACAGGTGCGTTGATCGTCGGCATGATCTGCCGCCGCCGCCGCCGCCGCCGCGTCCCGGAATCAGGCAGGCACGCGGGTGCCGTCAGCCTGCGGGATGATAAGCGGACGCCCGCGACGGCAGCGCGCCGCGCCGCGTACCTTGGCCGGCCACGGCGGGTAGCTGGCCATCTTGGCCCACACCTTCATGCCGACCTTGAACTCGGGCTTGCCCATCGTTGCCGTCGCAGCGTGCGCCGTCCCGCCGCAGCAGGACGCCGAGCCGACGCACGGATGTCTGAAGAGGGCCGACCCGCCGCAGGCAGGAACTGCTGCGGGCACGCACCCGTGAGCGCCGCGTGTGTCCCACTTGCACAACGGGGGGAGGGGGCAGCACGGCCCGTACGTTGCCGTGGAGCAGTGGCGTTACCCGCAGCGCGCGCTGTTCCGCGCGGCCGAAGCGGACGGTACGCGGCTGCAGCGGCGCTCGTTGCCCAACGACGCTCTACGCCGACACCGCTTCCAATGTCGCGCCGTGTCGGCCGTCCATGCGTGGGAGTAGGCGGGTGTGGGCGGGTGTGTGGGCGGGTGTGTGGGCGTTTCCGCCTCGCTCGTCCGCCGCTCCGTCGTCGTCGTCCGTGTCCGCAGCGTCAGCGCGCGCTCATTTCACGTGTGGGCTCCCCACCATGGAGTGCGGGCCGGCGCAACCTCATGTATACGCCTGCCCTCGCACCGCTCGCATGTGCCGCCGCACCCCCGGCACACACGCGCGCGCGGACAGATACAGCGGCAGCACGGCGCCGGTGGACGACTGCAATGGATTCAAGAGGGAAAAAAGAGCGATGGAGCATACACACCAGGCAGCGCGCGCGGTGCCGCCGACGAACCGCCAGACGGCGCCGACCACGCCGCCGAAAAATGGGTTGGGTTTGGGGGGAGGGGGGAAAATGTACAAAGAGGATTCCGTTGACGTGTGCGTGTTTAGAAGCCCCAGGACGGCCCGGACCCTGCCGGCGGCCGCGCTGGCGGCACGCCGCCCATGGGCGCCATGCCGTACCCAGCCGCCATGCCCGGCTGCATGCCGCCCATCGGGGCCATGCCGTAGCTGCCGGCCATGCCCGGCTGCGCGCCGTACGCGCCGCCCATTGGCGGCATGCCGTAGCCACCGGCCATGCCCGGCTGCGCGCCGTACGCGCCGCCCATCGGCGCCATGCCGCCCATCGGCGGCCGTGCCCCGAACGCGTTGGGTGGGATCATCGGCTGCGCCAGGTTCGACGAGGACAGCTTGACGTTGGGCTGCATCGGCTTGTGCTCCTCCTTCTTGGGGGGCGCGTTGAACTTCTTCAGGTTGTCCAGGTCGACGAGGCTCTTGTCCGCCCAGCCGTCGATCTTGGCCGCCGCGGCCGCCGACACCGGCGCCGACCCGGGCCGGTTCGGCTCCAGCACGCCGCCCAGCACGGGCGCCGGCAGCGCCTCCGCGGCGGGGATGTCGCCGAACGGGTCGAGCGGCGCGCTCGACGCGGGCTTGGCGGTGGCGGGCCGCGGTGCACCGGCTGCGGCGGGGGCCGGGGCGGCCACGCCAAAGTTGCCAAAGCCAGCGGCGGCCATTGGCGCCGGCGCCGCGGCGGCGGTCGGCGCGCCGAACAGGTTCATCAGCGGCTGCGTGGCCGGCGCCGGCACGGGTGCGGCGGGCGCGGCCTGGAACACCGCGAAGGGGTCGGCAGCGGCCGCCGCGGGTGCAGGCGCGGGCGCGGGCGCGGCCTGGAAGTTGGCAAAGTCGTCCGCGGGCGCTGTCGAACACCGCCCACCCCCGGGCAACGAGCAGGTACATACCCCGTGGGGGTTAGCGCATCGGCGCGGTACACAATGCACCGTGCGACGTGCCACGCTGCAGGGCGTACCGGCAGCGGCGGTGGTCGCGCGCGCGGGCGCCGCCGCGCTCGGCGGGGCGGGGAACGCGGCCGCCTCAAAGTTGGCAAAGCCGTCGTTGGCGCTGCTGGTCGCCTTGGCGGAGGGTGCGCTGTTAAAGTCGCCAAAGCCGTCGTCGGTGGTGGTCTTGGCCTTGGCTGACGAGAAGCTGCTCGACGCGGTCGTGGTCGCCGTGGTGCGGCTGGGCCGGTACGAGTCCATGTCGGTCCGGCTGTTGTCGCGGCTCAGCTGCAGGTCCTCCTCGTCGTCATCGAAGGTCCGCCGCGGCGCCGGCGACGACGAGCCGTCTGCGCCCCCGTTCCACCACGAACGAGGCCGGGCGGCCTAACTTGCATGAGCAACGCCACTGGCGGCATGCGCAGCGGTGGACGCGGCTCCCAGCGCGTACAGCGGTCGTAGTCGTGCGACGACACGCCAACGTACTTGTCGCGGTTCTTCTTGGCTGTGCCCGCCCAACGCCCACCCGCGCCCACGCACGCGCGCCGCCAGGTAAGCGCCCACCTCTGCACGGCGGCTAAGCCCCGCGCGTCCCGCCCGGTCTTGCTCGTACCAGTGCGACGCTCCTCCTTCAGGCGGTCCACGTCGTTGAGCAGGTTGACGATCTCCTTGGACCGGTTGCGCACGTTGATGCCCTGGTCCTTGCCCTTGTCGTCGATGTACTCAAAGTGGCTCAGGCCCTTGAGCTCGTAGATGTGGTCCTTGGCGTTGTACACGACGCGCTCGTGGCCGTTCTTGATCAGGTACTCGAGCAGGATCAGCGCCTTGTACACGTGGCGCCAGTTCTTGCCGTGCTCGGCGAACTGCGCACCGCGGCGCGCGCGCAGGTCAGGCTGGGGCGCGGTGTCAGTCCGCCGCCGCGGGTCGCGGGACCGGTCCGGACCGCCGCCGCGCCGTACCCGCTTGTAGATGACTTCCATGATGGTCTGGAAGTCCTCGATGTAGTTGGTCAGCTGCGCCAGCTGCGACATCTCCGTGCCCGAGGGGCCCCAGGCCTCGTTGTCGGTGGCCTTGCGGACCTTGGCCTCCGTCTCCGAGTAGTTCATGACCACATTCTTGACGGTGTTCATCTTCTCCTTCACCACGCTGAGCGTGGCGGCGAGATCCATGGTGGCGGCGTCCTGGACCTCCGCAGAGGCCTGCGATCACCCGCGCCAACACAGGCCGGAGGCGCGTGTGGCGTCAGTCCTACGTCGAGAGCGGTATATGCGGAGGTGCAGCGCCCTCGCTGTTTTGCTTCGAGCGCCGCACACGCGATGCCACGAGGCGAGGCGGGGCTCGTCGTGCGGCCGCGCAGGCGCCTCTGGCACGTTGCCGCCGCACAACGGAGCCGCCGCGGCACAACGGAGCCGCCGCCACATGAGACGCCCCCCTCAGCCCGCTCGCAGCGCCCCTCTCCGTGCCCTGCCTTTGTTCCGCGTCGCCTCTGGTTGGGCCGCGCGTGCCCCGGCGCAGGCGTCACCACCCCGCATCACAAGCAGCCGCCTTCGCTGTGCGTTGTGCCCCTCCTGCCCGCCCTGCCTTCCCTGCCTTCCCCCGCCTTCCTCGAGCTGCTTCGTGGGGGGCCTCCCCGTGCCGTCCTCCGTCCTCGGGCGTCCTCGCCGGCCGCGCACCTTCAACACACGACACGAGGCGGGCTCCAAACCAGTTGGTTTCTGCCGCGGTTCTGCCGCGGTTCTGCCGCGGTTCTGCCGCGGTTCTGTCGTTTCATTCCACCGTTCTTCCACCCGTATTCCACCCCTGTCAGACTATCAGCCAGAGCCATTTCACCTTTTGTCAGAGCATTTCTGCCGATGGGACAGAACATTTCCACCTTTGTCAGACGCATTTCGGCCGCTCCTCACCCCCTTCTTCCACGGTTCGACCCGTTTCTGCCACAATTCCGCCACTGGCTGCCGCTGTTCTGCCATCCGTCTGCCGCATTCTGCCACAATCAGTACGCGACGCTGGAGGACGCCGACGACAACGACGTTGCGCACCAAGACGGCGTCTTGCACCAGCTGAGCACCTACCGCACCGGACGTCCTCTTTTTGGGATCCGCGGCGGCAGCCTGCAGCTGACCCCTCCACACGCCATGGTAGGTCAGGACGCTCAGCCCAAACAACAACTCAGCAGTGGCTTACCGGGACGGGCCGCCTGCGACCAAGGGCGGGGCGGCGGGCGACGCACAGGCGGCCACGGCCAGCACCATCTCGGACGCCGAGATCACCGGTGCGCAGCTGGTCGGCCGGCCGGCGGTGCAGGCGCCGCAGATCTGACCGCGTTGTCTCCGCCGACCCTTGGCCGCCCCCCTGGCCGCAACAGAGTACTTTCAGCTGGTGGACGCCGACGGCACCGGCGTGCTGAAGACGGACCAGATCGAGCTGGTCATGCGCGCCCTGGGCTACAACCCGGCGCCTAACGAGTTTGCCAGTACGCGCGCGCATCCATGAGGCCCTTCTTTGCCGCCGACCTCCTCCTCGGCTGAACGCGGCCGCATTCCTGGGGCGCGATCAACACGCGGCAGAGTACCCGACGCTGGATCTGAAGGGAATGCTGGCCAACATGCCGCGCAAGCGGAACGCGGTGACGCGGGACGCGCTCCGGGACGCGCTGGACACCATCGAGGTGGTCACCAACACGAAGCTGAGCAAGGCGTCGCTCCGGCACATGCTCACGCAGGCCGGCCTGCGGCTGTCGGCCGCCGAGGTGGACGAGGTCCTGCGCGACCCGGACATCCTCGTCGGCAACGACTTGAGCCTCAACAAGGCCGGTGCGTCAGTCAGCTAGCACGTGGACGGCTGGAGGTCGGGGCATTGGACGCGCTGACCGGGAGGGCTGCGTCGCGGCGGTGCGCTGGACGGCACCAGCGTTTGCCGAAGCGCTCGGCGCGGACCACCGTTAACGAGGGCGCGGCAAAGTGTAACTGCCCTGTGTACAGTAGACTCGTGTACAGCTCGTGGCGTTGCTTCGCACGGTGCTCCTTGAATCGTTCCGGTGTATTGATACGTATCTGCCAGCAGCGGTCGGCGCTTGCCTGCTGCGGCGCCCAATCCCTTGGTCAGCCTGAGCGGTGCTACATACTTTCTAGCCTGTTCGTCTACTTGGCACCAAATTTCTTACAGATCGTGCGTAAATTTTTTACAGATCGTGCGTAGCGACATCTCCTTGTGCCGTTGAACCATGTCCTCGACGCCGTCCTCTCGCTGACGTCCTTCATCCTTGTCCATCCTGGTCCCTCGGTCCACAGTCCATCGCTCCCGCCTTCTCCTGAGTTTTCATAGATGACGTCATGATTCAAACGGAGGCCTCAGTGCCACTTTACGTCCTTAAAACAAAAGCTGTTTTCGTAGTGGGCATGATGACGTCATTTGCTCCACTGCTAGAAAGGCGCTTTGAAGCAAGCGAAAGGAGCGAACAAAGTGGCTCGTTTGTGTGGGCGTGACGGCGGCAGAGGACGAGGAGGACGAGGACGAGGACGAGGACGAGGACGAGGAGATGGAAGAGGTCAAGGAGAATGGGAAGACCCCGTTAAAACAGGTGAGATCTGGCACAGGGAGTGTGTGCGTATGCGTGTTTCAACCGAGCCCAGGTTTCTTGAACTGAGTGCGTCAGCTCTGTGTGCCAGCGGCCAAGGAAGCCGCCCTGATAGCCACCATGGCGGCGCTGGCCGCGCTCCGCGGCGTCTTCTTTGCCGAGTTCCACGCGGTGCAGGGGCCCCGCATCGCGTCGCAGGCGCCCGAGGGCCTGCTCTCCGCGGAGGTGTTTGACAGCATCGCCGAGTACGTTATCCCCAAGCCGCAGCTGTGCGGCCGACTGGTCATGGTGTACGGGGGCCGCCGCGTTGGAAGACTTGCCGCATAGTCGTACGGCAGCTAAGGCGGCCGGCAGGTGACGACCGCGCGGGGTGCGCCCACCAGGTGCACCGAGACGGAGCGCATTCTGAGCTTCCCGGTGAGCATCGAGAGCAACAAGTACGAACGCAACGCCCTCATTTTCAACCTGGGTCTCGTTTTCGCGCTCGAGGACGACGACCTGCGCAGCTACGAGCCCGTCGTCCGCAAGCTGGCCAAGGTGTTTCGGACCCTCGAGGTGCGGCCCGCCCGGGGGTGCTGGTGCACAGCTGTCGCGCCGCCGGGCTGACGACGTCGTAGCGGGGGTTTGCCCACGGGCGGCTCCCGGCCAGGTGGAGCGCCAATTCCTGAGCTCCGACGCGCGCAGTCACCTGGATGGCTTGCTCGCGGACATGCTCGAGAGCCTGAACCGGCTCCGGGAGTGCCACCTCACGCTGGAGCTGCCCGGCGACGGCGCGGGCCGGCCGCGTACGTAGCGCCGACTCCCCGCCGCGCGGTGCGACCTCGCTGGCTGACCATGCGCGGCGCGGTTGGGTGGTCCGCGCATGGCGCGACGCAGCATACATGGTGGAGATCAACCTGAAGCTGTTCCCGCCGTTTCCCGAGCCTGGCCCGCTGCACGACCACGAAGTGCCGGTGCTGACCACGCCGCTGCTCGAGTACGTGGGCCCCGACTGGGACCTGACGACGCGGCGCATCCTGCCGCACATCGACGGCATCAACTACGTGAAGCGCATCGCCGCCGTGACCGACATCGACATCCACCTCGTGCGCGAGTGTCTGCAAAACCTGCGCTACTACGGCGCCCTCCACATGATCGACATCTTCCAAGTGCGCGCCGAAATGAACCGCCGCGGGGCCGCGGCGACGGGCCGCTCACAGCGCAGCGCATCTGCCACTGCGACTTGGCGCGCGCAGTTTAGCAACGTGTACGTGCTCACCGACGCGATCCACGACTTTTACACGGACGTCGAGCTGCAGCGCGAGTGCGCCGTCTACTGCGCCGTGGACGGTAGGCCGTCTACCCGCGTGCGTTGGTTAAGAGGCTCCGTGCCCTCACACGCGCACCTGCCTGCCCTTGCATTCTCTCGTTGCACAGAGGACCGTGCGGTACCGGGACCGAACCTGGTGTTTGCGGCGTTGGCGTGCTTCCAACACGGCCGCACCGTCGGCGCCATCGCGGCGGACGGGCGGTTCGCGGCCAGCAACATCGACATCCGGCGGCTCGTTACGTTTGGCCTCGTGCGCGGCCTCCTGCGGCGCGTGCACACGTACGTGGTGCCGGTGCGCCCAACCGCCGCCACTGCCGCCGGCGCGGCCGACGGCGGCCTGACGGTGGGCATCCCCGCCGTGGGCTCGGCGGCGTCGCTCGCCGAGGTCGACACGCCCGTGCTGCCCTCCGCCGGGCGGGAGGCGAGCAAGCGCGAGAAGCGCCTGCGCCGCCTGCTCACGCACCCGCGCACGCTCGACGACCTCTGCGTGGCGCTCGGCATGGGCGCGGCCGACCTGCTGGCGCTGGTGCAGCGCGAGCCGGACCTGCAGCTGGTGCAGCGGTAGCGGGCATTGGTCGATAAACACCTGTACAGGCAAGGTCGTGTACGCTAAGAAGGGCCGTGTGCGAAGGGTCCCCGCTTGTACAGTTTCTCCAAGATGGCGTCGAGCTTGGCACTGACGCCACGCATCCCTGTGACGGGCTCAACAACCGAGATAGGGCCAAGCATAAGTCGTGCAATGGCCTGCGTCGTCTCTGCGACGGGCAGCGCACCATTCGTCACTTGCTGTGCCCACGCAAAGTACTCTAGGATGCGCTCGCGCGTCCTGCAACAGCGTCAACTCACGCCGCGTACGCTCCCGGCGTCGTCAGTAACACTCTGCCAGCCAGGCCGAACCCTGCGCACTCCATTCTACCAATCGGGCGGCGGGTGGCTCTGCAGGTCGCGCAGGTTGGCGATCTTGTCTGCCAGCTTGACCAGCTTCGCCTGCAGTCACGAGGCGGCGCGAGCGTGGTACTGGCGGCGGGGTCAGCCGAACCCTACGTCCACGTCAACGACGCCTCGGCGCACCTCGCGCGAGGCGTGCGCGGCGTGCTCGATCTGCAGCCGCTTCCGCTCCGGCTTGGGCAACGACTTGTCGTCTGAACACTCTGCCACAATGGACCTGTGCCACAAACAAAAGGTTAGCAACCTTGGCGCAGCAGCCCGTGAGCTTCGGGCGCCACCGATTCGGTCGGCCGTCGACGGGCGTACGCAACGCGGTCGCCAAACTGCGCCCGCAGCTCGTCGACTGTCGTGCCCGTATCTTCCACTGCCAGAGCGCGTACGCCATTCGCACGCCTGCTGGCGTCAAACGTTAGCATGGTGGGACAGGGCACTAAGCAAGTGGCACGACCACCACCACGTCGCACCGGTGTCGTGCAAGACGGCCGCCTGGAGGACCACCGGCTCGTGGACGCCGGCCTCGGAGGCGAGGATGTGCATGACGGCGACGGGGTGGTTGATGTACGGCCGCTCGCCGTCCTTGCGCATCTGCTTGCGGTGCTTCTCAGCCGCAAAGTGGACCGCCGCGACGACGGCCACCAGATCCGCTGCTCCCACCGCCATGATGGCGGTCGGTCGGCCCAGGTCGAGCGAAATCTTGCGTCGCCAGCCCAACTTCGCCACACGGCTCAAGAGTGTGATGTCGAGCAGCTCCTTGCGCACCTTCTGTGGCCGCTTGCTGGCTTGGACGCCCCAGCGAGGAGGGCTCTAACCGTCACGGCAGCGCAGCTCCCGCCTGCCGCAGTGCTCCGCGCCGGGCGCGCGGCCATGACGTCATCCGTTCTGAGCGACCCGCTGGTTGGGCGGCTGGCGGGGCGACGCGGCGATGACCGCAGACGGCCTGGCGGAGCCGCGCGGCGCCGCGGCGGCGGCGGTGGCGGTGGTGGTGGTGGCGGCGGCGGCGACGACAGAAGGCAGCACCGACGGCGAGCACGACGGCGCAGCGGCCGGGCTGGCGCTCGTGCCGCCGCCCGCGCCGGGCGTGCCCGAGAACACCCTGCTGGTGCCGCCGCTCAACTTTGCGATGGTCGCGCCGGGTGTCTACCGTTCCGGCTACCCCAACAAGCGCAACTTTCCCTTCCTAAGGAGGCTGGGCCTGCGCTCGATCATGTATGGGCGGGGGCCGCTGTACCAGCAGGGGAGAAAGTTCGCGGGCGAGCTAATCAGGTGGTTGCGGCTGCTCGCCGGCGAGCACGGTGCAGCTACTTGGCCATGGAGGACTACTCGGACGAGAATCTGGCATTCTTGAACGGGCACAACATCAAGTTCTTCCACTACCGGCTGCAGGGCAACAAGGTCGGGCTCGCTGGCTTGCACGCTCGTGCTCCCGGCGCCAGCTGACACCGCGGCCGCCACCTCCCCCCGGGCTAATGCTCCCCAACAGGAGCCGTTCGTGGAGCTGCCGCAGGCCGAGATTGCCAGCGCGCTCGTGCACGTCCTCGGTGCGCCGAGAAACGCGCGGACCGCGGCGCCACCGCACGTGTACTGATCTATGGACCCCGGTGGTCGCATCGCGGCGGCGTGGACGCGCACGCAGACAAGCGGAACCACCCGATTCTGGTGCACTGCAACAAGGGCAAGGTGCGCGAGCGATCCCACCCGCCGGAGGGGCGCGGCGCCCTAAGGCGACGGCTCACGCGCCCCCCCCTCCCCACGGCAGTCGCTGGTCGACACAGCACCGCGCCGGATGCCTCGTGGGCTGCCTGCGGAAGCTGCAGCACTGGTCGCTCATGTCCATCTTTGACGAGTACCAGCGCTTCGCCGGCAAGACGGTCCGCATTGCCGACCAGCAGTTCATCGAGCTGTTCGACCACGCCATCCCCTACGACCCGGCGCACAAGCCCGTCTGGCTCTGAACTGTATGAGTGAAGCGTGCGTGTGTACAGAAAGATCGCGGCGAATGTACGATAGTGTGGAGTATGGATCCAGGCCAGGGCAGGCCATGAGCGGCCGCAGGCTGTGTGGGCACCTCGCGCATGCCTAGGTGCGCCAGCATGTCATGTGCGCAACACATTCTTCCAACGCACGCATCCGCATCCGGTTCCGCGTACGTGTCGCCGCCGGACGCTCTACAGCGTACGCCATGCAGTACGTCATGCAGACTGGTGTAATAGGCTGCTGTAAGCACCGTCTATGAGACCCGCGCCAACGTCGTCTATGGGCTGGTAGGGCCCTCGGGCCCGATGCGGCTTTCGATCACGTTCGCCACCGTCCACCCGCCAAGTCACTTTGAGATTCCGTCAACGGCGCCAAGTCGGAACCACTAACGTCAATATATCCGCTGCTTTCTATGCCATTCATCAGTGTTGTGCCGTTCAATCAGCCGCATGGTTGTGCGCCGCACGCCGAAACGTCGCGTTGATCGTTATTTCGGCTCAGGGGCCGCCTTTGTTTACGGCGTCCTCTGATAACGTGGCGCTTCAAGCGCATACGGCGGCAGCCCGTAGGAGGTCCGTTTTCGTGCGGGCGCGTCACACACAATGTGAGCGGCCAAACGTAAATTTCCAACGGCCAGCACGCGGCCAGCGCCCCCCCGCGCTTCATCGACGCACGCCGCCGCGCATCTCGCCCTCGTCCTCGCCGACCCACGCCGCCAACCCACGGGGGCGCAGGGACGCACCGTCGCACCGTCGCGGGCACGGGCATCGTCAGGGCATTGCGGAACGCGCAGCGACAGCACGAGTTATCGCGGACGGCAGCGCACGCGGCGTTCGACGCAGGCAGCGCGACGCCACGCACGCCCCACGCCCCACACCGCCACCGCAGCACGCAGCATGTCGTCGTCGACGCGCGCCCACCAGCGGCCGAAGGCACCGATCATCGCCATGTTGGCCGAAGTCGAAGCGGCAAGTACGTTCCTCGCGAGCCTCACGCCCAAAACGGCGCCCGCCGACGCGCGCGCCAGGTTCCTGGACGCGCTGCGGGGGCTGCTCCTCAGCAAGTTCCAATCCCACTGGAACGTGGACCAGCCCCTGCTCGGCAGCGCCTACCGCGCCATCGTGAACAGCGAGCGGCTCGTCGACCCGCTCCTCGTGCGCGCCGCCGCCATGGCCGGCGCGCCGGAGCTCGCGCTCGGCCTCCCGTCGGACCTCGTCGTGTGGATCGACCCGCACGAGGTGTCGTACCGCATCGGCGAGTACGGCTCGGTGTGCACCCTCTACGACGACGGCTTCCGCCGCCGCGTCGCGTTCAACGGCCTGTCGGCGCAACGGTACCCGCCCAACTACCTCGTGCCGGTCAACTAGGCGCGGCCTTCGCCAGGCCCCGCCCGGTCCGCCGCGCGCACGGCGTCAGCGGCGGTGACCAGGGATTTTCCTCTGGCGCGAGTAGATACTTTTTGTGTGCAGCGCGGTGCGTCGTGGGCGGGTAAGCTGGATGTTGTTCGACTAGTCCATCCTATGGTTCGCTGTTCTTGCAAGCGAAATCGCGCGGGCGCATACCCCTGTGCCATAGTACCTTGTTAATTGTTTCTGTTGCAGTACCGATGTGCATAATCGTGTGCTCTTCCACTGGCTGTAAGCAGCGGCGTGCACGGCCGCGTGTGCCGAGTGTGTGCTCCGCTTTTCTGTAGAGAGCCACATGCTGTACCACCACCACCCGTGTACACAGCCTTGTACCAAACCAGTACATACTCCGAACGAATCCACGCCACGCCACGCCGCAGCATGCGCGGCGAGGAGGCGCACGACAAGGCCCAAGGCGAAGGGCGACGTTGCTGCTAACTGAAACCGCCCGTACTTCCGCTTCCGGCGGCACCTTCTGCACAAGGCACGCAAGCACCCATGGTGCCAGGTGTACGTCGTCACGGAAGAGTACACCTCCAAGACCTGCGGCGCGTGTGGACATCTGCATGACACGCTGGGCGGTAACAAGCGCTTCCGCTGCCCCAAGTGCAGCGCGGCGTTTCATCGGGACTGGAACGCGGCAAGAAACATCCTGCTCAAGTTCCTCGCAACCTATGTCCCCGTTCCTACGTGAGCCGGGTGGGCCTTCGGGCTTGCTTGGCGTTGTGGCTTGGCACCTGGTCTTCGGACTTGCCGAGGTTGTGTATTGGTGGCTAGCGATGGCTATCGGTGTACAGCCTTGACCCCAAGCGTTCCGTTCCTTGCTCCGAGCTCCTCGGCTGGTGTCCGATCGACGGGCCGCCGACTGCGTCCGCCGACCGGGCGAGCAGATCCGATGACGTCACCTATGGGCGGCCAAGCGGGCGGCGGCGACGATGGCGGCGGACACGACGGCGCGGTACACCGCGTGGCTCGCGGAGCGCGGGATCCACGTCGAGGGCCTCCAACTGCACACCTTTGAACGCGAAGGACGGTACGGGCGAACTCGCTGGGCGCGCGGCCGCGCAGCCGCCTCGCTCATCCGCAGCCCCGCCGCGCTTCTGCCGTGATCCGCACCTCCTCAGCGGCCTGCAGGTGGCCCGCGCGATCAAGCCGGGCGACGTCGTCGTCCGTGTCCCGCTGAGCGCATGCCTCAGCGTAGAGACCGCGCTGCAGAGCACGGCGCTGGCGCCGCTGCCGGAGGCGGTGCGCCGGAAGCTCCGGACCGACGACCTGCTCGCGCTGCTCCTGTGGGCCGAGGCGCGCGCCGGCGACGCGTCGCCGTGGGCGCCGCACCTGGCGGCGCAGCCCGCGCACGTGCCCTCGGCGCTGTACTGGACGGTGGACGAGGTCGCGAAGCTCGCCGGCTCCAACCTGGGCGTGCTCGCGCAGCGCGTCCAGGCGCAGGTCCAGGACGACTACGCTGAGCTCGTCCGCGTCCTGCGGACGCACTGGCCGGACGCCCTGCCAACGTCGGACAAGGACAGCCACGCGTTCACGCTCGACCAGTACCGCCGCGCGCTCTCGCTGATCTGGGTACGCGCGCCGTCCCTTTGCAGGTGCTGCTTAGGTAGCGCGAATCCTCACGGTGGGGCCGGTTTGGCCTGTGGCGGGTGTGCGCGCCGCAGTCGCGCGCGATGGACGTGGAGGTGCCTGGCAGCAGCGCACGACGGCGCCTGCTCGTCCCATTTGTTGAAATGTGGGCGATCGCGATAATGAGGGTCGCCCCGTGACGACCTGTGCAGCGCACCTAACCAGGCGACCGGGGCCCCTTGCGGACGGCACGGCAGGGCGAACCATTCGCCGACGGCCAAGGTGGTGCACGCGCTGAACGCGGATGGCACCGAGCTTGTCGTGACCAGCAACCAGGTACCGGCGGGGCGGACGGCGCGAAGCCGGTACGAGCACCTGCTGACCTTGTTTTTGGGGTGCCCTGCCCCTGCCCATCCGCAACCATCGGGCGCAGTCGTTTGCCGTGGGCGACCAGTTCCTGCTCTTCTACGGGCCGATTGCCAACGTCGACCTGCTGCGGCTCTACGGCTTTGCGCTGCGGGACAACCCGTTCGACCGCGTGGACCTGTGGGCGCCGCTCAACCCCGAAGGTGCGCACCCACGGGGGCGCGGCACGCCCCGACCTTTGGTGGCTGACACGTTTTCCATGGGCGCGGCCCGATGGAGTGGCCATGCAGAGCCGCTGTTCCCCGTGCGGCGGCAGGCTCTGGCGGCCGTCGGCGTTCAGCACGACAGCCCGCACGCGCTGACCGTGCAGGCACCCCTCCCGCCCACGGTGCTGGCCGCCGTGCGGGCGCAAGTGCTGCCGCCGGAGGCGCTGACGGTA
>Ga0180216_1001477_pt1 | contig 20949 bp, 27 predicted proteins | sample eDN3rd37CBELigMG_FD_128879 | JGI IMG/M metagenome (GOLD analysis project Ga0180216, IMG submission 128879) | Enriched Miracle-Growth compost microbial communities from Emeryville, California, USA - eDNA 3rd pass 37_C BE-Lig MG (version 2)... ...
CTGCGCGGCAATACGGACGATAGCTGGTCGCGGAGCCTCGCTTACCTCGTGAAAAACTCCGTCCTGCCGGCCGACATCAAGCCCGCGTCCTAACGCAGCCAACACCCTTAAACTCGTCCTCAGCAAAGGTCAGCAGGCGATCGAGCTGCACCGGTTTGCGCACCACAGGCGTGTCGCGGGGAATTTCGCTCGTCTCCACGCCGTCGCCCGACACCACAATCAACTGCGGGCTTGGCGTGAAGCTTAACCGCTACGGGTACACTGCGCGCGACGTAATTGCACGCCTGTTCGCGGCGGCCAGTGGCACCGGCCGCCGCGAAGTGGGCAGGCTATTTGCCCATCTTGTCGTCGGCTTTCATGCCGTCGGCGCCCATCTTGTCATCGGCCTTCATGCCGGCATCGGGCGCCATCTTGTTGTCGCTCTTCATCGAATCATCGGTGCCCTTCGGGGTCATGGCGTCCATGCTTGTGGTGCCGCCCATCGCGTTGTTGTCCTTGCCCATGGGGGCGGGGTCGGCGGCAACAGCAAGGGTCGTCGAAAGGGCAAGCGCCATCGCGCACAGAAAGAGCATCCGCATCGGTATCTCCTTTGGTTTCCGTCCGAAAAGAACTACGCGGCAAAGTGGGATCCCGTTACGGACAAAATTTTTCCGCCCACGCTGTAACAATCCATTCGGCTGTTCGCCAAGCCGTGAATCTGGGTATCGTCTTTGGTGACCCCAGCGGGTGATGCTGCAAACAAATCTTCGCGCGCGGTGGGTGCCGGCTTCGCCTAGCCAGAATACGAGCCCGTCACATTCGGCCACCTGCGCCGCGAGGCGAAGTGGCTGCACCTCTGTCTGCGGACACGAGCGCGAGTTTGACGTCAGCCCACCGCCGTTCGATCACGTGCCGGACGAAACAGTCGTCCGACGCTCGGCAAGTCGGTGGTGTGCTCGAAGTGCGGGACGAAGGGGAACTCTGGGGCGTGCCAGAGTTTCACGGCGCGTCCGGCGGGACGTTTGGCGAGGTGGCGGCAATGCTGAAGGGGCTTGGCAATTCTATATCGCCGGCGAGCGCTTGCTCCGTCTGGTCTGCCCGCGCGCATGCACTGCGGCAGGGTCTGGCTCGGCAAAGCGGGTGGCGTGGGCGGGTTCGCTTTTGCGCTTCGCACCTCTTGGTGCCGAGCCAGTCGATCTGACGTCAACAGCCGGCACAGATGGCGCCACACATTCGGTCATGGAAGTGTCCCGAATTAATTGGTAATTTAGGGTAGAGCGAAGCAGGGTCAATCGCGTCGAATTCACCACCCGCCGTCACGTAAAGGTTCACCGTTTGGTGTCGGCAGCCCTGCTCACGGCGGTGCGCTTGATGCCTCACCCGAACGCTTCCAGCGCAACGTCGCCGTCACGTCGTCCGACGCATCTATTACGTTCCCCCGTAGATCGTCCAAATGGGATTCTGGCGATTCGCGCCTCATTCGTGCATGCCCTCAGCTAGGAGCGCACGATTACCCGCGGAGGGAGCAGTTCTCTGACGCCGTTCCATCATTATCCCCGACACTTGAGGTTGCAGCCCGTCTCGCTGGGCAGATCGATGGTCCCGTCGTTGCGAGGCTCCAGGTTGTCGATTGTCTCAGTGAGAACGCCACTCTTGCTCTCCCAGAGGTCGCGACCGCTCTGCCATAGATCGTGGGTGCGCAGCGTGCGGCGAAGATACCGAAGCCAGTCCTCCGATAGGCCGGCTCCAGCGAAATAGCGGTTCAACAGATCTTCCGTAGTGGATGATCTGACCTGCACTCGGGCTGTCGCTTCACTAGTCCCGGGGTCTCCGAGCGAGCCGATAGCAACCGGATGGAAATAATATGAGCTGGTGAGTACTCCGATGCGCCGAGTACCGGCGAGGAATATCGGCACGCACGCCGACGCGCAGGTGCACCCGCTCGACCTTCGTGATCACCTGATGCGTCCCCTGGATCTGCTCGAGGACCGCGATCGCCCGCTGCATGTAGCGGAGCGATCCGGCATAGGAATGTAGCGACAGAGAAACGGAAGATGCGTGGCGCCTGTGCTTAGCGAATTCGCCGGCAATGTCTGCGGCCATCTGATCGCTAACCGAGCCCTGCCATACGAGTTCGAGCACTCCGCTCCGAACCTCGGCCTTTAGCAAGTGACCAGGACCGCAGGGGTCTGCAGCCATGGCTGGAAATGACGCCAGCACGAAGATCGTGGTGACACTAAGAGCGCGCATGAACCAATAGATCGGCACAATCGCGGCGTGGCGATGGCGATCGTCTGCCCGCCGATCTAATAGGAAGTTTTGATTATCTGCCACAGCCGATAAGCAGCAATCGCCCAATCGACAGGATGCCGAGTTTGCGGACGTCAAGCTTTTGCCATTCAAACAGTTTCGGCTCGTCACAACCTGTCCGGATAGGTACCGAAAGCAGCCGTTCTCCTGGTTCCACTACATACGCTGACGGCGGAGCTTTCGGCTATATGCGGCTCCCCAAGCGATGCCGCCGCTGGCAGCCAACAACGATCCGAGTAGGACGCCGATCTTGGCAGCGCCGAGGAGCCCTTCATCCTCGAAGGCGAGCATGGCGATAAATATCGACATAGTGAAGCCGATGCCGGCTAGCAGACCGACGAGCATTACGCCGTCCTTCGTCACGCCAGGCGGCAACCGACACCAACCAAGTTTTAGCATAAGCCATGTTGCGCCCAAGATGCCGACTGGCTTCCCGACAAGCAGCGCGACGGCTACCCCCAGCATAACGTACTGCGCCCCACCGGCCGAAAGATCGATGCCGTCGATGCTCACACCCGCGTTGGCCAGTGCAAATAGAGGCATAACACCGAACGCGACCCACGGATGGAGCGCTAGCTGCACCCTCACGACGGGCGGCAGTAGCTCACGACGGGCGACACCGAGAAGTCGGAGAGACTGCTGCAGTCGGTGTGCATCCTTGGCTGTTATCGGGCCGCCATTGCGCAGCTCGTCAGCGATCTTCCAGAGCGCTTCCACGGGACTTTCGCGCATAGGAATCGCGCGTACAGGCGTCATTAAGCCAAGAACTACGCCGGCGAGCGTTGGATGGGCGCCGGTCCAGAGCAAGCCGATCCACAATACTGCACCGGGGAAGATATAGGCGTACGCAGAACCAGCGCCGATCCGCTGCAATCCCAGAATCATGGCGATGCCAAAGCCGGCGATGATGAACCCATTCGCATCCAGACTGCCGGAATAGAAGAAAGCAATGATGAGAACGGCTAGCACGTCGTCGATTATGGCGACGGCCAGCAATAGAATCCTGACATTGCCGGGAATAGAGCGGCCAAGGAGTGCGAGCACGCCCACCGCAAATGCGATGTCGGTAGCAGCAGGTACGGCCCAGCCTGAGGCCCGAACAGGGTCGGTGTTCAGGGCGACGTAAATTGCCGCCGGGACTAATACACCGCCAAGGGCAGCGCCAATGGGTAGTGCCGCCTGGTTGATCGTACTAAGCGCACCTTCGTGAATCTCGCGCCGGATTTCCATTCCAACGACAAGGAAGAAGAGGGTCATCAGCGCGTCGTTGATCCAAAAGTGCAGCGACTTGGCATAGACCAACTCACCGACTCCGACGGTAAGTGGCAAATGCCAGAACGCATGATAGCTCTCGGCAAACTGCGAATTGGCCCACAGAAGCGCGACGGCTGCTGCCATGAGCAGTACTACGCCACTTGCAGCTTCAATGTGCAGGAACCGCTGTAGCCGAGCGAAAGCCCGCTCAGAGATGAGCTGTGCGCGAGGCAGGGGATAGATTTGACGGTCCATGGGCGCAGAAATTCCGCGCGGCGGCCCGACCTGCGCTTACCTGACTCTCTGCATTATGCAGGAACACCCGGTTGCAATTTTACACTGCCAGTTCGAGGATACAACCGATCGAACTCGCTCAGTGGCAACCTGCCGCGGCCGTAGCTGCGCACTCAGCCGCGCCAGAAGCGCGGAATAAACAAGATCAGTAACGTAAACAGCTCAAGACGTCCGAGCAGCATTCCGAAAGAAAGGAGCCACTTTGCGCCATCGGGTAGCGGAGCGAATGTTCCCGCCGGTCCGATAATGTCTCCGAGCCCGGGACCGACATTAGAGAGTGCCGTCACTGCCGCGCTCGAGCTGGTGAGGAAGTCCAATCCGAACGCCATGAGTGCCATCATCAGCGCCGCGTAGCAGAGGAAAAACACCGCTATGAACGCCACCACGGAATTGATGATGTCGTCATCGAGGCGGCGTTCGCCATAGGAGCGAAGAAACACACCGCGGGGGTAGAGCAGGCGCTTGAACTGAGCGGCCAACATAATTGCCATCACCTCGAGGCGAAAAATCTTGATGCCTCCAGACGTGGATCCTGTGCAGCCACCGGCGAACATTAGAACGAAGAACAGCCCGACCGCAGCGTTGCCCCACGCGCCGTAATCAGTCGTTGCATAACCCGTCGTTGTCACGACTGACACGGTATTGAAGGCAGCATACCGGAAGGCCGGCTCGAGCGCGTACTCGCCGGTCATCGTCAAACCGGTACCCAGGACCAGGATCACGACGCCGAGAAGGGCGAGCATTGTCCTGACTTGGCGATCCCGGAGCGCGCTTTGATCTCCGGCTAAAAAACGAACGTAGAGTACGAAGGGGATGCTCCCCGACAGCATGAACAGTGTTGCGAACCATTGGATGCCGTTCGAGTCCCAATTGCCGAAGGACTTGTCCGAGGTCGAATAGCCACAGTTGCAATCGACGTCAGCGCGTGGGCCACAGCATCAAACATCCGCATTCCCGCTAGCCAATAAACCAGCGTGGCGGCAACGGTAAGCCCAAAATAGACAATCGCAATTGCGGTCGCGATCTGGCGCACCCGTGGCATCGCCTTTTCAGACCGGTCGGACGATTCTGTGCGGAAGAGCTGCATACCACCGATGCCAAGCGCAGGAAGGATGGCGATCGCACTGGCAATAATTCCGATTCCGCCCATCCATTGCAGCAAGGCCCTCCACAATAGCATGCCTGGGGGAGCACGCTGCAGGTCCGTGAGAACAGTCGCTCCCGTTGTGGTGATGCCGGAGACGGCCTCGAACACTGAGTTTGAAAGGCTTCCACTGACGATGCCAAAGTCGGACAGGTAGAACGGGATCGCACTGACTGCACTGACACTTACCCATGCTAGCGGCGTCAACACGAAAGCCTGCCGCAAGGTGAAGCCGGAGTGCAAGGTCCCCCAACCGATGCAGGTAAGGGCACCCCCGATCACGGCAGACGACGCCGTAGCGAGTGCAAACGCTCGCCAATCTCTGTTCCCGAAATAAACGTCCGCAAACAAAGGAAGCAGCATCATCCCAGCCGTTGACAGCAGCACCAGCCCCAGGAGATAGCCGACAGGTCTCAGACCTGGCACAGAGACGGGCCGCAACGCCAGTTCCCAATTGGGCGCGCGGATCATCAGGCTCGTCCCCGCACGGTTCCCATCAGGAGCGCCTCAGCAAGCCGCAGATAGCTATAGGTGACGAGGACGACGATGCGGTCACCGACCTGCAGTTGTGCGTCGCTACGAGGAATGATCACCTCTTCATCGCGCACAACCGCGCCGATTTTCATCCCGGGAGGAAGGCCGAGTTGATCTATCGGACGGAACAGCAACCGAGAATCCTCGGTGATCTCGGCCTCGACCACCTCGCCGAAATCCTCGCGCAGCGTATAGAGGGCTGATATTGCGCCGTGGCGAACATGCCGAAGTACAGTAGATATGGTCACGGCACTCGGGCTGACCACAGCATTGATACCCAGCGTTGGGATGAGTGCTTCGTACGACCGCTTGTTGACCAACGTGATCGCCCTTTTGCAACCCGCCTGCTTGGCGAGCACCGAAGCGAAGATGTTGGTCTCATCATCATTGGTAACCGCGATGATGGTATCCGCTAAGCCCGCACGCGCCTCGTCGAGAAGCGCCCGGTCCAGGGCATCGCCATGCAGCACTACAGCAGCGGCTGAGAGCTCCTGCGAGACGTGCTCCGCCCTGGCTCGATCCTGCTCGATTATCTTAATTTCAACGCCAGGCGACTCTTCGGATATCTTGCGCGCAAGGTGTAAGCCGACATTGCCCGCCCCCACGATTACGATCCGACGGGCAACTTTCTCCCGATGACCGAATGCAGCCATGACCTCGTCGACTTTATCGGTGCTCGCAATAGCATACACATCATCGCCGGGCTCAATGCGATCGTCGCTATTGGGAACAAAGCACCTTCCACGCCGGACTAGCGCAACAACTGACGTGTCCTCAACGGGTCCGCGCTCGGCGATCTCGGCGATACGCCGTCCGGTGACGGTGCAGTCCTGCGCGCCGGTATGAATGCCCAGTAGCTCCACGAGCCCACCGGCCATCGGCACCATGTCGAATGCTCCTGGGGTTCGAAGCCTGCGCGCGATGCCCTCGGCGATCTCGATTTCGGGCGAGATGATAACGTCGATGGGTAGGTGCTCGGCAGCGTAGAGACCGCCTTTGTCCTGCTCGAGGTAGCCTGTGTGGCGGAGGCGCGCGATGCGCTGCTTGACGCCAAACAGCGAATACGCAACCTGACAGGCCACCATATTGACTTCATCGGAACGGGTGACGGCGATTAGCAAATCGGCATCACGCGCTCCTGCCTTTTGCAGCGTGCTCGGATGCGAGGCGTGACCTAAGACGCCGCGGACGTCATAGCTTTCGTCAACGCGACGAACGAGTTCCGGATCGTTGTCGATCACCGCGACGCTCATGCCTTCGGACGCAAGGTGACGGGCGATCGTGGTCCCGACCTCGCCAGCACCGCAGACTATGACCCTCATCCATATCTCCAGTCGGCCGATCAGGGGCGCGATCACTAGCGCGCCCCAGGCGCAAAGCCAACTCGTCGCTTATGTTATCTCCCGAAGTCGCCGATTTCGGCACATATCTTGGCGTCGCCGAACCAATCCGGCTGTTCGGCAACGGGAGAAGTGGTTACAGTTGCGCCCTGACTGTGAGCCCCAGCAACGGAGGCCCCCTGGTGTTTTCTGCTCGGCTTTTAGTTGAAAGAGGCCCGGCTCGTAACCCCTCGCAGGATTGGGGTTGCCATGCCTTCGTAGCGCTCCCCTCGCCAGGTGATCGAATAGCGGCCGATCACGAAGGCAGCACGCACTATCTGACGGTGATCTGTGTGCACCATAAGCCCAAACCCATCGCGAGGGGCGAAGTCACCGCAAGTTTGGAACCGTCCGCAGATGTCGTCACCAAGTGGACGAGTTCTGACTGAACGTGTGGCGAGAGTGCCCGCGCATTGACACGTCGAGTACACGAGGCAACGTTCGACCACAAGTAGCGCTTGCCCAACGTCTCGATAGCGGCCATGAGGCCAATAAGCCGCAGCTCCGCGAGTTTCTCACCTTGCTCGACACGCGGCAGGGGCGAGAGGCCCGTCTGCCTTATCCGCATGTGCGAGCATGGCACCGGCCAACAGCCTAGCCTGTTCCTTGGTCAGTTCGATACCGCTGACGGCGCCGGACTCGAAGACGGCGATCGAAATGCAATCGTCCTTGAGGGCCAGGACTATTGACCCATCGTCCGCCAATACCGTTAACCATTCCATATCGGCACAATTTCTATCTGATGACGCACCAATTACGCTTGAATTTGCAGATCCAGAAGCAAACGAACGCAGAGCTGCATTCCGAAACTGAGCCGGAAAATGCTGCAGTGCTTTCGTACATGTCGTTTCGATCACATACAAACACACCAAAGAGTTGAGTGCTGGGCATCCGCAATCCCACCGCCGCCACGGCGCGGATTGACACCACACCCGCAACCGGGAGCCCTCGGCGGTGCGGCAGCAGCACGGCTGAGGATCGAGGCAATTCATCCGAATTGGAACGCCCGGTGCAGTTCCCTGCCGGAGGTTCACCTCAGCATTATGAAGGTAATACAGAGCGCCGCAATCGCCAGAGCGCTCACGCCACCAACTATTCCCCCAAGTCGCATCCCGCCTATGAAGGCGGCAATTGCCGCCTTTGAGGCCGTGTTGACCGAGCCGGCTATCAGAATAGCCGCCACCGCATCCACTGCCGCCACCTGCAATCCCGAGAGCCGCGCTATCGAAAGAGTAAGCGCGTCCACATCCGCGATAGCCGAGATGGCGGAAATTAGGAATAGCCCGGCATTTCCCGCTTGCGTTGCGACCAGCTTCGCAAGGACCATTATGACTGCGATGAGAGCCGCCAGCTGCAAAACCGTTCCAAGGTCGAAGGGGTTCTTGATGTCCAACCGCGGATGTTCGGCTTCGCCAGTTTTCTCGCTTGTCAATGAAAGTACAGTCGCACCGACGATCAGCACCGCGGCAGCCGCACTGATGGGCCAGAAGAGTGCTGCGCCGAGTTCGGAATTCACGAGCCCCGCGAGTACGACGATGCGAACCATCATGGTGAACCCCGCCAGCAGGATGCCACTCGCCAGCAGGCCCGAGCTCTGACGGTGCTCCCGGGCTAGACGCGCAAAGGACAGCGTGGTGGCTGTAGATGAGGCTAAGCCGCCAGCAATCGCAGCGACGGCGATGCCTTTACGGTCGCCCAGGATTCGCACGGCGATGTAACCGGCAAACGATACGGCAGCGATAAGAATGGCAAGCAGCCAGATCTCCGAAGGGTTCAACACCTGCCAACGATCGATAGGGCGGTTGGGTAGGATGGGCAGCAGCAGGAAGGACATGGCCAGCAGCACGAGCACACTGCGCATTTCAGGCCACGTCACGTTGCGCACCCAGCCGTGGAGAGGCTCTCGAAGAGCGAGCAGGATTGCCATGGCAACAGCTGCCGCGACCGCGATGATCTCGCTACCGAGGGTCGCATAGGCGCCCAGCACGAAGGTCAGGATTCCGGCAACCACGCCCGTGACACTGAAGTTCTTCTCAGTGGATGCTTCTAGATAGCTGAACGAAACGAGCGCGCCAGCGAAGGCCAAAAGGGCAGCCGCCAGGACGATGGGAGAGCTTACGACCGCCATCAGCCCGCAGGTGCCCCCCAAGAGACCTGAGAGAGCAAAGGTGCGAAGTCCTGCAGTGCGCTGGTGATCGCATTCGTCGCGTGTTTGCCATCCCCGTTCCAGGCCGATTAGAAGGCCAATCGCCAGGGCGACAGCCAGCCGTCTAAACAGTTCGTCCTGTTCCATATTTCCCGTGGGGGATGCCGCAACAACAATCGGTGAATTATCATCTTAGCCTGAGCTGCGTTAAATCACTGCAACGACAGTCAGCCCAGTTGTCAACCCAGACGCCATCGGGGGGAAATCGCCAGGGCGACACCAAGTTTGGTCCCCCAGCGCTTATTGCCTCGGTGCGAAGAGGGTTCGCACGCCTCCTAGGGGTTCAGCAAGAACCGCCTCCTCAAGATGTCTTCTTCCTGCGCGTTGTGGATGCGCAGGAGGGCCTCGATGCATCCGACTACCTCTGGGCATCGCGGACGAGGTACTTGTCGGCGTCCTCCGGCCGCCGGCCATGGGTGAACCGTGCCAAGAGCCGAGGCTGGTGATATCGCGGTGTGCTCGGCTCATCACCGATAACCCGTGCACATCGATGAGGGGCGTTGATAGGCGTGGGAGTCGTTTCGTCCTCCCGCTCGTGCATCACGACGCTCTCTTCACGAATCGAATGCGCGTTGAGGATTAGGTCGACCGCGATCCGGCCGCTCGCGTCGTCCCGCGTACGAGATGGATCGTAACTTAGCGAGCTGCCGCTCGAGCAAACGATGCTCGTCACTCACGGCGCGTGCCATCTTGCTCGGCAGTCCTTCCCGGCGTCGGTGCCATCAGGGTGTGAGCGCCCGCGGCGCGTTGAGGATCACAGCGACGTCGATAGCCTCCTTCGTCAGAGCGCCGGCCACTGGCATTAGCCAGCCCGAAGGCGGCCAAAGGTCATAGCGATCCCGGAAAGCCCGATGCCGGCCACGATGCTCTGGATTACGATGCGTCGCGCACGCGGAGCAATGATCACGGCCTCCGACACGCGATCTAGCCTGTCACGACGGGTTTGAGCTGAATCTCCGTCCTAATCGTGATGCGCTCCCTCGCCTTTCCAGTCGTTCGAAGCGAGCCACTCCTCAAAATAGAAGCGAGCCACTCCTCAAAATAAAAGAGCCAGACCGATGCCCAGGGCACAAACGTTCGGTCGATCGTCATCTTGGCATTCCATTCTCTAGCCTTCGGCAGCCAAAGGCACAGACGAAGCGGGTTTCGATAACGTGGGGAATGTCCTACGCCCGGTCGTCAGCGAGTTTGCTTATGTCTGGATCCTCGGCGAAGACTCTCAAGTGCTTCCCCGCGCTTATACTTAATTCGCAACGTGTATTCGCGGCTAGCAAACCTTTGGCGATGGTAGGGCGCTCGGGTGTAAGCACAATGCTCTGCGTCGGGAGTTTGCGAGCGTCCCGATGAACTTGCTCCGCGGCATCAGTCTACTTTATGTTTTTGCGATGGGAGGAAGGGTAATCAATACGATTGCCACACTAGCCGTCACGGTTGGGACGGCAGACACATTTTCACGGAGATCGACGAATGATGTCAGGCCTCGCACTGACGGGATTTTCGGGAAAGCGCCGATTTTCCGACCTGACGGATAAGGAGATCCTCGCTCTGGCTATATCGGCGGAGGAGGAGGATAGCCGAATCTACAGCGCCTACGCCGCCAAGCTGCGTGACAACTACCCTTCAAGCGCTGCGATATTTGACGGCATGGCTGCCGAAGAGGACGAGCATCGTCGCGCGTTGATCGATATCTATCGGCGCCGGTATGGCGATTTCATCATTCCATTGCGCCGCGAGCAGGTTGCCGATTTCATTGCCCGTCGTCCTGTCTGGCTAGTCGAGAACCTTGGCCTTGAACGGGTTCGGCAAGAGGTTGCTGTTATGGAACAGGAGGCGCAGCAGTTCTATGCGAATGCTGCAGCGCGCGCCACGGACGCCGAAACGCGCAAGCTCCTGGGCGATTTGGCGCGCGCCGAGGCCGTCCATGAGGTCGCCGCTGGCCGGCTCACTGAGCGCCATCTCGACGAAACTGAACGGGCCGCGGAAGACCTGGTGGCGCGGCGCCAATTCATTCTGACTTGGGTTCAGCCCGGTTTGGCGGGACTGATGGATGGATCGATCTCCACCATTGCGCCGATCTTCGCGACTGCCTTTGCCACCCACGATCCGTGGACGACCTTCCTCGTTGGTCTGTCGGCATCCGTCGGTGCCGGGATCTCGATGGGTTTCACGGAAGCTGTGCATGATGACGGGAAGATTTCCGGACGTGGATCGCCTTGGAAGCGAGGCATAGCGTCCGGCGTCATGACCGCCATCGGCGGACTTGGCCATACGCTTCCCTACCTCATCCCCGAGTTCTGGACCGCCACAACAATCGCATTGATTATTGTCTTCATTGAGCTCTGGGCCATCGTATGGATTCAAAATCGCTACATGGAGACGCCGTTCTTCAAAGCTACATTCCAGGTGGTACTGGGTGGAGCCCTGGTTCTTGCAGCGGGCATCGTTATTGGGGGTACCTAGCAGTGTTGCTGCGTGATCTATCAGCCGGCTCGGTGGGAATGAGCAGATGCGCGCATGTAGGCGACGCGTCACCCGCAGCGGCTCGCGGCGGCGCGGAACATCCTTTGGACGGTTGCAGGCTGGCGAGCAGGACCGCAACAAATTGCTCCTTTCCGCGGTTGAGTACATCCATGCCCGCTTTTGTTAAGCAGCATTGGCGCTCGATGAAAGAAGGAAAGCCCACTTAGCCTTCAGGAATACCTCGCGCGGCGTCCTCCCACGGCCCCGCGCGCCCGGCGACGAGCGCGCAGATCGGCAGCGATGGATCGCGTGCCCTCACATTTTGCGAAGCGCTGGCTCTGCCGACAGATGCGCGTCGGCGGCAGCCGTACAGTAGTCCTGACCTGAACTTCCTCCGGTGCAGGTCCGGTCGGCGAGCGTTGGCGATGGCTTCGAGGCGGAGTTGCGCGCCGACCACCTGGATCTCCGTCGTGGGTGGGAAGTACCGAGGTTGAGGCGCGTTTGAGCCTCGGAGTTGCGCTCGGCAACGTGCCCGCCCTCTCATTCTCATCAGGCTAAAGCGCGCTCACGAGCTATTGCTGGTGCAAGTGTCTGATGGCTCATCCATCGTGCACCGCCTTATCTGTATCCGACGCCCATGACGTAGTCGCGCAGAAGCGATTCCTCGTGTTCCGTATCTTCAAGGAGGACCCGGACCATGTCTCTTGCGTTCAGCACGCCAACGGGCACCGTATCCCAATCCACAACCGGAATGTTCTTCAGGCCGCGCTGCTTGACGATCGGCCAGACCTCATGCAGCCAATCGCTGGGACGGCAGAAGGTAACCTCTCGCGTCATCACATACGAGGCCGCCATCGTGCAGCTGCAGCCCGTGCAATGACTGATGCGGCTGACAATGTCGGTCTTGGTGATGACGCCGGCCATCTTTCCGCTGTCGTCACAGACGACGACCAGATTGTGGCGCGGATCATTCAGTAATTTTGCTGCGTCGATCAGCAAAGCGTCAGTTGTAACCGTGACCAGCCCGTCCCGAACTACCGGTAAGATTTGTTCTACTGTTAGCACGTCATATCGCTCCTTTCCGATTCTTCGATTGGTTGTAACCGACCTGGGTAAAATCGTCGTTCGAACATGGGAGTGGCGCATCCGAAATATATGGTCGCCTTGACAATGGTGTCAGGCGCCTTGGCGTTCACGGCGGCACCCGCACTTACGGCAACGAAACCCAGGCAGCGAAAGGGAATGCGATGCAAGGTTTTGTCGGTGATATCGAGCAACTCTCGGAAAAGAACTCGAATTTCCGCTGCGTTCTCTACACGGGAAAGAACCTGGCAATCTGCGTGCGGTCCAACTCCTGCTTGAACATTCCAAAATCGAGAGTAGCGTCCGCTAGCTTGGAATCGAAGTGGACGATGCGATCGAGATTGCGGAGAAGATCGATATCTGAGAGCCGGTTCACCCCCATGAGCGGACTTGGTCGGCGATCGACCAGGGGGCGCCGGCCGCGGATCTTACGGTTTTGGGGACGCTTAGGCCGAAATCGATACGCAGCGAAGGGCCAAGAGAGACGGATCGAAGCGCTATTCCCAAGTCGAGCTATTCTTCAATTGCGCCAAGCACGGGTGTCACATGGGCAAGCACAGCCATGCGCCCAAGCAGGTGTGGGGTGCGCCCCCGCTGCACGCCGTTTGCCAGGAGCGACACGTCGTGGTGGCTGTGCCGTCTTTGCACGTCGTGTGGACAGGGCCTTTGCCCACGCGGCCCTTGCCGTAGATGATGTTTTTGAGACCGTTGGTTGCAAAGAGCTCGGCGATGTCGTGGGTCACGGCTTCGCCAACCGACTCGACCTTGATGCAATCGGCCTGCGCCGTCGCCGAAACTGCGCAAATCACTGCGGTGATGGCTAAGCCTAGTTTCAAAGAGCGCATTTGCCCCTCCAAGAACGATTTGGCCATTCTTGAAGCCAGTTAATCACGAGGCCGACGGAGTCGGCCTGTGGCAAACCGGGTTATCCCTCAAGGAACCGGAAAGCGTGCTGCATTTGTCACGCACCAGCGGCCCGCGCTTGGCACGATCCAGGCGGAATTAGACCTGACGTTCGTGGGTAACTTGTCTGGTCTTCCCTGTCAGCGGACCTGATCAGCGACGGCGTCTGCCTCGGCGACCGTCGGCCGTCGACTTCCGTTTTTGGGACGAACCTGCCGAGGCGGCGAAGCTCCGCGACCCTGTCGCTCGGCGACTTTCTCGAACGCGTCGTAGCCAATGTCACTAGCCCGATGTGTTGGCTTGCCGAGGAGGCGCGTTCGATGTGGATCTCGAGAAAATCTTCCGCCGACGCGCGAAGGGCTACAGCCGGCCCATCAAGCTCCGCTACCACCGCACGCTCGTCTTCGAGGGTTACTCCGGCACCGGCGACAAGCTCTTTTCCAAGGCGCCGATCTCAACGCGGACGGCACATATTGCTGGTTCTATGGCCAAGAGGCGCTCGTGCGCCACGGTGAGGCGGACCATGGGACAGAGGACGGGGCATCGTGACCTTCCACCTTGCCGTCGACGTACACTATCTCCGTGATGGCCGGGCCGTGGCCGCCGGGGTCGCGTTCGCCGACTGGAGGTCTGACGTGTGCGCAGCCGTACGAGCCCGGACAGTTCTTCAAGCGCGAGCTGCCGCACCTGCTAGTGCTTATGGATCGCTTCCGAGAGCCTCCCGCGACGATCGTTATCGACGGCTACGTGACGCTGGGAGCGGACCAGCGTGACGGCCTCGGCGCGCGGCTCTTTTCGGCTCTGCACGGGCAGGTTCCCGTAATAGGCGTTGCAAAGAGCCGCTTCGCCGGGACGCCGGCTGAGACAGAGGTCTTGCGGCGCAAGAGCAAGCGGCCGCTCTATGTGACGAGCCGCGGTATCACGCTTGAGACCGCGAAGGGCCTGATCCGCAACATGCGACCGTTTGCCAACGCTCCTGACAGCAGTCGATCGCGCGTGCCGCGGGCTAGATCCTGTGTCCAATCCGAAATGAGATCCTCGGTGGGATCGTCGAGATCGATCAACTGTTCGAGATCGAGCGCGGCATCAACGGCAGAAACGCCTACGGGTGGCACGCCATCGGCCAGGAGCTTTCGGCGCCGCTCGTTGTCGATCTAGAACTTGGATGCGAGACTACTTGCGCGGCAGCGACGTGGCGAAGGTCGAGGATATATGTTCAAACGCTGCCCGAGCTTAGCCCCGCTTCCGCGGACGGACATATCTGCCTGTGGAACAACGCTGCTCGTCAACGTCGGGTCAGGATCGCAATGATGTTGTCGTCCAACGGCGATAGCCAATTGATACGGCGGTAAGTGAAACCTGTGCTTTCCGCGAGCCGGCGCAGAGAACGTCCTGTGAAATAGTTCACGTGATCGGGGAAGCGGAAGCCGCACCAGTGTTTCCCGGCTACGCGACGGTTGACGGATCCATAGTCAGGTACACGAACAAATACCTTGCCGCCTGACGCCAACTTGCGGAATGCCTTCTGCAGCACAAGTCGTGGCTGGATCTCATGCTCCAGATACGATCGCATGAGGATGGCAGAGAAGAAGGAGTCCGCGAAGGTATCGATCCCGTCTACCGCGCTTGCATGAACGACGCTGCCGCCGCGGGCGGCAAATGCTGGTGCGGCCTGGGTCGCTAATGCGCTGCTGATCTCCACACCAAAAGGGATCGGACCGGCTGGAACGCGGCAGGATCCGCCGCAACCGACATCAAGGACGTTGCCCGTGAGGCCAAGCACATGCCGACGCCGATATCGGTCAAGGGCGTGGCCCGGATAGGTGCGCCAGCGCGTTGCTGCGTCCAGCCAGCCGAGGCGCGATTTTGAGCGGCGCTGCTTTTCGGCTGTGAATGTCACTTCCCACGGGAAATCGGCGGCCAGGGCCGCGTACGTTGGCACCTTTTGAAGGTAGACGAAGCTGCACTGGCTGCACCGGACAAGGGGCCAGGGCGCGGCAGCATCCCGCGTTAGGATATCCGAGTGCGGTGATCCGCATATTTCGCAGGGCCGCTCTACAACATTGGGCGTCAACGCTGCCCTAACAATAACATTCATACAGCGCAGTCTCCTGCATCAACTGGCAGGTCCTCCACCCCTTAAAAGGCAAAGGTTGCCCCGCACGCGCGTTGGTAGAAGCTGACCCCGGCATCGTGGATCGGCGTTTCGGGTCGATGGCACGAGCGCGTACATCCCCTTGTGCCTAGGACACGGCAATTACATACTATAGTTGATAAACATATAGTGTGTAAACTGCGACCGGTTGCGCGATGGATATGCGCAAGCTGGTCGGCCGGAATTTCGCTCGACTGCGGCGGGCAAAAGGCCTGACGCAGGAGGAGCTCGAAGCGCGTTCGGGGTTCAGCCAGCAGTATTTGAGCAGCCTGGAACGAGGCGCGCGCAACCCGACTGTCATTACGCTTTATGAGATCGCCCAGGCGCTAGGCGTCAGCCACGTCGACCTCGTCATGCCGGATGATGAGGCCAAGAAGTGACGTGTGCTTTCAGTGTGCACTCGAGCGCGGGATGCCGACGTCAAATGCTCGGCACCGATGCACGCTTCTGCAAGAAGTGCGGAGGATGCTCTAGTGGCTAGTGGGACGAAACGCCCGGGAAAAACGAATACTTCAGGCCAGTCTTGCAAGAGAATCGAGCAACGAGAGAAAAGTCGCTCATGGAAGTTTGTTAGTCGATATTCCGATAAAGACTATGAACGCATTGCAGAAGCTCTGGGGCTCTTGCCAGCCAGAGTGAAACATCAAGCAAAGTGTTTCGAGGCGGCCGCCCATTGGTACTACCTTGATTTGCGGAATCCGCGGTTGAGGAGGTACTCGAAGCCATCGGACCTACAACGGAAGCTCCAGCAGATTGCGGACACTGCCGATCGTCTGCTCGCACATCTGGGCGTGACGGACACCAAAGATGCCGCAGATGGACCTGAGTGCTGGGAAATCTTCGATGCGCTGATGCTGGCTGACGAGCATGGGACCGAAGATGAGGTGACACGATCGATCGCGGCGATCGCTCAGCGCCTAGACCATTTTACGTTGGTGTGCGCGATAGCAGAGATTCGGGGGCGGGCCTATCAAGGAGCACGCGACGTATCCGAGATGAGCGCGCTCGTTGTCCCTAAGGGGTTTCAGGGCGAGCGAGCATTGAACGACTGGACGACTTCTATGCTCGCCATCCACGAGCACCTGACGGAGGTCAAAGCTCATTCATCGCTTCCCCGAGGCGAGGGCGCCAAACTATACGCCTTCCTCGAGGCTGCCGGCAGGCCGCTTGGCCTCAAGCACACACGGTCGAACTGGCGCAATCGAGTCAAGACGATCGTCCGCGCGATGAATAATTAGCCGTCTGCCCCAGATTAAACCGTTCCCCCCCCTTATCGTAACAGGGGGCATGAATGAACGCATCCATCGATACGACCAACTGCAGCGTTTAGCGCGGATCCTCGGGCGCCGAGCGGCGCGCGATGTCGTTCGGCGTGGTTCCGGAGCAAACTCTGCATCCGAGCAAGCGGCTGCATCGTACCTGTCAGCGACCCAGGTCGCGAGCCACTTGGGCATTTCACTCCGGACGGTGCGGCGTTGGATCCGCAGCGGTCAGCTTCCGTCGAGCAGAGTCGGTGGGACGCGACTCGTCGCGATTGCCGACCTCGAAGATGCGCTCTCGGTGGATGCGAAATCTCACAAATAGACCGCGCATTCGCGTTGTCGGGAAAGCGCGACGCGAGAAATCGTTCCAGGTCTTTCATGCGAGAATTCCCGAATGTCACCGCCTGTCACCTCCTGTCATCTTTGAAGTTTGGAGCGCGAAAATGCTGAAAAGTTCTGCTCCGGCCACGTTTCAAGACCTCCTCACGTACATTGGTCAGGCTGGCCTTCCCGCTACACGTCAGCGTGACATGTTGTCAGCAACCAGGCGCGTATGTGAAATGGCCCGCATGAGCCCGGCTGCTTTTCCGGTCGACGTCGCGGCTGTCAGGCTCCAGTTGGCCGCTATCCGTCCCGCCGCGCATGGTGTGAGCGCGAAGCACTTCGCGAACATCCGCAGCCTCGTAGCCGCAGCTCTTCAGATGGCGGGGGTAGCTGACGACCCCGGACGCGGATTGGCGCTCAAGGATCCGGACTGGGGCCCGTTGATGCGGAGCGTCGCAAAAAACAAGGCCCTCGCAAATGGACTGGCCGCGTTTGGCAACTTCTGCGTGGTGCGTGGTATTTCTCCTTGTGCTGTGAAGGATGACACTGTCGCAGCCTTTCATGAGTGGCTCACGCACCGCACTCTGCATCCCCGTCCACGCGATATCGTACGCGGCGTGCCGGTGCATTGGAACCGAGCGCGGACGCTAGTAGCCGGCTGGCCTGATGTCAGCCTCAACCGCATTTCGTTTCGACCGCCATCCAGGCACTTCAAGCTCGAGCAATTCGCCGAAGACTTTCAGCGCGACGTTGAGGCGTATCTGGAGATGCGCCGATCCCCGGATGTCTTCAGCGAGCATGCGCCCGTGCGACCGCTCGCGGAGACGACACTGCGGCAGCAGCGCGAGCACATTCGACTGGCAGCGTCGGTGCTAAAGACGGAAGGCCGGCAACTGAAGACGCTGGCGGATACCGTCTCCCCGGAGTCGTTTCGAGCCGTCCTGCGCCATTATCACAACCGTGCCCATTCTACGCCGAATGCGTTCGCACAAGCGATGGGTAAAACTCTGATCCAGGTGGCAAAGTACTCCGAGCGCGTGAGCGACGAAAGTTTGTCAGGACTCAGGCGTATCGTTGCAAAACTCCCGGCCGTGCCTTTCGATCTCACGGAGAAGAATAAGCGCGTACTGCGTCAGCTGGAATCGGACCATCTCCGCGCGAAACTTATCTTCCTGCCGGAGCAGCTCAAGGCTCGCGTTGAAAGAGACTTTGCATCCGGGCGGCGGCTTCGTTTTGTCGAGGCACAAGTTGGTCTCGCTATCGACATCCTGCTCGCGCTTCCCTTGAGATCGCAGAACCTCATCGAACTTCACTGGCGGGAAAACTTTATCGAGCCGGATGGCGATAAGGGCGCGCTCCTTCTGCACATACCGGCTGCCCGAACAAAATCGAAGCGGGTCGATATCGACGCGCAACTCCCACCAGATGTCGCCGCGCGAATTCGATGGTACCGGCGCTTTTTGGCCGGATTGGGCATGAATCCGAACGGACATTTATTCGTAACGCAGCGTGGGATTCGCAAACATCAGGAGACGCTCACGCACCAGATCTGCGAAGCGATCGCGACACACGTCGGCATCAAGATGACGCCGCACCAATTTCGACATTTTGCGGCGACGTCGTACCTCGAGCGGCATCCCCAAGATTTCGAAACCTTGCGCACGTTGCTCGGCCATGCCTGGAGCAAGACAACGCGCATCTACGCGGGCTCATCAACGCGGCGTGCTAGTCGCGCCTATAGCGAGTTTCTTTGCAAGCAACGCGAGGCGCTGCGCCTAAAGCGTCGTAATGGGAGGCGTCGGCGATGAAAATTCCGAAGCACCTTCCGGAGCATCTGTGGCCGGCGGCTGATCGCGCCGCTTTCGATGCAGCCTATGTCGCCGGAGACATCTTCGACGAAACCGCTGGTCCTGGAGCGCATTTGGCTGAGGGGACGCGAAAGCTCATCAAGACCGCGTACCGCAGGTGGCTCGGATTTTTGCGCGCACAGCATGGGCGCGATCTCGAGTTGCCGCCCGCTGCTCGAATTACTCGTGAGCGGGTGCGGCAGTTCATCGAATACCTCAGTGGGACGCGACCTACATCCGTCGCCATTGCTGTCGACAATCTTTATTTCGCAGCGCGCCTGATTAGCCCAGCGAGCGATTGGAACTGGTTGAGGTTGGCGCGATCTCGTCTGAACGCTTGCGCTAGACCAGAGGATCGGTTCCCAATTCTAGTAGCTCCGTGGCGCACGCTCGATCTCGGCGTCGAATTGATGGATGGTGCTGCAGGGCGTTCCCGATCGGGCCATAGAGAGCAAGAGATCCAATATCGCGATGGTCTAATTCTGGCTCTGCTCAGCGTTTGGCCCATACGCAGACGCAGCATCGCTGCTCTTACCATCACGCGCCATGTTGAGCTGAATGATGCGGGGGTGAACCTCCTCTTGGGTGCAGATGATACCAAAGGCAAGCGGGCTGAAGAGTTCAGCGTGCCTCACCCTTTGGTTCCCTACTTTCGCCATTACCTCGAAGAGGTCCGCCCACGACTGCTTGGCGGTTATGCCCATGATGGCTTATGGGTTTCCTACCGCGGAGAGCGACTTTCACCCGGCCGCATATACGATATCGTTCGTGCTAGGGTTTTCGCGCGCTTCGGCAAGCGGATGGGCCTCCACGATTTTCGTCGTGCGGCCGCAACATTCTTGGCCATCTCCGCCCCGGAAAAAGTTGGCTTGACGCCGGGAATACTTCAGCATGCTTCGCCCGACGTCGGTGAGCGCCATTACAATCAAGCGCGGTCGGTGCAGGCGAGTGAACGGTATGCTGCCCATCTCGCTGAGACGCGTGCTAGACTGAGGCGCATCGCAAAACAGTGACGATCACTGATGCGCTTTCCTGAGGGGTGCTGCTGTGCGCGCTGTAATCTACGCTCGCTACTCCAGTGATCTTCAAAGAAGTGAGTCCATTGAGGATCAGATACGCATCTGTCGCGAGCGCATTTCCCGCGAAGGATGGACATATCTCCACGCCTACCATGACCGCGCGATGAGCGGGGCGTCGCTATTAAGGCCCGGCTATCAGAAGCTGATCGATGATGCTCAGCGCGGAATGTTCGATGTGGTCGTTGCCGAAGCCCTTGACCGCCTCTCGCGAGATCAGGAACACGTGGCACACCTGTTCAAGCGTCTTGCCTTTTTGGGCATCCAGATTGCGACGGTGAGTGAGGGGCTGATTACCGAGCTACATGTTGGGCTCTCAGGCACCATCGGTGCGCTTTACTTGAAGCAGCTTGCTGAAAAGACCCATCGAGGTTTGCGCGGGCGTGTGGAAAAAGGTCGCTCGGGTGGCGGCAATTCGTATGGATACGATGTGGTCCGAGGATCGCCCCAAATGGATGGGGCAGAGCTTGGTTTGCGCACGATCAACGACCGTGAGGCCGCCGTTATAAGGGAAATTTTCGCAGCCTATGGAGACGGAGCTTCACCACGCTCGATTGCGAAGGATTTGAATATCAGAGGCATTGCTGGACCCTCGGGACAATCGTGGGGGCCGTCTACGATCAACGGAAACGCCGCCCGCGGAACAGGGATCCTCAACAACGAGCTTTATATCGGCAGGCTGGTTTGGAACCGGCTCAAGTACATGAAGAATCCTGAGACCGGTCGGCGGCAGTCGCGC
>Ga0180216_1001479_pt1 | contig 20936 bp, 23 predicted proteins | sample eDN3rd37CBELigMG_FD_128879 | JGI IMG/M metagenome (GOLD analysis project Ga0180216, IMG submission 128879) | Enriched Miracle-Growth compost microbial communities from Emeryville, California, USA - eDNA 3rd pass 37_C BE-Lig MG (version 2)... ...
CATGCCTGCAACGCAACCCGAGCGAGGAACGCAAAGATTGCACGGACCGCAAGCAACGCACGGCATGCCTGCAACGCAACCCGAGCGAGGAACGCAAAGATTGCACGGACCGCAAGCAACGCAATCCGGACTCGAAAGATCGACTGAAAGGTGTGCCATGCAACCACGCAAGATCGCCATCGCCAACCAGAAGGGCGGTGTCGGCAAAACTGCAACGGCCCTGGGCCTGGCCAGTGCGGTATCGGCAAAAGGTGGGAAAGTTCTCGTCGTCGATGCCGATTCCCAGGGCAATGCCACTAATGGCCTAGGCGTCACAGTCGAGGGTGACATGCTCACCACCTACCACCTGATGAACCAAACCGTCGAAGGTGGAGCAGCGGATGCGGTTGTTGCTACCGACTGGGACGGAGTGGACCTGATTCCGGCCGATGAGGAACTTGGCAAGATCGAATCGGACGGATCAAACGACCTGGTCTTCCGGCTGGATGTCGCATTCGAAGGGTTGGATCTAAGCCCATACGACGTGGTGCTGTTCGACTGTCCCCCGAGCCTGGGCAAGGTGCTTTTTGCCGTCCTCATTGCTTCCGACGGAGTCGTTGCCGTGACTGAACCCACCATCGACAGCGTTCACGGTGTCGAACGACTCGACGAGACCATCCGGACCGTGCGCAAACGAGCAAATCCCCGCCTTGCCTTCGACAAGATCGTCCTAAGTCGTCGTCGTGGTACCGCCGAGCACGCATTTCGAGAAAAGGAACTGCGCGACGGGTTCGGTGACCTAGTCGCCCGCACACTCATCCCGGAACTGGCGACTCGACAGGACGCGCATAGCGCACGCACACCCATCCATCAGTTCCGGGGAGGACGCGCGATCTCACTACAGACTGCCTACAGCGATCTTCTCGCCGAACTCTCTCTCACTAATGGAGGTGCACAGTGACCGCTCAACGTCAGCCGGCCATCCGAAAGACCCATCCGGCGGAAGAATTGCCCGAGCGGCCCGGCCGGATCGACCCGCCTGCTTCCCCCAAGCCTCTGCAGCCGCCCACTTCTTCGCAGCCCGAACAAGGGGACGGCAAGCAGTCCGAAGGCTTGATGTCGACCCACAACACGCGAATTCGCCCGAGCATCAAGGCGCGGTTGCGGCGGGGAGTAGACAAGCTGCGCTACGAGACCGGAGACCGGACCATCAGCGAGGCGTCCATCACCGATAAGGCACTGCAGGAGTACCTCGACAAACACGGACTCTGAGCGTTGCGTGCGTTGCGTGCACGCGTTGCATGCACGCAACGCACGCAGAGTGAGTCTTCCGCGGGCTGCAACCACGGGGACTCCGACCAGGACCAACCAACCCTTCAGGAAGGACAACACCTCGGTCATGTCCGACGATACAACCCACTCCAAGGCTAGGTTGCGCAACAAACCGCCGATGCGGCGATCGAAGATGCTAGGCATCGCCACTGTTGCAGCAATGGCGCTGTTCCTCGCAGCGCTGGCTTTCACCCTCTCCTTCGACGCGTTGCGTGCTCTGGCAATCGAAATCGGCGTTCATCCGAGTCGAGCATGGATGGCTCCAGTCGCCATAGACGTTGCACAGGCCGCAGCAACGGCTGGCTACGTCATCTTCCGGGTGTCTGGCAACTACAACTACGCACGCGTGTACTGCATGGCGTTGGCAATCGTTACCGTTGCGTTGAGCGTGGTTGGCAACGCCTACCACTCATGGCAGATGGCTGAGCGCAACCTCGCCCGTACGGCAACGGGGGAGGATCTCGGTTTTATCCCCCAAACCCCCTGGATCGCCGCGATTATTGCGGCCATTTTCCCGCTGTTGTGGCTTGCACTATTCCACCTCTTCACCATGCTGTTGCAGGTTGTCCTCGACGAGCGCGCACAGCACCGTACCGCGGCAACAAATGATGATTCTGTGCACCCCGGTGTTGGATTCGAGTACGACGCATCCATCCCTAGCGTTGCTCCGGACCAAGAAGCCCGCGCCGGCGCAAGCGGGTACCGACCGGAGTTGCAGTCCCCAGAGGAAGCAGTTGCATCCTCGCTGCTTGCGGAGGTGTTCGAACGCAACAAAGTCGAGGAGGCGAAGACCGTTGTTGCCCTTGCAGAGGGAACCACGGTCACCGATGAGACTTGCAATGGTTATCCGCAGACCCAGGACGGGTTGCTGAAATTCCTTGAAGATTCTGATTTCCACGAAACCGTTAAGGTCGTGGCGTCGATGTTGGTGAGTGATCCGCACTTGAAGCAGATCGATGTGGCACAGCGGCTGGAAATCGATAAGTCCACGGTCAGTCGTCGCTGGCGGCAGTTCCGGGACGCAGCTGAAAGCGAAGGTTTTTCGGTACCACCGCTGCCCACGACCGAGTTTTGCGAGCGGAACCGGGAATCTGAGCGAGTTTGATCTATCGGGCTGGCCTCGGATACATACCAAGGCCAGCCCGATGCAGCCCGCTCAGTTGATGTAGATCCGGTCGTCCGGGGACTCCGAGGCGTTTGAGGGCTGTGCGTTGCGCTCGCAGATCTTGGCTCGCGGTGCTGCATCGGGCATAGCCGATCAGGATTCCGTCCATGAAGCGACGATCGTGCTGTTTGGGTCAGCAATACGAGACCGACATGCAGGACGGTTAAACAGGACGGTCGGACGGTCGACTTCCCAGGACACGATCGGGCGCCGGACCGTTTCGGGGTGTGCTGTTTGACGATCGTCGAACAGCACACCGCGCCCCCGAGGATCGGAGAATGGGTTCAGGCCATGCGAGCATCGAGCAATGCCCCTGCCTGCCGACAGTCACGTCCACAGCGAGTGGTCCTGGGATACCGGCGGCCCGAATTCGTTCGCCGCCGGCCGGATGGAGACGATGTGTGAACGCGCCGTCGCGATCGGCCTCCCGGCAGTGGTCTTCACCGAACATTTCGACTTCGACGACGCGTGGCGCACCACACCCGAGGACCTTTTGTCCCACCAACAAGGCATGCTCGACCCCGACGGGTACCTGCGACCACCGCCACTGGACGTGGCCGGATACCGCGAGAGCATCGACCGATGCCGTCATCGGTTTCCCGACCTGACGATCCTCGCCGGAGTCGAGTTCGGCCAACCCCATCTGTTCCGGCGGCAGGCATCGATGCTGGTCGACGTGTCCACCTTCGATCGGGTCAACGGTTCTCTTCACACTCTCGAGGTCGGTGACGACCGCTACGAACCCAACACACTGTTCCGGATGTGGCCTGCCGACGACGTGATCTGGGCCTACCTCGAGGAGATTCCCCGGATGGTCGCCGGATCCGATGAGTTCGAGGTGTTCTGCCACATCGACTACGCGGTCCGGGCGTGGCCGAGTGTCACAGAAGGCCCGTTCGATCCCCGACGCTTCGAGGAGGGGTTTCGAGCGGCGATGCGCTCCCTCGCCGAGAGCGGGCGCGCCTTGGAGATGAATACTCGCAGATTGTGGCCGTGGATTCTGCAATGGTGGACCGAGGAAGGCGGCCGGGCCATCACCTTCGGTAGCGATGCACACGTGCCGGAGGCTTTGGCCGACAACTTTCCCGAAGCTGTGGCGATGGTGGAGTTCTTCGGGTTCCGGCCCGGCCGGTGCGCGGAAGATTTCTGGACCCGCTAGCGGATGTTCTGCGGTCTCCACGATCGGTCGACGAGACAATCCGGTTCGCGTCGGTCCTCGGCGTGCATGTCGTCAGGCGCGCTACGGTCCCAGGATGACGAGCGTGGGTGTTGTCGCCATCTGGCACGGTGAAGAAGGGTGGGGTGTCATCGAATCGTCGGACACTCCCACCGGGTGCTGGGTGCACTTCAGCAATCTTTGGACGCTCAATCATCCGCCTCTTGCCCGCGGGGAATCGATCGAGATCCGCGGACAGGGTTCCGACCTTCAGGTCGGCGAAATCGTGGACTTCGAGTGGGAGCGGGTACCGCAGGACGGCTATTCGTTCCGTGCTGTCGACGTCCGTCCGTGCAGGCAGCCGCCGCGCAGAACCGTAAGATTTTCCGTCAACGGTAAGCGGGTTCCATGGCCGATCGATCGCTTCGGCGAGCTCCCCTACGGTGACCTCTGGACCGAATAAGAAATAGGATCAGTCGCTCCCGCAGGTACCGAAACACAGTGCCGGACAACCAACCAGCGACCACCGGCCCGACTGCCGACAAGAGATCAAGCCAGGAGAGCGTCGACGACGTCCGGCCGGTTGAGAGCGTCGGCACACCAGGCGAAATGCCCGTCGTTGCCGTCGGCGTCGTACGCGTTCGCGGTGATCAGGGAGTACGCCGCGCGGTAGACCAACAGCGTCTCGCGTTCGTACCCCAGGCGGTCTTCGAGTTGCGCGTAGAGATCGAGTTCGGTGTTCAGGGCGCCATCGCCGTACATGTCGAAGATCGAAGCCGCTACGGCGCCGTCGAAGGCCGGATCTCCTTCCGTAGTGAAAAATCCCCAGTCGAGCACGGCGGTAGGGGTGCGGGCTTCGCCGATCAGGATGTTGCCCGGGATCAGGTCACCGTGGATGACGGAACGACGGCGGCTGTCGACCTCGTGCAGACGAGCGCGCAACGCGACAACTTTCTTGTCGAGTTCGTCGACAGCAGAATCGAGCGTCCGCCGGAACCGGGCGAGGCGACGCTCGGCCACGTCTGCGAGAGCGTTCGAGAAATCCTCGGACCCCTCGTAGAGGGGCGCACTCTCGTCCATGACCGGTAGGGTTCGCGCTGCGGGCACCGCGCCGCTTCCCGCCAGCTCGGCGAGTGCGTCGACAAGTGTGGACCGCGCGTCGTCGAGGCTGGTGTGCCCGGTCTCGAGGAGGTCGGCCAATCTGGTGCCGGCCAGCCGCTGCTCGATCGTGACGCAGCGGCCTTCGACGCGATGGATCTCATGGATTCGAGGGATCTCGAACCGGAAGGACGTGGCGGCCAGGGCGTTGTAGAAGCGCCGAACCCGCTGCAGGGATGCTTCCGATTCGTCGAACCAGATCTTCGCAATTCGATTCTGGTCGACCGCGTAGACGGCGCCTTCCATCCCTTGCCCCAGCAGTCGAGGGCCCGCCCCGTCGGTCCAACGCTCCAGAATCCGAATCGCGTCGTCGTGGGGAAGGTAGCTCATCCATGAAGTCTCGCATCCCTCATCTTCCGGCTCGGAGCGTGCTGTTGACGCTCCACAAGCAGGACGTCCTCAATGGACCTGATGGTCCTCCGAAGCGGAGCGGGACTTCGAGACCGCTCGGAACCGTTCGACCTCCAGTACACGCGCCATCACGACACAGACGGGCGCATGCGGATGCAGTCGTGCCGGGTACCTGACGATCCCGGTGAGCGGTCACCGGCAAGGCTGGGTCATTGCGGCTGCGGCAACCCCAGTTCTTCGGCCAGCAGCGGCCAGGACCGGTGAAAGGCGTCCTGCCAATAACCCCACGAATGCGTCCCGGCCGGCTGCAAATCGAACGTCGCGGGAATGTCGAGCTCACGCAGACGGGTCTGCAAATTGGTGGTGCACCAATGCACGGCCGCTTCGATCACCCCACCGACGACGACCTGATTGGCCAACGCCAACCCTTGCTGATCGAGCGCCGCGTCCTGCTCCCCGATGGTGAACTCGTTGCCGAGGGTGTCGTGCGGACCGGGCAAACCCGTCGCATCCGAGAGGAACAGACGCGTACCGCGCAGACCTTCAGCATGGACCACTGGATCATTGGCCACCCACGCCGGATCATCGTCCTCGCCGTACATATTGCGCACATCGCCGCCGCCCCAGGTCTCGACGACCAACTTGACGAACTCACGGCCGACCGGATCCGAGGTCTGGGCGCATCCGCTGTACCCGGCCACCGCCGAATAGAAGCCCGGCCTGGCGATCGCATACTGCAACACCGCCGTCGCCGTCATCGAATTCGCCGCAATGGCCTGCACCCCGTTCGTGCCCAAGGCCGCGTCGATCAGCGGGGGCAGCTCGTCGAGGAAGAACGTCTGCCACTTGTTCATCCCGAGCTGCGGATCCTCACGTTTCCAGTCGGTGTAGTAGGAGAACGCCCCACCGAGGGGCATGACCACATTGACATTCTGACCGGTCAGGAACTCCCCGACATCGGTGTTGGCCCACCACGTCGCCGAATCGGTGCCACCGCCCGCCCCGTTGACCAGATACAGCACCGGACGCGGCTCGGACGCATCATGGGGGCGTTGCACCCGCACCGGGATGGTCGTGTCCATCGCCGCCGAGTACACCTGCACCGTCAGGTACTGGCCGTCGATCTCACTCGAGACGATGCGCGAGCCGTTCGGGGCGACCGGATCGGCGAGCACAGCCTGCGAGACCACGATCGGATCGTCGTCGCGGTCCTGCGCCGACGCCACCCCACCGCCCAGAGGCACGATCATCATCGCCGCCACCGCCGCGGCAACCGCCCTCGCCCGGATCCGCCCCATCGATGCTCCGTCTCGCACGTCGACTCCCCCTTCGTCCTGCATCCCCCGGCCGGAATGCCGGCCACCCCGGATCTTCTCGTTCCGGACGCGTCGACGCTACCCAATACCGGAAGGTGAAGCCGACACCGACACCGACACCGGCAGTGAGGCACGGCCGTCACCAGTCCGTGTCGGGTCACATCCCGCGAATCCGAGCTACAAGCTGATAGAACCGGGTACTCGCAGCAGAGCGGTGGATCAAACGCTCAACCTAGTCACCCCTGAGGTTTCGGGGTGCTCGTCGATTCATTGCGCCGCAGTCACCTCGTCGCTCCGTGTGATGCTGACGCAGTCAGTATCACCGCCGTGGCCCACAGCTGAACGAGCCGCTGTCCCAAACAGTATGGGCGGCCTCGATGCTGAGCCTGGCTCGCTCGGCATCGATATCCTGACGTCTCGACCCTGTTCAACACCGCACACCCGGCAAGGACTCTTCCATGACCGCACGCCTGCCGAGCAGCATCGCAACCGCCATCGTCGCACTCGTGGCGATCTGCGGGTGCAGCACCGACCCGGGCTTACCGACCGCCGGGCGTGCCCCCACTTCTGCGGACGCGTTCCCACCGACGCATTCGTCCCTCGAGTTGCCCGCCTCCAGCATTCCGCCCGCGGAGCAGGTCACCGAGATGCTCGCTGCCGCGTTCGACTACGACGTGGAGTTGGAGACGCGAGTGCGCCTGTTCGAAGGCGCCAGCCTCGACACCCCCGATCCCGTCCAGCAGGTCGCGCACACAGGCGAAGCAACATTGCGCGCCACCACGGTCGTACCGCATGGTGCCCAGGCCCTGGCGGTCTCGGTGGTCGGCACCGGTGCCCCCGGCGGCGTGGCGCAGGCCATCACCATCGCACCCGGCAACAGCGCCGTCGTCCCGCTCGTCGCCGAGCACGGCATCTGGAAGATCAGCAGAGCGTGGATATGCACCTTGGCCGGGCCGCACTGTCGGTAGCACCGCATCAGGGACCGCGTCGTCGGTCCTGGTCGGTGTAGGCGATGCACTCGGCCGAGACCCCTTATGGCCGCGGCAGCCTACGGGCACCGGCGGCTCCGGCGATGCTCGACGTCGCTGGGAGTCGTGAATGTAAGCGTGTGCCTGGCGCATTCGTGCTCGCGTAGCCAGGCCGACGTGGCGTCTTCGTCCGCCCGGAGATACCGGTGATAGTGACGTAACGTCACCCGCGGTCGGTCCGCACATCATCCATGTGCTCGGTGCGTAACCCCATCCAGCTCCCCACGCCGGCCACCGCGACGACGAGACCGACGATCGCCGGTGCCGACGGCCCCCATTCCACGACTCGCTCGGACACGGAAGCACCGGCGTGGGGCCCGGTCGCGAACGTCCATTGACAACAGGACGCGACGATCCTCACCCACTCCTTGCCCACACGCCTGCCGGAAGCTTCCAGGAAGACCGGCCCGACGAACCCGCCACCCGGTAGGTGTGTGAGCCGACGGCGCACATTCCCGAGGGACCTGTCGAGATGCAGCCCGGAGTGACGAGACATGCCCCGCTACGTCGACGGAGGCAGAGCATGTCGACCGTGCTCGTCCACCCGCGGGTGCGCCGTATATAGACTTGCCGGTATGTTCTTCGGTCCGCGCAGCGGTATGACCCTGGTGTGCTTTCTGTTGTCGTGGGCTGTTGCCGTTGTCTTCTCCGTCGATCTCGGCTCGGCCGGTCCTACACCGGTGTTGCTGGCAGGGCTCGTGGTCATCCTCGCCGCAGTGGCGGCCGTGCTGTGGACGGGCCGTGCGGACGATGCGCTGTTCGGATTCGGCCGAACCACGCGTGGACCGACCGAGGAAGAACAACGCCGCCGCGGTGAGCTTCGGCGTCACTCCCATCCGGATACTTCCGGCCGTCCGCGGCCCCGGGCGCCCGGCCCTCGGGCGGAGGCCGTATCGACTGTGCTCGCCTGAACGCGGGCTCGTCTGAACGATCGGTCTCCGCATCCTCGGTTCTGCTTTTCCGCACGAGGATCAACGGGAGATAACCCTATGCCCACTTCCATGCCCGCCCACTCGGCCCACGCTCATCCGGCCATCTCGGTCCGCCAGGCCAGCCGCCACTTCGGCGACCTGTGCGTCTTTGGGCATTCCCCCCGGAGTGTGGACATCCTGAACACTGGGCCATGAAGGGCCCAGAAGGAGTGATGTCACGATGGTGATGAAGGCGTATTCGGCGGAGTTCAAGGCCGATGCCGTCGCGCTGTACTTGTCCGACCCGAGCCACACCTTCGAGGGCATCGGCAAGGACCTGGGCGTCAGCCGCGAAACCCTGCGCAACTGGGTGCGTGCGGAACGTAAACGCACCGGCACTGCGTCCGCAGCGGACCGGCCCCGGAAGCCGGCACCGGCGGGCGGGGTATCGTCCGAGTCCGTGTTGGAAGAGGAAAACAGGCAGCTCAAAGCGCAGATCCGCAAGCTGGAGACCGAGCGGGAAATTCTGCGGAGGGCCGCGAAATATTTCGCGGGCGAGACCAACTGGTGAGCCGCTTCCAGTTCGTCGACGACCACCGCAACACCGCGCCGGTGAAGTGGCTGTGCCAGATCCTCGAGGTGTCCCGATCCGGTTTCTACCGGTGGCTCGCCGCCGCGCCTGCCCGGGCCGAACGTGCCCGTGCCGACGAGGAGCTCGCGACGCGGATCCGTGGGATTCACGACGAGTTCGACGGCACCTACGGTGCCCCGCGCATCACGGCTGAGTTGCGCGACGCCGGGATCGAGGTGAACCACAAGCGGGTCGAACGGGTGATGCGTGCGAACGGGATCGTCGGGGTGCACCTGCGCAAGACCGTGCGCACCACAGTCCCCGAACCTTCCGCGAGCCCGGTGCCGGACCTGATCCGGCGGGACTTCACCGCGAGCGCACCGAACACCAAGTATGTCGGCGACATCACTTACCTCCCCGTCGGGGACGGTGACTTCCTCTATCTGGCAACAGTATTGGACCTGAACTCCAAACGGTTGGCGGGGTGGTCGATCGCACCGCATATGCGCACCGAGCTGGTCACCGACGCCCTGCGGGCAGCGGCCGCCGCCCGCGGTGCCGCCGGTCTCGACGGCGCGATCTTCCACTCCGACAACGGTGCCCAATACGTCTCGCAGAACTTCGCGGATGTCTGCCGCGAGCTGGGCGTGACCCGGTCGCGAGGTGCGGTCGGAACGTCGGCGGACAACGCTGCCGCCGAATCATGGAACGCGACGTTGAAGCGGGAGACACTCCAGGGCCGGAAAAGGTGGAACAGCGCAGGTGAGGCCCGCACCGCCGTCTTCCGTTGGATCACGCGTTACAACACGCGAAGGAGGCATTCCGCTCTCGGTCAGATCTGTCCTATCGAGTTCGAGCAGAGATCGACTATGATGACTTCCGCCGCATAGGTATTGGTGTCCATATCTCGGGGGGAACGCCCTTTTCCGACGTGAGCTTCGAGGTCGCTGCCGGCCGGTGTTGCGCGATCGTCGGTGCCAACGGCGCCGGTAAATCCACTCTGCTGCGCTGCGTGATCGGCGCCGACCGGCTCGATCACGGCAGCATCACCGTGCACGGACGTCTGGTCGACGAATCCTCGGCGACCTTCCGGGCCACTGTTGCCGCAGTGGTCGGCGAACCCGCCCTGTTCGCGCACCTGACCGCCCACGAACATCTGCAACTGGTCGGTGTCGCCCACGGCGCCGTCGACCCCTACACTTCGGCCACACGCATCCTCGATCAGGTCGGCCTTGCCGAGATCGCCGATCAACTTCCCGTGACGATGTCCAGTGGCCAGCGTCATCGCCTGGCGTTGGGTTCGGCGCTGGTGCGCCCTCGCACGATAGTGGTGCTCGACGAACCCGAGCAGCACCTCGACACCGGGGGCCGTGCCTGGCTCGCCGAAGCCATCAACGCGGAGAAACACGCTGGTACTGCGGCGCTGCTGGTCTCCCACGACCACACCCTGGTCACCGCAGTAGCCGACGAAATCGTCGACGGTGACTCATGGCGCTGACCGATACGTCCCGCCCGATTCCCTCCGCGTCGACGCTGCGTGCCCTCCGTCGCACTTTCGAACGTGCCCACACTCCGCCGATGCTCCGCGAAGGAACCTTCGCACTGACTGCCCTCGGGGCGTATGTGTGCGGCGGTGTGCTGTGGTGGTTGACGACGCGGCCGGCGACCGTGCTCACCACCTCACCTCTGATCGACACACACCAGCGGTGGAACCCGACCTGGGGATGGGCCGTGGCCGGGGTGCTCACCGCCGCCCTGGTGACGGGAGCAGCAGCGCTGGGGCCGGTGAACGTTCGCAGCGAGACCGCATGGTGGTTGCTGCCCACCCCGGTCGACCGGCGCGGGGTGCTCCGGCCGCGAATCGGTGCGACCCTCGGCCTCGGGGCTGCCCTCGGCCTGGCCGGGGGTCGACTGTGCGCATTCGTCGGTGAACTCGCGCACTGGCTGCCGTGCACACTGCTCGGCGGCGCTCTCGGCGTCGGCAGTGCTGCACTCGGCGTGCTCGTCCAGTGCGGGATCCTTCCCGACCGGACCCTGCGTGCCGTTACCGCCGTCTGTCTCTCGGGTGCAGCCGTGGCTGCGATCGTCGCTACCGCAGGCGGCACGATCGCGCTGATCACCTCATGGACTCCTGTCCTCGTCGGCTCGATCGTGGCGGTAGTCCTGTCCGGGATGGCCCTGTGGTGGTGCGGTCGGATCACGTTGGCCCGCATGGCGATCGGTTCCGAGACCGCCGCAGCGACGTCGGTGTCGCTGACGATGCTGGACCTGTCGATCATCACCGGCGCCCTGGAACAACGAGCCTGGCGACGCGTGGCTCGCCGCCCCTCGCGCCGGATGCCCACTTCCCGCACCCGCGCCTTGATCCGTATCGACGCATTACGTCATGTGCGCCGTCCGCACTCGCTGCTCGTCGCGGCCGGTGCCGTGTGTACCGGATGGGCGCTGTCGGCAGTGCTGTCGCCGATCGCTGCGGCATGGACGCAGCTGGCGCTCGTGTTCGGGGTGTGCATGACCTTCAGTGCCGGACTACGGGAGTTGTGCGCCGATCCCGCACTCGCGATGATGCTCGGAGCCGACGATCGACTGTTGCGGTTGCCGTTGGCGGTGATCCCCGTCGTAGCGGCGGTGGTGACGACGGTGCTGACCGCGCCGCTGGCGGCGATGAACCCGACACCGATGGCACTGGTGCTGATCGGCGCGGTGACCGCGATGTACCGGATCCGCACGCGAGCGCCCCTGACCTACGACGGTCTGATCCTCGAAACCGGCTTCGGACAAGTCCCGGTCGATCTGATCCGACAGAAGATCCGTGGCACCGACGTGATCGTTGTGGCCGCAGCACTTCTCGTTGTCTGTGTTTGATCAATGGTCGGGAACGACACAGCATCTGGGCCGGCGGCCCCTACTGGAGCACCAGCAAGCGCGACATGCTCGCACAGCGCTCGCCATACAGTCTCGCCGAATCCTGCACGGGCCTGGTCGCAGGTGAGTTCGACGCTGCCGCTTCGATGGGCTCAAAGCGGACACGCCCCTGCACAGTCCCAACCGAACGACTGCCTGCACCCGAACTCCTGGAAAGGCGCGCAATCGATCACGTCGGATACTGATGGCACGGCACGGCACGGCACGGGATGGCATGAGGCGTACTGTGCGATCCGGGTTGAGCAAGACCGAGCCCGACCATCCGAACAGTCTCTTTCAATTGTCGATCTCCCACTCCGGGTACCGCGCCGGCGGAAGAAAATCCGGTCGCCCCGATCCGGATCGGGGCGACCTGATGATCATCGCTGCGGTGAACCCGGACGACGGCGGGATGCGCGATCCACTCACAGGCCCACAGATCGGCCAGCCGGTGAACCGGCGGATCCGAAACCCGCTCGTCGTCCACAGTTACATCGATGGTTGTGTCCGGCGGCGCAGTACCGACGACCGCCCACCAGGTCGGATGCGGGACATCGCCGGGAAAGACCTCGCCGAAGGCGGTCACCGCGGTGTAGTCCGGTTCGCTCCAGATCGGCACGCACTGCTGCTCTGCCTCGTACAGAATCTCCAGTGCGTCCTCGGCGGCGACGAGATGCCTGCCGTCCTACCGGTACTGAAGCACCATGCCGGAGACAGGGAGAATGAGACGGTCGATGCGCATCGGGTTCCTCTCGGGGTCGGCAGAGTCGTCCGTTGAGGTAACCAGCGACCTGCACTCACCGCTCGATCGTCACAGAAAGATGACCGCTCTTCGACCAAACCTCGTGTTCGTCCCGGTGAGGTGGCATCCGACTACCGCCCTCATGGCGGGCGAGCAGTACCGGGCCATGGGCAATCGCATCGATCTCCTTGCCGTTCGAGGCGTCGATCAACGACGCCATGTCCGGATCCGGCCACCCGTTCGGGGCGGGCCGCCGTCGCGACGTGCGGGAACCGATCCTGCCGCGACGACCCTCGCAGCGGCCCGGGTGCAGCGGGTGGTGCTGGTACATGCCAGCGCAGAAACCCGTAGTCCCTGTGGTCGGGTCCTCCGCGACGCGCGCGTCGAGCTGCGGGGGCGACAAGGCGTATCCGTTTTCGTCGCACGCCCTCGATCACCCGAATGGCAGTAGAGGATCACCCATCACGGGAGGTCGTCGACGAATCAGCCCAGAAGAACACCTCCTGTACGGGCCGGCCGAACGCGGCACTGATGCGCATTGCCAGGTCCAGACTCGGCTGCTGATCTCCCCGTTCGAGTGCGCCGATCGTCTGTATGTGCGCCCCGCTCAGTTCCGCCAAGTGTCGGCGGGACAGTCCCAGGGCGCGACGTAGATCCCGAACAACATTGCCGATGCGACGTGCCGGTCCGTTCCGAGACATAGAGCTATTTTAGGAAAACCTAACGAAAAATCATTGTTTCAGAACCAAATGGTGGGTCAACTCAGCTGGAGCGGGTTGTATCGGATCCCCCGAAGGACCGACCCTGAGCTCACCACCGGGCAGGGCCAGGTATTCCCGCGCACCGGACGATGCAAGGGCCGTGGAAAATGTCGGTCCTGCCGGGGAGGTCGATAATTCAGCGGGATACGGACAGTTCAGCGCACGGACCTGCGATGCCGCCACGTTCACAGGACGGGGCCTGTCACGACCCTGGACGAAGCTCGACGAGAACACCGACTTCCTGGATCCACGGCCCTTCCGGCGACCGGACCAGACCCACCCGGCCCATAAGCCCTGCTCGGAAATCGGTATGGCAGGTATTCGACCGTCCGCGAACCCTTGCTGGCCATCGCGGACGGAGCCGACTGACATGAAATCGAGAAACTGGCGAGTTCGATACCCGGGAAGTGTTCGACGGAGGCACTGTCGGCGAGCCAGCCGACGCGAAATGCAGCGATCGCCGTCTGCGGTCCGCCGTTGGCACCCAAACCGTCGGCCGACACGAACATCCGTTCACATATGCGGGTGCGGCTGACGTCGGACTCTCACAGCCGGGCTCGCGCCGTTCGTGCTGTTCGCTGATCTCAGCTGAATCTAGCTATGTGTACCGAGTGCCTCGATGGCCTTCTATGGGGACTTGGCCGAAGAACGTGTACAACCGCGGCTGCGACAGCTTCGGGCGTCAGAGTCGATGTGTCAATGCTTGTGAATGCCGTGCGTATCCACTCGGCAGTGTTGAAGTGATCGAAATGACCAAGCCGCCAGCGCAGTGCATCCTGCTCTTCTGCATCCTCGGTGACGCGACGTCGATGCTCGACGGAGTCTACATACAGGGCGACGCCGGTCACATCGACTCGTGGATCGAGTGCGGCTCTGATCTGTGTCCAGTAGGACTCGTCGGTAATGGTCTGGGGAACGATGACCAACTGCGGGCCGTCATCCGGTAGTTCGTGCACGACTGCGTTGAGCGTTGCGGCAACGAGTGTGCGCCACGCGCTCCACATCTGGAAGTCGCGCACGGCTGCAACTGGTTGGAGCACAGGACGTAGTAGTGCGCCGACCGCTTCAGGGTCGACAATGACTGCCCCTGGAATAGCGTGGGCGAGTAGGCGTGCAGCTGTTGTCTTGCCGGCTCCGAAAGCGCCGTTGATCCAGACGATGCGCCTGCACTCGGCCTGCCGATCGGACGCCCCGCTTGCGGTACTTGTCATGCCTTGTTCGTCCCCCATCGATCCGACCCTCGAGCTGCGTGCGGAGGGCAAGCGCCCGACGGCACTGCGAGCGAGCGTTTTCCCAGTAGAACAGTGGTATTGGAAAGACCCTAGGCGCGATTGGACAGAAGGGCTGGCAATTGGACCACTCGCGTGTCACTTCACAGTGAACCTACACAAATGTAGGTTCCTGCGGGTCTTGTCAGCTGCATACCGTGCTGACCTGCAGCCTTCCAAGTCTCTGTCACCCAACGATTCCCGCTATCTTGCCGGAATCCTCCGAACGTACCGCGCGATGTCTCGGTACACGAGGGTTCGAGACTGCGAAAACCTCGAGACGAGGACGCCGGCCGCCACGAATCCGAAGGCGGTCCACAAAGAGCGTTGGGGAGCGTTAGCCCTGCCTCATCGGATCACCCTGTAGCCTTGCTCTCTTCGTCTCCGGACGGAGTACGCGGGAGCGATGACCATGGCGGAATACACGCAGAGGCAGTCTTCTGGGCCATCGCCGGTCACAGCAGGGCGCACGAGCATCCCACACGACTGTGGTACCGGTGCCACACGGCAGTTCCGACCCGGTGCGGTGGCCGGCCACAACGCGACATTGTGGATCCTCGATGCCGGCCAGCCGGTGCTGGTACGCCGCACTCCCGATGGAACGAGCACCGTCGTGCGGGTCCCCGGACCACCGCGTCGGTCCGTGGTGGGGTGGACACCACGCCGGCTGCATGCGGACGCGAGCGGCTGCTGGATCGTCGGCGACGACGGCATCGCACACTGTGACCATGACGGCAGCGTCGACATCCTCGACGACACCCCGATCGTCGCATCAGCCCTCGTGCACGGCATCCTGGCCACCGTGGGCCGCGGTCGCCGCGATCGGGACGGCGCGCCGCTGCTCGAGCTACGCACCCGCACCGAGCAGGTCGCGGCCGTGCCACTACCGGCCGAGATCGACGCGATCGGAGCCGCCGGAGACGGATTCACGGTGTTCCTGCGCACCGTCGCCCAGGGACGATCCGTCGCCCAGCACGAACGGGGCCCATGGTGCGCCCGAATCGGGCTCGACGGCACCCGCACGCTCGGTACCGCGTGGCCACGACCGTACTGGCAGATCGACCGAGTGGCGATCACCGACGTCGGCGTCCCGCTGGTGGTGACCCGACAGTCATCCTCGTATGTCCTCGACGAAGAGTTGCTGCCCACCTATGCAGTCCCGTTCGTCTCCGGCTTCGGGGTGTGGCCGGGACAGTCGGGGCCCTGGCTGGTCACTCGCCCGAGCGATCTGGCGCATCGAACCGGCGATGCGCCCTTCACCGACGGTATCGACCCGCACGAGAAGAGTTACACCTACTACCGGCTCGACCGACATCTGCGCAAACCTCGAACATGGGTCACCACACCGGGATTCACCGTCGGCGTCGCCGAGACCACCGCGACGGGCCAGCTGTGGGTATCCACCACCGACGGGTTGTTCGCCACCGCACCGGGGACACTCGAACAGGACGGCCGTCTGCGCTTCGACGAGGTCGACACCGCGGCGATCGAGCTACCGGTGTTACCGGTGACCGCACCGCCGGGCATGGGGGATCCGGATGTGTGGGCACTGGCCGAACGGGCTCGACTGCTCGAGGAGAACACCTCCCTCGGCATGCTCGATGTCGAGATCGACGGGTGGTTTCCCACCGCGACGATCATCGTGACCTTCACGCTCAGGGGTCTGCCCGGGCGAGTGTGTGCGCGACGGTATCCGCTGTTCAACCACGATGGTGGGCCGGCGTTGTGGCGTGGTGCGCCCACGCTGATGGAATCGATTCTGCTCGGCATCGACGAATCCGGAGGCATCGCCCGGCTCAGACGGACCGAGCCAGGCGCATTCGGATGGATCTGGGTGTGACGTGATTCGGTCTCGGGGGACACCGAGCAAGTCGTTTGCGACGTTGTTGCGATCGACCCGCCTGAACGAGCAGATCACCGTGACCGGGTGTACGCCTGGAGTGCGCGCTAGCGGTCTCTTACCTTCAGGACGGCGTTCGTGAAGAACTCGGTGGCTGCGGGCCTTCCGTACTGGCAGTCCCAGGATCATCCGATGGGGATCTGCCGGAGCGAGGGGCGTCGCGACAGGAGCGCCTGAGTCCTGCACGTACCTGGCCTCAACCTCGCTGGTCCGGGGCACTTTTTCAGGGTCCCGCTACTGACACGAATTTGAGAAATTGACACGCCGCTGACAGCCAACTGACATGAAATCGAGAAACTGACACCGAACCCAAGAACCTACAGCTACCGCCACGAAGTCTGGAACCGACACCGAATCGTGAACCTACACAAAGTGTAGGTTCCGGCCGAACATGTCAGTAGGACGGCCCTGGGACCTGCGGGTTTCCCGGTTCGTGTCAGTCCGGGTTTCTCACGATCTTGTCGGAATCCCCGGAGTGTTCGCAGCGGTCGGCTTGCCACATCCATCCGGACGGCTCTCGGCCCTGCCCGAGATCTGTAAGGACGTACCGGTCGGGTAATTGTTCGACTACACCAGCGTCGTCCAATACGCGGAGAATCGGTGCAGCACCAGCGCGGCGACGATCAGGAACCACATCGTCACAGGCACCAGATGGTTACCTGAGGTAGTCGGGGCGCTCGTGCGGAGCGGTCGGCCGAAGGTGCCGGCGCATAGGTTGCGCAGGGTGACGTACCAGAAGATCGGGATGGTTACGGCCCACACGATCATGCAGTACGGGCACAGTGCGCCGATCACATACAGGCTCTGGATGATCAGCCAGTGCACGAAGATCGCGGCAGCGGTGACACCGAGCTGTAGGCCGAGCCAGTACCAGCGGGCGAAGCAGGCCCCGGCGAGCAATCCGGCGCCGGTGGCCGCGACGACCGCGAATCCGGCAATGCCGAGCAGGGAATTGGGGAACCCGAACACCTGCGCCTGGTGGGTGTCCATCACCGATCCGCAGTTGAGCACGGGGTTGAGGTTGCACGAGGGGATGTAGTTCGAATCCGCTGCCGACGCCAGTTTTTCGATGGTGAGCACGAACGCGGCGAGCGATCCGACGAGCCCGGCCACGAGCAGTAGCCATGGCAGCAATCGGCCGAGCTGCCCGGGTTCTGCTGCCGTCCCGGCCGGTGCTGCGGTGTCAGTCGAGGGCGGCGTCGAAGGCATCGGTCAGATCCTGATAGGTCGACGGTTCGAACCGGCGGCCGTCGAAGAAGAACGAGGGGGTGCCCTGCACCCCGAGGGCCTGCCCGTCGGCGAGATCGGCAGCGACGCGGGCGGCGGTCGCCGGATCGGCGTAGGCGGCATCGAAGGCCGCCAGGTCCAGACGCAGGTCGGCGGCGAAACTGCGGAACAGTGCGTCCTTGGGCACCTGCTGCTCACCCCAGTCGGCCTGCGTGTCATACATGCGCTGATACATCTGTTCGAAGGCACCCTGCTGAGCGGCCGCTTCGACGGCGCGGGCGGCGCGTTCGGCGTTGAAGTGGCCGGGCAGCGGGAAGTAGCGGACCACGAAGCTGATCCGGTCCCCGTACTCGGCGCGCAGCTGTTCGATCGCCGGATATACCGCCCGGCAGGCCTCGCACTCGAAGTCGAGGAACTCCACGAACACCGGGCTGCCCTGCGGGGCGGAGGACAGTCGGTGACTGTCGGGGCGCACCACTGCGGTCGCTGCCGCCGACCCACCCGGAGCAGAGGTGGTGTCCGGTTCGGCGGTGGTGCCGGTGGTCGACAGGATGACCGCTGCCACGACGGTGAACACGGCCACCAGGGCCGCGGAGATCTTCAGGCCCCGGCTCATGCGGTCACCGTCACCGGGCAAGGAGGGAGATCGGGGGAGGTCGGGCGGAGCGGGGAAGTCACAGCAACATCCTAACGAACATTGATATGAACCCGGGGAGCGGGCTATCCTGTCATATCAATATCCGTTAGAGTATCGATATGACCGACGAGACGGTGGATTCCTGCGACCTGCTCTGCCTCGATCTGCCGCACGCGGAGCGCATCCGCGCCGAACTGCCGGCGCCGGCACGGGTCGAACCGGCCGCGGCCGCGGCCCGAGCCCTGGGCGACCCGACCCGGCTGACCATCGCGGCCGCCCTGCGCGCCGGCGATGAATTGTGTGTGTGCGACATGGCCTGGGTGGTCGGGCAGGCACAGAACCTGGTCTCGCATCATCTGCGGCAACTCAAGCACGCCGGCCTGGTGACCTCCCGGCGGCAGGGCCGGTTGGTGATGTACACCTTGACCTCGCGCGGGAGGGCCCTCGTCGACGCCGTCACAGGCATTTCCGATGCCGCTCCTGTCCTGGAGGATGACCATGTCTGACGCGTGCTGCGGACCGGCTCCCGCCTCGCATCCCGAGCCCGGAGCCGAACCGGACCACGGGCCGCAGCGGTGGTGGCAGGTGCGCGAACTGCAGGTCGCGGCCGTGGCCGCGGTCCTGCTGGCCGCCGGCTGGCTGATCGGTCGGTCCGGTGCGGACACCGTCGCCACGGTCGTGGAGTTGATTGCGGCCGTCGTCGCCGCCTCGACGTTCGTACCGGACGCGGTGATGAATCTGCGGTACCGCCGGATCGGTGTCGGCACCTTGATGACCATCGCCGCGCTCGGCGCGGTCGCGCTCGGGCAGTATCCCGAGGCAGCGATGCTCGGCATTTTGTTCTCCATCGCCGAAGGGCTCGAACACTATGCGGTCGCCCGCACCCGCCGCGGCCTGCGGGCACTGTTGTCGCTGGTGCCGCCGACCGCCACCGTCCTGCGTCAGGGCCGGGAACAGCCGGTGGCGCCGGACGAGTTGAGGCTCGGCGACCTGATGCTCGTACGCCCGGGCGAGCGGGCCGCCACCGACGGGGTGATCCGATCCGGGCGCACCAGCGTGGACCTGTCCGCGATCACCGGCGAATCGGTGCCGGTCGAGGCCGGGCCGGGCGATGATCTGCACGCCGGAGCGATCAACGGTGGCGGTGCCATCGAGGTCGAGGTCACCGCACTCGCATCCGACAGCTCACTGGCCCGGATCGTGCACATCGTCGAGGAAGCCCAGGAACGCAAGGGCTCCGGACAACGCCTCGCCGACACCATCGCCACACCCCTGGTTCCGGCGATCATGATCCTCGCCGCGCTCGTCGCCGGACTCGGCTCGGTGTTCGGTGATCCGATGCTGTGGATCGAACGCGGCCTGGTCGTGCTCGTCGCCGCGTCCCCGTGCGCGCTGGCGATCGCGGTCCCACTGACCGTCGTCGCAGCGATCGGCGCCTCGAGCCGACACGGAGCCCTGATCAAGGGCGGAGCCGCCCTCGAAGAACTCGGCCGCATCCGGGTCGTCGCCCTCGACAAGACCGGCACCCTGACCCGCAACACCCCCCGCGTCATCGCCATCGTCACCGCCCCGGGCGTCGACGAGTCCGACGCCCTCGCTGCCGCGGCAGCCCTCGAAACCCGCAGCGAACACCCGTTGGCGCAGGCCATCATCGACGCCGTCGACGAGACGATCACCCCCGCAGACGAAGTCACCGCGATCCCCGGCCACGGTCTGACCGGTGAGCTCGCCGGAACCACACTGCGACTGGGTAAGCCCGGCTGGATCCACCCGGGCGCGCTGGCCGCGGACGTGTCCCGGCTGCAGGAGGCCGGCGCCACCGTCGTGATGGTCGAGCGGGACGGGGCGGTGATCGCGGCAATCGCGGTCCGCGACGAACTGCGCACCGAAGCTCCCGACGCGGTCGACCAGCTACGCCGGCTCGGGATCGACGTCGCCATGCTCACCGGCGACAACGACCGCACCGCGGGTGCTCTCGCCGCCGACGCCGGCATCACCACGGTGCATGCCGAACTGTTGCCCGAGGACAAGGCGAACCTGCTGCCGACCCTGTCCCGGGGCCGGAAAATCGCGATGGTCGGCGACGGCATCAACGACGCCCCCGCGCTGGCCTCCGCCGACCTCGGCATCGCCATGGGCGCCATGGGCACCGACGTCGCCATCGAAACCGCTGACGTCGCGTTGATGGGTGAGGACCTGCGCCATCTTCCCCAGGTCCTCGCCCATGCCCGCCGGGCTCGCCGCATCATGGTGCAGAACATCGGGTTCTCCCTCGCGATCATCGCGGCGCTGATCCCGCTCGCGGCCACCGGTGTGCTCGGACTCGCCACCGTGGTGTTCATCCACGAGTCCGCCGAGGTCCTCGTCATCGCCAACGCCATCCGCGCCGCCCGCACGAGGCCGATACCCGGCCTGACCGCCGCTCCGACCGCATCGGGTCCGGTGCATGTGACCATCGCGCCGGCTACCGTCCTCGACGACGCCTGCTGCCCACCGACACCAGCCCGGGCGCACACCGACAGGGTCGTTC
>Ga0180216_1001482_pt1 | contig 20925 bp, 17 predicted proteins | sample eDN3rd37CBELigMG_FD_128879 | JGI IMG/M metagenome (GOLD analysis project Ga0180216, IMG submission 128879) | Enriched Miracle-Growth compost microbial communities from Emeryville, California, USA - eDNA 3rd pass 37_C BE-Lig MG (version 2)... ...
AGGTTTTCACCAAACGCCGGAACGGGGGCCCCCTGGGGGCGGTACCGGTCAGGGAGGACGGGGGGCGGTTCGAATTGTGTGGGATCCGGGCGGCGGCGGCTTGCAATCAGAATTTCCGCGCCGGCGAAGGCATACGATCGAACACGCGTACACGCAGGCCCGCGGCGGCCAGGATTTCTGCCGCCATCAGGCCCGCAGGGCCGGCGCCAACAATGACAATTGCAGGTGCAGAGGCTGTGTGCTGCCCGGCGCCTGTCGCGCCTGCAGCTTGAGGCGCGAAGCCGGCGGTACTCACCAGTGGCCGGTGTTCGGCATGGAAGCCCAGGGCTCCTGCGGCGGCAACGGCTCGCCCTTCTGCAGAAACTCAATCGAGATGTTATCGGGTGAACGGATGAATGCCATGTGGCCATCGCGTGGCGGACGGTTGATGGTGATACCAGCATCCGAGACGCGCTGGCAGGTAGCGTAGATGTCGTCAACCTCGAAGGCGAGATGGCCAAAGTTGCGCCCTTCGCCATATTTTTCAAAATCCCAATTGTACGTGAGCTCCAGGAGAGGGGCGCTTTCGGCGGTCGCGTGCTCGTGGTCGTGAGGGGCCGCCAGGTAAATCAATGTAAAGCGGCCTGCCTCGCTCTCCATACGCTTCACTTCACGCATGCCGAGCACGTTGCAGTAGAAATCCAGACTGGCGTCGATATCCGAGATACGGACCATCGTGTGCAGATAGCGCATGTGGCCTCCATGCGGTTCGTAGGCTTCAAACAGGTTTGCGGTCGAGCCGGTTCGGCGACGCATTGCTTCCGTTATGACATGAGCAGGCGCAAGACGACAGGGGGACCCTGTCTGTGTGTTGATCGTGGGCGCTTCAGGCTTCAGTCACGGAGTGCTGCAGGCCGGAGCCGCGAATCAAATTTCGCACTGCGTGATTCGGTGCGATGGCAAGCACGCCTGCGACACGATCAAGGGGTGAGCGGAAGGTTAAGGGTCTGGCAAAACTTATTTTGTTAAAGAATCGTTACGGCTAAATTGTGTCATATTATCAGTGACTTATTCGCAATCTGTTGTGCCAAAATCGTGACGTCGACTGCGGATTGCTGGGGATGACAGGGGGGCGGGGGTCTACCTTTGGCGATGGGAGATGGTATGGTCCGTGCTGTCGCGGATAACGTTCCAGGGCAGAGGGCAGCTCGACGATACGGTGTCTGCGGCTCAGTCAAAGTTAAGCATTATTGTATGCCATAGTTATATGGCAGCGGGGGTACACTATGAGCGATTCAAAGCGACCTTCCGGCCCGTTTTCGAACGAGATGACCACGTATGAGAGCGTGGAAAATCTCGAGGAAGCCGGTCTGGAGGTGTTCGAAGTTGCTGGCTCAATAAAGTGGTTCGATGCGTCCAAGGGTTACGGGTTCATTGTTCCGGATAACGGGCTGGGGGACGTGCTGCTGCACGTGACGTGTCTGCGCGCTGGCGGTTTCCAGACCGCCTACGAGGGTGCACGGATTCACTGCCAGGTGATGAAACGGCCCAAGGGCATGCAGGCATTCCGCATCCTGTCCATGGACGAAAGCACGGCAATTCATCCTTCCCAGCTGCCGCAGCGTACCCACGTTGTCGTGACGCCGGAAAGCGACTGGGAACGAGCGGTCTGCAAATGGTTCAATCGCGTGCGCGGGTTCGGTTTCCTTACACGCGGAGAGGGCACGCCTGATATCTTCTGCCACATGGAGACGCTGCGCCGGTTCGGATTTACTGAGCTGCGTCCAGGGCAAGCAGTGCAGGTTCGCTATGGTTTCGGTGAAAAGGGATGTATGGCCGCGGAGCTCAAGCCCGATGGCGTACAATCGACCGGTTTTCCAGCCCAGCACTAGAAATAGTTGCTTGCATTCCTATCGTACATTCTCTGGCAGGGCTGCGATTTTCGTGGCCCTGTTTGCATTGATGCTCGGCGTTCTCGCGGTGACGGGACCTCAAACCTATGCGGTTGCCGCTAATACCAAGGTCCGGGAAGTGCTGACGATTGAAAGCGGCGGCAAGACACACACGTTCCATGTGGAAGTGGCGCGAACCCCCCAGGAGAAGACGAAGGGGCTCATGTATCGGACGAAGCTGCCGTCTGGTACGGGCATGCTGTTCCCCTATGATGAGCCCACGGAAATCCATATGTGGATGCGCAACACTTTCATCCCGCTGGACATGGTCTTTATCCGGGCCGACGGGCGTATTCACAGGATCGAAGCGCGTACCGAGCCGATGTCGGAGAAGATCATAGCGTCGCATGGCGACGCGACGGCCGTGCTGGAAATCGGCGGGGGCGAGGCGGCAAGGCTGGGCATCAAGGCCGGTGATCTGGTGAGGCATGCCCATTTCGGTACGACCGGCCGCCGGTAGATCACGATTGCGGCAGGGTTGGGCCACCTTGTCACAGCCAATTTTCAGCAAGAAGCGCTCTACACGCTTGACGTTGAGGGGAAGAGGCGGCACACACAGGTCGTCGGGACTTGATGCTTCGCGGACCGTCCTGACATGTCGGGGCATAGCTCAGCCTGGTAGAGCACCTGCTTTGGGAGCAGGGGGTCCGGAGTTCGAATCCCCGTGCCCCGACCACTTTCTCTTCTCCTGCAGCAACGTCGGTCAGCAGCGTCGCCAGAATGATCTGGTGGCTTGAGGCACAAGGTAGTTTCCTGTGGCCCGCCGGTAGCGATGTGGCGACGACATGCGGGCCCGCTCCTGGTCACCTCCTCGCTCGAAGGTATTGAAATTCAACGGCGCGGCTTGCGCGTTACTGCGGCTGCGGCTATTTCGAATGCAAAAGGTTCTTTGCCTCAATTTGGGGAAGCAGCATGGTTGTGCGCATCTACAAGCCTGCCAAGACGGCGATGCAATCGGGTCGCGCGCGGTCGATGGAATGGGTTCTGGAGTATGAGCCGGAATCACCGCGTGAGGTTGAACCCTTGATGGGGTGGACCTCGTCTGCGGATGTGCATTCCCAGGTGCGGCTGGAATTTTCCAGCAAGGAAGAGGCGATCAGGTACGCGGAGCGGCATGGTCTGGCCTACCGGCTGATCGAGCCGAAGGAGCGCAAGCCTGTTCGCAAATCCTACGCCGACAACTTCCGGTACGGCCGTATCGGATCGTGGACGCATTGATTGTTGAGCATGTGGTCTGGCATGCTCCATTAGTGCAAAGATTTGAATGTCACAATCTGTTACCGGCAACGGCGTTATCATCGTGCCGGTCTGGCAAGGTCCCGTAGCTCAGCTGGATAGAGCAACTGCCTTCTAAGCAGTAGGTCGCAGGTTCGAATCCTGCCGGGATCGCCAATATTTCCTTTCAGGCTGTTATGAGAACTGGCAGGAGCGGCTTGATCTAGAGCATGTCTACACAAGGTTCCGCTCGGTAACTGGGCGAAGGGCGTTGCCGACCGGCCCAACGGAGTCTGGTCTAAGGTGGTTTTGGCAATCCGGAACTCGCGGCGGCGGTCAGCAGCGCTCTTGCTTGCTCTGGCGCTATCGGTCGGTACCCGACGGAGCACGGCTCATGCATCCGGACCGGAAAACTAATGGCCAAATTCACTCCCCTCACCATCGAAAAAAAATCACCGGATATGTAGTGCAGCCGATCAGGAAACAGAAACGCGGCAGTGTGTGGCCCATCGCGAGCGTCTAAATGCCCCAACCCGTAACGGCGAGTGTTTGGCCAGTTATTCCGGCAGCCGCTTTGGAAGCGAGAAACACCGTAGTCTGTGCGATGTCGGTGCGCGTGGTCCAGCGTTCCAGATCTTTGGGCTTCATCGCAGCGACGTTCGATTCCGTGTCCACCAGGCCGGGTGCCACGGCATTGACCCTGATATGAGCGTTTCTGCCTTCGAGCGCCAATGTGTGTGTCAGCGCCTCGATGCCGGCCTTGGCGCAATTATAGGCCACCATATTGGCCTGTGGTGAGCCTGCACGTGCAAAGTTGATGATTACACCAGAGCCAGCCTCGCGCATCTTCGGGAAGACCGCGCGCGAGCACAGAAATGCCGAGAAAAGATTGTTGGACATCTCCTGCTGCCAGTCCCCGGTCGAGTGCTCCTCGGCGGGTTTGTAGACGCTAAGGCCACCGGCCAGGTTTACCAGAATGTCGATCCTGCCGTAGTCCTGGATCATGCGATTGATGATTTCGTTCACCTCATCTTCGCGCGTTAGGTCCGCGGGGAGTGCCAGAACGCGCGCACCATCCGCCCGTAACTCCTCCGCTCGAGCCTCGACATTACTCCGGTTCCGCGCCGAGATCCCGAGACTTGCCCCTTCCGCCGCCATCGCTTTAGCAACGGCGATCCCAACCTGTCCCTCTCCACTGACTCCCGTGACGAGTGCGATCTTGTTCTCCAATGCCAGTGCCATATCAACATCCTTCAGCGAAGACGGGGACCGTCAATATTGATTGCGGATAGAGATATTGGTTGCGGATAGAGATGGGTTGCAAACCTAATCTTCCCCATGGACCACTGTTCGCGACAAATGCCGGCGCGTCTCGTTGACAGGTTTCAGTTCTATGCCACCGGACAGCGTCATCATGCTGCTGAGATCAAGCGAAATGAACCTGCCCGAAGACCAAGATCCAGGTGCCGAGTTCCTGGCGTCACCTAGCGATAACGGGGTGGACGGACGAAAGCCTCCTCGGTTCCGAAGTTCGCTTGAGCGCGGCCGCAATCGACGAAACTTCCATTGGCCTTCTGTTGAAGTTACCCGGCAATTACCTTGGCCTTATGACGGCTCCCCCAGGGGACAATAGACGGTGTATCTGAAGCGCTTCTCGCCCCGCAGTCCCCGACCGCGAAACTAATCAAAGTCCACGGATAATGAATAGACACGCCAAAACGTTCCTTGGGTCGGCGAAGGACGGAAACAGCGCGTTTGAGCGCGAAATTTGCAAAAACGGCGTGCTGCTCTTCCCGATCGCTGTCGGTCTGGATGCAGGCGCCAAGCATCTACTCACGTGCTGATCAGCAGGACGCCAAGGACCCGAGCTGGTCCTCGATAAGCTGCTACCTGCGATAAACACGGTGTTTGCCGATTGTGCAGAAAATGGCTGCACACGGAGCGACTTATAAGTGCAGGCTCGCGGTGGCAGGGGAAAGCTACTTTATGCAAACAATAGAGTTAGCGAGAATTGCCAAGGCTTTGACCTGGTGGCCAGGCACACCTATCGGACAAGATCGCTCTCCGCGGCGTGTATTCGTGCTGAGTGAATACCGGATATGAAAGAGATTTTTGGTGTTCACTCATAGTTGTATTGAATTACAGACTTGGATTTGGTCGGATTTAGAGTGCCTGTATTAACAACGTTCGAGCTTATGTTCACGTCGTCGAACGCGACCAAACTTCATCCGATAAGTGTACCGGAATAATTCGCGACACGCGCGTTGGGCGCTGATCACCCGGTCGGATAAGCGGCTTCAGTCGCACAGGATCGAGGCCAACTGTGCCATCCGCCACCACTGAAATCGTCGAAGGACATTCCTACAGTATACGGCGCTGGCTGCTTACGACGAACCACAAAGACATTGGCACCTTGTATCTGGTGTTCGCAATTTGCGCTGGGCTTGCTGGCGGGGCGCTTTCCATCGCCATGCGTCTTGAGCTCCAGATGCCCGGACTTCAGTATCTCTCCTCTCACGCCTACAACGTGCTCGTCTCATCGCATGGCATCATCATGATCTTTTTCACGATCATGCCAGCACTCATTGGTGGTTTCGGCAACTGGTTCGTACCACTGATGATAGGCGCGCCGGACATGGCCTTCCCACGATTGAATAACCTGTCATTCTGGCTTCTTCTGGCGGGTTTCGTACTTTTCTGCGTGTCGATCTTTTTGGAAAGCGAACCGGGTATGGCCGGTCCGGCTGGCGGCTGGACCCTTTATCCACCCCTCGCCACTTCGGGACAACCTGGCTCGGCTATCGATTTCACGATCCTGGCTCTCCACGTCGCAGGGGCCTCCTCCATTCTCAGCGCCATAAATTTCATAACCACCGTCTTCAATATGCGGGCGCCCGGCATGGGGCTGCACAAAATGCCACTTTTTGCCTGGTCGATGCTGGTCACCGGCTTTCTACTCTTGATAGCTCTTCCTGTACTGGCTGGTGCCCTTACGATGTTGCTGGCGGATCGGAATTTCGGAACTACGTTCTTCGTGCCGTCTGGCGGCGGAGATCCATTGCTGTTTCAGCACCTGTTCTGGTTCTTCGGGCACCCGGAAGTCTACATCATGATCCTGCCGGGCTTTGGCATCATCAGCCAGGTCGTGGCAACGTTTTCGCGAAAGCCAGTGTTCGGCTATCTCGGCATGGCCTATGCGATGGTTGCCATTGGCGTGATCGGTTTTGTCGTCTGGGCGCATCACATGTTCGTTGCAGGCGTAGGGCCTCTGACGCAAACTTTCTTTGCAGCGGCTTCACTGGTGATCGCCGTTCCCACAGGCATCAAGGTATTTTCCTGGATTGCCACGATGTGGCATGGGTCGATTCAATTCCGAACCCCCATGCTATGGGCCATCGGCTTCATATTCATGTTCACGGTGGGAGGAGTGACCGGGGTCATGGTAGCCAACGCGGCTGTCGATCGCGTTCTGCATGACACGCACTACGTCGTGGCCCATTTCCACTACGTGCTTTCAGTGGCAGCGGTGTTCGCCATTTTCGCTGGATGGTACTACTGGTTTCCAAAGATGACAGGCTATCTCTATTCGGAGACCATCGGAAAATGGCACTTCTGGCTCATGTTCGTTGGAACAAATCTCGCTTTCTTTCCGATGCACTTTCTCGGGGCTGCCGGAATGCCGCGCCGGTATGCGGATTATCCTGATGCATTCGCTGGATGGCATCTCGTTTTGTCCTGTGGCGCATACATTGCGGGCGTTGGCCTGATCGTATTCATCGTCGGTGTAATCGAAGCATTCTGGTGCCAGCGCCACGCTGGGGCCAACCCCTGGGGCACCGGGGCGACAACTCTCGAATGGACCCTGAGCTCTCCTCCTCCGTATCATAGCTTTGCAACGCTGCCGCGGATTCAGTGAGAAGTTCTGCTGAAGTCCGTGTCTCGGACTTGGGCCTCGGGCCTCGGCAGCTTGAGCGGTCAGGCCATTAACTGACTTTCGGACAGGCAGGAACAGCAGAGATCTCCGCTGTTTTCATCGCCATGGACTGGATGCCTCGCCGGATCCCCCCGGATCACCGACATGGCAGGCGAGGGGGCCTCCTCAGGATTTCTGGAGAGCGGTTTTCGCGCCTTCCCTATCGCCAAGCACCCCCTCCACCCAGAACCGCAGGACCAGAACTCGCAGAACGGCCAGAAGCGGAGCGGCCAGAATAAACCCCCAAATTCCAAAGAGACTTCCAAGGATCGTAAGTCCACCTATGATGAGAGCTGGTGAGATGTTTATGCTCCAGCGTTGTACGATCGGTGAAAGCACGTAGCTTTCGACGAATTGTACCAGAAGGTAGACGCCGATACCCCAAAGCGCCATTGAGGCGCCCTGCGCGAGGCCAAAGAGCACGATAATCGCTCCGGCCACGAACGATCCAATGTAAGGAATGAAAGCGAACAGCCCCGTGATCAAAGCCAGGACCAGGGCTGCGGGCATGCCCACCAGCATGAGGGCTATATAGGTCATCACGGTAATGACGGCCATCGAAATGAGTTGCCCAACGACCCACGAGCGCAGAGTGGCAGCTGATTCATCGAGCACTTTGCCGACGCGCTCGCGCTTGCCTGGCGGGAGAAGGAGCAGCGCACCGTTCCTGTAGGTCGGGGGATCCGCAGCTACGTAGAGACCGAGAAAGACGATCACTGCAAGATTCCCAAGCACGCCGGCGACGCCGCCAAGGGCGGTGGTGGCAGAGCGCAGAATAACCGAGGCATTGGGGAAAAAGCTGCGCACGATTGTGCCGAAGCCACTCTCGCCGGAGTCCTCGGGTGATTTTCCGGCTTCAGCTTCTGAACCTTGCCGGGGCGGCGGCTGAAACTGCTGGCCGGGAAGAGGACCGGGCTGCGCGGTTTTGGTGCCCATCTTGCCCTGTACCTCCCGGCGGAGGGAGCTCAACTGTTGCTGCACGGTCGCAAAAAGCTCATCAGCCTGTTGGACGATAGTGTAGCCGCCGAAACTGACACCAAGAACTCCGAGAACCAGAAGCGAGAGGCAAACCACGGCCAGACGCCAGCCACGAGCCACGTTCCAGATCCGGCCGAGCCATTGAGTGCAGGCATCGAGGATTACTGCGAACAGGAGTCCGGTGAAGATGAGAAACAGGCTGCCCGAGGCGTGCCAGACAAGAAACAGACCGGCAGCGGTGCCGAAGCTGATCGCTACGACCTGGAAGGCACGCCAACCGAGCCAGCGCGATTGGGTCTCCGGTGACATTTCAGGTTCTGGCCAATCCCTTATCGTTCTTGGTCCGACTTGCGGTTAAGCTCGCCATCGTGCCACGGCGTTCAAGGATTGGGTAGCGCCAACCGTCTTTCGTGTGCCGGGCCAATTACCAAGCGTTGGTATATCGGTTTCACTCGATCAGCCGGGTTTCGTTTCGATGATGCGCAAGGCTGGAACTCTGAACTGTCAACTCGCATGCCCAGCTTCGTACCAAGCGAGTTTTTTCGAAGTCATTGAGCTGGCCTTTTCCAACGTCAAATACAGTCGGCCCGCAATAGCCGCTGTCCTCAATCGATACGGACCTCGCCGCTGCTCTCGCCCGGATAAGGCATACTTGTCTGCGTTGGTGATGAGAAAAGCCAGTTTTGCGTGCTCGTCCCCATTGTTCGCTCCTGTCAGCCAAAGGAGCTTACTGGTAGAGACCAAGAACATGCAGGTCGGACCGAAACGCGCAAAATTTGCAAAATTTGTGGAGGTGTTGAACTACCTGGAATGGCGTCGTTCCGTGTCTAGTCCGAACCTATGTCTGGCCAATGTCATCAGGATTGGCTTTGTGCAATCTATGATGCACTCGCTCGCTGCCGTCAGGGTTCGATGAATGCCGCGGCGGCTGCAGCGCAATTGGCTGCTGCGAAACGGCGGAAACCTATAACCCCAGACTGCAAGCGTGGAGCGCGTCGGGGATTTTGCACGCAGGAGCAGGTCAAGCGCTTCCTCAACATTGTCGCCGATGTTGAAAGGGCAATAACGGGCTCCGGCTTGCTCAAGTCTCTCAGCCGCGTTCTGAAAATATTTACTGCATGTATTTGGCCAAGCTGGCGGCAGCGTCGATCAACGGCTGCTGGCTGACCTGGATGAACCCGGTCGTTGGCCTGTCGAGATCCTGGATCAGCAATATGACCGCGGCGACGACCGTCCCCGTCACGTAAACCCCCGGTCGCCAGCGTCGCGCTTCAGGTCCTGCTGCATAGCCCGTAAAGGCGAGCGCAACGAAAGCTATGCCATAGAGCGCCAATAGAACGATGCTGGGGACACGGTTGCGCCCGGCGGCAAGCCGCTTTGCCTGAATATCGTTCAGTTGATTGAGTGACTGAATGAAAAGTCCGGCAGGTATAAGCCCCCGTTCTTGCTCGGCAACGGCGACAGCTTGCTGCCATAGTGCCTCATGCAGACGATCGGAGCGGGCAACGGCCGCTTCCACTTCTGCGGCTGATGCCTTCCTCTGCGTCAGATCGAGTCGGATCTGTACATAATCGCGAAGCAGCTTGAGGCTTTCGCTGCTGTGTGGAGCGGGCAGTAGACGCGCATACAGTGCTGCCGTGTTGATGGCGTTGGCCTCGGCGAGCAGCGCATCTCGCCGGGCATCAAAGCGTGACAGCGACATGGCGAAGGTGAAGCTAATCATCAGGGCGAGAAGCCCGAGGATCGACGCCATCAGCGTGGGAACATTGGAACTGCGCTCACCCGTGCTCGCCCCGAGCCAATGCCCGAACTCCGTTGCCGCAAGGATCAGAATGAGACTGAGGCCGAATATGAGCGGAAGCGGATAATCGGCAAGCTCAATCATCTTGGCTTCCGCTCTTGAACCAGACTGGCGGCGCGGTCCTAGTGACCCTCCAGGAACACGAAGTTCTCCCAGCTCCGCATGCGCAGAAGAATGCGCCGGATGATGGCGAAGTGGTGCGCATAGGGCGTGTAGACTGCAACCTGCGCGGCCGCTCCGCCCGGGAGATTAAAGCCGGATATGTCATCATGGAGCTCGATGGTCGCAACTGCCCGGCCGGCGTCGAGTGGCCTCTCGCCCATATCCTGCAAGGTCCCTTGCGCCTGCATCTGGCCCGTTGCGATGACCCGGCCCTTGAATATGCGTCCCGGAACCGCATCGAACGCGATCTCCGCTTCATCTCCCGCCCGCACCCTTTGCAGGGCGTTCTGCTGGAACCCGGCCGCCAGCGTGCGGTCATCATGATGGACAAACACCATCACCGGACGAAGCGGCACGGGAACCGTGTACATCCCCGGACGCAGGGCGACCTGCGTCACGAACCCTTCCCCGGGCGCCCGGACAGTCGTCAGTTTAAGATCGTACTCGGCATCGGCGAGCGACGCACGCAGGCGGGCGACCTGTGTGTGCTCCTCCCCGATCTGCGAATGATAGGCAATGCCCGCTTGCTCGGCCTTGCTCTCTGCCGCCTCCAGTGCTCCTTCTGCCGCCAGGGCCGTCTGGCGGCGGTTCTCGATCTCCGCCGCCGAGAACGGGCCCTCACTTCCCTTTGCACGAGCATTCTGGTTCGCTTTGTTGTAGCGTTCAAACTCCTGCTGCGCGCGATCGCGCTGCGCTGTTGCTTGCTGGACAGTGGCCTGAGCGGCCTCGTAGGCCGCCCTGAGTTGGTCGACGTTCTGCTCGGCTTCGACAAGCGCTGCCCGGCGCTGATCGACCTCGTACTCATAGGGTTTCGGATCGATGCGGAACAGCACGTCGCCAGGCTTCAGCCTCTCATTGGCCTGGACCGGAACATCGATCACACGCCCCTTCACATCAGGGATGATCGGCGTCGTCGCAAAATAGATGCGCGCGTTGTTCGTGAAGGGATGATTGTAGTTCATGACCAAGAGGATCGTGCCGATCAGAAAAATGCCCCCCAGAACGGCTGTGGGCAGCGTCCACTTATTCACCGGGATCCGGAAGATCTTGAAAATTGCAATACAGATCGCGGCGTAGGTGAGAATGAGCAGGAGCTCCACTAACGCACCTCCTTCTTGATGCGACGCTCAAGCTCCGCGACACGCTTGGAAAGCATTTCCACGCTGGTCATGACATTCTGGGCTTTGTCCTCTCCCGTTTGCGCCATGCCCCAGCCGCGATCCGGCCGGTAAAGCATTGCCCAGATCCAGAGGAACGGCCAGATTGCATGAAGGGTGAAAAGGCTTACCCAGCCAGCCGCGTGAATTGCGTCCTGATGCGGGTGGTTTCGGTGCTTCGCAATTTCATAGGGCACATCGTGGATCGCAATGATCCCGTAAAACAAGGTGACCAGCACGAAAACCAGAAGCCCGAGAGCGAAGTAGTTCAGGAACGTATCAAAATCGACCTGACTCCTTCTCACCGCAATGATGCCGGCGCCCAGGATCGCGGCAAGAACGGCCACAGCGATCAGCCATTTGGTCAACCAGAACAATGTCTTGCCTAGATTGCGGACCCGCTCTCTCATACGCGAACTCGATCCATGGGTAAAAAAGTCACATATCTGACAATAATCGCGCGTCTGCTCCAACAATATAGGCAAGCGATCATTCCAACCAGCATCATACTATTCGCTTGGTGCCGGTTTGAAAATAAATTGAGTGATTGCGGGAAAAGACGACTGGTCAATTTTCTGACAAGGATTTTCCGCTCTACTACTATCTCTACTACTATTATGTGGCTTTGGTCTGCCATTTGATAAACGAATAAACGATTGGGCGGAACGAAAAGTGCGGCCAGGTGTTTGGACATTTGAGTTGGCGCCTGTCCGGCCTTTCCGAACAGGGAAGCATTGCGAGAGCTGAAACTTTTGGGAATTTCGTTTGGTTGCCGCTGTAGCCGATTGCCAGAAAACTGTTGCAGCGTCTTGATTATGCCGGGCTGGGCACTGTCCTAGTACGAACGGCAGATTGATTTGCGCACTCAGGACGGCTCGAATGAAACGAGCATCATCCAGAACAATCGATCCTAGGCGAAAGCCCGACGGCAAAGGCTCGAAGAGACGAGCCGCCGTGGTTGAAAGTAAAGCCTCCGACAAAGGCGAGCGAGGTTCAGTCAAGGGGCCGCCAAACATCGCATTGGATGCCTCTGCCTACTGGTTCGACGCATGGCAAAGGGGCTCCTTTTTCTTGATACCCTGCAGCAGCGTAGCGATCGCTACCGTAAACACGCAGCAAAAATTGCACCCCATGTGCTGAAATTCGACTGCGAACTCGTCATGGACGGGCGCGACCTTCAACGCCCGGTGAATTATGTGCTTGTGCGGGTCAAACCGCCAAAAGAAACCGAGGTAGATCAGCGAAAGCGTCCGTTCGTAGTCGTCGATCCGCGGGCCGGCCACGGGCCTGGTATTGGCGGTTTCAAGCCCGATAGCGAGATCGGCGCGGCGTTCAAGGCCGGACACCCCTGCTATCTCATCGGTTTTCTGCCAGACCCTGTCCCCGGCCAGACGATCGGCGATGTCGCGCGGGCGGAAGCTCAATTCCTTGAGCGCGTCATTGCCTTGCACCCCAAGGCCGAGGGAAAGCCCGCGGTTATTGGTAATTGCCAGGCGGGCTGGGCTGTCATGATACTTGCGGCGTTGCGGCCGGAGCTCTTTGGCCCGCTCATTCTCGCCGGTTCGCCCCTCTCCTACTGGGCTGGGGTACGTGGCAGGAACCCGATGCGGTACACGGCCGGCCTGCTCGGCGGAAGCTGGCTGAATGCTCTCATGAGCGACATGGGGGCCGGCAAATTCGACGGCGCGTGGCTCGTCGCAAACTTCGAAAATCTCAATCCCGCCAACACGTACTGGACCAAGCACTACAATCTTTACGCCAAGGTCGATACAGAGGCGCCGAGATATCTCGACTTCGAAGAATGGTGGGGTGGCCACGTCCTGCTCAATGGCGAGGAAATGCAGTTCATTACTGATGAGCTCTTCATCGGCAACAAGCTCGCCACTGCACAGGTGCACACGGAAGACGGGATGCGCATTGATTTGCGCAACATACGATCTCCAATCATCGTCTTCTGCTCGAAGGCAGACAACATCACTCCCCCGCCGCAGGCGCTGAATTGGATTCTCGACCTTTACGACAACGTCGATGACATCTGCGCGCGTGGCCAGACGATTGTCTATGCTGTACATGAATCCATCGGTCACCTCGGCATTTTCGTATCAGGATCGGTGGCCAAGAAGGAGCACAATCAGTTTGCGAGCAACATCGATCTCATTGATGCATTGCCGCCTGGACTTTACGAGGCCGTGCTGACCCCCAAAAAGCCTGACGAACCCAACGCCGAACTGATCACCGGCGATTATCTCGTCCGCTTCGAGAAAAGAACGCTCGACGACATACGCGAGCTCGGCAGCAACAATGAGGATGACAACCGGAAGTTCGCGGCCGCAGCCCGCGTCTCAGAGATCAACCTCGGGCTCTATCGTACCCTTATGCAACCCTGGGTCCGGTTCTGGGCCAATGAAGGCACAGCGGAATGGCTGCGCCGAATACACCCGGTGCGGCTGCAGTATGAGATGTTCTCGCCTGCCAATCCGATGATGCGTTTTCTGTCACCATCTCTCAATTATGTGCAGGAGCACCGTCAGCCGGTTTCAAGTGACAACGCGTTCTGGCAGGCCCAGGAATGGACCTCCAGCTGGATTGAAAGGTCGCTGGACGCCTACCGGGATGTGCGCGATCACATGTCGGAAGCGCTATTTCATGCCACCTATGGCTCGCCGTTATTGCAGTCCCTTCTGGGGTTGAAGGCATCGGACGCCAGCGCTTATCGTCGCCCGGGCAAGGACGCCACGCATCTCGCCCTGGTCGCGCAGCGCATAGACGAACTCAAGGGCGGTATCAATGAAGGCGGGCCACGCGAAGCTGCACTGCGAGCGGCGCTTTACATCCGGATGCCCGAAGGCGTTGTGGACGAACGCGGCTTCAACATCCTGCGGCGGATGCGCGATGAATTCGGAAAAGGGCTGACGCTTGCCGAATTCAAGAAACTTTTGCGCGAACAGTTCTTCATGCTGCTGCTCGATGAGGATCGTGCCGTTGCGGCGATCCCCGCATTGCTCTCGAAGGATCGCAAGCTTTCAGGCCGTATGAGCAACACGCTGCACCGCTTAATCGACGTGGTGGGCATTAACAGTTCATTGGGCAAGACGCGGCAAGCCGAGATTGAGACGCTTTTCGAAGAGGCGAGCAAGCTTAGGGAGCCCCACGTCTCCTCCTCACCAGAAGAGGGGGGCCATCGGGCCCTGCGGCGGACGGCGTCTCACGACGTCAGTAGCCAGATCAAACACTGACAGGGACGGGTGACCGAAGGCAGCGCACAACCACACGAGGATGGCAATGGCCGGCTTCTTACGTCCCGAGGATCTCAGGCAGATCTCCTCCGATCAGGAAGCGAAGGAGATGGAGAAGGAGCGACAACTCAGGCAGAAGAAGAACGAACAGACGGAGGGGCTCAAGGAAGCCTTCATGTCACGTGAACTCCATCCTGAGGTTATCGAACGCGTCAACCATGCCATCAGCATCGCCGCCAGGAACGGTGAGACCCGAATTCAGGTGATGACGTTTCCGGCCGCCTACTGCAACGACGGCGGGCGGCGCATCAACAATCTGGCGCCGGATTGGCCGGACTCGCTCGAGGGGTTCGCCAAAAAGGCCTACGAGTTCTACCAGAGGGAGCTACGCCCGCTGGGATTCAAGCTGCATGCAGAGGTCATCAATTATCCCGGCGGCATGCCCGGCGATGTTGGACTGTTCCTGCGGTGGGAGTAAGGGCGGTCGCACCTGTGCGCATCCGTCAGGCCAAGGATTATCGCCATGACGATCGGGTCGGCAGAGTCCCAGCTGCATACGCATGAAAAATACGAGCGCCTCATCAGGAAGGCCCGAGAATTACCGGCAGTTCCCACCGTCGTGGCCCATCCTTGCGATGAGACCTCTCTGAGGGGTGCACTCGAAGCCGCCGAGGCGGGCCTCATAATTCCCATTCTCGTTGGGCCGGAGACGAAAATCCGCAACCTTGCAGGCACCTTCGGGCTCAACATCAGCGGATTTGAACTGGTTGACGCCCCGCACAGCCATGCGGCTGCTGAAAAGGCTGTCGAGTTGATCCAATCGGGCCAGGCCGAGCTGCTCATGAAAGGCAGCCTCCATTCAGACGAGCTCCTGGGCATGGTGACAAGACGGGAGGGCGGGTTGCGTACGAGCCGGCGCATCAGCCACGTGTTCGTAATGGACGTTCCGACCCATCCGCAAACCCTTTTCATTACGGATGCCGCCGTGAACATCGCGCCCGATCTCCTGGCCAAGCGCGACATCATACAGAACGCGATCGATCTCTATGCCGGGCTGGGCCTCGGCATCCCGAAGGTCGCCATTCTGTCGGCGGTCGAGACGGTCAATCCGAGCATACCGTCGACCATAGAGGGCGCGGCCCTCTGCAAGATGGCCGAGCGCGGGCAGATCACAGGCGGCGAGCTTGATGGCCCGCTCGCGTTCGATAACGCGATCAGCCCGGAGGCCGCCCGAATCAAGGGCATCAAGTCGGCGGTCGCAGGCCAGGCCCAGATCCTGATCGTGCCCGATCTCGAAGCCGGCAACATGCTCGCCAAAAACCTGACGTTTCTCTCCCATGCCGATGCGGCAGGGATAGTGCTCGGCGCGAGGGTACCGATCATCTTTACATCCCGTGCCGACAGCGTTCGCACGCGCATGGCGTCCTGCGCCGTGGCCGTGCTCCTCGCCCACAATCGCAGGACCAACGAGCCGATACGAGCGTAAGCCATGAGCGAGACCATCCTCGTCACCAATTCCGGCAGTTCGAGCATCAAGTTTCAGCTGTTCGCCATTACCGGAGAGGAACACCTTGAGCGGCTCATGAAGGGGCAGATCGAAGGTATAGCAGCGCGTCCGCGACTAAGCGCGAAGGACACGGGCGGGGCCCTGCTGATCGACAGGAGCTGGGAAGCGGCTGAGGTGAGCAGTGTGCCCGCCGCACTCGCGAAGATCATCGAGTTTCTGAGATCGCATATCGGCGGGAGCCTTCCCGTGGCGGTCGGCCACCGTGTCGTGCATGGCGGGCCGGACTACAGCGAGCCGATCCTCATCGATAAGGCCCTCGTCGACAGGCTCGAGCGACTCTGTCCGCTGGCGCCTCTGCATCAGGCCCATAACCTTGCACCAATCCGTGCAATCCTGGAGCGTCACCCGGAAGTTCCGCAGATTGCCTGCTTCGACACCGCGTTCCATCAGGGGCATCCGGAAGTTGCCGATCATTATGCCATCCCTCGAAGGCTCCATAGGGAAGGCATCCGCCGCTACGGCTTTCATGGCCTCTCCTATGAGTACATCGCGCAGCGGCTCGCCGAGCTAGCGCCCCAGATAGCCGGAGCCCGGGTTGTGGTAGCGCATCTCGGCAGCGGCGCCTCGATGTGCGCCATCTCCGGAGGCAAGAGCCTCGACAGCACGATGGGCTTCACTGGTCTCGATGGCCTGCCCATGGGTACGAGAGCAGGCCAGATCGACCCCGGTGTCCTGCTCTATCTCTTGAGTGAGAAAGGGATGTGCGCGCAGGAACTTGAGCATTTTCTCTACCGCGACTGCGGTCTCAAGGGACTGTCCGGCATCAGCAATGACGTCCGTGAACTTCTCTCCAGCGAGGACCCGGATGCCCGGTTCGCGCTCGATCACTTCGTCTACCGGATTGCCCTTTTCACCGGGATGCTCGTCTCCGCGATGGGCGGCATTGACGCGTTCGTCTTCACGGCGGGCATCGGCGAAAATGCACCGGCAATCCGGGAGACCGTGGCGCAGCGGCTTCAATGGCTCGGCCTGGAACTGGATGCTGAGGCCAATGCTGCGGGCGAACAGTTGATCTCCAGTCCACGATCTCGCGTGGCCTGCTACGTCATCCCCACCGATGAAGAGCTCATGATCGCTCGCCATACGCTGCGCGTCCTGCGCGATCGATCCTCAACCCCGCTTGAGAGGAAAGAGGCATGATCGATCCTTCGTCGCTGGCGCTGCTCAAGGACAAGAAGGCGCTCGTAACCGGTATCGCCAATGACCAGTCGATCGCCTGGGGTTGCGCCAAGGCATTCCAGGCGTTCGGCGCGGAGCTCGCCATCACGTACCGTAACGAGAAGACAAAGCAGTACGTCGATCCTCTCGCCGAGAAGGTGGGCGCGACGCTCTACATGCCGCTCGATGTCCAGAAGCCGGGAGAGATGGAGCAGGTGTTCGAGGCGGTCGACAAGAAGTGGGGCAAGCTGGATATCGTCCTGCATTCGATTGCCTTCGCGCCCAAGGACGACTTGCACGGGCGCGTTGTCGACTGCTCCAAAGAGGGTTTTCTGCTGGCAATGGAGCTGTCCTGCTGGTCGTTCATCCGCATGGCGAAGCTCGCAGAGCCGCTCATGAAAGATGGCGGAACGCTCTTCACGATGACGTACTACGGCTCGCAGATGGTCGTCGAAAACTACAACATCATGGGGCCGGTCAAGGCCGCCCTCGAGTCCGCGACACGCTACATGGCCGCAGAGCTTGGGCCTCAGGGGATCAGGGTTCACGCGATTTCCCCCGGTCCCTTAAAGACGCGCGCGGCATCAGGCATCAGCGATTTCGACAAGCTCCTGCAGAAGGCGCAGGAGAAAGCGCCCAGCCGGAGCCTCGTTTCAATCGATGACGTTGGGGTCGCCGTCGCGGTACTGGCGATGAACGGCGCCAAGCTGATCACGGGTGACACGCTCTACGTCGATGGGGGATACCACATCATCGACTGAGCTGTTCGCTAAGACTCTGGCTCAGCAATACCCTCGTACAGTTTTGCGATGGCCAAGTCCCGGGGCAACCGCCGGTAGGCGCTAGCAGACGCTGGAAGCAGTTCAGAGGCGAAATGGTTGGACGTGGCGACATATTTTTGCCTCTAAGCAGCAGGTTGCAGGTTAGAAACCTGCCGGGACCGCCGTTCCACATGAGCATTACGTCATCCGGGTTGACGCGACCAGCGCGGTAAAGATCCGTTAAGCAAGATACCCCGGTATTGATGGGCTTACGTTCCTCCGTGGACTATTCGTTTTTATGGGCGAGTAGATCTTTTGAAGCGGATTGAGTAGCCCAAGGCTCGTCCGCGCATAGAAGTCGGGGACGCAATGCCACTCTATGATGCGGTTGTCATCGGATCCGGTTACGGGGGTGGTGTGGCTGCGTCACGGCTCGCGCGCATGGGGTTTCGCGTGGCCGTCATCGAGCAGGGGCGCAAATGGCAGCCCGGCGATTTTCCGGTCACCAACAAGGCGCGACGCAAGACGGCGCGGCTGATGGGCCGTGCTCCGAAAGTGGGCGATCCTACCGGGCTCTATTATCTGTCGGTTGGCAAGGGGCTTACCGTGTTCGGCGCGTCGGGGCTCGGCGGCGGGTCGCTGATCAACGCCGGGGTCGTGCTCCGGCCCAATCTTCGCAGATTGCGTGACGCCGGCTGGCCGGATGAGGTGGTCAGCGATGGTCTTTTGCTCGAGGGACTGGCGCGGGCGGAGAAGATGCTTGGCGTCGCACCGGTGCCCGATCCGGAGCGCTTTGCCAAATTCAAGGGAATGCGCAAGGCAGCAGAGGCGGCGGGACGGAGGTTAGAACTGCCGCCGATGACCATCTCCCATCGCCCCGGTCCGAACGCTGCAGGCGTCATTCAATATGGCTGCCGGTATTGTGGCGATTGCTGGTCTGGCTGCAACGTGGGGGCAAAGAATACTGTCGGCATAACCTACATCGCCGATGCCATCGACCATGGTGCCGAGGTGCTCTGCGAAAGCCGGGCCCAGTCGATATCGAAAACTGTGAACGGCTGGGAAGTCGTGGTGCAGGACCTGTCCAGAGCGAAAGCCGGTCAGCGGCGCTTTGAAGCGTCGATTGTCGTGTTGGCGGCGGGAACTTTGGGCACCACGGAATTGCTGTTGCGGGCACAGCAGGACGGCCTTGAACTCTCGGATCAGCTCGGGGAGCGCTTTTCCGCCAACGGTGATGATCTCGTACTCGCAAGCGAGCTTGACGAACCGGTCAACGCCGTTGCCACCGGCTTCCCATCGCACGCGCCGCGCGGAGTTCCCCTCGTTGGTCCACACAGCATGGCGTTGATTGATCTCGGCGATGAGGACGGGCCCGTGTGGGTTCACGATGGCACGATGCTGACGATGATGGCTGCCCTCGCCCCATTGAAGAACTTCCTGCAACTGAAAATCCGCAGGGCCGTAAACCTGATCAAGGACGGTATCTACGGCGACAGGATGGGCCGCACCCAACTCTTCTACGTTGTCGCCCATGACGATGCGCGTGGCCGCCTGCGGCTGGAAAACGATCAGATCATTGTCGATTGGCCCGATTACAGCAACGCTCCGGAACGCGTCAGAGCCGAGAAGAAGGTCAAGGCGATGATCGAGGGCATGGGGGGGGAATTCATCTCCAATCCCTTCAAGATGTCTGCCTTCGGAGGGAACCGGATCATTGCCCATCCACTCGGCGGATGCGCGATGGGGGAAACGGCAGATATCGGTGTCGTAGCGCCGGACGGACGTGTCTTCGATCCCTCCAAGGGGCCGACCGGCGTTCACGAGGGCCTCTATGTGTGTGACGGCGCCGCAGTGCCAACGGCCATCGGAGTGAGCCCGCTGCTGACGATCACCGCGTTGGCCGAGCGTGCAATGATCCTAGCTGCGGAGCGGCTGCAAAGGAAACTCGACGTCACCACAATCCCCCCGCGTCCGGTCCGGGATGCTGCCATGTAGAAGCGGTTCATACGCGGGGCTCGACTGAAGGGTCTGCAACACACGAGTGTCGTATGAACTAGCTTACAGGGGCTTCTTGATCTCGCGGTCGCGGAGATAATCCTCAGTCGTTCGCGGCGGCGTTCGCCCGGGACCGGCATGGGGATCGAAGCCCTCGTTCATGACGGCCTCGACCCGGCAATCCTCGCACATCCTCACCACATCAAGCCGTTTTGCATTTTCGCCTGCGAACATCCAGTGCTTGCCTTCAAGCTTCGCGATGATGCGCTCAATCGTGCTCTTCGTGCCGAAGGGCTTGTTGCAGTTGATGCAGCGGAACGGCTCCTCCTGCTTCACGACACGTCGGGGAGCGCTCCAGGCTTCAAAATCGAGCCGGGGTGCCAACGAGATTACTTTCTCCGGGCAGGTTGTTGCGCATAGCCCGCACTGCACGCAGGCGCTCTCGGCAAAAAAGAGGGCGGGCTGTTCTTCGCTGTCGGACAGGGCGCCTGTCGGGCAGGCGGTTACACAGGACAGGCAGAGCGTGCAGCCCTCAACATCGACGTCCAGGCCGCCAAATGGGGCCGCTGCAGGCAAAGCTATTCGTTCCACAGGAGTTGGTGCAACGCGATGCAATTCGGTCATCACGGTTGTCAGCAGACTGCGCTTCCTGCCGACTGGCAGGAATGTTGCCGGCTCGTGTGCGAGGCAGGGAGCCACCAGGGCGAGCTCTGAGGCAAGGCTGTCGGGATCGTCGGCTTCGATCAATCCGCAGACCTCGGCACCGTAACCGAGAGACCGGGTCAGAAGGTTGGCGATGGTTATGTTGCTGACAAGTCCTGAGACGTCGTGCCTGGGCCTTAGGGGGCCAAGGGCGCGGACGGCGCAAGCGCCCCAGGCCACTGGTGCGGTCCACACTTCGATGCCCAGTGTCGTGATCTGGGTCACAGCAACGGGCAGAACATTGGCTGGCAGCCCAGGCCCGAACCGTGCAAGGGCATCGATCAGCGAT
>Ga0180216_1001485_pt1 | contig 20914 bp, 20 predicted proteins | sample eDN3rd37CBELigMG_FD_128879 | JGI IMG/M metagenome (GOLD analysis project Ga0180216, IMG submission 128879) | Enriched Miracle-Growth compost microbial communities from Emeryville, California, USA - eDNA 3rd pass 37_C BE-Lig MG (version 2)... ...
CGCTATCGCGCTTGGTTGTCGGCGATTCTGAGCTGCGGGTAGGGGCCGGCGCCGTCCTTGAGCAGGTCGCCGGTGACCGCCTTGGCCCATTCCATGCCGACGATGGCGCCGCGTTTGGCGCCGGCGATCAGGTTGCCGGTGATCGCCGCGTCGCCGGCGCCGCGCACGACCGACACCGCGATGCCGATGCCGGCGTTGCGCACCACATTGCCGCTCACCGTGACGTTGCGCAGATAGGGGCCCCAGCCGACGCGGATGCCGAAGCCCGGCGCGTCCTCGATGACGTTGCCGGTGCAGGCGGTTTCCGCTTCGACGCCGATGCCGACGCCGGCCCATTCCGGCGGGTTGTCGGGCCGGCGTACGCCGACATTGCGCAGCAGATTGCCGTGCACGACGGCGAGGCGGCCGCCGTCGTTGAAGTTGGTGACGGCGATGCCGTTCTCGGCCGTCTCGATCACGTTCTGCGCGAACACCGCGCCCTCGTAGGCGAACTCGGCGTACATCGCGGTTTCCTTCATCACCGCGCAGTTGTTGCCGATCACCTGCATATTGGAGGCTTCGTTGCCGCGCACCGCGGAGAAGGCGCAGCGGCGGATCGTGTTGTTGCGCACGACGACGTCGGCGGCGCGGAAGACGTTGACGGCGTTGCCGTTCTGCCCGGTGCCACCGGCCCGCGCGGCAATATCGGCAATGCTGTTGTCGGCGACAATGCTGCCATCATGACGCTTCGCGCTCTGCCAGATTCTGATGCCGCCGTTGCCGGCGGTGCGGATCGTGTTGTTGGTGATGACCGCGCCGGTGTTGTCGACACAGTAGAGCGCGTTGTCGGCGCAGTTGAGGATCGTGTTGCCGGTGACGATCGCGCCGTCGCTGTTGGTGACGGTGACGCCATTGCCGCCGGCGTTGCTGACCGTGCAGTCGGTCAGGCGCAAGGCCCGTGTCGAGGCGAGGTCGACGAGACCGCGGTTCGGCGGCAGCCTGCCGCCATGGCCCTCGAAGGTGAGGCCCGAGAGCGTGATGCTGTCGGCGCCCGCCGCCGCGATCAGGCTTGCGCCGCGGGTGAAGGACAGCGTGGTCGCGCCGCGCACCCCGAAGACCTGAACGCCCGGGGCGAGCTTGAGATCGCCCGCCCGGTAGACGCCGGGCGCCAGCATCAGCGGCGCGCGGGACCGCGCGCAGGCGTCCAGCGCGCGCTGCAGCCGCGCCGACTGATCGTCGCTCGCGCCCGGCCGCACGCCGAACTGCGCGGCGTCGACGCCGAACGTCGACAATGGCGCCGCGCGCGCCGCCGAAGCGGTGGCGGCCCCGGCCGCGGCGGCGATGAGAAGGGTCCGGCGATCGATGGGCATGACGCCATCTTGCCCCTCGCCGGTTAAGGCCGATTAACGCCGCGCGGCGGCCGCCAGCGCGAGCAGGATGCGGGTTCCGGCGCGGGCGAGGTCATCGGCGGTGAACGCGCGCAAGGCGCGGCGCGGGCGGGACCCGCGGCTTGTGAGCGGCACGTGGACGAAGGCCGCCAACCGCGGGCCGTGCGGACGTCCCGCCGCTTCGATCGCCTGCCAGGACACGTAATTGCAGAGATAACGTCCGGCATCCGGCGACAGCGCCGCGGGCAGGCGCGCCTGCCGCGCGGCCGCGAGCAATTGCCGCACCGGCGCGGGCAACGGCCGGGCCGGCGGCGCGCCGCGCGCGATCATCGATCGCCTCAGGGACGTGCTGGCGGCGTCCGGCATGAGCGCGAGGGCGTTGCGCGCCCGCGTCTCGATGCGGATGTGCTTGGTGCGCGCGGCGAGGCCGAACATCAGCACGGCGTCCGGCTTGTGCCGCGCGAGCAGCGCCGGCAATTCGCGATCGACCGCCGCGTAGCTCGTCGGGAAGACATGCGTGACGATGACGACGTCGCGCAGCGCCGGCCGCCGCACTTTGCCGAGCGCGCGGACCAGCGCCTCGGTCGGGTTGTACGGCGCGCCGGGGAAGGGCCCGAAGCCGGTGATGAGGATGGTGGTCATGTCCTGTCGTCCCCGCGCCGGCGGGGACCCATACGCCGGAGGCTATCGATAGCACAGGGCGTACCTCCTATCCCTCTTCTGAAAGGGAGGATACGAAGCCGCACGGCGATCGATCCGCCTCGTCCTGAGGAGTCCGCCGAAGCGTAGCGAAGGCGGGCGTCTCGAAGGATGGGGCGGCCCCATGGTTCGAGACGCGCTGCTTCGCAGCGCTCCTCACCTGCGAGGTTAGAGAACTCGTAGAACACTGTAACAACCTCCCGATGTAGGAGGTAAGCGGTTTCGCCCAAGCCTATTTTGAGTGGTGAGCTCAATTTGGGGCTGTGGTGCCCCCTTGGCGAGAAGGCCGACTACGGTTTCATCTGGTCCGCTGCGCATCCAACCCGAGGCGACTGGACTGAAGGCTCTGTGAGTTGCGGGATTGCCAACGATGTAATTCCCGCAGGCTGGAATTCGGCCTTGAGCAAGCGTTGATGCTTCCGGAACAACGTCGAGCAAATGCAGAGGGTAAAGGAGGCCATTCCCCCCCTTGTACGGCTTCAGCGATTCGATGATGGACCGTTTTCTGGTGGGAAGGGCCTTTACAAATTTACTCCCCTTGTATTTTTCAGCGACGAAAGCGTCCACGCTTGCGGCAACGGGGAAGTACGTTTCATCGATAAGAGATTGGCAGTGGCGACTAGCAAGAGAACACGCCAGAATATCGAGGCTGCTACGGATGGCGTTGACGTAAGCCCCGGCTTCGACTTGGAATTCAATCGGCAACGTAGCTTTTTCTATCGCCACCAAAACATCGTTCGGGCTATTCGGTGACTGCTTTCGGATCGTCAAATAAATGTTAGCCTTGAGCCAATCGCTGGTCTTTCGCCGAAAGGCTGGGAGATTGGATTCGGGCCAATCGACAGATGCTTGGGCGGAAGTAGATTATCCCGCATGGCGAAAAAGACTCAGAAGACAACAGAATTCGAGCCCGGCGCATGGGAACGCTTTGAGCGCTCCGTGGACGTGGTGGGGAAAAGCCCGCCGCAACCCAAAAAAAGAAAACTAAAAGGGCGATGGTTACAAAGCGTCGGCGATAGTGTCTATCGGCAAGTAAAAGGTCTTCGAGCCAATTGGACACTCAATAAATTCGTTTTCTCGCCAAAACTTCGCTGCTTGTTCGTCTAAGGCATGAACAAGCACAGCGCGAACGCCGACAATGCGCGACGCAGAAAGGATTCTCGTTAGAGCGTCTCGAAGCAGGTCTAGGCCAAGGCCGGTGCCCTTGTATGATTTATCGCGAGCCAAGCGACCGATGATGGCTACGGGAACTTGGTGCGGGAGCCCTTGTTCCCTTTTGATTTTGCCGGGAAGGCTCTTGCGTTCTACGCTTCCCGTAGAGATGCAATAATAGCCGACCACGAGAGTATTCCTCTCGCAAACAACATATGTTCTCGCTGTTTTGCCTTCGCTATCTACGGCGAAATTCTTCAACCAATCATCCAGCGGCTGTTTGCCGGAATCGAATGCGTTCAACTCATGCTTGGCCGATAGCGGCTCAGGCGCAGAGATCGCAGCATTCGCCGCTGGATGTTGACTTACTTCTGCCAAAGGGGACGCCTTTTCATTAGCGCCTTCAATTTAGGCCCCGCTGGCGGCGGATTGTCTAATGCCTGCATGAAGGCGGTGTACTGCTCGGAGTCCAGAACAAACAGTCTTTGATCCAAGAGCACATCGATTGCGCTTTGTCTTGCGCTTTCAAGAGTGAATTCGCTCAGTGTTTTACCAACTACGGATGCCGCCGTTTCGATTAGCTCTTTCGTTTGCTTCGGGGCTCGGATGTGAATAGTTGCGTCCCGCTCGACACGTGACTTAGAGCGTACGGGACGCTCAAGTGCTACCGTGTTCATTTGCTTACCCTCACTCGTCTGTGTGTGCTTTGTGCTTGTTGCTTTTGGGGTTGATGCTCTGTCTGTCTACACATTGTGTGTACTGCTGCGTACATACAACGTCAACACATAATTTCCGTTCCACTGAAATTTACTTTTATATCAATAGGTTAACGAAAATTAATATTCTGTAACCTGCTGACCGGATTGGGGAAAAATGTAGCATCCTGGCTTTCGGGACTTCCGCTAGCGCATAAATTTGGTTTTTGGCTCCCGACCCTTTTTGCGCCAACGCTTAAAGCGCGAGGCCTGATTCTTAAACTCAGGCTTAGTTAGGCCGTCGATCGGTCAGTCGCTTGCAGCCGCCGAAGTCTCGGCGCGCATGGTGTCATTGACGCCCAGAGCGGTGCGGTCGTTGTGACGAAAATCAAATTCCGCGAGATAGCGATGCAGGTGCTTCCCGGCGCAATGCTGATAGGTGCCGCGCGTGCCCCGCTTGAAGATTGAGAAATAGCTTTCAATCGTGTTCGTGGTCACATTGCCGTGCACATACTCGTTAGCGGTGTGCTTGACGGTTTCGTGCGTGAAGTGGTCGTTCATGCCCTTGTAGAGTTTGCTTTCGTCGGTGTGCAGGTGGCTTTCCTTAGCGATGTACTCTTTGACGATTTCCTGCGCTGCATACTGGCCAGCGGCAGGGAGGATATGGAACGAGCCGACGTTACCGCCGCGCTCGATAAGCGCAGGATGGGACGCTTGTTGCGAACGCCGCCTTTGCCTTTGTAGGGCGACCGTCGCGAGTAGCGAAACGCGAGCTTCTTCGGTGTTGCCGAAATAGGTTTCACCGGCTTCCACGACCTTGCCAGCGCCGCCAAAAGGTTCAAGACCAGTGCGCATAGCTTCGCGCAAGCGGTGCATCATGAACCACGTTGATTTATACGAAATGCCAAGCACACGGTGGACCTGATGAGCCGAAACGCCGGGCGCCGAGGGCCCTGCGGCGGAAGCTTGGAACTCGTCAGAAGTTGGGGGCCATGCCGGGCTCTCCATCGGTGGTCTGTGTCCGAAAGGCCGTCAAACGGTCGCCCACCGGATTCTCGTGGAGCAAACCTCAAAACACCGCGCGTGGAGCGCCTTCGAACTGGCAGACTTGCGGCACTAAGCGCTTCGACATGCCTCGATGTCGCGAGGCGTCAGGGTCCGTGGGTCAAAGCACTCGGTTTGCGCACACTGCGCAGACTTGTGTGTGCCCGGACTCTTGGCGTTCCGCGCGCCCTCGCGCTTCTCAATTCGGGGCGGCGGCACTGGAATTCCGGACGAATGATGGCGCCGCACGTCGCAAAGAACAGGACCGGCCGAGCTAAGTCTGCTTCGCGCGCCGGGCGGGGGCCCGTCAATGCTGGCCCCCACCCGCCGGCTTCGCCGGCACCCTCCCCGCAAGCGGGGAGGGATCAGAGGCTACACCCCCAGCAACGCCGCGATTTCCTCCACCGCCAAAGTGGGCGCGCGTTCGCCGGCCGCGACTTGCGCCTCGGCGTGCTTGACCTTGGCGCGGATCGCCGGATCGTTGCGCAGGCGCGCGGTGAGGCGCTCTTCCAGCATGGTCCACATCCATTTGACCTGCTGCTCGCGCCGCTTTTCGGCGCGTTCGCCGGAGGCGTTCATGAGTTTCTTGTGCCGCTCGATCTGCGCCCATAACGGCGCGATGCCGTCGCCCGTGAGCGCCGAATAGGTGACGACCGGCGGCGCCCAGGTGACCGAGCGCGGCGTGAGGATGTTGAGCGCGCCGCGATAGTCGGCGGCGGCGGCGCGCGCCCGCGCGACATTGTCGCCATCGGCCTTGTTGACCGCGATCATGTCGGCGAGCTCGACGATGCCTTTCTTGATGCCCTGCAATTCGTCGCCGCCGCCGGCGACCATCAGCACCAGGAAGAAGTCCGTCATATCGGCGACCGCGGTCTCCGACTGGCCGACGCCGACGGTCTCGACCAGCACCACGTCGTAGCCCGCGGCCTCGCACAGCAGCATCGTCTCGCGCGTCTTTGCGGCGACGCCGCCGAGCGTGCCGGAGGAGGGCGAGGGACGGATGAAGGCGTTCGGGTCGATGGCGAGCCGCGCCATGCGCGTCTTGTCGCCGAGGATGGAGCCGCCCGTGCGCGATGAGGATGGATCGACGGCCAGCACCGCGACCTTGTGGCCGTGCTGGGTGAGATAGGTGCCGAGCGCGTCGATCGTCGTCGACTTGCCGGCGCCCGGCGCGCCCGTGATGCCGAGGCGGATAGCCTTGCCCGTCGCCGGCAGCAGGTCCTGCACGAGTTGATGCGCCTGGGCGCGATGATCGCCGCGCTTGCTCTCGACGAGCGTGATGGCCCGCGCGAGCGTCGCGCGGTCGCCGGCGCGGATGCCGGCGGCGAGAGATGAGACGTCGGCTGCCGGCTTCATGGGCGGTTACGGCTCGTCCTTCTTGGCGTCGTCGGCCGGCCGCTCGCCGCCGAAGAGGGCGACGCCCTCCGGCGACAGGTGATCCTTGAACACGGTCCAGGGAACGAAAACGACATAGTCGCCTTCCGCGTAAGCGCCGACCGCATAGGGCGAGAAATAGCTGATGAGGCCGCTCGACTTGTTCGTCTCGGTCGAAGGCGCGAGCGCGATGGCGCCGATCGAAAGGATCTTCGGCTTCACATTGGCGATGCCCGGATCGGTATCGGCGTCGGGAATGTCGCGCGCCTTCTTCGCGGCGACGAGCGCCGTCCGGATCGCCTTGGCCAGCGTGCGCATCGCCGGACCGTCGTCGGCGCTTTCCTTGAAGAAGGGACGGATGCTGATGCGCTTCTTGGCGTCGCTGTCCCACAAGATCACGTCGGTCTCGCGGTTGGGATGCGCGCCGAGGCCGTCCATGTAGTCGGCGCGCTCGACGCTGACATAGCGGCCGATCGCGGAACGCTCGCTGTAGGTGCGCTCGAAGGTGTAGCGCCGGCCGTCGCGGAAGATGTCCGGCATCTCCTTGCGGTCCTTGTCCGCCTGGCTGCGCCATTTCCCCATTTCGCGGCGCCCTTCGGCCAGCAGATTGTCGTAAAGCCCGGGATAGGTCTTCAGCGCGTCGTCGATGGTGACGCCGGCGTCGATGTTCCTGGTGTCGACCGTTGCGGCGGGTTTGGCCTTCTCCGCGAGTGCGACTGGGGCAGCCGACAGCGTGAAGCTGAGGGCCAGCGCGATCGTGTTTGCGAACTTCATGGGGCGGCTTCTTACGATTTCCGGAGTTCTTCGTCGAGGACGCGCTCCTCGAAGTCCTTTGGTGGCGGCAGGTCGGTATCGACGATGTGCAGCAGAATATTGACGTCGATGCTGTGATAGGCATGACGCAGCCTGTTGCCGAGGTCGGTCATGCGCTGCCAGTCGATCGAAGTCTCCTGGCTCCTGATGCTGGTCGGGACATGGCGGGCAGCCTCGCAAAAGATTTCGAGTTCGCGCTCCAGCGCCATGCGCATCACGCGGCTATTTGAGATCGCGGTGCGACTGTTCCCCGCGACCAGCGAGCGAATGCTTTCGATGCATTCGAGGATATGCTCCAGCCGATCCCCGAGGCTGGGCGGCACGATCAGAACACCTTGACGAGATCGTCGGCGATCCGCGCCGCGATCTTCTCGCTCAGCGAGCCTCGAAGGCTGGCCTGCGTCTCGAGACCGGCAGCCGCTTTGACGATATGTTCCACGTCGAAGGCGACATAAAGCGGGTTGGGGATGCCCGCGTCGACATCGATGAGTACATCCAGATCGCTGTCGGGCCGCGCGTCGCCCCGCGCGCGCGACCCGAAAAAGGCAAGACCTGTCACGCCCTTGGCGCGGAGAGCCGGCTCCAGCCCGCGCAGGCATTGGAGTAAGGCGTCGCGACTGAGATCGGTGGCGACAGTCATGGATCAAACGCTACCATGCATGGCGCGCGGAGAACATCACTCCGCCGCCTCCTGGCTGTGGCCGAGGCGCTTCGACAGCGACTTCAGAAGCTTCTCGGCGGCTTCCGCGATCACGGTGCCGGGCGGGAAGATGGCCTCGGCGCCCGATTTGTAGAGGGCGTCATAATCCTGCGGCGGCACGACGCCGCCGACGACGATCATGATGTCCTCGCGGCCCTGGTTTTTGAGCTGCGCCTTCAGCTCCGGTACGAGCGTCAGATGCGCGGCGGCCAAGGACGACACGCCCAGCACATGCACGTCGTTCTCCACCGCCTGGCGCGCCGCCTCTTCGGGCGTGGCGAACAGGGGGCCGATGTCGACGTCGAAGCCGAGATCGGCGAAGGCCGAGGCGATCACCTTCTGGCCGCGGTCGTGGCCGTCCTGGCCGATCTTGGCGACCAGCAAACGCGGCCGGCGGCCTTCCGCCGCTTCGAAAGCTTCGACTGCATCGCGCACACGTTCGACGGCGCCGGTCATGCCGACCTCCCGCTTGTAGACGCCGGTGATGGCTTTGATCTCGGCGCGGTGGCGGCCATACACTTTCTCCAGCGCGGCGGAAATCTCGCCGACGGTCGCCTTGGCGCGCGCCGCCTCGACCGCGAGTTCGAGCAGATTGCCGTTGCCGCCGTCGGCGGCGCGGGTGAGGGCTGCGAGCGCTTCCTTGAGCGCCGCCGGATCGCGCTCGGCCTTGAGCCGGGCGAGCTTTTCGAGCTGGCGCGCGCGCACGGCCGAATTGTCGACCTTGAGCACGTCGATCGGCGGCTCGTCGCTCGGCTGATATTTGTTCACGCCGATCACAGATTGATGGCCGCTATCGATACGCGCCTGCGTCTTGGCGGCGGCTTCCTCGATGCGCAGCTTCGGAATGCCGGCCTCGATCGCCTTGGCCATGCCGCCGAGGCCCTCGACTTCCTGGATGTGGCCCCAGGCCTTTTTGGCGAGCTCGTAGGTGAGACGCTCGACGTAATAGGAGCCGCCCCACGGATCGACGATGCGCGTCGTGCCGCTTTCCTGCTGCAAGACAATTTGAGTATTGCGGGCGATGCGCGCCGAGAAGTCGGTCGGCAAAGCGAGCGCCTCGTCCAGCGAATTGGTGTGCAGCGACTGGGTGTGGCCTTGGGTCGCCGCCATCGCCTCGATCATCGTGCGGGCGACGTTGTTGAAGACGTCCTGCGCGGTGAGCGACCAGCCGGAGGTCTGCGAATGCGTGCGCAGCGACAGCGAGCGTGCATCTTCCGGCTTGAACGGCTTGAGCAGCTTCGCCCAGATCATGCGCGCGGCGCGCAGCTTGGCGATCTCCATGAAGTAGTTCATGCCGATCGCCCAGAAGAACGAGATGCGCGGCGCGAACTGATCGACCGTGAGGCCGGCCTTCAGGCCCGCGCGCACATACTCGACGCCGTCGGCGAGCGTGTAAGCGAGCTCGAGGTCCTGCGTCGCGCCGGCTTCCTGCATGTGATAGCCGGACACCGAGATCGAGTTGAATTTCGGCATCTCGGCCGACGTATAGGCGAAGATGTCGGAGATGATGCGGAGCGAGGGCGCGGGAGGATAGATGTAGGTGTTCCGCACCATGAATTCTTTGAGGATGTCGTTCTGGATCGTGCCCGACAGTTTGTTGTGCGGCACGCCCTGTTCTTCCGCCGCGACGATGTAGAGGGCGAGCACGGGCAGCACCGCGCCGTTCATGGTCATCGACACGCTCATCTGATCGAGCGGGATACCCGAGAACAACGTGCGCATGTCGTAGATGGAATCGATCGCGACGCCCGCCATGCCGACGTCACCGGCAACGCGCGGGTGATCGGAATCATAGCCGCGGTGCGTGGCGAGATCGAAGGCGATCGACAGGCCCTTCTGGCCGGCGGCGAGGTTGCGCCGGTAGAACGCGTTGGAATCCTCCGCGGTCGAGAAGCCGGCATATTGCCGGATGGTCCAGGGCTGCGCCGCGTACATCGCGGGGTAGGGCCCACGCAGGAACGGCGCCTTGCCGGGATAGGTATCGAGGAAGTCGAGGCCCTTCAGGTCCGCTTCGCCGTAAGCGGGCTTCACCGGAATGGATTCGGGCGTCATCCAGGGCGCGGCATTGTCGTTGCTGGCCGGGACCGCCGTGTCGGCATAGGCGACCGAGGTGAAATCCGGGATCTCGCTCATCAAATTTCCTCGCTGTCGTTGCCGGTTTCATCCCGGCAATCCTGCCTGGCGTTGGCCGCCAGGCCGTCCTAAGCGGAATACCCGGGTCGGGGCCCGGGCAGGACCCGATCAGGACAGGGTATCATAGGCGCCGCGCAGCGTCGCAAGCACGTCGCAGCCCACGTAGATATAGGCCTTCACGCCCGCTTCGTTCCACGCCGCTTCGTGCTCGCCGGGGCGTCCGGCCAGCTGAACGGCCGCGCCGAGGGCGCTCAGCGCCTTCGCCGTTTCGGCGGCTTCGGCTTCATAGACCTTGTCCGACGAACAGAGGCAGACGAGCTTGGCGCCGCTCGCCTTGTACGCGGCGATCATCGCGTCGCGGTCCTTGAAGCCGTCATTGCCGATCGTCTCGATCCCGCCGGCTTCGTAGAAGTTCTTGGCGAAGGTCGCGCGCGCCGTGAACTCGGACACCTTGCCGAGATTGGCGAGAAACACCTTCGGCCGCGCGCCGGTCTTGGCGAGAATGGCGTCGGATCGATCGCGCAAATCTTCGAACGGCTCGGCGAGGCGCATGGAGGGAAGCGGCTCGAATTGCCGCGGCAACGTTGCGGCGCCGACGCGCGCGACAGCGAGCACATTCACCGGCGCTTCGCTCAGGTTCGGATAATCGCTGGTGCCGGTGAGCGGATCCTTGCGCTTGGCGATCGCGGCTTGGCGGAGCGCGCGCGTATGCGCGATCTTCTGCTGCAGCACGCCTTGCTCGAGCGCGGCCGCGGCGCCGCCGGCAGCCTCGATCTCCTGGAACAGCGCCCAAGCCTGCTGCGTGAGCTGGCTCGTGAGGGCTTCGATGCCGCCCGCGCCGGCGGCGGGATCGGTGACGCGATAGAGGTTCGACTCTTCGATGAGGATGAGCTGCAGGTTGCGCGCCACGCGGCGCGCGAAGCGGTCGGGCAGGCCGAGCGCCAGCGTGAAGGGCAGGGCGCCGATGCTGTCGGCGCCGCCGATGCCGGCGGCGGTCACCGCGATCGTCTCGCGCAGCATGTTCACGTAAGGATCGCGCACGGTCATCATGCGCCACGCGGTTTCGGCGGCGACGAAGGCCGGCTTGGGCGTGAGATCGCAGGCGTCCTCGACGCGCGCCCAGAGTTTGCGCAACGCGCGGAATTTGGCGATGGTCATGAACTCGTCGGCGTCGGCCGCGAGCAGGAACGAGATGCGCCGCTGCGCTTCGTCGAGCGCAAAGCCCGCCGCTTCGAGCAGCCGCAGATAAGCAACGCCCGTGGCGATGGCGAAGGCGAGCTCCTGCGCTTCCGAGCCGCCGGCCTCGTGCACGGCGCGGGCGTCGGCGCGCAGGAAATGCGCTGCGTCGAAGCCCTTGGTCTTGAGCTCCTTGGCGGTGCCGCCAGCGCGCGCCGCAAGGTCCGGCCAAGGCAAAGGCGCGCCGCCGGTGCGCGCCATGTCGCCGATCGGGTCGAGCCCGAAATCGATGGCGAGCTTGGCCGGATAGAGCTTGCTCTTCTCGACACAGGCCGCGATCTGCATCGCCACCGGTCGGCCGGCGAAGGGCGCGGTCTCGATCCGCAGCGCAATCAGATCGAGCATCACACCGTTGAGCGCGCGCTCGAAGTCCTCGGCCTTGTCGGCGACGAGGCCGTAGCCGCGCGCGGACGGCGCGCCGGCAAAGACGAGCGCCAGCCCGGTCGCGCCGTTCTCGAGGTCGTGCAGCGCCTCGGCATTGGCGGCGGCGGGATCGGGATGATCGACGCGCTGCATGATCTGCCACGGCACCGCCGGCCGTCCGGCGACGGGCTGCGCGCCGGCCGCGCGCGGATAGAGCGGCTCGACGCGCAGGCCGTCATAGGTGCGGCTGACGAGGCGCTTCTCGAAGTCGGCGCCCTTGAGCGCGGCATCGACGAGCTTGCGCCACTCGGCGTCGGTCGTGGCGGGGAATTCGGCGGCAAGGACAAGGTCTTCGGTCATGGGCGAAAAATGCCACAGTCGGGCGCCGCCCGCTATTGCGATACAGCAAATTTTGACCGCGCCGCCGGAACGCCTAAGGCAGCCGCTCGATGCCGGCGGCATCGACGGCGCGGGCCGCCTCCGCCACCCGATGCCCGGCAATGACGCGGTCGCCGGCGATCTCGGCGAGCGGCACCAGCACGAAGGCGCGCTCGAACAGCCGCGGATGCGGCAGGATCAGGTCACCTTCGGTCAGGGTGACGCCGTCATAGGCCAGGATGTCGATATCGGCGGTGCGGGGGCCCCAGCGGCGCTCGCGCGTGCGGTCGCGGCCGAGCACACGTTCGACGGCATGCGCGCGCGCCAGGAGCGCGTGCGGGGGTAGGGCGGTGTCGACCGCGATGCAGAGATTGATGAAGGGCGCCTGGTCGGTATCGCCCCAGGGCGGCGTGCGATAATCGGAGGAGCGGGCGACAAGCCGCACCTCCTCGCCGTCGCACAGCAGCGCGACGGCACGATCAAGCGTCGCGCGCACGTCGCCGACATTGCCCCCGAGGGCCAAAAGGGCCTCGGTCATGGCGTCAGCGGCGGCTGCGCGACAGCGTGATGCCGATGTCGCTGAAGGTGGCGGCGACCGGCGCGTGCGGTTTGTGGATCGTCACCTTTACGGCTTCGACGCGCGGGAAGCTGTCGAGCACGGCGTCGGCAACGCGGCCCGCGGCCGCTTCGATGAGACGGAAGCGTTTGTCGCAGAACACGTCGCTCACGCATTCGACGACTTTGTCGTAGGACACCGTGTCGCGCACCATGTCGCTCTTGGCGGCTTCCGACAGGTCGATCGTCAGTTCGAGGTCGATGCTGAAGGTCTGGCCGACCTTGGCCTCGTGCGGCATCACGCCGTGATAGGCATGCAGCACCAGGCCGGTGATGAAGATGCGGTCGCTCATCGCGCCGCCTCGATGGCGGCGGCGATGCGCAGCGCCTGCACGGTTTCCTTCACGTCGTGTACGCGCACGATGGCTGCGCCCTTCTCGACCGCGATCAGATGGCTGGCGATCGAGCCGCCGATGCGCTCGAGCGGCGCCGACGGCACGACCGAATTGATGAAGCGCTTGCGCGAGGCGCCGACCAGCAGCGGCAGACCGAAGCGCATGAATTCTTCCTGCCGTGCAAGGCACGTGATGCTCTGCTCCGGCGTCTTGCCAAATCCGATGCCGGGGTCGAGCACGATCTTGTCGCGGGCGAGCCCTGCTTTGTCGGCGATCTCCAGCGTGCGGGTAAAGAAGGCGAGCACGTCGGCGATGATGTCGATGCTGGGATCGGCCGCCTCGCGGTTATGCATCGCGATGACCGGCGCGCCGCGGGCGGCGGCAAGCGGCGCCATCGCCGGATCGTAGTGCAGGCCCCAGATGTCGTTGATGATGGCCGCGCCCTGGTCGAGCGCCCAGGCGGCCGTATCGGCTTTGTAGGTGTCGATCGATACCGGCAGACCGAGCTTCACGATGTCCGGAAGGACGGGCGCGAGGCGCTCGATCTCGTCGGCGCTCGTCACCGGCGTCATGCCGCCATAGGGGCGGGTGGACTCCGCGCCGATATCGAGGATGTCGGCGCCTTCTTCGACCAGCGCGCGGGCGTGAGCGATCGCATTTCCGGGCTCGAAGAAATGCCCGCCGTCGGAGAATGAATCCGGCGTCACATTGAGGATGCCCATGACCAGCGGGCGGCCGCGCGCAAGCAGGGCGGCCAATGCGTCGGTGCCGCCATTCCGTTTGGAATCAGGCCGATCGTTGAGAACCCGGGCGAGTGGCATAGGCTGGCTTTGCGCGCTCGGGCGAGCGCTGTCAAGGCGTTGGCGAATGGGTGCGGGTGCTCAGTACTTGATCTTCAGCGGCAGGGTCTTGGCGTGGTCGATCCAGCGCGCGACGACGCGCTCGGACGGCACCAGCCGCACCAGCTTGCTCTTCTTGTTGGCGTCGGCCAGCGCCTTGGCGAGATTGGCCGGATTGCGGTGCTTCAGATCCCGGACCGTGTCGACGCCCGCGGCCGCGAGCAACTCCGCGTATTCCTTGCTGACGCCGCGCACGCGCATGCGGTCGGCGAAGTTCGCCCAGCACAGCAGCGTCTTCGCGTCGATGCCGGTGTCCTGCGCCAACAGCTTGCGCTTGGCCACCGTACAGGCGCGCTCCAGCAGGCGCCCGGTCGACCGAATGCCGGCCGCTTTGAGGAGCGTGGCGATATCGCCATCGATCTCCCCAATGTCCGAAATGGGATAGGACATCGGCTCCTCCTCGCCGGCACGTCACTCGCGCGGCGAAGCCAGATTGTTCAGATGAATTGGCTGAGGCCGGGGACGGCGCCGACGATCTCGCCGACAGTGTCCTCGCCAGCCTTTTCGCGAGCGAAGGAGAGGGTCTCGCGAGCGACGGCCTGCACCTGGGTCATGCTCAGGCCAGCAGCCATCATCTTGGTGCCGGCACCCATGATGCCGCCCATGGAGAAAAGCCCGCCGCCACTGGATTCCTGCGCCGCGATCAGCGCTTCCGCGCCGGGCAGGCGATCGATGAGAGCCTGCACCTTGTCGGCCGGGCCTTCCTTGCGCAGAAACTCGAGAATGATGCCGACGGATTTTTCAGCGGCTTGCTTGTCGATGCCGACATTGGCGACGAGCCGCGCAATCAATTCTTCCATAATCCCCTCGCGTCCCGTTCCACCAGCAGGGTAGGACATATATTGAACGCCAGCCAAACGCGAATGACAAGCGCGATGAATGTGCATGCGCAGCAACGCAGGCGGTCGCCTTCATTGCCGCGCTCTGCGGTCAAGTCAACATCCTCGTGGATGAGTACCGCGTTGGAGAGAACCTCCGCCGCGTCACCTCGTGGCGGGCTGTCCACTAGTACCGCGCGCGCAACGATGCAATCGCGCCGGCGCCGATCGGTTCCGCGATCCTTAAAGAAGTATAGTGCCTCTGTCGAAAAACGTGGGCGTTTTATGCCAATCGGCCGGCGTGTGAGGAGGCTTTTGTTTTACCTGCGAGACGCCTGGTCGCGCCGCACACACGCCGCGCGTGGATCGAGTCGCGCGCGAGCCACATAGCCGCAGCGGCCCTTTTCACGGCGGCTGCGCATTGTTACGGTGCCGTTTCCCCGGACGGAGGATGACATGAGCACTTTGGACGCGGTTCTGGGCCGCATCGATCAGGATATCGACCAGAGCGTCGAGCGGCTCTTTGCGCTGCTGCGTATCGCTTCCATCTCCACCGATCCGGCCTACAAGCCGCAATGTCAGGCGGCCGCGGAACATGTCGCCGCCGATCTCGACACGATCGGCTTCACCTCCGAGGTGCGTCCGACCGCGGGGCATCCGGTGGTCGTCGCCAAGTCGAACGGCACCAGCGGCCCGCATGTCCTGTTCTACGGCCACTACGATGTGCAGCCGGTCGATCCCCTCAACCTCTGGAAGACGCCGCCGTTCGAGCCGCGGATCGACACGCTCCCCGACGGGCGCAAGATCATCGTCGCGCGCGGGGCGTGCGACGATAAGGGGCAGGCGATGACCTTCATCGAGGCGTGCCGCGCCTACAAGGCCGTCACCGGCAAGCTGCCGCTGTCGATCACGACGATGATCGAGGGCGAGGAGGAATGCGGCTCCAAGAATCTGTTCGATTTCGTCAAGAGCAACGCCGACGAGTTCAAGCTCGACCTCGCACTCGTCTGCGACACGGCGATGTGGGACCAGAAGACGCCGGCGATCACCACGTCGCTGCGCGGTCTGGTCTACGAGGACGTGAAGATCACCTGTGCCGACCGCGACCTGCATTCCGGCGTGTTCGGCGGCGCGGCGCAGAACCCGCTGCGGCTGCTGACCAAGATCCTCGGCGCGATGTGGGACGACGACGGCCGGGTGACGATCCCCGGGTTCTACGACGGGGTGAAGGATCTGCCGGCCGACATCAAAGCCGACCTTTCGGCGCTCGACCTGACGGAAGAGAAGTTCCTCGGCCCGATCGGCCTGAAGAAGTCCATCGGCGAGAAGGGGCGCCTGCTCATCGAGCAGATCACCACGCGGCCGACGGCCGAGATCAACGGCATCATCGGCGGCTACACGGGCGAGGGCGCCAAGACGGTGATCCCGGGCGAGGCGAGCGCCAAGGTGTCGTTCCGCCTGGTCGGCTCGCAGGACCCGTTCAAGGTCCGCGACGCGTTCCGCGAATTCGTGCGCGCGCGGCTACCGGCGGACTGCAAGGTCGAGTTCGGCAATTTCGGCGTGGCGCCGCCGCTGCAGCTATCGTTCGACAATCCGGCGCTGAACAAGGCGCGGGCGGCGCTGGCCGACGAGTGGGGCAAGAAGGCCGTGACCGTGGGCGCGGGCGGCTCGATCCCGATCGTCGCGGATTTCAAGAGCGTGCTCGGGATGGACTCGCTGCTCGTCGGCTTCGCGCTCGACGACGACCGGGTGCATTCGCCGAACGAGAAGTTCGACCTCACCTGCTACCACAAGGGCATCCGCTCCTGGGCGCGCATCCTGCACGCCTTGGCGGAGGGCTAAGGCAGCTCGGGATCAAGCCGCGCCGATCGCGGCGCGATCCCGCGGTAGCCTGGGATTAAGCGCCGGATCGCCGCTTGCGCGGGGATGAGCGGATGCGGCGGCCTCGTGCGCGCGGCGATCAGCGCTTGAGCTTGTAGCCGGTCCTGAACATCCACCAGACGACTGCAAGGCACACCGCCATGAACAGCAGGGTCATGGCGAAGCTCACGCCGTGGCTGACGTCGGACACCTCGAAGAAGCTCCAGCGGAAGCCGCTGATGAGATAGACGACCGGGTTGAACAGCGCGACCTTCTGCCAGAACGGCGGCAGCACGCTGATCGAATAGAAGGTGCCGCCGAGGAAGGTGAGCGGCGTGATGATCAGCAGCGGCACGATCTGCAGGCGCTCGAAGCCCTCGGCCCAGATGCCGATGATGAAGCCGAGAAGGCTGAAGGTCGCGGCGGTGAGCACCAGATAGGCGATCATCCAGAACGGATGCGCGATCGAGAGCGGCACGAACAGCCACGAGGTCGCGAGGATGATCACGCCGAGGATGATCGACTTGGTCGCCGCCGCGCCGACATAGCCGAGCACGATCTCGAAGGCGGCGACGGGCGCCGACAGGATCTCGAATATCGTGCCGGTGAAGCGCGGGAAATAGATGCCGAAGGAGGCGTTCATCGTGCTCTGCGTCAGCAGCGTGAGCATGATGAGGCCCGGCACGATGAAGGCGCCATAGCTGACGCCCTCGATCTCCGGGATGCGCGAGCCGATGGCCGCGCCGAACACCACGAAATAGAGCGAGGTCGAGAGCACCGGCGAGACGATGCTCTGCCAGATGGTGCGCGCCGTGCGCGACATCTCGAAAATGTAGATCGCCTGGACGGCCCGCCAATTGATCATTGCTTGCTCACCAATCCGACGAAGATGTCCTCGAGCGAGCTCTGCGTCGTGTTGAGGTCGCGGAAGCCGATGCCGGCCGCCGCAAGGTCGTCCAGAAGCGCCGTCACGCCCGTGTGCTCGCCCTGTGTGTCATAGGTGAAGATGAGCTCGTCGCCGCCCTCGCCGAGCGTCAGATGGTGTTTCGCCAGCGACGGCGGGATGGCGGCGATCGGCTTCTGCAGTTGCAGCGTGAGCTGCTTCTGGCCGAGCTTGCGCATCAGCTCGGTCTTTTCCTCGACCAGGATGATCTCGCCTTTGTTGATCACGCCGATGCGGTCGGCCATGTCCTCGGCTTCTTCGATGTAGTGCGTGGTCAGGATGATGGTGACGCCCGAGGCGCGCAGCTTGCGCACGACCTGCCACATGTCCTTGCGCAATTCGACGTCGACGCCCGCCGTCGGCTCGTCGAGGAACAGGACGCGCGGCTCGTGCGCGAGCGCCTTGGCGATCAGCACGCGCCGCTTCATGCCGCCGGACAGGGTCAGGATCTTGTTGTCCTTCTTGTCCCAGAGCGACAGGTCCTTGAGGACCTTCTCGACATAGGCCGGGTTGGGCGGCAGGCCGAACAGACCGCGGGTGAAGCTGACGGTCGCCCAGACGCTTTCAAAAGAATCCGTGTGCAGTTCCTGCGGCACGAGGCCGATCAGCGAGCGTGCGGCGCGATAATCCGTGACGATATCGTGTCCGCCCACGGTCACGGATCCGCCGGTCGCGCGCAGGATGCCGCAAACAATGCCGATGAGCGTCGTCTTGCCGGCGCCGTTGGGGCCGAGCAGCGCGAATATCTCGCCGGCGCGGATGTCGAGGTTGACGTTCTTTAGGGCCTCGAAACCGGAAGCATAGCGCTTCGACAGGTTCTTGATCGAAATCATCGGCGGCATGGATGGTCTTACATTCGGGCGGGGCGCTTGCGCGCGCATATAGTCCTGGCCGAGCGACCCCGCCAGGGCCGGAGCCTGCCTTATTTTCTTAAATCCGGCGAAGGCCGGGACGAAAGCGTCCGGGGCGCGGGCGTCAAGCCCGCGCATCCGCGATCAGCAAAATCGATTTTGGTCTGTTCCGTCGTCGCTGACGCAACGGCGGAATGAGGAAGGATATCAGGCCGCGTCGGCCAGGGCGTTGAGGTCGCTGAGGGTCGCGACGGGCGGGAAATCGAGATATTCGTCCGGCAGCTTGGCGCGGTTGATCCAATAGGTGCGGAAACCGGCCGAGGTGCCCGCCATCACGTCCCAGCGGTTCGAGGTGACGAAAGTCACGTCGGCGGGCGCGCATTGGTAATGGTCGGTGACGAGCGTGTAGACCTCGGGCCGCGTCTTGAACATCTTGAGGACGTCGACGGAAATGAGCGCGTCGAGGTCGGCGGTGAGGCCGGCTGAGTCGACCGCGCTCTTGAGCATCTTCGGCGAGCCGTTGGAGAGCGTGCCGGTCTTGTGGCCCTTGGCCTTGAGCGTGCGCAGCGCGCTGCGCGCGTCCGGAAAGGCGTCCAGCGTGTAATAGGCGTCCATCAGCTTGGGCTTGAGCGCCTTGTCGACCGAGGGCACGCGCGCCAGCGCGTAATCGAGCGCGCGCTCGGTCAGCTCCCAGAAGTCGGCGTAGTGGCCGGCGAGCGTCAGCGTCCAGGTGTATTCGAGCTGCTTGGTGCGCCACATGTCGGACATCCGCTCGGCGTCCGGGCCGGCCTCCGCGCGGTAACGGCCGATCGCGGCGTGCACGTCGAACAGCGTGCCGTAGGCGTCGAATACATAGATCCCCATCGCTCGTTCTCCACTGTGTCCGCCGGCCTTGTCGGATGCCAAATGACCTCAGAGGGCGCCGCATTGCAAGCAGGGCGGCTTTATCGTAAAGCCCGAGCCCTCATGGATACTGATCGGGCCTTGATGAGCGACAGCGTTCTCGAACACTCTACCGGCCGCGCCGAGCGGCCTCTGGTCGATCTCGACGCCTATTTCGCGCGGATCGGCTACCGCGGGCCGCGGACGCCGACGCTCGAGACGCTGCGCGCGCTGCACGAGCTGCATCCGGCCGCCATCGCCTTCGAGGCGATGGACGTTCTGCTCGGCCGCGGCATCGATCTCGATCCGGCCGCCGTCGACGCCAAGCTGATCCACGCCAAGCGCGGCGGCTACTGTCACGAACACAACGGCCTGTTCAAGCGCGTGCTCCGAGCGCTCGGCTTTGACGTCGACAATCTGATGGGACGCGTCGTGTGGATGGTGCCGCCCGGGGCGCCGCTGCCGCGCGGGCATGCCGCGTTGCGGGTGATGATCGACGGCGAGCCGTGGCTCGCGGATGTCGGCTTCGGCGGCTGCGTCCCGACCGCGCCGCTGCGCATGAACACGTCCGAGCCGCAGCCGACGCGGCACGAGAGCTTCCGCCTTCTGCCGTCGCCCGACGGCTTCATGCTGGAAGCGTTGCGCGGCGACACGTGGCTGCCGATGTACGAGCTCGTCGACAAGCCGCAGCTCGATGTCGATCTCGCGATGATGAACTGGTTCACCGCCACGCATCCGGAGTCGGTGTTCAAGCGCGCCTTGATGGCCGCGCTGACGACGCCGGAGGCGCGCTACGGCCTGCGCGACAACCGGCTGACGGTGCGGCGGGCCGATGGGCAGACCGAACATCGCGCGCTGAGCGCCGCCGAGGTCGAACAAGCGCTGCGCGACATCTTTGGCCTGCCGGTCGCGCCTGAATGGCGCGAGGTGATCGCGCGTTTCGCGCCCGTTTGAGGCGCGTTACGGCGGCGGTTCGGTGAGCAGGCTCGGCGTCGGCCGGCCGCGCAGATCGTAGACGCGGGAATACATCACGCCGTCGCGTTGCACGTCGACGATGACAGGCCGCGCAATGTCCTCGCAGTAGAAGGTGCCGAGCGACATGGCGAAGTCGGCGCGCTTTTCCTCCCAGGTCGTCTCGAATTGCGGTCCGAGTTCGACATCGGCCGGCGGCTGCGGGCCGCAGATCGCCACCACCCAGCGGCGCCCCGCCGGCGGCTTCTCGCCGGTCTTCTTGAGATGCGCGCGCAGGCCTTGTGCCGCCTGCTTGAAGGCAAGGCCCCAGTAATCGAGCATGTAGCGCCCTTGCGCCGCGCGCACGCCACCCGATGACCAGTTGAACGACGAGTATTCGTAAGGGTGCAGCCGCACGAGATCGCTGACCGGCAGGGCGACGGCCGCCGCGAAGACCGCCGCCGCGGCCGCGACGGCGATGCGCGAACGCGCGCGCAGCCAGTCGATGATCCAGGCGCCGGCCACGCCGCCCAGCACGGCGAAAGGCGGGATCACGAACACGAAGTGGCGCAGACCGTTGTACAGCGCCGGGCGCATGATCATCGCGAAGACGATGGGAAAGGCGACCGCGAGCGCGACCGTGAGCAGGCAGGCGCGGCGCTGCGTCGAGACGCTGGGCCGGGCGGCGGCGACGATCGCGCCGACGAGGCCGATGGCGCCGAGGACGAGCATGACCTCGGGCAGCTTGAGCACGATCAGATGCGGCAGATAGCCCGCCGGCATATCGGGTACGGCGATGCGGACGC
>Ga0180216_1001488_pt1 | contig 20881 bp, 11 predicted proteins | sample eDN3rd37CBELigMG_FD_128879 | JGI IMG/M metagenome (GOLD analysis project Ga0180216, IMG submission 128879) | Enriched Miracle-Growth compost microbial communities from Emeryville, California, USA - eDNA 3rd pass 37_C BE-Lig MG (version 2)... ...
GAGGAGGCTGCGGGCGCCATTGTTCGCGGCATGACGCTGGTTCATGGCAATGAAATCGACGAGTTCGTCGTCGACTCATTGCGCAACAATCTGCTCGGACTGCCGCTCGATCTTGCCGCAATCAATATCGCGCGTGGCCGTGACACCGGCGTTCCAACGCTGAACGAGGCGCGTGCGCAACTTTATGCAGCGACCGGCTCGAGCTTCCTCAAGCCGTATGACAGCTGGGTCGAATTCGCAGCAAACCTGAAAACGCCGGCGTCGGTGATCAATTTCATCGCGGCGTACGGGAAATTCGATACGATTCAGGGTTTTGGCACCGATTTCCAGGATCCCGGTGATAACTATCAAGCCCGCCGCGCGCTCGCAATGGATATCGTTCTCGGTGGCGGGGATGTGAGTGACGAGGCCCGGATTGCGTTTCTCAACGGTCCAGCGGCGACCACCGGCGTCAACGACATCGACCTTTGGATCGGCGGCCTAGCAGAGAGGATTCTGGTTTTCGGCGGTATGCTGGGATCGACTTTCCGGGCGATCTTCGAGGCACAGCTCGAAAACCTGCAGGACGCCGATCGGTTCTATTACCTTACTCGTACGCAAGGCCTCAATTTCCTGAATGAGCTGGAGAACAACTCGTTTTCCAAGCTCATAATGGCGAATACCGATCTGATCAGGGACCCCGGTCCGGACGGAATTCGCGGAACTCCGGATGACAATGCTGGACCTGATGGCATCGTGGGTACCGATGATGACACACCGATGCATCATATCGGCGTCGACGCCTTCACCAAGTACGACTACGTGCTCGAGGCGAACCAATCGATGCAAATCGGGGATGATCCGGAGCACGAAGACGAGGTTCTCAACGGCCTCGGATTGAAGAAAGTGATGCGCTCAAAGCCGCTGAATTTCGATCCGGACGGTTTCTACGATAATTACCTGCGATTCATCGGACCTGAGCACGTCGTGCTGGGCGGCACGAATGGCAACGACGTGCTCATCGGCGACCTTGGTGACGATGCCATTTGGGGTGACGCCGGTGACGATCGCATCGAAGGTGGTCAGGGCGTCGACTTGATCCTGGGCGGCGCCGGCGATGACGTCATCACCGACGAAGGCGATGCCGCGGATTTCATCAAAGGCGAGGAAGGCGATGATGTCATTGTCTCCTCGAACGGTTTGGGCGACATCCTCATGGGCGGTGACGGCAAGGACGTCATCTTTGCCGGTGTAGATGGCACCGAGGTGTTCGGCGGGGAGGGTGACGATTTCATCCTCGGCGGCGATGACGTCGATTTCCTGATGGGCAACGAGGGCGACGACTGGATCGAAGGCGGCAAGGGCTTCGACACCATTGCCGGTGACAATTCCGAGCTGTTCTTCAATTCAACGATCCTTGGCCACGACGTGATGTTCGCCGGCTCTGACGAGCAGGACTTCGATGCCGAGTCCGGCGACGACATCATGGTCCAGGGCGAGAGCGTCATACGCAACGAGGGCATGTTCGGCTTCGACTGGGCGACGTTCCAGGGCGCACAGATCGATGGCTATGCCGATATGCGAATCAAGATTTTCACGACGGAAGAGGAGGACATTCTCCGGAACCGCTTCGACAAGGTGGAAGCCCTGTCCGGCTGGGAGCGGAACGATACGCTCATCGGCGATGATCGGGTCGCAGCGGGGGATGATAATGATGACGTTCCCGGCGGTGCGAATACCGTTGCCGCCAATGAGAACGTCTTCTTCAAAGACGAACTCTCGCAGGCGGGCGTCGATCGTATCGATGGGTTGAGGGAGCTTCTTGGAAACCTGATCGAAGCTGCCCCGGAAAACGCAACTCCGGAAGAGCTCGAGCAAATCGTGGCCTTTACCGGAGGCAACATTCTGCTGGGCGGTGGTGGAAACGATATCCTGCAAGGTAACGGTGGAAACGATTTCCTGGATGGCGATAGCTGGCTCAACGTACGGATCAGGATTACCGGAGACGGTGAGGAAAATTCCCAGGAAAACGAGATCGCCACGATTACGAGCTTGAAGCACACGTTCTCTGCAGATCCTGCGATCCCTCCGGAGTGGCATGGCAAATCGCTCATCGAGCTGCTCATCGCGCGCGTAATCAAGCCGAACCAGCTGCATATCGTGCGCGAAATCCTGGACGGAGGTAAGCCTGGCGACATCGACACGGCGGTATTCCGTTTCGACCGGTCTCAGTACAGCATCGTGACGAACGACGACGGTACTGTGACTGTGACGCACCTCACCGACGAGGATGATCCGCTGTTCAACGACGGCGTCGACACGCTGCGCAACATCGAGCTCCTTCAATTTGCAGACCAGGTTGTCCAGATCGCACCGGGGGGCCCGTTGAATCAGGGTCCGATCGGGCAACCCGTCATCGATGGGGTTCCGCAGATCGGGCGGCCACTGACAATTCGCCTCAACGAGGATGGTTCACTCTTCGGTGTGATCGATCCCGACAATGTGAGCGCTACGAATCCGGAGGGCCGCATATTCCAGCCGTTCGTCATCGAATGGCAGATCGAGGACGACCCGGGTATCTTCGTCGATACGGGCGCACGCGGCCTGACATTCACACCGACTGCCGAGGGAGGATTTGACGACGAGGACGGCGAACGTATTCGCGCCGTAGTTCGCTATACCGACGCCAGCGGCCTTCCGAACTCGGTCGCGTCTGCGCCGACTGATCCGCTCATTCCGGGCGAAAACCTCGCAGCGACGGAGGGTGATGACGTTCTTGTTGGAACGGAAGGCCCCGACGACATCAACGGGTTTGGTGGCAATGACACCATCTTTGGTCTCGGCGGCAATGACACACTGATCGGTGGGCCCGGCGACGACGATCTCGATGGCGGTGAAGGCGTGGATACCGCCGTTTTCGCAGGTCCGAGCACAGATTACACCTTTGAGTTCAACGCCGAAGGTCAGCTGGAGGTCGTGCATAATCTGACGGGCGAGGAGGATGTCGTCACGAACATCGAGCGTTTCCAGTTCGACGACCTCACTCTCACTCTGGAAGAGGTCTTGGCGACGTTACCGACGCAACCTACGGAAGAGGCTGATCAAATAATTGGAACTGATGGCGACGATGACATCGAGGCCCTGGGTGGGAACGACGAAATCACTGCAGGAGACGGCGACGATACGATCGCCGGGGGCGCGGGCGATGACGTCATAGATGCAGGGGACGGAGATGACAGGATCCTCTGGGAAGCCGGTGATGGTCGCGACATCATTGATGGAGGCGGCGGAACGGACGAGTTGCGGATCCGCGGATCAACCGAGAATGAGACGTTCTTTATCGAAACAGTCGCCGATTACCTGGCCAGGACCGGAAGCTCAGCCGAGACACTTCAGGCACTGACCGACATCGTCGTGTCGCGCAGCGTCGGAGGTGGGCCATCATCCGTCATTGCCGAGCTGAATGGCATAGAAGAGATCGATATCAATGGCGGAGGCGGCAATGACACCTTCGTAGTTTCTGGAAACTTCGTGGGAACGGATCTCGATCCAAACACTATCCGGCTGACAGGAAGCAGCGGCGACGACACGGTCGATATTTCCAACCTGCGCTCTCAACATCGCGTCGTCTTCCAGTCGAACGGTGGAAATGACACCGTGATAGGCACTCTGCGCGTGCAGGATGTCGTGGATCCAGGTGCTGGATTGCAGCTTTCGAGCTTCACGATCGGGACAAATCCCGATGGCACGAAAACACTTTCCAACGGTCCACATACGATCACCTTCAACGGTGGTTTGCCGCCAGCACTCCAAGGCCTACCGTCGGCAGGTGGTTTCACTTACACGGCTCAAGACCTTGCCTGGCTGAAAGCACTCGTCCAAGGCCAGGAAATCCCAGGCAATGACGACGCCGTTCCTGGAGTACGCACGCTCTCCGGCCACGGGAACAACCTCGAAAACCCGCATTGGGGTGCTGCTGACGAGCCGTTCATCCGCCTGACGGAGGCGCGTTATGGCGCCATGAACGAGGCCACAGGCAACCGGGATGTTAACCCGATATTCAAAGGGCTCGATCCGAGGGCGATTAGCAACATCCTCGGTGATCAGGAGGACAATCTTGCTCCTGCAAAGAGCGACGCCAACATCTTCTTCATGGCGTTCGGCCAGTACTTCGATCACGGCCTCGACTTCATTGCCAAGGGCGGGAACGGCACAATTAATATCGGAGGGCCAGGTACAGGACACGACAATCCGGCCGACCTCACTCGCGCGACAGTTGCCGGCTGGGACGGCGATGTGCCGCAACACGTTAACAAAACCTCGCCCTTCGTTGATCAGAACCAGGCCTACGGCTCGCATGAGCTCGTCGGACAGTTCCTGCGCGAGAGCGATGGCAACGGTGGTTACGGCGCGAAGCTGCTAGCGGGCGCACCCGATCCATCCAATCCTGCGTTCAAGCTGTTGCCGACGCTTCGAGAATTACTTGAGCACCATATCGAGAACGAAACAGTTTTCGGGAATGGCAAAACGTTGCTCGAGTACTACCCGGACCTGAAGAATGCTCAGGGTGGTTTCGACCCGGATGTGGTGAAGGAACTCGCTGCGGACTTTATGGGCAGCGGACATGCGCTGCTTCTCGACACGAACCCGTTCATCAATCTGCTCGATCATTACGTGGCGGGCGATGGCCGGGCCAACGAGAATTTCGCGCTCACTTCGATGCATACGATCTGGGCGCGGAATCACAATTTCCATGTGGATCGGCTATTGGCGGCTGGCTTCGAGGGCACACCGGAGGAGCTGTTCCAGGCCGCCAAAATGATCAACGAAGCCGAATACCAGCGCGTGGTATTCGACGAGTTCGCCGATATGCTGCTGGGCGGCATGCGCGGCGACGGTACGCATGGCCACGAAGAGTACAACCCGGACGTCGACGCGCGAATTTCGCACGAGTTCGCGGCGGCTGCCTATCGCTTCGGCCATTCGCTGGTCGGGCAAACGATGACGATCATCGACAGCAACGGCCAGCCGAAGCAGGTCGCGTTGTTCGATGCCTTCCTTAACCCGAGCAACGACAGCTCGGTATTCACGGGACCGCTGCCTCCCGGGTACGTGCCTCAGCCTGGTTACGCGCAACTCGGGGTGAGCTCGATCCTCGGTGGCATCGCGAAGCAGCCGGCGGAAGAAGTCGATTTCAATATCGTCGATGCCGTGCGCAATGACCTCGTCCGGATCAATGCCGACCTGTTCTCATTCAATGTGGCGCGCGGCTGGGACGTTGGCCTTGGAACGCTGAACCAGATCCGGGCCGATCTCAAGAAATCGACCGACCCCTATGTCGTCGAGGCCGTGAGCCATGCCGGCAACCTTGATCCTTACGTCTCCTGGGAGGACTTCCAGCTGCGCAACGGACTGAGTGATGCGGTGATCGCTCAGTTCAAGCAGGCCTATCCAGATCTGCCATTGACGACGCAGGCGGAGATCGACGCCTTCAAGGCCGCCAATCCCGACATCGAGCTTCTCGATGGCCCGAACGGCACTAAGGTTGTCAAGGGCATCGACCGTGTCGATCTGTGGGTCGGTGGCCTCGCCGAGAAGCACATCAACGGCGGCGTGGTCGGGCAGACGTTCTGGGTGATCATCCATGAGCAGCTCGACCGGCTGCAGGAAGGTGACCGGTTCTACTACACCGATCGGTTCGACAACTTCGACTTCTACGAGGATTTCATCGACGGCCAGCAGTTCTCGGACATCATCGCTAGAAACACCGGCCTCACCGGACTGCCCGAGCACATCTTCGAGGTGGATGATGAGGATGATGACGAAAACGAGAACGAGAACGAGAACGAAGAAGAGGATGACGATAACGACACCGACAACGACTCGAACGAGGATGATGACGACAGCGATGATGACGACGAGGATGATGAGCAGAAGGACGACTCGGGCAGCGACGATGATGAAGTAGAGGATGAGGACGAAAACGAGAACGACGAAACGGAGGACGACGAGGAGCAAGAGGATAACGCCAATCAGAATCCGCCTCCCGGGAACAATAGCTCCGCTCTGCCATACGTCCTGTATGTCGGCACGGAAGCCAATGACACCCGGATGGGCGGTGCTGGCAACGATACCCTGACGGGTGAGCTCGGCGATGACACGTTGTTTGGGTTGGACGGCGATGACAATCTTGCCGGTGGCGAAGGTAACGACGTCCTGGTCGGTGGTGCCGGAAACGACATCCTGATCGGCAACGGTGGTAACGACACCATCCTCGCCGGCGCTGGCGACGATACAGTGCTGGGTGGCAGCGGTGACGACGTCATCCAGGGCGATGGTGGCAATGACCTCATCTTCGGCGATCAAGGCCGGGACGTGGTCGACGCAGGCGCCGGCAATGACACCATTTTTGCCACGGTGGGCGATGGTGACGATGTGTACAACGGCGGCGACGGTATCGATACGCTCGACATGTCGGCGATCGCGGCCAATATCGAAGTGAACCTTGCAACCGGCCGTGTCGTCAGCAATCAGACGGGCACGGACACCATAAATGGCGTCGAGAACGTCATCGGTGGTGGCGGCGATGACACTATAATTGCCAACACTGCCGTGAATGTCCTCGACGGCGGAGCCGGGTTCGACACCTTCGTGTTCACGTCAGCGGCCGCCGCCAATGGCGATCGAATCGAGGGCTTTGAGCCAGGCGATCTGATCGACCTGAGGCCGCTTTATCTCAGCCTCGGCCTGAGCAGCGAGGTTGAAAACCAGCTGGCCTCAGGAAATCTCCAGCTTACGGTCGATGGTGAGGATACGCTGATCCAAGGCAACCTCGACGCGGATCCGGATGCTGAGTTTACGATCACGGTCGTCGGCCGTACGAACCTCACCGGCAGCGATTTTGCATGAGCGGTGAGAGCTTCTGGAGGAGCCAGGGAGGGGTGCACACACCCCTCCCGGCTTCCAAGCTTTCCTGACTGATCATTGATCGCGGGGCATTTTCAGGTCATGCGTAAGAAAACCTCCAAGAAGCTATTTTCAAAAAAAAGGACACCGCTTTCCGAGCTCGGCGGGCTCCGTTCCATTGTCCTTTTCGTTTTTGTTGTCTCTGGCATTGTGAACGTATTGGCGCTCACCGGCTCGCTCTACATGCTCCAGATCTATGATCGGGCACTGACGAGTAGCAGCATTCCGACTTTGTTGGCTTTATCCGCGCTGGCGATCGGCCTTTATTTCTGTCAGGGCCTGCTTGACATTAGCCGGTCGCAAATCCTCGTTCGCCTCGGAGCTCAGCTCGACTACCGGTTGGCACCGCTGGCGCACAGGGTGGTCATCGATATGCCGCGCTTCGGTTTCTCAACCGCAGAGGCAAGCGAGCGCGGCCGTGATGTCGAGGTCCTGCGCCAGTTCATGGGCAGTCAGGGGCCGGTGGCTCTTTTCGACCTGCCGTGGATGCCGCTTTACCTCGCTTTTGTTTACTACCTGCATCCCTGGCTCGGAATACTGACGTTCGGCGGCGCTCTCGTGCTGACGACGCTGACGATCATCACCGAGATCCTCACTCGTATGCATGCGAGCGCAACGCAACAAGCGGCGGTGGCAAGGGCGGCGATGGCCGAATCGCACACGCGCAATTCCGACGTCATCCGCGCCATGGGCTTCTCGGGGCGGGCGATCGAGCGTTTTGAAAAAATCAATTCGGAACATCTGATGTTGCAGACTAAGACAAATGATGTTTCGGGGACATTCAGCGGCATTTCCAAGGTGCTGCGGATGATTCTGCAATCGGCCGTTCTCGGACTGGGCGCTTATCTCACCATTTGCGGGGAGCTCACGGCCGGCACGATCATTGCTGCATCGGTGGCATCTTCGCGGGCGCTCGCCCCTGTCGACCTGGCGATCGGGCAGTGGAAGCACGTGGTTGCTGCCCGCCGCAGCTATGCCCGGCTGACCGAGACTCTCACTGCTATCGACAATGCACCGCCCGCCGTCACGCTCCCTCCACCGCAGCGCTCGCTCAGCGTCGAGAAGATCACGATCGCAGCGCCGAGCACCGGTTCCGTGATCCTGAGCGATGTAAGCTTCGAGCTGATGGCAGGCCAGGCAGTCGGCATCATCGGCCCGAGCGGCGGTGGCAAATCCACCTTGGCGCGCGGCCTCACCGGCGTCTGGCCGCTGCTGCGCGGCGACATCCGCCTGGACGGTGCCGACCTCAACCAATGGGCCCCGGACGATCTTGGACGATACATCGGCTATCTGCCGCAGGAGATCTCGCTGCTAGACGCTACGATCAGCGAGAATATTTGTCGGCTCGATCCCCAGGGGGACGGCAAGAAAATCCTCGCTGCGGCCCAGGCCGCGGGTGTGCACGAGATGATCGTCCGCTTACCCCAGGGTTATGAGACGCCACTCGGTCCCAACGGCTGTGCGCTATCGGCCGGTCAGCGCCAGCGTATCGCCCTGGCCCGGGCGCTCTACGGCGATCCGTTCCTGGTGGTGCTCGACGAGCCGAATTCTAATCTGGACGCCGAGGGTGAGATGGCGCTGACGCAAGCCATACTCGACGTGCGCGCGAGGGGCGGCATCGTCGTCGTCATTGCGCATCGCCCGAGCGCGCTCGCAGCCGTCGATCTGGTCGCCGTGATCCAGAACGGGAAGCTGGCAGCCTTCGGGCCCAAGGATGAAATCGTGGCGCAGAACGCGAAAGTCCGGACAACCCCGGCAAAACCGGCAAGCCGGCCCGCCGCATAGCGCCGGAGGAGGACATCCATGAGCGCAGCAAGGGAGCAGCAAGCCCTCAATGAGGACGGGACGCCCCGACGCAAGTACGAGCTCGAGGAGCAGGAGGAGAGCAAAATCGGGCTGCGGGCTGCCGTCGGGCTCGTGCTCGCAAACGGCTTCATCCTGCTGAAGAATGCGCTGCTCGGAGATGAGGCAGACGCTTCGCCTTCCGCTGGCGTTCCCGAGAGGAAGCCAGGCAAGGTCGGCCAAGACCAAACGGCCTACGCTAATAGCGCCGTTGCCGAAACCGGCAAGGCCTCCTCCACAGAGGAGGAGAGCGAAGCTGTCGGCTCCGGCTTTTCACTAAGTCTGTTCTCGACGAGGGAGCCCTATTACCCGGACCACTCTGAGCCCATCGAATTCGAGGTGGTGCTTTCGCGTTTGCCGCCAATGCCGGTGAACGATAACGAGGTGCTGTACGGTGCAACTCCTGGCGCCGGTATCGACCTGAGTGGCGGCGCTGGCTCGCCGCCTCCTTCGGGATCGGGCGGGGGAGGGTCCGCTCCGCCTTCCCATGGCACTCCGAATGAGGAGCCTGGCGGCAATCACGATAATGACGACGATAGTGATGATGACGACGACGACGATGATGATGAAAGCCAAAATCAGTCGCCGCGGACGAATCGGCTGCCCGTCGTCACTGCGCCAGTCGTTTTGGCCGATCTGGTGTCCAACCACTCCATTGTGATTGCGCTGTCCGAGCTCCTCCAGCATGCGTCCGACCCGGACGGTGACACGCTAATCGTGCGAAATCTGGCGAGCTCGTCGGGCACACTCGTGGCCCGCAGCGATGGAAGCTGGCTTTTCACCCCTGAGACCGACGATATCTCCGAGGTCACGTTCACGTACGCGATCAGCGACGGCCAGGGTGAGGTTTCTCAGACGGCCTTGCTCGACCTTGTGCCGCCCGAGGTGAGCCGCGTAATCGGTACTTCTGGCTCTGACACGCTCATCGGCACGCCGGAGGCCGACATAATAGACGGGCTTCAAGGCGACGACCTGATACTCGGGCGCGAAGGCGATGACGTGATCACTGCTGGCGATGGCAACGATCGCGTGATTGCTGGCGACGGCGATGACGTCGTTTACGCGGGAAAAGGCGATGATGTGGTTTTCGCCGGTGCGGGCAATGACACGGTGTTCGGTGGTGATGGTGATGATGTGCTGTTCGGCGAGGAAGGCGACGACCGGCTCTTCGGCGAGGCAGGCAACGACACGATTTCCGGCGGACCCGGAGCAGACGTGATCGCCGGCGGCGACGGCGATAATCGTCTGTTCGGCAACGAGGGAGATGACGTCATCGAGGCCGGCGAGGGCCACGATGAGATCGAAGGTGGTGACGGTGATGACGTCATCGTTTCCGGTGGGGGAAATGACATCGTCGCCGGGAATGCCGGTGACGATTTCATCGCCGGGGGCGAGGGCGACGACACGCTCTGCGGAAACGAAGGAAATGATGAGCTGCTCGGCGGCGGCGGCAATGATGAGATCGACGGCGGAGCAGGAAACGATACGATCACCGCAGGCGCAGGCGACGACACTGCTTTCGGTGGCGAAGGCGATGATGTGTTCGTCGCCACCGCCGGCGATGGCAACGATGCCTACGATGGCGGTGACGGCTGCGATCTCTACGACCTGTCTGCCACTACGGCAGACGCCGTAATTGACCTGCAGCAGGGCACAGCCACAAGTGACGAGATCGGCACCGATACACTGACCGGAATCGAAGCCGTTGTCGGGGGATCAGGCAATGACACCCTGATTGCCGGTGACGAGGTGAACAGCTTTACCGGTGGTGCGGGTGATGATGTCTTCATTTTCCGTACGGCAAAAGCCGCGGGCAAAGGCAAAGGCGGGCGTGACAAGATCCTCGATTTCGAGGTCGGAGATCGCATAGATCTCGACGACATCAGCGAGGAGTTCGCTGACGAGTTCGAGGATACTTTCGAGGACCAAGGCATCCGCCGCTTCATTCTCATAGGCCAGCAGGAGGAATTCACCAAACCCGGCCAGATGAGGTTCAAATACGATACGATTGACGAAAAAGAGGTCACGATTGTTCAGGGCAATATCGACTACGATCCGGAGGCAGACTTCGAGATCGAACTCATTGGACGCCATGAACTGAAGCACAGCGACTTCTACGGAAACACCTGAGCCGCTGGATTTGAGTTCACGGGCGAGGCGGGAGTGCCGCAGAGATCTTTTAAGTTGAAGGGAGTGCGTGAATGGCGGGTCGGGCGGCGGATATGGCTGGCGCTTCGCAATCCACGAAAAAGTTGCCCAAGCGCTTTGCAATCAGCAAGCACGTTGTTTTCGCGTCGCTCGTGATGCTGATGCTTGTCGGCGGGCTCGGTGGATGGGCTGCGATGGCAAGCCTGCAGGGCGCGGTGATTGCGCCGGGCACCTTCGTCGTGGAACGCAATGTCAAGAAGGTCCAACATAATTACGGCGGCATCGTTTCCGAGATCAATGTCAAGAATGGCGATCTGGTCGAGGCCGGCCAAGTTCTATTGCGGCTCGATCCGACCCAAATTCTTGCTGAGATCGGCATCATCAAATCTCAGATCATCGAGTTGACGGCGCGCCGGGCCCGTCTGTCGGCGGAGCGGGATAACTTGCCGACGGTTGTTTTTCCGACTGGATTTATCGAGCAGAGCAGCGATGCCAGGGCGGCGGCAGACGGGGAAGTGCGTCTGTTCGAAGAGAATAGCCGCACTCGTGAAAGTCAGAAGGAGCAGCTTCGTCTTCGGGTCGAGCAGCTCGAGGAGGAAATAAGGGGACTTTCCGCTCAGCGCGATGCAAAAAATGGTGAGATCAAAATCATCCGCCAGGAGCTAGCGCAGGTTCGGAATCTATATGACAAGCAGCTCACGGCGGTATCACGTGTGTACGCTATGCAGCGTGAGGAGCAGCGCTTGAGCGGGGAGCTGGGCGGACTCATCGCACAGATCGCCCGGGCGAAAGGGCAGATCAGCGAGATCAAAGTGCAGATTCTGGCTGTCGATGAGAATGCGCGCGCGCAGGCGCAGCGGGAACTGCGTATGATCGAAGCCAAGCTGCCGGAGCTCGCGGAGAGAGAGACGGCAGCTCTCGATCGACTTCGCCGCGTCGACATTCGCGCCCCACAGAAAGGCATCGTGCACGAGCTCGCGGTGCATACGATTGGCGGTGTCGTAACTGCTGCGGAGCAGATCATGCTGATCGTCCCCGAGGAGGACAACCTCACAATCGAGGCGCGGATCGCACCGACGGACGTGGATCAGGTCGTCGTTGGGCGCCCGGCTAAGCTGAGGCTTTCGGCATTCAACCAGCAGACTACGCCCGAGGTGACGGGCCGCGTCATCCAGGTTTCTGCCGACGTGACGGTCGACCCCAAGACGGGTCAAAACTACTACCTTGCCCGTCTCGAAATGGACGAACGAAAACTGCGGGCGATTGGTGATGTGACACTGGTGCCCGGAATGCCGGTCGAGGTATTCATTTCTACGGGTGAGCGTACTGCCCTATCCTATCTCGCCAAGCCATTCACAGATCAAATGAATAGGGCTTTTCGCGAGTAGCCGTCCCCAAAGTGGGCAAGCTGCATTCGCCGAGCTGCCAAGCGCCAGCGTACTTGCTTGACCGGCTAGAGCTTTTCCGATTTGTTGCTCAGGCGACCGGGCATTACCATCTCCTAGTTGCTGCGTTTCCGTTTTCCAGGGGCCCACGGCAACTCAGGAGGAGAGTATGCAGGCAGCTCACGTCATGACATTCGGGGCGGCGACGATCAGACCGGACGCGTCTATCCGCGAGGCGGCGCGCATAATGCTCGATCACCGCATCAGCGGTCTGCCTGTCGTGGACGAGAAAGGAGATCTCGTGGGGATCATTACGGAGGGTGATCTTCTGAGCGGAGTCACCGGCGATCGCCACCGTCGGCGTTGGCTGGAGTTCATTTTGAATCCGGCCAATCCGAGCGCTGGTCCACAAGGTTACACGGCGCAGAAGGTGGCCGATGTCATGACAAAGGGGGTGATCACGGCGACCGAGGACACTCCGGTCCACGAAATCGTGAAAAGCATGAAGACGAACGGGATCAAACGGATCCCTGTGGTCAAAGAAAACAAGGTCATCGGGATCGTCAGCCGGGCGGATCTCTTGCGCGGATTGGCGCTCGAGGCCAAGATGATGCCGCACGCAAGTGCGGAGGACTTCGCCTTGCGGGATCGTGTTGTGGAGGCCTTGTCAAAAGAGGATCGCGGCGCGGGGGTTACTCTGAACGTGCTTGTCCAAAATGGGGTCGTTGAGCTGCGAGGCGCGATGCCGAATTCGGATGTGGCTGCAAAGCTGGTCGAGGCGGCCCGCAAAACGCCTGGGGTCAAGGAAGTCGTCGATCGACTGGTTGTAATTGGATCCAATTCCGACCGGAATTGAGTCTCCTGAAGGAATACCGATCAGCGTGCATTTGCCAGCATAGAGCTGTAGAGCCGCTCGGTATCTTCGCGGCGGTTGAGCTCGGTGCCTTCAGTCATGAGTGCTGCGGCTCCGGCCGCCATGCCGTAGCGAACAGCATCGCGAAGCGATTTGCCCTGGGCAAGCGCAAATACGATGCCGCCGAGCATGCTGTCACCTGCACCCACTGCGCTGCGGACCGGGACCTCGAGTGCTGGGAAATACTCAGCTATGTCTGCAGTTATCAGCAACGCCCCTTCGGAACCGAGCGACAGAACGACAACTTCGGCGCGCCCCTCGGAAATCATCTCACGCCCAGCAGCGATTCTGTCTTGACTACTGTTCAGCTCGCGGCCGGCAAATTCGAACAATTCTCTCAAATTGGGCTTGATCAGGTAGATACCTTCACGCCCAGCATTTCGCAGCGCGTCTCCCGACGTGTCGAGAAAGTACTTTGCGCCGAGTTGGACCGCAATCTCCGCCACGCGCGCATAGAAGTCATCGGGTACGCCCGGAGGTAAGCTGCCGCTCGCAACGAGAAATTGGGGGCGGGGTTCCAGAGTTTGTATAGCCTCAAGGCAGTTTTCCTGCTCATCCGGCGACAATCGTGGGCCAGGGAAAACAAATCGAAACTGGTCATTGCTCATGCGCTCATCAACTGTGAAGCTGACGCGCGTCTCTCCCTTGATCGGGATGACGCGTTGGGGTATTCCAGCCGCATCAAGCAGCTTCCGCAGAGAGTCACCGACCGGCCCGCCGGCCGTGTATATCGCGGTGGCCTGTCCACCGAGCGTGCAGATGACCCGCGCGACATTCACTCCGCCACCTCCAGGATCGAAACGGGCTTGCGAGCAGCGCAGCTTATGCGTGGCCGTCACGCGATCCGTGGATGTCGCGACGTCGAGGGCTGGATTGAGCGTAATCGTGCAGATCGCCGGCAAGTTGGCCACCTCTCGACCTCACCAATTCAGAACGCCGATACCGAGTGCGGCATTCGTCTTGCGGATGGACGCGGCGCCATCCGGCTCGCGCCTAGTAAGTGCACGAACGGCGTCGATCGTTTCCGGAACGACGATGGCTTGATTGTCGACCATGTAGGCATAGAACAGTTCGTCGCCACGAACCTCAAGCATGTCAAACCAGAGAGCAACCTCGTACAGATTGTCGTGCGGTCGACCAAGATATGCCATCATTTCTCTGACGGCGTTGATTGCCGTTAAATTATCGCTCATTCGAATAAGGCGATCCGCGAGGAAGTGCGAAATGCTTCGAGCACCTCCTCTTTGCTCGGCGACCGGGTCATCTCAACGACCCAATAATGCATATGAGCAAGTGTCTCCGAAACCTTGACCGCCATCGTAATGACGTCGAGATCCGGACCGACGCTCTGCGCATCCGGCGCTTGTTGGCTCGGGATTTCCGGTTTCGGGACCAAGGTGTTCATGATGCCGCCTAAATGGCTTTCCCACGGATCCGTGGCGCGCCTCAGGAGCGTACCACGTGCTTTCTTCAGTAAACCTATGCGCTTGAGAGCGGACAGCGTGCGAACGATCGACGTCGTATTGCACGAAACGACACGCGTGGCGCTGCGGCCGATGGCGCTCGCATAGCTGGACTCGGCGACAAAGGAATGACCCGTGACCTCGTGCTTTTCGCCGCCTTGCACGATGTACTTGATACCGCGGCTTCGGTATTTTTCGACGTTCTTTGCGGCGACTTTTTTCGGCGTACAGTCCACGACGATTTCAGTTGATCCGAGGAGATCGTCGACGATTCCGGAAACGTCGAGACCCGCCTTCCTCATGGCATCCGCGTGCTCGGCGCTTGCTCCGAAAAGCTTGAAGCCCTTCATGCTCGCAATTCGGGGTCGCCAATCTGCGACCACGTCAGAAACGCCGACCAGTTCCATATCATTCTGTTGCGCGACCGCTGCTGCCACGCGTTTTCCGATCACGCCATAGCCGTTTACGGCGACACGAATTTTGTTTCGGCTATTCACGGCACCCGCTCCTTGCCTCTCGCCCGCTGGAACACCGAGAACAATGCGCGTCAGAGCTACGTTGCCGGGGGCCTGAAAATTCAGTTGGCCCTCAGCCACGGCAACCCGCTGGCCTGCGGCTCAGGATTGCCATGCAATCCGCCGCACTACGCGCGCGGGCGCCTCTCAGTGGGCGGGTTCGAGCCGCAGGTTAGCCACATCCCGCACTACGATGTCCGCTCCGGGCTCCTTGAGGGCGGCTGATTGGTTTGCGCGGTCAATGCCGATGACGAGGCGGTATCCCGCTGCCTTGAGCGCTTGCACGCCGGACAATGCGTCTTCGACACCGAGCGCTTTGGATGGCGATACCCCGAGCAAATCAGCGGCGTGGAGGAAAATGTCCGGATTTGGCTTGCCCTTGAGTGAAAGGCGGTCCGCCTCGGTGCCATCCACGCACGCGTCGAACAGGTCTTGCAGCCCGGCCGCCCTGGTGTTCTTGCTGGAGGAGACGAGGCCGACCTTGATCCCGTGCTGACGGAGCTCCTGAACGAGGTGAACGGAACTTTCGTAAACCTCGACCCCATCCGCGAGCAGCCGGTTGAAAATCAGGTTCTTGCGATTGCCGAGCCCGCAAATGGACTCGGCCTCCGGCGGATCATCAGCGGAGCCGAAGGGAAGCTCTATGCCACGGGATTCGAGGAAATTTCGTATGCCTTCATAACGGGGTCTACCGTCGACATATCTCAGGTAGTCGTGCTCTGCATTGAATGGACGGAATCGTTCACCTGCTCGCTTTGCATGCTCCCGCAAGTAGCTGTCGAAGAGCTCCTTCCAGGCAGCCGCGTGGGTCAGGGCTGTCTTCGTGATGACACCGTCGAGATCGAAAACCGCGGCGTCGAATGTCTCGAGCGCGATGACGGCCGAGCCAGGCGTGTGTAGCTCGTTGTTACTTGTCGTCTTGTCTTCAAGCCCTACTGCCACGACCAATCGCGCCAAGGTTCCAAGGACCAGCTCTTTCCTTGAACCGGGCCGTGATGCTGCGGTTCCACCGGGCTGGGAGGCTCAGCCGTTTTTCCACAGCGCTGCCCCAGACGCAGTGACATTTCTCCGAACGGAACGGGACTTGTGTTAAGGGCTCATCCCCAGGGTATCTCCGAGGTAGTGGAAAGCTGAGGCCTCACCGTCTAGGTTTAGCCCCCGGTGATCTGATCAGGTAAGTTGGGGGGCTGCGTATGAGTTTCAGGGACGCCAGCACTGCCGGATGCGACCCGAGAGCTGACTTCACCTCTTCCCAGGAGGCCGAAGGCGGCAGCCGCTGGGTTGTCGTCAACACCCATCCCCACCGGGAGCATATCGCGCTCGAAAACCTGCTGCGGCAGTCCTTCGTCGCATACTGCCCGATGATCGAGCGGCGGATCCGGCACGCGCGGCGCGTCAAGGACGCGCTTCGCCCGCTGTTTCCGGGCTACCTGTTCGTAGAAGTCGATGCCAGCAAGCGCTGGCGACCGATACTCTCCACCTTCGGCGTGCGGACGCTCGTTCAGTTCGGAGACCGGCTCGGATACGTCGACGGGGGTTTGATCGACAGCCTGCGAGCGCGCGAGGTCAACGGGGTCATCAAGAGGCCGGACGAGCCTTATCGCTTAGGGCAACAGGTCCGCATGCGAGGGGGACCGTTCGACGGGCTCGCGGCGACCATTATCGAGATGGACGAGAAGGACCGTCTCGTCGTGCTCATGGACCTGCTGAGCCAGAGCGTGAAGGTGAAAGTGACTGCGGCCGACGTGAGCGCCCTCTGATCCGTTGAGCAGGCCTCATGCCGTTTCCGCTTTCTCGTCATTCAGCCATTCGGCCATGACCTCATCCGTATGCGCCCCCAGCGCCGGCGGCGCATGCCGGATCTCGAAGCTGAACCCCGAAATGGCCACGGGAAAGGCGGTCGTTCGCGTCTCGACGCCATTGGGCAGCGTCAGCGGCCTGACGAGGCCCATGCTCTCAACGTGGTGATCGTTGAGGATTTCTGCGTAGGTATTGATCGGAGCGCAGGGAACACCGCGACGGTCCATCTCCTCGAGCCACTCCCGTGCCGTTCGTGCCGCGAATCTCTTTTCGAGGATGACCTTCAAAGCGTTCTGATTGCGCGCGCGATCCAGTTGCGTCTTGAAGCGAGGATCGGAGGGCAAGTCCGGCAGGCCTACAGCCTCGGCCACCTGGCGCCAGAGTGCGTCATTGCCTGCCGCGATGATGAAGTAATCGTCCTTGGCCTTGAAAGCCTGATATGGTGCATTTCTGGGGTGGGCCGAGCCGAGGCGGGGACCGGACTGTCCTGTTCCGAAGTATTCGCTCGTCTGCAGAGCCGCGACTCCCAGAAGTGCGCCCAGCATCGAGCAATCGATGTAAGCCCCTTCGCCCGTCTGCCGAGCCTGCATGAGCATCGCGGTGATCGTGTAGGCTCCGTAGAGACCCGCGCAGAAGTCGGCCACCGGCACGCCGCACTTGACCGGAGGGCGCCCCTCTTCGCCGGTCACGCTCATCAGTCCGCTCATGCCCTGGACGGTAACGTCGAAAGCGCCCTTCGCTGCGTAGGGACCCGTCTGGCCGTATCCAGAGATGGAACAGTAGACGAGGCGCGGATTGAGCACCTTCAGGTCCTCGTAGCCGAATCCGAGCCTCTTCAGCACGCCTGGTCGGAAGTTCTCGAGCACGACATCGGTTACAGTCACCAGCCGCTTCAGCTGTTCCGCCTCTTGCGGGTTCTTCAGGTCGACCGCGATCGAGCGCTTGTTGCGGTTCACGGAGGCGAAGTTTTCGCTGAATGCTGGACTGTCTCCGGAACGCGTCAGCGGTGGCCAGCCCCGCAGCCCGTCGCCGCCCTGTGGATTCTCCACCTTCACCACGTCCGCGCCGAGATCCGCGAGCAGAGAGCCCGCGAACGGCCCCGCGGCGATCTGACCGAACTCGAGCACGCGGACGCCTGCGAGTGGTCCTGTGGCTTTCATGCTGTTCCTCGTCGACGGATGGCTGGGTGGGTGCCGGAAGCGGAGGGCAGACGGTAGGCAACATGATCCGTTGTTTCAACCACTTGGTCGCTACTCGGGGCAGACCGAAAAAGCCGAGGCGCAACGGCAACCGCTGGGGAGGCGCAGCTCGGGTGATAACTTGGCGTGGGCTTGCAGATCGAGTATTTAGGGCTTGACGTCAGCCTCGCACTGTCGTTCTAAGCGGCGGTGCAGCGCGCTTGCCGCCTTAGCTCAGTTGGTTAGAGCACCAGATTGTGGATCTGGGGGTCCCTGGTTCGAATCCAGGAGGCGGTACCATATTAACGATCAATACTTAGCACCCTTGCGACGGGTGCGATTCTCCCCTCAAAGCTCCACATAGGCTCCAACGCGACGTCCTGGGCTGTGGCTTCGGCTTGAACTGCGGCTATGGAGACATGAGCGTCGAGCCGCCATGGTGGAAACGGTAAACACACGCCTTTACCTATGGAGCCACCGCAGTGGCTCTCTAGGAAGGGCGCGCCGAAAGGTGTGAGGGTTGGAGTCCCTCTGGCGGGTCAGCTGAACTTAATCGAACTGACGAAGGGTAGAAATTCCTACATCGTTTCCAAGGGCCCGCGAAGTGCCAGCGAGTTTCGGCCGCGCTTGCTTTTGCTTTTTCTGACGTCAAGGTAAGTCTCGGTGGAGCGGGGGGATGCCCAATGACCTTGGCAGTAGTCATGGTGACGCCGCAGGTAGCCTTTGCCGGTGCCGATCGTCGGTACAGCGGCGTGGAAGCGGTGAAGGATTTCAAGGCAATCAAGATATGTTCGCTTGAAACGACGGACGCACACGGGTTGCTTACGTTCGCCGGGATAGGTGCGCGCGCATATCGTGAGCCGTTCGAGCTTAGCGAGTGGGTCACGCATGTTCTGCGCGGGTGCAAGCGCACCCTAGACGAAAGCCTCCAAGCTATCGCGCAAGCTGCGACGGAGCAACGTATGCACATGATGGTCCCTGGCCACGCGTTTGCGTTTGGGGGGTTCAAGGACCGTGCGATGACACTCCAGATCGTCACGTCTCAAACCGACCTATTTTCGATGGAGACAAGCGGGAAGAGAACGAAACTAGAAGTGCCAGGAGAAACTCGCCCGTTCAGGGTGATCAATCTGAATTTCCCTCATCGCCAGAAGGTTGCTGTTTTCATGCTTGGGTCTGGTGCCCCACACCTCAACGCGAAGCTTTTGATAGATTTGGCAAGACAAGGCCGACGAGCGCGGACCAAAGAGGAAGGGGGAGCACGAATAGGATCGCTCTGGGCTTGGATAAATCGCAAGGTGTCTATGAGACAAGCCGACGTAGGACCAGAGTGTATTTGTGCGTGGCGATACCGAGACGGCGGAGGCAATCACGTAGCCTACGCTGCAGACGGCACCCGTGAGGCCAACACTGGAATGATGCCAGCTGTAGGACAGGGAATGCCCATAAGCGACATCGTTGGCCGTCTATTTGAACATATGCAGAGACAACTCGACGCGTTGGCAAAGGGACGAGAGATCGAGATGAACCAAGAAATAACCGACAGGCTGATGGAAGGTCTATCCGTGAAGCCGCGCACGAAGTTCTAAGCGTCGCAGCACCTTTCGGTTCAAAAATTTCCAAAAGCCCGAAGGCAAGGACGAGCGCGATAATGATTTTGCGCCCTTTGCCGTTGGTTGCCGTCGCTCACTGTCCATAGCGGTTTCTCCGCGGCTGCGCATCGCCCCGATACACGCCGCACGGGTTCTGGGCATGAACCGAGGGCTTGTTGGACGAGTGGTCCATCGCCATGTCACAAGCTTGGCGCTGCCTCCATTTCGGTCGGTTCGCGGAAACGCTTCCATCCGCAGTGTTTGTTACAGCGGCTGGAGATAGCACGCGGACCCGCTATGATCCGGTAGGCGCGCCTTCAGACCTGAGCCTTGGCCGGCCGATGCTCTGCGGAAACCACTGCCGACCTGTTGCCGCGCCTCGCCGCGCCGGCCGTCGCCGTGCCGCGCTTGGCGGTTTCCTGTCGGGCCTGGCACTGATCCTCATTAACTGCCCGTCGCCCCACGCCCAGACCGCGCCGCCGCAGCAGGCGCCACCTCCGCAGGTTCAGCAGCTTTTAGAATTGCTGCAGGACCCGATCGTTCGCGACTGGATCGACGAGCACCGGAAAACACCGCCTCCACAACTCGACGCAGCGCCGGCTCAAGCTGCCTCGGAAATGATGACGGGGCGCATCGCGCACCTGAAACAGCATCTGGCCTCGCTGGCGGCAGCGCTGCCACGTCTTCCGGATGAGTTCCGGGCCGCCGCCCATCGCCTGCTCGACGAGTTGCAAGGGCGAAGTCCGGTTGCACTGCTCATCCTCATCGCAGGCTTCCTCGCGCTTGGTGCCGGAACCGAGTGGTTATTTCGAACGGCGACGTCCTCTCTGCATGACCGCGCGGCAGAATCGCGACCGGCGACAGCATCGGAGCGGCTACGGGCAGTCGGCCTGCGCTTCGCTCTCGATCTCGGGTGGGTAGCGATCTTCACGCTTGGAAGCCTCGGGGCATTCCTCGCATTCAACTGGCCGGCCCTGCTCAGCCAGGTCATAGCCGCATACCTGATCGCCGTCATCATTCTGCGCCTCGCGCTTATTGCCGGGCAAATCCTTCTGGCGCCCACTGCGAAAACCCCGGCGGAGATCGAAACTTTCCGCCTC
>Ga0180216_1001490_pt1 | contig 20879 bp, 5 predicted proteins | sample eDN3rd37CBELigMG_FD_128879 | JGI IMG/M metagenome (GOLD analysis project Ga0180216, IMG submission 128879) | Enriched Miracle-Growth compost microbial communities from Emeryville, California, USA - eDNA 3rd pass 37_C BE-Lig MG (version 2)... ...
GTGCGTGAGGTAGAGGTTCAGCGCCCCGGGCTCGACGGCGATCTTGTCGCGGACGATCAGGAAGACCTCGCGAAGCCGCTCGCGGACGATCGGCCGGTCGTCGACGCGCGCCAGTTCGGCCAGAGCCTCCAGCAAGTGAATGTGCGAATTCATCGTCTTGAAGCCGTAATAGACGCCGAGCCGGTCCTGCCGCTCGGCGATCGGGGCCGCCGGATCATATTCGGTGATGGCGGTTCCATCGCGCCTCAGCGCCTCGAAGTATCCGCCGCGCTCGGCGTCGTGGGCGTGGGCATCGAGCCAGTCGAAGGCGTCGCGCGCGACCCGAAGCGCCCGGTCGTCGCCGCCGACGGCGTGGGCCTTGCTCGCCGCGTAAATCACGAAGGCGATTCCATAGACGTGCTTCTCGTCGCCGAGCTTCGGATCGACCTCGCCTCGGCCGTTGAGGATCCAGTGAAAGCCGCCATGCTCCTTGTCACGCATCGTCGAATCGAGGAACTCAACCCCGTGGCGTGCGTATCCCAGAAACTCCTCGCGCCGTTCGGGGTCAAACTCGGCGAAGGCCGCGGCGGTCCAGACCATCCTCGCCTGGTAGACGAGAAACCTGTTGTCGTCGGGCCGGGCGGCCCAGTCGCGCCCGAAATTCTGATGGAAGCCGCCGAACTCCCGATCCATGGCCGCGGGATACCAGCGGCCGGTTAGCTCCTCGCCGAGCAAGGCTCGCAAGGCGGCGGGATCGAGATCGGCCGGTTTGGGGGCGTCGGCCCGCGCGCCGGGGACGGTTGAGGCGATTAGGAGAATCAACGTCGCCGCGAAGGGTCCCGGCGGAACCCGCCCTTCCGTCTTGCGTCTCGTCGCCATGAATCCGTTGCTCCGCCGCGGCCGTCGCGTTGAGTTGTTTTGGAGGGAACCTACTTACCTGGATTATGATTGGGAACGGGAGAGCCGGCAACGGTGGAGGGTGTCTCCGCTTGCCAACGCCGCGCGTGGCGGGGTAGCCTGATGGGTGGGAATCCATCCGCGCCGATTGGCGCGGGCGGGCCGAGGAGTGGATCATGCCGATCGACGATCAGCGGCCGGGAGACGAGGACCAGTTGGCCGACTTCCTGAAGCGAATTCAGGACGGCGACGAGGGAGCGGCTCGCGAGTTGCTTCAACGCTACGAGGCCGAGGTCCGACTGGTGGTCCGACGCCGGCTCCCCCGGCTTTTGCGGTCGCGGTTCGACTCGCTCGATTTTCTCCAAAGCGTTTGGGGCAGCTTTTTTCGAAGGATGCGCGAGGCCCCGGCCGAGTTCGAGGATTCCCGGCATCTTGTCGCCTTTTTGGCTCGGGCCGCGAAGAATAAGGTGATCGACGAGTATCGTCGCGCCGCCAGCCAGAAGAACGACATGCGTCGCGAGGAGCCGCTTTGGAGCGACGGCCGCCAACCCAGGGAGGTGGCGTCGCCGGTTGATTCCCCAATTGAGGTCGCGCAGGCCCACGAAGTCTTCGATCGGCTCAACGCCCTGTTGCCCCGGGAACGGAAAACCATCCTGGAGCTCAAGGCGCAAGGGCTCTCCAGCAAGGACATCGGCGACCGCCTGGGAATCAGCGAGCGAACCGTGCAGCGCGTCATTGAGGAGCTTCGGCGGCGCGTGGAATCGGAGTGGGAGCCCGGGGAATGAGCGCGGCCGCCTGGGGGCGGACGTGGGAGGACGCCTCCGCGCCCTCCGCGGCCCGCCTCGCGCGTCGATTCGAGCAAGCCTGGCGCGATTCCGAGGCCTCGGGATCGCGCCCCGACCCGCGCGCCTTTCTCGCCGGCTGGACGGAGGGCGCCGGCTTCCCCGGGGCCCGGTTGGCCATCCTCCGAACCGACATGTCGCTCCGCTGGGAGGTCGGTCAAAAGCCCGCCGCCGAATGGTACGTCCGTCACTTCCCCGAGATCGGCGAAGACACCATCATCGCCTTGATTTACGAGGAGTTTTGCCTCCGCGAAGAGGCCGGCGAAACCCCCGAGACGGCCGATTTTCTGAACCGCTACGCCGAGTTCGCCGGGCCGCTCGAGCGCGTCTTCGGCATCCACGAGCTTGTCGACGCGGGGTCGACCGCGGCGATGCCCCTGGGCTCGATGTCCTCCACCACGGAGGGCGACGGCTCGCCCAGCCGCGCTCCCTTCCCCAAAGCCGGAGAGACCGTCGCCGGCTTCCAACTGGTCGAGGAGTTGGGGCGAGGATCGTTCGCGAGGGTCTTCCTGGCCCGCGAAACCCAGTTGGCCGACCGGCTGGTGGCGCTGAAGCTCAGTCGCCGGGGCTCGCGCGAGCCGCAAACGCTCGCCCGGCTCCAGCACACGCACATCGTCCCGGTGTACTCCCACCGCGTCGATCCCGACAGCGGCCTGCATGTCCTCTGCATGCCGTACTTCGGCCGGGCGACGTTGGCGCGGGTCCTGGCCGAGATTGAACGGGAGGGAGCCGAAGATCTTATCGACGGGCGTTCGCTGGTCGAGGCGCTCGACCGCCTGGAGCCCTCCGAGGGCCTCTCGTCGGGCCCCTCCAGCGGTCGCGCCGCTCTGGCGAGCCGCTCGTTCCCGCGGGCGGTCGCCTGGTGGGGCGCGCGGTTGGCCGAGGCGCTGGGGCTGGCCCACGATCGAGGGGTCCTGCACCGCGACATCAAGCCCTCCAACGTCCTGATCGCCGCCGACGGCACGCCGATGCTTTTGGACTTCAACCTGGCCCACGAGTCGATTGGGTCGGACGAGCGCGACGAGGACGGCGCGAACCTCGGCGGCACGATCGACTACATGGCACCCGAACATCTGGAGGCGCTGGCCGGCGAGCGAGCCGACCACATCGACGCCCGCTCCGACCTGTTCTCGATGGGCGTGCTGCTCTACGAGACGGCGCTTGGGGGCAAGCCGTTCGCGCCCCCCCGCAAGACCGGCGCGATCGTCGAGACGCTGCTCCGCGCCGCCGACGACCGCAAGGGGGAGCCGCGCTCGCTCTTCCCCGAGGACGCCGACGTTCCCGCGCCGCTGCTGGCGGTCATCGAGCGCTGCCTGGCGCCCGATCCGGCCGAGCGGTATCAGTCGGCCTACGAGCTGGCCGACGACCTTCAGGCGGTCGCCGACGACCTCCCTCTGCCGCACGCCCGCGAGCCCCTGCCAAGCCGCCTGGCCCGCCGGTTGCGCCGGCAACGCTTCCGGATCGCGACCGCCGCCCTGGTTCTGCTCTCCTTCGCCGCGGTCGCGCTGGCGGTCCTGAGCCTGAGCATCGAGCGGGCCGCCCGCTACGAGCAGGGGAGGGAGCTGTTCGATCAGGGCAACCAGCACCTGAGCAACGGCGACTACGACGCGGCGATCATCCAGTTCGAGGCCGCCTCGCAACTCGCCCGGCGCTCGGAGGAGGGGATCTGGCATCAGATTTTCCGCTGGCGGAGCCTTCGCGAGATCGTCGACAAGCTCAACGCGTTGGAGCGGCGGAACAACCTCGAACAGCTTGACGAGGAGGCCAGCCGGAAGTCGGCGTTGGCCAAGCGCCACGCCGAGACCCACAGGAACGTCGCGGCCCTGCACGCCGCGTCGGACGACCTGCGAATGCGGATGATCGGCCTGGGCGACGACCTTCCCGGCGCCGTCCGCGAGCTTCAAGAGCTGCTCAAGCCCTTCTACGTGCTCAGCTCGCGCGAGGACTGGACGACGCTCGACTACCTCTGGAGCCAACTCGACGAACCCAGTGGGATCCACCTGCGGCGCGAGGTCAACGAACTGCTCTTCCTCTGGATGGTCGGCGTTGAATCCTCGCTCCCCCCCGCCGGACCCAAGGGAGCCGGCGGCGGCGAGGCCGCCGCGATCCACCGGGCGCTTGAAATTTGCGACCGCGCGATTCGGTTCGCGTCCCCGGGCGCCCCCTGGGCCGCCCTCCGGGACCGCTTCCAGGAGCGGTTGAGCGGCAAGCGGGGGACGGCCGGCGCGTCGGCCACCGCCCGCGAGGCGAGCGTCGCCGACGAGACCTCGGCCCTGGCTTGCTTTCAGTGGGGCCTGCTCAACTCAAGCCGGAACCGGCGGAGTCGAGCCATCGAGTGGCTGCAACGGGCGGTCCGAATCGATGGATCGAATTATTGGTATCAGTTTTACCTCGGCTTCCTGGAGGATAAGGCCGGGCTGACCGACGAGGCGCTGGATCAGTACGGAATCGCCGCGGCGCTGAAGCCCGAATCGCCCTGGGTGTTGTTCAGTCGGGCCCGGCTGTATCGGGCCCGGGGCCGATGGTCGTGGGCGATCGAGGATCTCAACCGGGCGCTTCGGCTGATGGGAGACCGGCCCGACTCGCTGCGCGTTCGCCTGGAATTGGGCTACGTTCATCAGGCGCTGGGCGATTTCGCCGGAGCCCGCGAGCATTACGAGGCGATCCTGGCGGTCGACCCGTCGGCGGAACTCGGCCGCGCGGCCCGGCTCAACCTCGCCAACATCGACGCCGAATCGGGGCTCATTGACCGCGCTCGTTCCGGTTATGGCGAGTTGCTGAAAATCAGACCGGACGACTCGGCGGCCCGCTACAGTCAAGCGCTGCTGGACCTGCGCCTGGGCCGGCCGGATTCGGCCGCCGCCTCGCTCGACATCCTGCTTGAGGACGGCCGAGCGGATCTCAACCGCGGCGACCTACTGGCGACGCGGGCCGTCGCGCGGATGATGCTCGAACGCAATCGGGAGGCGGTGGTCGACGCTCGGGAGGCGGCCCGGCTCGCCCCGAAGCCCTCGCGCGATCGGCTCGTCTCACGCGCCCTCCTGGCCGCCGGGATGTTCGATCAGCTTCAACTCGATCGACCCGAGGACGCGGCCCTCTTCCCGCTGGGCGGCGACTCGCTTCGAGCCGACCTGATCGCCGCCGAGGAGGGCATCGCGCGCTGGGCGGCGCAACCCGACGAGACCTACCGCGCCGGCCTGACCCGGGCCGTGATTCTTTCCATGTTGGGGCGGCACGACGAGGCCCTCAAAACGGCCCGGGACGCCCTGTCGGCGACGAACCAAAACTCCCCCCGCGCCCATCTCATCGCCGCCCGCGTCGCTTACGCGGCCCGAGACCGCCGCGAAGCACTCCAAGAGATCGAGCGGGGCCTGAGGCTCCAGCCCGACGCGGCCGGTCTGCTTGAACTTCGCGGCCGGCTTCGAACCGAAGCGGGCGAACCGGCCGCCGCTCTGGCGGATTTGGACCTGGCCGTGGCGCGTTCCGGCGGGGCGTTCGCCCACGCCGCGAAGGCCGAAGCGCTGAACGCGCTGGGCCGCGTGGACGACGCCGCGCGCGAGTGGACGTTGTGCCTGACGCGCGACCCGGAACTCTCCTTCGCCCACCTGGGCCGGGCCCGCTGCTACCTCGACATGGAGCAACCGCTCTGGGACCTCGCCCTGGCGGACCTGGAGCGCGCCGCGGCGTGGTCCCGCAACGACCCGCGGCTCGAATTCGGCGTCCTCGTCGCTTATGGTCGCTGCCTCCGCCAACGCCCCGATCGCGCGCCCCGCTGGCTCGCCCTGGCGGGGCGATCGGCGTTCCACGCCTGGCACCAGGCGGCGAGCCTCGCCTCGCCGGTCGACGCCGCGCGCTGAGGCGACGAGGTCACCGACCCCGGAATCGTTGCGCGGCGGTCCACCGTCTCTCCTGGCGAGAAGGTGGCCATGGCGGCCCGTCGCCTCAGATTCCGGGGCCTCCGGAGCCTTGGGAGGCGATTGCCCTCCTGACACAAAACATCCGCCAAACCCGCTCTGGCATCCGGTGATCCCCGCCGGCCTCTGGGGCCATCCGGTTCCGTCGGAAGCGAGGTTCGAGAACGGCTACGTCGCGGGACAAAAGACCGATGTCCCAAGGCGAGGACGCGCGCTCAGACGACGGGGCGGGGGCGGACTGGGCGACCGCGGAGGAGCCATCGACGCTTGATGGACAAGCCTTTCCCGCGCGCGAGTTTCCGACGAGCCAGGGCCACCAGGTCGGGGTAGAGTGGGCCGGTCGCCAACCCGAGACCAAGGACGAGGCTGGCGGCCCGCGTAATTATGCCGGCGCTGGCGATCTTGACATCCTCGGATCCCTGATCGGTCACCGAGGGGGTTCGAGGCGCTTCCGCGGTCAGCGCCTCCTCGACCGATTGGCTTTGCAGGTTCGCCGTCAGCGCGTCGACCTCGGCCTGTTCACGGGCTCGAGGAGTCGCGGAGACGAGGACCGGCAATCCGCCCGCTCCCGGGATCACGCGCGTGCCGGTCGCGGAGGTTTCGGCGCCGTCGGCCCAGGAGCCATCGCGATGCTTCAGGCCCGCGAGCAGCCTGGAGTCGAGTTCCGTGCCAATTCGGTCCAGCGCCTCGTCGACGACGAGGCCCTCGCGGTCGATCAACTGAGTCGGTTCGTCGTCCGAGGTCGCCAGCGTAGGTCCCAACGGTCCGGCGCCCCGCGAGACGAGCGGCCCCAGGTAAACCGACGGCGAGCGGCCTCCAACCATCCTTCCCACCGCGGTCCAAGAGAACTCGCTGGCCGACAACCCCGCCGCGTTTCGTCCCCCCTCAGCGCGGCCCAGTTCGTCGAGGCTCAGCCGCGAGGTCTGAGGGGAACCTAGGATTCCGATGCCGCCGCTCGCCGGAGACAAAGGCGCGCTGATCGGCTGGGGCGGCGCCGGAAAAGTGCCGGCGGCATCCTCGCCCCCTCCCCCGAGTGTTGACGGGGGATCGGGGTCGTCCCGCTGAATGTTCAATTCGAAGATTGATCTGGCCAGCGGAGGCGGTTCGCCCTCGACGCCATCGCCGCCCAGTCCGGTTCCGTCTCCCGGCGCGGCGGGGTATTGAGGATCCCTCATCGCCAGGAGCACCACCAGCTGGGACCCCTCCGGAGCTCCTTCAAGCGCGACCAGGAGTTGAGGCCCGCCGCCTCCGCCCTCGATCGACTCCGGCGTGATCTGGTCCAGCATGTTTCCCGAGGAGTCGACGAGGCACAACCACTGAATCAGCGGGACGCCGTCTGAACCAGTCCGCTCGGAGTGCACGGCCAACCGCAGGGCGTTGGTCCCGGGACCGACGGGAATCCGATACGCGACCTGCCAACGCGAGGCGTCCATCCACCCTTCAACCGTGTACTCCGCTTGCCAGGGAATCTCGTCGAGACCGTCGAGGTGATCGGGGATGACGAGGTCTTTGGCCCATTCCTCAAAGCTTGGCGAACGCGTGGAATTGGGAGCGCCGTCGAAGCTTTCGGTCCAGCCGTCGTCAACGCTCGATCGGCCCGGCCCCGCCTCGTTCTCCGGAAGGATCAGGCCTTCGGTCGGCTCCGTGGCGTGGTCGGAGATCGTCGGTTGCTCCAGCGTCCACTCCGAGCCCTCTCCCAGCGGCGTGATTTCCACATCTCCGGCGCCGGAGGCGGCGTCCGCCTCCGCCTCATCGCTCGACGGAGCCGGCGCCATCGACCAAGCGGTCATCTTGGTCACGGCCGCGAAGGTCGGGGGAACGCCCAGCCCGCCGAATTCGGGAGTCACAAACGCCTGGCGGCTTAAGAGCATCCGAGACTCAAGCGTCTCAATCCCTCTAAACCGTGAACCGCGCGGAGTTTCGACGACGGAGCGACGGCGTTCCCTCGGTCGGCGTCCCGCCGGTCGCAAGATGTGCCAAAATCCCTGCACGTTTGTCGCCACCATCCATCTCCGGACGCGGTCGCGTCGCCTTGGCCCGCCCCTTTTCGGCGCGTCGAGCGGCCGAGACTTTCGAAATATCTTCCGAAGAGAGCCTCGGCCTCATTGAACACTATCGAGGTTCGCCGACGTTTGCCGACGCGGGTCGGATATTTTTTCGGGCGAACGGCGATGACCGGGGCGAACGACCGTCCGACTCCGGAACAACCGCCGCCAAGTTTCGTCTAAGATTATACGCTCGGCGGCGTGGAATATTTGAGCGGCGTCGAAAAAAGGGGTCGGGCGTGGCTGGCTCGGACCTTGGCGGACGCCGTGGTGAACCATCTCGCATGCTCGCAATCCTTGAGGGGTGATCTCGTGGCGCCATTCGTCGATCGCCGGTCTCGCGTCGTGGTGGTTCTGGCACTTCTCTGGGGCGCGACGACCTGGGCCGACGAGCCGGCGTCGAAGGAGGCCGCGACCCCCGCGGCCGGAGGGGCGCTTCAGACCGCCGCGCCGGAACTCCCCGACGAGATTGTCGCCGCCTTGCGGCAGGGGCGGTTCGACGAGGCGATCACGGCCCTGGGGGGGCTTCGAGATCAGGCCGGAACCGCCGAGGAGCGCGCCTACCTGGATTTCCTCGCCTCGATCGCCGATCGGCTCGCCGGTCGCGAAGACGCCGCCCGCGACCGGCTGCGCGCTGCGCTGGAGGCTCATCCCCGAAGCGTCTGGGTCGCGAAGATTCGCCAGGAGTTGGCGATGCTCGAACTCGCCGGGGGAGACGCCGCGCGGGCCGAGGAATTGGCGCGAACCCAGGCGACGGCGCTCCTGGCCGACGACCGCAAGGACCGCCTGGCCGACGTCTACGAGTCGTTCGCCCATCGGCTGCTCACCCCCGACGACCCGGTGACGCCCGCCGACCCCGCCGGCGCCTGGGAGTTGCTGGCCCAGGCCCGGACGCTGGCCAAGGGGGCGACCCTCCGCGCCCGCCTCCTGTTCGCAATGGGCCAAACCAGTCGAAAGCTGGACAACAACGACCGCGCGATCGCGGAGTTTCAGGAGTACCTCCACGATTACCCCGAGGGCGCGGATCGGGTCGCGGTACGGTTCGCCCTCGGCGACGCCCAGCGAGCCCTGGGGCGCAATCTCGACGCCCGGCTTACCTGGACCGACCTGGCCCGCGACATCGAACATGGGAAGCCCGACGACGCCACCGCCGCCGACCAGGAAATTCGCGCCCGGGCGCTCGCGGAGATCCCTTCGACCCACGGAATGCCCACCCCGGGCAACGACGCCGAGTTGAATCTGGGCGTCGCGGCCGTGAAGCGGTTCCTCGCCGCGTATCCCAGCCATCCCAGGGCGGTTCGAGCCGCCTTCGACATCGGCGCGGCGTATCTGATCCTGGGCAAGACCGACCAGGCGCTTGAGGCGTTCGATCGATTCCTCAAGCGCGAAGACTTCACCGCCGAGACCGAAGAAGCCCGCAAGGACCTGGCCGAACTCTCCATGGCGGCGACCCACTCGCGCGGGCAACTCCTCCAGGCTCAGGGGAAATACAACGAAGCCATCGCCGCCTGGAAAGGCTATCTCGCCACATTCCCCAACGGTCCCCAAAGCGCCCAGGCCCAGCGGGCGATTCTCGACACCCAACTCTTGATCGCCGCCGACCATTACGAGCGCGAGCGGTACGCCGAGGCCCGCGCCGCCTGGACCGACTTCGCGGCCCAAAACCCGCTCGACCCGCGCGTGCCGGAAGCTCTCTTCCGAATCGGCGAGAGCCATCTCAAGGAAAAGCGTTTCGACCAGGCCGTCGCCGCGTGGGCGACCCTCTCCGGCAAGTTTCCCGAGACCGAGCCGACCGCTCACGCCCAGTTCTTGATCGGGGCGCATCTGGAGACCGAGAAGGGAGACCTCGCCGGGGCGATTGAGCAATTCAAGAAGATCGGCGTTGACCCGTGGAGAGCCGAAGCCCTTCAGCGGATCGCCGTGATGGAGTCGAAGACTCTGACAGTCGTCACCCCGCGCGCGTTTCGGAGCGGCGAGACCCCGCATCTGAAGATCGCCAGCCGGAACCTCGAGCAACTCACCTTCACCGCGCACAAACTCAACGCCGAGGCGTACTTTCGAAAGAAGCTGCAAACCGGCCGCGTCGAATCGCTCGACATTGGGCTCGTCGCTCCCGACGCCGAGTGGACCGTCGACGTTCCCGGCTTCGCCAAGTTCAAGCCCGTCGAATCCAACTATGAACTGAAAAACCTGGAGCTTCCCGGCGTCTACGTCGTGAAGGTCACGGACCAGAAGACGCTTCAAGCCACGTCGCTCGTTATCTCCAGCGATATCGACGCCATCGTCAAAACCTCGCGCGATCAGGTCTTGGTTTTCGCCCAGGATCCCAAGACGGGGAAGGGGAGGCCGGGTGCCCGCGTTCTCTTCGCCGACAACGAGCGAGTCTTCTTCGAGGGCCAAACCGGCGACGACGGCGTCTTGCTTCACGACTGGTCGCCCCCGCGCGACGGCGGGAACCCGCTGAACTACCTACTGGTCGACGGTCCCCACGTCGCGGGCTCGGGGCTGACCGTCGCCGAAGGCGTTTCCCAGGGCTTGACCCCGCGAGCCTACATCCACACAGATCGGCCCGCATATCGGCCCGGTCAGAAGGTTTCGATCCGAGGCGTCGTGCGGGAGGTTCAGAACGGCCAGTACGCCAACACCCCCGGCGCGACGTACCGGTTTGAGGCGATCGACGCCAAGGGCCGGCGGATCATCGCCCGCGACGTTGTATTGTCGGAGTTCGGGGCGTTTCATGAATCGGTGGCGCTTGATTCGTCGGCTCCGGTTGGCGCGTATCGGGTTCGCGTCTTCCAGCCGGGCAAGAGCGAGTTCGCGGGCGAGTTCAACGTCCAGGCTTATCAGCTTGAGCCGATCGCGCTGAGCTTTGATCTCAAGAAGACCGTCTTTTATCGGGGCGAGACCGTCGAGGCCGACATCGAGGCCCGCCACCAGTACGGCGCTCCCGTCGCTCGCCGGCCGATCAGCGTGGCGCTGCCGGACGGTCGAACCGTAAGCGGCGAGACCGACGCCGCGGGCAAGTACCACATCTCGTTTCCCACCGACGGCTTCGCCGAGGAGCAGACGCTCCAAATCGTCGCTCAACTTCCCGAAGACAATGTGCGGGCCGTCGCTTCGGTCTCTCTCGCCGTCCGGGGCTTTTCCATCACGGCCAACACCGACCGCCGGGTTTATCTCAGCGGCGAGACCTTCGTCGCGCGAGTCCAGACGGCCGACGCCCTGGGCGAGCCCATCGCCGAAGCTCTCACGGCGTCGTTGGTGAAGCTCATCAACGAGCGCGGGCGCTTGATCGAGCGCGAGATTGAAAAGACGTCGTTCAAGACCGACGCGACCGGCAAGGGCGAAGTCCGCTTTCGGGCCGACGACCCGAAGGGCGGAAACCACCTGGTCCGGATCGCGGGGACCGACCGATTCGGCAACCCGATCATCGGCGAACTGGCTCTGGTGATCTCGGGCGACGAGGATGCGACGCGGCTCCGCATCCTGGCCGATCGGACCCGTTACAAGGTCGGCGAGGAGGCGCGCGTCAACCTTCACAGCCGGGGCGCTGGCGGCGCGGCGCTTCTGACGTGGGAGGCCGACCGCGTCCTCTCGTACAAGATCGTGCCGTTGGCCGAGGGCGATAACCCGGTCGTCTGGACCGTCGACGGGCCCCAGTTCCCCAACTTCACGCTCTCGGCCGCTCGGATGCGGGAGGACAGGCTCGACTCGGCCCGACTCGACCTGAACATCGAGCGCGATCTGCGGGTGACGCTCGCTCCCGTCAAGCCGACGGTCGGCCCGGGCGAGGCGATCGAACTCGAGGTGACGACCGTCGACCAACTCGGCCGGCCCGTTTCGGCCGAGGTCTCCATCGCCATGGTCGACCAGTCGCTGCTCCGTCTCTTCGGCGATACTCAAACGCCCATCGGCGCGTTCTTCTACAACCAAACCCGCTCCGGCGCGTTCGCCACCAGCTCGACCAACACCTTCAAATATGAGCCCGCGACCGTCCCCGTCGTCCAGGCGGTCGTCGAGGAGGCCGAGCGATTGGGCGTCATCTCGGCCGACGCGGACGGCGGCCAAGGCCAACCCGGGCAAGCTCCGGCCCGGCGGCGAGACTCCCCCGCATCGGCTCGGGCCCCGGCCCCCGGCATGGGGGGCATGATGGGCGCCGGGATGATGATGGGCAGAAGCGGCGAATCGGAGGGCGGCATCCAGCGCAGGCTGCAAGAGGTGGACGTGTTCGATTCGGCGGCTGGGGAACGCTCCGAATTCGCCAAGGAGATCCAGCGAGAGCAACGAGAGTTCGCGCCGATCAAGAACTTCTTTAGCGACGTGCCCAACATGCCCGGGGAAAAGCTGGGCGATGCCCAGGCCCCTCCACGCGAGCGGTTCGTCGAGACGGCCTACTGGAATCCGGGCGTCGTGACCGACAAGGAGGGCAAGGCTCGCGTCGCCTTCCAGGCCCCCGGCGCGCTCTCCGAATACCGGATCATGGCGAAGGGGACCACCGGCGCCGACACGCTCGTCGGCCAAACGACGGCCACCGTTCGGGTTCGCAAAGACTTCTTCGTGGATCTGAAGGTTCCCGCCGCGCTCGTCAAGGGAGACAAGCCCCGGTTCATCGCCCGAGTGCATCATCTGGGCGTTGAGGGAACCGTCGCGCTGAGACTTTCAGTCTACACCGGGGGACGCGAGGAGGTCTTGCCGAGGACGATCGAGATCAAGGGCGACGGCGTCGAGGAAGCGCTCTTTGAGCCGGTCGAGGCGGCCGACGGCGATGTGGTTCGCCTGACGCTCTCGGCCTCGGTCGGCGACCGCTCCGACGAGTTGGTGGCGGAGGTCCCCGTCCGGCCCTGGGGGCTGCTGGCCACCGCCTCGGCGTCCGGGACCAGCAACGATGGCGCGACGGTCTTCGTCGGTCTCCCCAAGGGGCGAACGTACGAGGACCCCGAGATGCGGATCGTCGTCTCGCCGACCCTGGAGCGGATGATCGTCGAACTGGCTCTCGGTCGCGACTTCGTCATCTTCGAGCGGTCTGGAAACGCGCGCTGGTATCCCCCGCCGACCGACACGACCATCGACCGCGCGGCCGATCTGCTGGGGGCGACGTCGGCGCTTGAATATCTCCGGCGAATTCGGCCCGAGGGCTCGCCCGATCATGAAAGGCTCGTCGATCGAATCCAGGGACTCGTGGCTGAACTCACAAGCGCGCGGCTCGACGACGGCGGCTGGGCGTGGGTGAGTTCGCCCGCGACGGGCGACGCCAATCCCCGGTCGAGCGATCGGCTGGCGACCGCCGCGGCGTTTTGGGCGCTCGCCTCGGCCGATAAACTGGGGCTGCTCACCGACCCGAGCGTCTGCGACCAGGCGGGCGCGTGGCTGGTTCAGGCGATGACCGGCGGAACCGACGCCCGCGACCTGGACGCCCGCGCCGCCTTGCTCCACGCGCTCAGCGCGCGGAACCTCGCGAGCTTCGAGATGGCCAATAGTCTCAATCGCGAGCGGCAAAATCTCTCCAGCGCGGCGCTGGCTCACCTGGCGCTGACGTTCGCCAACATGGGCCGCCCCGAGTTGGCCGGCGAGGCCCTGGCGATTCTCGGGCCGCGCGCCAAAACCGAGGCGGCCGCCCCGGGCCGGCGGCCGCGGCTGTACTGGGAGGGCTCCAACCAGTCGGCGGGGAACTTCGGCGCGGTGGAGACCACGGCGCTGGTTTGCCTCGCCTACGCCCGGACCCGCGGCGACGCTCCCGAACTCCCCCCGGCGATCGAGTGGCTGGAGGCCCACCGCGTCGGCATGGGCTGGAATCCCCGCAAGGCGAAGGGCGCCGCGCTCGCCGCGCTGGCCGCTTATCACGGGAGAGCCGGCGCGGCCGACGACCGCTACGCCCTGACCATCACCGTCAATGAGGAGAAGGTGGCCGAAATTCAGGTCGCCGGCGCGGCCGAGGGCCAAAGCTTCATCGTCCCGACGCGGGCGCTCAAGCCCGGCGGCGAGAATCGGGTGAATTTCGCCCTCGAGGGCCGCGGGACGTTCGGCTACTCGGTGTCGATGACCGGCTTCACCAGCGATTTTGGACCCGACCAGACGATCGAGGGCCGCCCCGCCCGCGTCACTCGGCGGGTCTACCAGCCGGCGCCTCCCGAGCTGGACGGCAAGACGCTGCCGGTTGGTTTCGGCGTCGCGCCCGGAGCGCCGACGTTTGAGAATGCGGCCACCGGAACGAGCCTCGGCGGCAAAGCCCGCGTCAGCCTGTCCGTCTTGCGGAACATCAAGCCGGGCGCGGCCGAATGGGACCGCGACTTCCTGGTCGTCGAGGAGCGGCTTCCCGCCGGTACGACCCTGATCGACGGTTCGGTCCAGACCTCGGCTTCGTCGTTCACCCTGACCGACGGGATGCTCACCTTCTACTTCCCCCCCGACCGGAATCCGGGCGAGATTTGGTACGACGTCTATGGATATCTACCCGGCGCGTATCGGACCCTTCCGGCGATCGTCCGCAGCGCCTACGAGCCCGGCCGATTCCACGTCGGCGAGCCCGGTGCCTTCCGGGTCTTCGCGCCGGGAGAACCGAACGACGACCCGTACAGGCCGACTCCCGACGAGCTTTACGCCCGCGGCAAGGCCCTCTTCGACGCCGGTAAGCTCGCGCCCGCGGGCGAGGCGCTGGAAGCCCTCTTCGGCGATTACCCGCTCCGCGACGACGTGGCGAAGGACGCCGCGCGGATGTTGCTCCTGATCCACATCGACGCGTACGACGCCCGCAAAATTGTCCGCTACTTCGAGGTGGTTAAGGAGAAGTCGCCCGAGCAGATCATCACCTTCGATCAGTTGAAGACGATCGGCCGGGCCTATCGCGACATCAACGAACATGAGCGCGCCCTGATCGTCTGGCGCGGCCTGATCGAGGCCGGTTACGTCGAGGACGCCCGCGTCGGCGAACTGCTCCGCCAGCGCGGCCGGACCCTGGAGGCGCTCGCGTACCTGACCGATCTATGGCGGCAATACCCCAACACGCCGCCGATCGAGGCTGATTTCTTCGGCCTCTCGCAAGTGGTCGCCGACGCGGCCGCCCGCGCGGCCGACGACCCGGCGCTTCGACGCGAGTTGGCCGCGGCCGGCGTCTCGCGAACCGATCTGTTGCGCCAGGCGGCCGGGATGATCCGGGTCTTTCTGACCGAATCGCCAAAGAACCCAATGGCCGACGAGGCCGGCCTCGCCCTCATCGGGGCCCTGCTGGAGTTGGAGGATTACCCCGGCGTGGCGCGGGAGGCCGCCCTGGGAGCGGCGATCCATCCCGAGAGCGCGCTGCGCGACGGTTTCCAGTACGCCGAGGCCTTGGCCGATTTCCACCTGGGCCGCTATGACCGGGCGGTCGAGATCGCCGAGGCGATCGCCGGAGCCGTCCACAAGGACGCCGCGGGGGTCGACCAGCCCAGCCCCAACAAGTGGCGGGCGCTTTACATCCTCGGCCAGATCTACGACGCGCGCCGGATGACCGCCAAGGCGCTCGAATACTACCGCCAGGTGGCCGATCGCTTCACCGACGCCGCCGGCGCGATCGAGTTCCACACGCGCAAGGCCCTGAAAATCCCCGAGGTCTCCGTCGTCAAGCCGGGCGGCGCGGACGAGAAACCAGGCGTCAAGCTCGACCATCGAAACGTCGCCAAGGCCGACGTCACCGTCTATCCGGTCGACCTGATGCGGTTGTACCTCACCCGACGCAACCTCAACCAGATCGCCGACGTCGACCTGGCGGGAATCACCCCGCTCGTTGAGAAGACCGTTGAACTCGGTTCGGAAGCCGACTACGAAGACAAGTCCCAAACGATCGACTTGCCGCTCGACAAGGAGGGCGCCTACCTGGTGATGATACGGGGCGACGAACTGTACGCCTCGGGTATCATTTTGGTTTCGACGATCGAGTCGGAAGTGCTGGAGGAGACGCTCGCCGGGCGCGCTCGGGTCGTGGTTCGCGACGCCCACTCTCAGGCGGCGGTCCCCAAGGCGCAAGTCAAGGTGATCGGGAGCGACAACGCCGAGTTCATCTCCGGCGAAACCGACCTTCGGGGCGTCTTCACGGCCGAGGGGCTCAACGGCCGGGTCTCGGTCGTCGTCCGCAAGGGGACGGCCGAGTACGCCTTTTATCGGGGAACCGCCCCCCTCGGCGCGCCCGCCACTCCCGCGCTGAACGCCGTGGATCGAAAGCCGGGCGAAACGCCCATGGACAAGAGCCAATCGCTCGACGCCGACCTGAAACTCCAAAATCAAAGCAACTCGTCGCGCCAGCTCAGGCGGCTGGAGGAGCGCTACCAGCAAAACGCCCCCGAGCAACCCCCCGGCGCCGCGGCGGGCGAATTCCGTTGAGATAAGACGGACGCGGCCCAGACGGCCACGCGCTTTCCCCGTGGGAGAGGGTGGCCCGAAGGGCCGGGTAAGGGCCACCGGATTTCGAGGCGGGTTCGGCGAGCGGCTTTCCGTGAGCGCAATGCCCTCCCGATCACGTCCCGAGGCGTTTCCGTAAACCCGTTCCCCCTCATCCGGTCTTCGGCCACCTTCTCCCGCGAGGGGATAAGGATGATTGCCATCGTTGATCTCCGACGGTTTTCGACGGAGCGCCACGAGGGGGGAACGATGATTGGCAATGCCTCGCCCGCCGCGAGGGGGAAAACCTGCTACCGGCCCAAAGTGCCGTTGACGGCGCCGATGAGGCTTTCGCCGATGCCCTTTTCGCGGATCGCTTCGAGGTCGGCGCGGCAGGCGAAGAGGGCGTCGACGACTTCGGGGTCCCACTGGACGCCGCGGCCCTTGCGGAAAATCTCGTCGATCTGGAGGGCCGAGAGCCGCTTGCGGTAGGGGCGGTTGCTTGACATTGCGTCGAATGAGTCGGCGACGGCCAGGATTCGCGCCTCGTGGGGGATGCTCTCGCCTTCAAGGCGGTCGGGATAGCCCGAGCCGTCCAGGCATTCGTGGTGATGACGCACCCCCGGCAGGATGTGCCGAAGTTTTCGCAGGTCGCGAAGGATCGTCACGCCGATCTCGACGTGGTCCTGGACCTTGCGGTATTCCTCGGCGGTGAGCGGCCCGCTCTTTTTGAGCACGTCGTCGTCGATGCCGATCTTGCCCACGTCGTGCAGCAGGCCGGCCAGGTACAGGTCGCCCCGCTTCTGAGGCGGGATGCCCAGTTCCTCGGCCAGTCGCACGGCGATCCGCGCGACGCGTTCGGAGTGGCCCGACGTGTAGGGGTCCTTGGCGTCGATCGCCGCGGTCAGCGCGCGGACGACGCCGAAGAGCAGCTCCTTCAGCTCGGAGTGAATCTTCGCGTTGTGGCCCTGGGTGGCGATCAACGAAGCCACATATCGCGTGCGCTCGAGGTCCGAGGAGTTGATGGGGCGATCGTCGATCGGGTTGGCGATGACCAGCCAGCCCGCCGAACCGGCCGGGACCACCGCGAATCGACGGAGGGCTGGAATCCCCTGAGGGGCCTCCGCGTCGTTGGGGTCGTTGACGACCCAGATCGAGTCTCCCGGCGTCGCGGCCAGGAGACGGCGTTGGGCCGACTCCGAGAACTCCGGCAGGTCGCCGCCAACGACCGCCGGCTCGCGCGCGTCGCTCGGGATCCAGGCCGCGACGGCCACGTTCAGTGAAGAGCGCAAGACGTTGGTCGCCAGCGTTTGAAACCGCGCAGGGGGATCGGAGACGCGAAGTCTTCGGATTAGCCGGCCGATCACAATGTGCTCCCCCTCCGGGTCGATCTCGTCCATCGCCTTGTCGAGAAGCTCCGCCATCGCGTCGGGAAAGGTCGCCATCCCTTCACTCGTCGATCCTGATCTCTCGTACCGATGTTCCTCGCTTCGGAGGCGGTCGTCTCGCATGCTCGTTCCTCCGCCTCCGTCTCGTGAGGGCTTTAAGACAAACTCGTTGTTGGATGTCACACCGCCGTTTTAATTAAGTCTAGAACATGGCCGGATCGAGCGTCTTATAATCGTGGATCGCGAGAGTGAACCCGGCGTTGTCCAAACGCCTCGTTTGGGACGAGATGGGGACGGAAAAACTATGTAGGTGGATGGAGGCTCGCGCGGGGGCTTCTCACCGGTGTTGAGGGCGCGGCTCGCCGTCGACCGCCGCGCGATCGCAATCGAAACGACTTCGCCGAGCGGCGTTCCGAACGCGGCTTTCGGCCTGGCGAGAGGACGCGCGGCGCATGCCTCGGGATCAAGAGTTCCTCGACGACTGGAACGTGGCCGACGACGAGCCGCTCGAGGAGTCGCTCCTGCCGATCGCCCGCCGATCCGCCGCCGCGCGCCCTTCAGCCGCCTCCACTCGCGTGATCGGTCGCGACGCGGCGGCGGGCCGGCGGGACTCCCGCTCTCTGGATTCCGACGCCGTTTACGGTTTCGAGTTGAACCTGGACGAGCCCGAAGTCTCCTCCGTGACGGTCGGCGTCGCGGGCCGGGAGATCCGGGCCGATGGAGGGTCGCGCGAGCCGAACCGATCGCCGGCGACACCCAGACGGCGCGGCGGCGCGGCGAAGCGGATCGCGGCCTTGCGACCGGGGGAGGAGCTCTGCGGGTTTCGGCTTAAGGCGGAGCTTGGCCGCGGCGCGTTCGCCCGCGTCTTTCTGGCCGAGGAGGTCAGTCTCGGCGATCGGCCGGTCGTCCTGAAAATCTCGAAGGCCCAGGGAGACGAACCGCAAATCCTGGCCCGGCTGCAACACGCCCACATCGTCCCGGTCCACTCGGCGCGCGACGACCGGAAAACCGGGCTGCGGTTGCTCTGCATGCCGTTTCTCGGCGGCGCGAATCTCGCCCGGTTGCTTGAGGAATCGCGCGGAGTCGCCCCGGCGCGAACCACCGGCCGGGGGTTGGTTGAGGCTCTCGATCAGCTCAGCCAGCGGCTGCCCGCCGGCGCTGGCGACGTCCTCGCCCCAGCCCCAAGCCGGCGGTCTCATCGGCCGCCGCGCTCCGCCTCCCGCCGCTCCCGAATCGTTGGGGACGACTCCCCGAACCCTTTGCCGACCGACCGTAGGGAGATCGACGCGGAAGAGACGCGCGGCGGCTGGGGCTCACTCCCCGCGGCCTTCGGCTGGCTGGTGAGTCGGCTCGCCGGCTCGCCGGCCTCGCCCGAGGACCAGGACGACGCCGCCGACGAGTTGCTCCCCTCGCGGCGATTTCTCCGCCGGGCCGACGCGATCCGCGCGTCGGTCTGGATCGTCGCGCGGTTGGCCGAGGGGCTTGACCACGCCCACTCGCGCGGCTTGCTTCACCGCGACCTGAAGCCCTCCAACATCCTGATCGCGGCCGACGGCACGCCGATGCTCTTGGACTTCAACCTCTCCGTCGAAACCGAGCCGGTGGTCGAATCGGCCGCCGAGTCGGTTCAGCGCGCGTTGCTGGGCGGGACGCTGCCGTACATGGCGCCCGAGCACCTCGACGCGCTCGACCCCGAGGGAACCACGCCTCCCGACGCCGTCGACGAGCGATCGGACCTCTACGCCCTGGGCCTGATCCTCTTCGAGATGATCGCGGGAGAGCCCGCGTTCGGCGTACGGGAGTCGCCATCGGCCTCGCTGAACCTGCTTCGCGAGATGGTTCGGGAGCGGAGCTGCTCTCCCCCGCCGTCGCTTCGCCGTCGTCTCCCCGAGGTCCCGCCGAGTCTCGACGCCGTGGTGGGAAAATGCCTGGACCCCGACCCGGATCGAAGGTACGACTCCGCCGGGGACCTGGCCGAGGATCTGCGTCGGTTTCTCGACGATCTGCCGATGCGGCACGCGCCCGAGCCCAGCCTGGTCGAGCGGGCCACCAAGTGGACCCGGCGCCACCCGACGCTTTGTGGGACGACCTCGATCGTCGCGCTGGCGATCGTTCTGGTCGGCCTGCTGGGGTTCGCGGCCTTCCGGGCCCGCGAGCGGACGTTGGATCTGAGTTCGCGTTTGAAGCTGCGGGTGTTTCAGCACGACGCGCGGGAGTGCCGGTTTTTGCTCAACACGCTCGGCGACGACGACGAGCGGCTTCGCCGGGGTCTGATGCTGGCGGCGACCACCTTGAAGGCCGCGGGGGCCGCCGATCCGCTCGACCCGTCGACGCCCCGGGGCGAACCGGGAGGGGACTGGATCGCTCGCCTCTCTGGACAGGAGCAAGCGGCGGTTCGCCGCATGATCATCACGTTGATGGTTCAGGAAACCCAGGCTCGGGTCGCGCTGGCGAGCCGCCTCGGCGACGAAAACGCCCGGCGCTCGGAGGTGGTCGGTGCCGTGGCCCGGCTCGACGCGATCGAGCGGATGGTCGTCACCCCGCCTCCCATCCTCCTGCACCTGCGCGCCGGATATCGCGAGCTTCTCGGCGACGAGCGCGGCGCCGCCCAGGATCGGAACCGGGCCTGGGAGCGGCCCCCCGTCACCAGCGACGGCTGGGCGATGCTTGGCGCCTTCCTGCTGGCCGGCGGCGACCTCGATTCCGCCGAACAGGCCCTTCGCGAGGCCCTGGCGCGCGACGTGAGTTCATTCTGGGCCTGGTTCGCGATGGGCCATTGCCACTTCGAGCGGGACCGGTTCGCCGAGGCCGTCGCCGACTTCACGGCCTGCGTCGTGGCCCGCCCCGAGGTTTCCTGGGCCCACTTCAACCGAGGCGTGGCCTTGGCCCGCGCCGGGCGCCCGCTTGAGGCGAAGGAGGCGTTTGACAGGACGCTGGCTCTGGACCCTGATTTCATCGAAGCCCGAAGCAATCGCGGCCTGATCGAGCTGCAACTGGATCAACCAGCCGCGGCCGAGGCCGACCTCCGCGCGAGCGTCGCTCAGGGCCGCCGCAACTCGACCATCCTCTCGGCCCTCGGCGACGCGATGGCCCGACAAGGGAGGGCCGAGGAGGCTGAACGGCTCTTCGACCGCCTGATCGCCCAGTCGCCCGCCGACGTCGAAGTCCGGGCCGCGCGCGGCGTCACCCGAATGCGAGCCAATCCGGCCGGGGCGTTGGCGGATTTCGCCGCCGTCCTGGCCGCGAAGCCCCGGCAATCTCTGGCCCATTTGGGAATGGCCCGCTTGCTCCGGTCGACCGACCGCCCCGCGGCGCTCGCCCATCTTGATCAGGCTGTCGACGCCGACCCCGAGCTGCTCGAAGCCCGCGAACTAAGGGCCCTGGAGCGCGCCCGGGCGGGGCTCGCCACCGCACTGGAGGATATTGACGTTCTGGTCCAAAATCCCACGGACAACCGCCTCCACA
>Ga0180216_1001491_pt1 | contig 20861 bp, 26 predicted proteins | sample eDN3rd37CBELigMG_FD_128879 | JGI IMG/M metagenome (GOLD analysis project Ga0180216, IMG submission 128879) | Enriched Miracle-Growth compost microbial communities from Emeryville, California, USA - eDNA 3rd pass 37_C BE-Lig MG (version 2)... ...
CAGCACCATCGCTATGGAAGAAGGTACTCGCTTCGCTATTCGTGAAGGTGGACGTACTGTAGGCGCTGGCGTTGTTGCTAAAATCGTTGAGTAATTATATATAAAAAAAGCAGCCTTTTAGGGCTGCTTTTTTTATTTTTTAACATTGAAGTTTTGGAAATACTTTTTTAAAAATGATCATTACTGCACAAGTTTTAGCCTCCATATCCCCAATGATGCCCCGTGCAAGGGGGATCCATATCCATTTAGTCGGACTGAGGAGACCTTATTTGGTGAGAATTCCCCTTTTACTCAGATCTGGGGGACACAGAAGACCTTATTTCCGTTAAATCATAGGATATTTTATACTTTTTAGTGGAATAGCGTCATTTGGGTCCGGAACCCCTTGAGTATTGGCTATTTGGCAAGAAATAGGGGCTCTACGGTCCGGTTAATAAGATCTAGTGTGGGGAAATTCCCCGTTATATTTGTTTGATTCACTTGGAATCTGAATAATCTCCTCAACACACTTCTCTAGATCATCGACATTTACAAAATAAAAAGGGCCTGGATATTCATCTAATTTATGCTGGTACCTTGGGTCATAATAGTCGGTCAATAAGGTTGATATAAATCTAAAATAATCCTCCTTGTCCAATGCACCAAGTATCTCGTTTCTAGTATCTGGGGTCATCCTCTTAAGAATAGGAGTGATTGCCTCACCGACCCGTTCCTTAAAGTCAGGTTCTTTCCCATATGGACCTACATATTCCTCATAAATCCTTTGGGTACGAATCTCTACCGAAGTTTCCAAGACGATGTGTATTCCCGTGGTTTTCGCTTGGAGAAGCCAGTCGGGTTGAGTGGCCTTGCCGATCCTTCTACTCTCAGCCTCCATAAAAACAAAGGGAAGCCCCTGCAGCTTTTTCAAGGCGTGATAAAGATGGGATTCGAACGTTTTTTGGTTGTAAACGCCTAGCCCAATTCCCCCAAAAACGGATCCCCGATGGCCTGCCAAGGCTTCCAGATCAAGGATGGGAAATCCTCTATCCTTCAGCATATGAAGGATGATGGTTTTCCCCACGCCTGTCATTCCGTGCAATACGACAAAACGTTGGGGCAGGAGCTCTTCTGTTAAATGCTGTGTAATCCATTGCCGATAAGAGCGAATACCTCCACTTAGCCTGGTGACATTAAGCCCAGAAAGTTCGGCAAAGGTGCAGACTGATTTGCTCCGCATTCCACCACGCCAGCAATATACTATGGGCTGCTTTCCAGCCTCGATCTCCTGCCGGATGGTTTTCATTAATTCGGGGATCTTTGGAGAAACAACATTCATCGCTTGCCACTTGGCGGAACTTTGTCCTTCAACCTTATAGGTGGTTCCAACCACAGCACGTTCTTCGTCAGAAAAAATGGGAACATTGATGGCGCCAGGAATATGGGCTTCTTTATATTCAGATGGTGAACGCACATCGATAAATATCCTGTTTTCCAGATCCATCGCTTTCTCTATTTCAATTTCTTTCATCGTTAAAGCACTCCCTCATTTGATTGATTATAAGTGTATCATGTATGATAATAAGGAGTAAAAAAACTTCCATCGAAATATTTCCAAATTAGCTACGCTTTTGGAGGAAGTTTTCCCCCTACGGGGACTACAATCCCTTCTGAACAGGAAGCAAATTCGACGTAGTTCAGAAGGAGATAGATGCTGTTATGTCGATAGGAATTTTTGTTTACTTTAACCATTTTAGTATACTAAAAAATTCCTATGCAGAAAAATGCGGAAGGGTGATAATATGTCGGATCAGATACGAGTTAAATTAACCTCTATGTCCAGCAAAGCTGGCTGAGGATGCAAAATAGGTCCTGAAGACCTGACGCAGGTTCTGCGTCATTTACCATCTTCTGCTGAGGTCGATCCAAACCTGTTAGTCGGATTGGATGTTCCTGACGATGCTGCAGTCTATAAATTAACGGATGAAATTGCCTTGGTACAAACCGTTGATTACTTTACACCAATCGTTGACGACCCGCGGATGTTTGGCCAGATTGCGGCGGCGAACGCGTTGAGTGATGTCTACGCAATGGGCGGTAAACCACTTACTGTCCTTAATATTGTAGGATTCCCCATTAAGAAATTGGATCCTTCTATCCTTGCGGATATTTTAAGGGGTGCCGGGGAGAAAGTCATCGAGGCGGGGGCGATCATTGTTGGGGGCCATTCCATCGATGATCCTGAACCCAAGTTTGGAATGGCTGTAACAGGCCTTGTATCGCCGGATCAAGTTTGGACAAACCATGGGGCAAAACCCGGCGATGTTTTAATCTTAACTAAGCCAATTGGGGTCGGAATTCTTACAACTGCCATTAAGCGTGATCTTCTCAATGAAGAAGAAACACAGCGCGTAACGATGGTCATGGCAGAACTGAACAAAACGGCAGCAGAGGTGTTTTCCCGTTATACGGTTCATGCCTGTACAGATATTACAGGGTTTGGGCTGCTTGGTCATGCTAAGGAAATGGCGGAAGGAAGTAATGTCAGTCTGCAGCTTGAAAGAGCATCTGTCCCCGTTCTTCCCCGTGCCTCTAAGCTTGCCGAGCAAGGGATCGTTCCAGGTGGAACGATTGCAAACCATAAATGGATTTCGGGCTGCGTGAATTATGGAGATTTGCCAGAACATGAACAGTTTTTACTTTGTGATGCCGTTACCTCCGGGGGCTTACTTGTTAGTATTCCTGAATCAGAGGCCGCAGCTTGTTTAGATGAATTGCATTCCGCAGGCATAGATCAAGCTCAAGTGATAGGTAAAATCACTACTGAAAACCCAGGCTGTATTACGATCATATAGGTATAGAGGAAAAAAGCACCCATCCTCAAATGGGTGCTTTTCTTTTCTATTTGGACATCTGACGGTAGAGTTCAATGTATCGTTGTACCTCGTGAGCGGGTGAAGAATGCTCCTCCGACCATAGCTTTGCTTGATGAATCACCTGTTGAAGCAGATCGGGGTCTGTCATAATATCTGTGATGGCTTCGATGAATTCTTCTTGATTTTCATACAGCCACCCCGTTACGCGATGGCGAATCAAGCTTTGATTAGCCGGGTTTTTTCTTGCTACGACAGGGCGCCCTACGGACATTGCCTCCATAACTGCCAGGGATTGCCCCTCCGAAATGGATGTGTTTAGAACAATATTGCTGGAATTATACCATTGTGTCATTACGTCAAATGGTACGACACCTGCATAATGCATCCACGGGCGACTCGCTAAAGCTTGTTTCACTTGTTGGTAGACCTGTTCATCAAGGCTTGCCCCTAAGATGGTAAAAGTCAGCTGTGGATATTTCTCAATGAGTTGATCAAGGGCCGGAAGTGGATGTAAAACATCTTTTACCGGACGAAGCCCAGCTGGCAGGAGGATGGTTGGGTTTGAGTAATCTAAGGATTCCTCTACCTTCCAGGGTGTCCATACAGCTTGAGGGATTTTCACTGTTTTTTTTGCCCAATTAGCATCCAATTCACCGACCTTTTGATAGGCGTCATCGGTAAAAACAGTGAGAAATTCTGCACCTTCAAGGAGTGAAATCACATCCGCGCTGCGTTTGGTTTGCAAATCAACATTAATATCCGTACCGCCCATTGTTACCAGATAGGGTCTTTTTAACTGGTAGCCTGTCTCTCCAAGCCATTTAACAAATCGCGTGGCATGAAGAATATGAACAATATCTGTTTTGGGGAGGTTCCATAGATCCTTTTCCCCATAAGGAAATACCGAAGTGCAAATACCGGCTTCCTGAAGAAAATGAATAATTCTTCTTGAGGTTGTCGCATTGCCTCTTGGTTGGTTAAAATAGGGAGTAAAAAGTAGTATATGCATGCAATCACCTTATGAAAGGGGGTTTTTTAGTGAATCAGGTAATGAAACAATTATTAAGAGAATTACCTGCTGTCCATCATTTTACTCATAATCCGCAGATTTTGGAATGGGTTCATGAAAAAGAAATTGCAGAACCTTTTTTTACCGAAGTCGTGAAGGAGGTTATCCAGGAGATCAGGAAGCAAATCCTTGAGGGAACAATAACCGAACTCTCCGACGAGAATGTATGGAAAACCATTCAGGAAAGGCTGATCCAGAGCCAGAGAAACAATCTTCAGCCCGTCATTAATGGAACTGGGGTTATTCTGCATACGAATTTGGGACGGGCCGTGCTGGCGGAAGAGGCAATCAGGCAAATGACGGAGGTTGCCATAGGATATAGCAACTTGGAATATCGGTTGGAAGAGGGAAAAAGAGGATCACGTCACGATCATGTAGAAGACTTGATTCGGCGGTTGACTGGAGCAGAAGCGGCGATGGTGGTGAATAACAACGCGGCAGCTGTGTTTCTGATTCTTCGTGAAATGGCTAGAGAGCGTGAGGTTATCGTATCACGTGGTCAGCTGGTAGAGATTGGCGGATCATTTCGGGTTTCAGAAATTATGAAAGAAAGCGGTGCGATCTTGCAAGAGGTGGGAACGACGAATAAAACCCATCTGCGCGATTATGAACAGGCAATAAACGAGCAAACCGCGCTTCTGTTGAAGGTACATACGAGTAATTTTGCCGTAACAGGGTTTACCCATAGCGTGTCCCTGGAAGAACTGGTTCAACTAGGTCAAAAGCACGAAATTCCCGTCTATGAAGATCTAGGCAGTGGTGTTTTATATGATTTGCGTAAACATGGCATCGGCTCAGAACCGGTAATACAAGAGAGTATAGAGCAAGGGGTAGACTTGGTTAGCTTTAGCGGTGATAAGTTGTTAGGAGGGCCACAAGTCGGTGTAATTGCCGGGAAACGAAGATGGATTGAGCGTTTGAAAAGGAATCAATTGGCACGGGTATTACGGGTGGATAAAGTGACCTTGGCAGCCCTAGAAGCTACCTTTCGCTTGTACTTGGATCCAAAGAAAGCCGCGCAGCGAATTCCGATCCTTCACGATATGCTTTTGTCACCGGAAGAGATAAAGAAAAAGGCTTACACGCTACAAAAACTGGTGAATGACTTTCCTATTGAAATTAAACCAGAGCAATCGGAAGTGGGAGGAGGCAGCTTGCCTGGTGTCTTTTTACCAACCTATGTGGGGGTGATTCAACATCCAAGCTTTCCGGCACACGAGATTGAAAGAAGGCTTCGCAAAGGGAATCCAGCGATTATTGGACGAATCACCAAGGATGAGTATTTGCTTGATTTTAGAACCATCCAAGAACGACAGATTGTACCCCTTGCCGAGATGATAAAAGAACGTCTCCAGGAATAAAATACTTTCATCCTATCGAATCTCTTTATATAATATATAAATAAACAACATTGAACCAACCTTAAAGGTATAAAAATAAACAATACTTAGGAGTGGTGATGGTTATGACAATGGAGAGTATTCAGGAGACATATAATATCGGCGAGTTAATCAACCAAAGAAACAGACTGAAAAATATGCTATCGAGCACAACCTTAACTGAGGAGGAGAAGTGGGAGGCCGATTATCTTCTTCAAACAGTGAATCGCCGGATACGGTTATTAAACGATCTTCTGATTGGTCTTGACAAGTAGGTGAGTCCATTGGAACAACTTCTCCAGAAGTACCATCAGGAATTAGTAAGGCAGGATAAATCAACTACAACCATTCAAACGTATCTGTATGAACTGCAAAAATTCAATAGCTGGCTTGGGGAAAATCAGGGGGATTTAAAACAACTGACCCGCTACGAAGTGAAATCCTATATGGAATGGCTCGAATCAGAAGGGAAGAGTGCCACAACAATCCATAAGATTTTTGCAGCTCTTTCTTCATTTGCCGGGTTTTTGGGAAGGTCTGATATCACGGAAAATATTAATCTTCCCAAATTTCATCAGGCACATCATATTTCACCGCAAAGTTTAGAGCGAAACGAGAAAAACCGGCTGCTCCGGGAAGTTGAACGGGATCAAAAGCTGCGCAACATTGCCATTACCTATGTATTGTTATTAACAGGGATGCGTGTATCAGAGCTAGTCGGGCTAAACCGCGAAGATATCGAATTAGGAGAAAGGAAAGGGTCTGTGCTCATTCGCAAAGGGAAGGGGAATACAGAAAGGCGCGTGCCGCTTTCTTCTGAGGCCAGATTCCATTTAAAACGCTATCTGGAATCTCGGTCAGATCAGGAAGCTCCGCTGTTCCTTTCCAACTTCGGAAAGCGGATTTCTATTCGTTCTGTTCAGCATATGCTGAGCCAGTATGGGGTTCATCCCCACCAGCTGCGCCACACTTTTTGCCGAGAACTGGTTGCCGCCGGAGTTGACCTGACAACCATTGCTGACCTTGCGGGACACCAGGATATAAATCTAACTAGACGGTATACGAAACCATCGGAAAAAGAACTGCAGGAAACAATTGATCGGGTTTTTACCTAAATCTGCTAGGGATTGAACGAAAAGTTAGTGGAACATTAATTAATACCTCTTCCCCAACTAGAAGAGATGTCAAAGCCACGTAAGATCAGGGAAGAAGGTAAGGACTATCGAAAAGATAGTCCTTTTTTCGTCAATTTTTTAACTAAACCGAAATGTTCACAAAACCTTCACATATACATGTATTACTATAGAAGTGAAGGGGCTGGGATCAAGTGATACATTTTTGGGAGCTGCTTATCGCTTGTTTTGCCATTTTGTATGTTATTGTCCACTCTTTATCCGAAGCCATGAAAAGGGATTCCGCCACCATTGACAAGCGCGACCTGTGGGAAAATTATGATGTCACTTTAGAGGACATGTGGTTGAAGAAATAAGGGAGATTTCCGCAGGTCCCCCTTTTTCCTTTAATTATTCATTCACCTATACCTTCCTGCGGTCTCTTACATACCATAAGATAAGACCATCCTTACCACAGGAAAGGAGAAACTGGTATGCCTTTAATTGTACTTGATCCGGGACACGGGGGAAAGGATTCCGGTGCTACGGGATTTGGTCTAGTTGAAAAGAACCTGGCTTTAAATATTGCCTCTCTTGTGCGAAGGCTGCTCAAGGAGCAATTCGTAGTTGACGTAAGAATGACCAGGGAGACCGATGTATTCATTCCCCTTTCGGAACGGGCGAATCTGGCCAATCAATGGAAAGCGGATCTGTTTATTTCTTTCCACCATAACGCATCTGGCGGGGAAGGTTTTGAATCCTATATATATCCCTCTGCAAGAGGAACGAGAGCTGAAGAAATCCAAAATACGCTTCATAATACAATGATGGCATATATGAAAAATTACGGTGTTAAGGACCGTGGGAAAAAACAGGCTAATTTCGCCGTAGTTCGAGAGACACGAATGCCGGCGATTTTATTGGAAAACTTATTTGTGGATAATGCCCAAGATGCATCTCTTTTAAAAAGGCAAGACTTCCTTCAGGGACTTGCTCAGTCCATAGTAAAAGGGGTGGCATCTGCGATTCAACTAGCTCCACGCTCTTCTCAACAGGCAAAACCAACAGCCCCAGCCAGCTCAATCCCATCCGCACCTATTCAGCACTGGGCAAAACCTGCACATGATGCCTTGCGAGCCGCTGGTTTTCTATTATCAGACCATACAGCTAACTTAGATCAGCCAGCCAGTGAGGGGATGGTAATTACCCTGTTTAATCGTCTTCGAGAAACCCTGAATGTTCAACAAGCACTTCCAACCCCACCCCCTTTGACAGCCCCCAACGAACATTGGGCTGCTCCTGCTAATGATGAATTAATGAGGGCTGGGATTTTGCAAAGTGACCATCGGGGACATCTTGATGAACCTGCATCCGAAGCAATGGTCATTGAAATCGCCAATCGAATCTGGCAAGCTGCCAAAAATAATTAGGCCGTTCTCATAAGAGACGGCCTTATCACGTTTATAGCTTATATAAAATGTATAATCCAATAGACAATCGCTGCCATTATAGCGCAAATAGGCAAGGTTATGATCCAGGTTAAAACAATACGCTGGGCGACGCCCCATTTTACCCCTCTTACCCTTTTCGCTGCGCCAACACCCATAATCGCGGATGAAATGACGTGTGTTGTACTGACAGGTAGTCCAAGTTTTGTAAAGGTAAAAATAATTAAAGCGGATGAAAGGTCTGCGGCAGCCCCATTGACAGGCTCTATTTTCATAATTTTCCCGCCGACCGTTTTAATTATTTTCCAACCGCCTACAGCGGTCCCTAAACCCATGGCAGCTGCACAGGAAATCCGTACCCAAAGAGGGATATGATCGACCGATTCTTGAAATCCCCCTGCAACTAAAGCAAAGGTTATGATCCCCATCGCTTTCTGAGCATCGTTCGTCCCGTGTGTAAAAGATTGCAGAGCTGCTGTAAACACCTGGAATCCTCTAAAGCCGGAGTTTACTTTGTGCGGTGGTGCTGGCATGAGCCCTAAAAGAAAACGGAACAGACTCATCATTAAAAATCCTATGATCAAGGCAATCACCGGGGAAGCAACAAGACCTTCCAGGATTCCGGTGAAACCACTCCAATTGACACTGCTCAATCCGGAAGCCATTACCACAGCTCCAACCAAAGAACCAATCAAAGCATGTGATGAACTGCTGGGAATTCCATACCACCAGGTAATCAGGTTCCAGGCAATAGCCGAAATTAACGTAGCTATGACAATGAAGAGCCCATTCTCCAGAGTGGTAGGATCTGCAATACTACCGCCTATCGTTTTAGCAACGCCGGTAAACGTGATCGCCCCTATAAAATTCATTGTGGAGGCTAAAATAATTGCCGTTCGAGGTGCAAGTGCTCTTGTTGAAACAGAGGTTGCAATTGAGTTTGCCGTATCGTGAAATCCATTGATAAAATCAAAGGATAATGCCAGAAAAACAATGGCAAATATCGGAATTAAGGTTACGTCCATCTTTTACTCCCAGCTTTTTAAGAATTTCTCATAATAATTGTTTCTAATGTATCTGCTACATCTTCACAACTATCTGAAACAGATTCCATGATTTCGTAAATCTCTTTATATTTAATGATCTTGATCGCATCATTATTGGTTTGGAATAAAGTACGGATACTGTCCCGTAATAGTTCATCACCAATGGATTCAAGTTCATTGATCTTTATGGAGTATTCTCTGATTGGCAGCAATTTACGTTCACGAAGCAATTCAAGGGCCTTTAACATCTGGAAAGAGGAGGCTTCTATATTTTCTGCGAACTTTACCATGAAGTGATCGGCTTTTGTAATGTCGTACATAAAAAATCGTGATGCACATGCTTCCATTCCGTCCAGTACATCGTCCAATTTTACGGCCAAATTGAGGATATCTTCTCTTTCGATCGAAGTAATAAAGGCTTTATTCAGGGCACGAATAAGCTCGTGGATATAATCATCCCCCTTATGCTCAAACTCCTTCATCTCCTCCGCGAACTTATGTACACTCTCTAACGATTCAATTTTAAACTTGTTGAAGAATTTCGAAGCCTCGTAAACATTAGATGCAATATCATACAGTGTTTCTAAAAACGCATCCTTTTTCTTGAAAACCATGTTCTTCACTCCTAAGTTTGTAAATTTTTTGCCCCCAATTGTTAAATTTATCATACTTCGACATAATCCGTCATTAAATAAAAAAGTGCGAGATACATTTTTTTTATCTTCAACAGTTTAGGGGGTTCTTATGCTTCCCTTAATCTTACAGGTTATCCGTGATGTCACTCGTTGTATTCAGACAAAGATTAAGGATATCAAATATATTTTGATTGACGTCTGTATATTTATGTGGGCGAATAAAAATATTCAAATACTGAAAGACTTGCCGTAAATCATTCAGCACATGTTCCGGAGATTGATAAATTCGCGAGATATCTCTCAACGTTGCTGTCTCAATACCATGTGCAACAATGGTCTGATGGCGTAAATCCATCAGTTCACTCATCGGCTTTCCCGTGAGAATATTGAGGATTTTTTGCCATCTACCTCCCCCCGTCCGTAGAATCTCTTTCATCCCGTTCATGAGTCCATGCCGGATTTTAAAATGGGTTACAAAGACATGTTTCTGATAAATCCGATCACGCAAGGAATAATCTTTTCTTTCCTTGAACTGTATAACGGCATACTTAAGAAGCAACTCCCGCAATTGGAAGATGCGCCCGAGAAATTCCGTATATTCCTCACGCTCCAGCTGGATCACAATGTTATCAAACAACTCATTAAAGATATATCCTGGATTGCCTTTAATTAATGGAGGGATTTCCTGAATGTAGCGTCTAATCCCTGAATATTGATGAGGAAAAGGTGTCTTGATTTCCTTCAAAAGCTCCTGAGCCCCATAAAAATTAAAGTTCAAACTTCGGTGACAGCTGGCAACCAGGTAATAAAGTGGATGGTTCTGAAGGGAAAGAAGTTCAAGAACCTCAATCGCCCCATCATAATCATATCGTTTGAGTAAACGAATGACCGCATATATTTCATAGCTGTTCTTCATTTTGTCCCCCTTAAAAAACCCATCCCTTACATTATACCGCTAATCATGAATTCGGATAGCGGTACAGCTATGGAATTTTTTATGAGAGGGTGAGGCGGTTTTAAGAGCCCTTGGTCAGCTTATAGAATTGCGCAAAGATCGCTGTAATTCCCGCAGCAGTCAGCGGCCCAACGGGAATTCCTTTTAAAAAAATAATGCCAATAATGGATCCAATAACAAGTCCAATGATGGTTTGTGGCTGGCTGCGCATCATATTAAGCCCAAAGCGGTTCATATAAACAGCAATGGCACCTCCGATTAACGCTAGCCAGCCATTGTAGGTGACGAAAAAAGGGGAGATCTTCTCCCAACCGATTTCCTCTGCAGCAAAGGGGACAAGCACACTGACCGTTAGAAAAAGTAGTCCAAGCTCTAATCCCCTTCTTTCAATAGTCGGGAAAAATCGTTCAAGTGAGGTTAATTTGAAGATTAAAAGCAAACTGGCAGCCGTGGTAATAATGCTTGATTTTCCAAGAAGTCCGGTAATAATTAATAAAACTAAAAGCATCTCTCCACTCATAACAAGACCCCTGTCCCAAAACATTGTTTAAGAAAGTCTATGTTTGTCTTTTCTAGGCTATGCCCTTTGTATATCCAGATTCTATATGTGGAAGAATAATCCTTGCAAACCACATCCAATTTTTTCAAGGAAAGAAGGGACTAACCCATGACTGTTGCCTCCCAGGTAAAACAAACGTTAGCTAGTTTAAAAGGAGCTCAGGCGACTCTGGAACTATATGCAAAGCAAACTGTCATAGAGCAAGAACAGATGGCTTTTGCAGGTAGTGTAGAAAAGATATCAGGAATCATTCATATGCTGGAACAGCGAATTTCGGCCATGGAATTTGAGGAACCGCAGTATAAGGGGTTCTAAAAGAAAGGAGCAGGATTGTGTCAGACTGGGTCACCATTATTATCCGTTCCATCTTGATGTATTGTATTGTGGTTTTTCTTCTGCGAGTGGTAGGGCGCAAACAAACTTCCCAGATGACCTTTAGCGACTTTGTTGTAGGGATCACGATAGGGGCAATTGCGGCACTTATTTCGCTCAACATCATACATAATTTAGCCTACGGGTTGATCGGATTAGCAGTTTGGCTTTTGCTTCCCGTCCTTACAAATTACCTTGCCCTAAAAAGTAAGGCTTTTCACGATCTGCTTTATGGCAGGCAAACGGTATTAATTCAACATGGCAAGGTAATGGAGGATAACGTAAAAGAAATGAAGATGACAGCGGAGGAACTGTTGGCCCAACTACGGCGGAAAAACGTCTTTAACATTGCTGATGTTGAATTTGCTTTGATGGAGTCCAGTGGGGATGTTAGTGTCCTGCTCAAACCGGAAAAGACTCCGATCACTCCGAAGCAAATGGAATGGCAGGTCGCCCAGACAGCCAACCCACAAACAGTCATTTTGGATGGGAACATCATCGACGAATCGTTGCGAAATCAGGGTTTGACAAGAAATTGGCTTTCCACTGAGTTGGAGAAGGCGGGGGTCACTGTAGAAAATGTCTTTATCGGGCAGGTTGATGCTTCTGGTGATCTATATCTTGATCTGTTCGACGATGCGATACAGCTTCCCAAACCGACAACAAAAGCACTTCTTTATGCCACTTTAAAAAAATGTGAAGCAGATCTTGAGAGCTATGCACTTGCTACGAATGATCAAGTGGCAAGAAAGAATTATCAGGAAGCTGCAGATTTGCTTTTGACAACGCTGGCAGAATTGAGACCTATTTTGAAAAGATAGCGGAGGGTAACAGATGTCAGACAAAAAAAAGAAAAAACTCACTCCTACGCAACAAGAATATCAAGCCTTTGCCAAAGCAAGGGAGCCAGCGCGCCCGGTATGGAAAAACAGCATTCGAGCGTTTTGGGTTGGAGGGTTAATTTGTTTGATTGGACAGGGTATCTCCGAATTTTATATGACTTTTTTTGATTTTAATGAGCGAACTGCGGGGAATCCAACGGTCGCAACGTTGATTTTTATTTCCGTTTTACTGACAGGATTCGGTGTATATGATCATTTGGCACAGTTTGCGGGCGCTGGCTCCGCAGTACCTGTGACAGGATTTGCTAATTCTATTGCCTCTGCAGCCATTGAACACCGAAGTGAAGGTTACGTGCTTGGAGTAGGGGGAAATATGTTCAAACTAGCGGGATCCGTCATTGTTTTCGGTGTCTTTGCTGCATTTGTGATTGCATTAGTGAAAACCATTGTCATCATGTTAGGAGGCGCTTAATGTGCTGCATGGGCATCAAACCTGGGAATTTCACAATAAGCCCTATATTCTATCTAGTGCTGCTGTTGGTGGACCCTTCGAAGGAAAAGGACCATTGGCGAATGACTTTGATATCCTTCATGGAGATACCTGGTTAGGGCAAGACAGTTTTGAAAAAGCTGAGAAAAAACTGTTTGAACAGGCTTGTGAAAAGGCGATTGAAAAAGCGGGCCTGAAAAAAGAGGATATTCAGTTCTTTCTTGCAGGAGACTTGCTTAATCAAATTATTTCCAGCAGTTTCACCGCCCGGACTTTGAGCGTCCCCTATCTTGGCCTATTTGGCGCTTGCTCTACATCGATGGAAGCGTTGGCCTTAGGTGCTTTGATTGTTAACAGCCATTCAGCTGAGCACGTCCTCTGTGGGGCTGTCAGTCATAATTCCTCGGTTGAAAAGCAGTTTCGCTATCCTACAGAATATGGAGGGCAGAAGCCACCCACTGCTCAATGGACGGCAACAGCAGCTGGTGTTGCTGTACTCGGCAAGACGGGGACCGGCCCAAGGGTGACCGCAGCGACAATTGGCAGGGTAGTGGATATGGGGTTATCTGATCCCTTTAATATGGGCGCTGCGATGGCGCCAGCTGCAGTCGATACCATTGAAGCTCATTTTCGCGACTTGGGGCGAACCTTTGATGATTATGATCTTGTTGCCACAGGGGATCTGGCCAAGGTAGGACTTCCGATTGCCAAAGATTTGCTGGAGAAGCATGGGTTCAAAGCCCCGGATCATTTTGTTGACTGCGGGATGATGATTTACGGGAAAGATCAACCCGTTATTGCCGGTGCGAGCGGAGCGGGATGCTCTGCAGCGGTTACCTATGGGCATATCCTAAACCGCCTCCGCCGAGGGGAACTTAAAAGGGTCCTAATCGTTGCAACTGGTGCACTTTTATCCCCTTTGTCATTTCAACAAAAGGAAAGTATCCCGTGTATTGCACATGGCGTGGTTATCGAGAACATCTAGAAGGAGCAGGGATATGCAGATTTATTTTTGGGCTTTTGTGGTAGGTGGTTTGATTTGTGTAATCGGCCAATTGCTGTTTGATGTGGCCAAGCTAACCCCTGCACATACCATGAGCACGTTGGTGGTTGCAGGAGCGATCCTTGATGGCTTTGGTTTGTATGAGCCATTAATTGATTTTGCCGGAGCCGGAGCCACTGTGCCGATTACCAGTTTTGGCAATGCTTTAGTTCATGGGGCGATGGCTGAGGCTGAGCAGCATGGTTTAGTCGGAATTATTACAGGGATTTTTGAAGTGACAAGTGCAGGGATCTCCGCAGCGATTATCTTTGGTTTTTTAGCCTCCTTGGTATTCAAACCGAAGGGGTGAAAGGCATGATTAAAAAGTCCAAAAAAAGAGTAACCTACTATTGTTCCTTTGGGACATTACATGATTAGGGGGTATAAGGATGACTGTTTCACAGCAGGTAAAGCAAGTTGTTGCAGGTTTAAAAGGTGCACAAGCTAGCCTTGAAACCTTTGCTCTGCAAACGCAGGATAAACAGGCCAAACAAATGTATACACAGGCAGCCCAACAAACAATGAATGTAATAAATTCCCTTGAACCACGAGTACAGCAAATAGAAAAGGAAGAGCCGGAGTATAAAGGGTTTTAAATTCCTTTCAACAAGAGTCTCTTAGAGGCTCTTGTTTTTTGAGGAAAAAGCAAGGTTTAACCAACTGTCAAGAAGTCCATACTACATAACTAATGGAAATTTAAAAAGGAGACCGATATGGATGGATATTTTTAGAGAGATTTTGCTTGGGTTGGGACAGGTCATGGTAGGCGTTATTTTTGGGTAAAGGAAAAAACAGGTGAATCCAAAAAGGAATCACCTGTTTTCTGTTTCTACTGTATTAACAAAACGGTGTGCAGCCTGGTACAAGAAGCTGTATAAATCCTCGCGTGCGGGACCTGATAAGCCAATTTCATCCATCGCCTCGTGCATACAGCTTAGCCAAGCTTTTGCCCGTTTTTCGGTAATTTCAAATTGGATATGCTTTTGATGCATATTTCCGAAACCATAATTTTGTGTATAAAGGGGTGGGCCTCCGGAAAGTTGGGAAAGAAAGGAGAATTGCTTTTTCTTAATTTCCTCTACGCCATCAGGAAACAAAGGAGCAAGGTCTGGGTGCGCATAAACTTTTGGATAGAAAACATCGACTAATTTCTGCAGTGTTGGAGCTCCACCAATTTGCTGATAAATATCCGTTGTTGCTTCTCGAGAATAGCTCATACTTTTTCACTCCATTTCCATACCTGTGCGTCTAGTATACTCCAATATAAAACCATTGAATGTGATGAATATCACTTTTAACCAGTTGGAAATAGTACTTATTTTAATCTACATTATAATAAATTATTTAAATATTTAATCCTCCATTAAAACATGTTATAGTTAGGTAAGGCACAGAAGGGCAGGAGGGATGACATGATTACAATCAAAAAGCCTTGGATGATGTACAAGAGTGTCCAAGAAATAGGAGAAGCCATACAACAAGGTCTAGAGCAAAAAATGGGGTTACCTACAGCTGTCCTTTTTGGTGAAGATCAATTTCTGATCGTCTTGAAATTTCCCGAACACCAGGCGCACATTAAGTTTAAGCTACAAGACTTAAAGGAGCAGTATAAAACCGCAGAAGATTTTGTGCAATTTATATACGATTGTTATGTAGAAAGTGTAGAAGAAACCAAAAATGAAATGAAAATTACCTTAAAAAATAAGGAGGAATAAACTCCTTATTTTTTTGTCTTGTGTACTGAAAATTCTATTAAATCGAGTGTCAAAAGGAAAGTTGTCGAAATACCATAATAAAAGAGAAGTGTTGCCTGTGGAAGGGAGGTGCTGACTGATTTGTTTCTCCTTATGGTCGTTAGCTTGATCTTCATATCGCTGACACCTTTTTTAGTGATTGCAGCCAGGAAATCTTAGTCAATGGAATTCCTGGAAGAAGGGAGGCTTATCGGTACAGTGAGGCACGATGCGGACTTGCTGCAATACTTTAAGATCCACGATAAGACCGAATTATATCGAAAGAAAATGGAGCAATTTAGAAACGTTGATCCAGACAAATATAAAAGATATTTAGCTAAATACTTAAAAAACCTAAACGAAGAAAACAATTTTTATGGCCAATTATTTTATTCCTCTAAAAAAAATAAGACCGAACTCAGTTTTTCCTATCGCGCTGATAAGGATTAGAAAAGAAAGAGTGGGAAAACCCACTCTTTGATTAGAGATGAATGTTTTACCTAAACGGAGCCGTTACCGTTCGCCCCATATCGCGGATCAGGGAAGCAATATCTGAACCCATCGCACGAACAGGATGACCTGTTGTATTGGTTGTTAAATTACTGTGAATCGTGTTAATTCGGCTTGTTAAATTCTTATCAGAAGTTACGTGTACTTTAAAGCCTTTTTCATGTCTTAGAATTTTACCCTTAACGTCTTTTTCAAGCGTCTTTAAGTTCTTGTGCCCCTTCCCCTCAATACCAACAACAATGTCATTACCATGGACTACAGCAACAGCTCGTGTAACCCCGGGAACGTCATTAGCAAGGTTAACAACACGTGTTGCAATCGCTTTATTGGTACTAAAAGTATTGTTTTGCAAGGTGTTGTTTCCATGCCATCCATAAGTGTTGGCACCAAAACCATAGTTATTATTAGTACCATAACCATAATTATTGGTTCCGTAACCGTAATTGTTCATGCCATAACCAAAACCATTGTTATAACTATTGACGCCGTAATTGTTCATTCCATTATAACCGTAACCGTTATAATACCCATTGTTGTAAGGCGTTACGGTCCGATAATTATTATTGTAGGTTCCAAAGCCATCATAGTTGTTTACGCCATAGCCACGATAATGAGTATTGTTTACGTTGTTTGTGCCATAGCCACGTGTTGCGTTGTCACTTGTGTTATATCCGCAAGCGGAAAGCCCCCCAATTACTAATGCAGGGATCATAAACATTTTTACTGTTTGGCTGATTAATTTTTTCATTTGAACACCTCCTGAAGCTATTGTTTGACCTCGGAAGGGTTATTACTCACGGAGAAGTGTGGAAGGAAAAACAGTTTATGGCGAAGCGAAAAGGTACATAAAAACAGAGCGCCTGAGGGCGCTCCGTTGTCCATTTATTTAATTATTGAACCCGACCAGATAATGCTTGTTCAGCAAATTGAACCAACCGCTTTGTAATTTCTCCACCTACAGAACCGTTGGCACGAGAAGTTTGGTCTGCACCAAGCTCAACTCCAAATTCTTGAGCAATTTCGTATTTCATTTGGTCAAGAGCCTGAGAAGCGCTAGAAACTAACTTTTGGTTACTGTTGTTTGCCATGTTTGGTACCTCCTAGTGAAGATTACTAAGGTGGGAGTGCCACCTTGTATATATATCTTTTAAAAATAAGGTGGATCTTATCCCTGGTAGAATAAGGAAATTAGATCACCCTTTTGTATGACGTGCGTAAAATAGCTTTGGGCTTATCATATATTAAAAGGAGAGATCCTTTTGAAGGGCTATTTGAGTAAAGAAGATATCGGTTATTCAGGATGTATTCTGAGCGTCTTGGTCTTTTTTTATTTGCTTTGTTATGTAAAACTGGAACCTGTTCGATTTACCGGCTTTTTTTATCTGTTAGATATCTGTGTAGGCCTATTTTTTGCTGGATTTAGTGTGGGAGGAGTGAAGGGAGGAATCTTATTTTTTACCCCCTTTTTTGGTGCAACAGTGCTATTGTTTTACTTATCCGCATTCTGAAAGAGAGATGAAAAATATGAACATTTGCATGGCACATCGAGGTTGGTCTGGAAAGGCACCCGAAAACACACTGGCGGCTATTCGCTTAGCCTTAAGCAAACCCAGGATCAATGCCATTGAAATCGATGTACAACTGACAAAGGACGGAATCCCCGTCCTCTTACATGATTTTCATCTGGATCGCACAACGAACGGAACCGGGAAGGTGGTGGAACAGGATTATGAACAGCTGCTGCGTCTAGATACGGGCAGTTGGTTTCATCCATCGTTTGCAGGTGAAAAAATCCCTACTTTGGAATCCGTATTTCAACTTGTAGGGGATCAACGGATGATTAATGTGGAGCTCAAAAAAGGGTCTGCCGGTTCACCAGGATTGGAAAAAAGGGTTGTGGAGTTGATTTCCCAATATCGGTTGGAATCATCCGTTTTTGTAACCTCTTTTCATCACCCATTGGTTAAAAACGTTCGGGCGCTTTCTGATGATATCCGCACCGGTTTAATTGTCGAGGGTTTACCCTTGCTGATTCGGGAACAATTAAAAGATGCAGGTGCCTCCATCTTATCCATGTCTTATGCTTATCTAACGAAGGATTTTGTTTCCGAAATGATCGATAGTGGTGTGTCCATGATTGCTTGGACAGTGGATCGGCCCTCGGAAATCGAACGAGTGATGGGGCTTCATCCGGAGCTACAGATCGCCACTAATCATCCGGATCGGATGATTACGTTGCTTGGTAAAAATTAGGGGCTTTGTGGTCCGCTTGACCCTGTGATCGGACAGAGGAGACCTTATTGGGGTAAAAACCCCAGTGTCTCCCTACCTCCCCTTTTTTAACAAATACTTTCCATACTTCATTGGATTCTCATACGTTTTGAACCAAATTTTCGATAAGCCGCCATCTCGGAAGCTATAGCGCAGGTCTCGACCGTTCATTTCGATAAAATAGGGTTTTCCACCTTGGTCAATCCCGACATCGAGGCCTACGTCAGCTAGCCGATTTAGCTTTTTCCCTAAATGCTTGGCCACGCGAAGGGAAAAATCCTCAATGATCCCTTTTGTCCTGTTTACATCTAAACCGCAATGAGAAAATAATTCCTCACATGTTTTCACTTTCCCACCCCGCGCCACGTTGGTGACGTGTTTTCCTTTTCCGGCCACTTTTCCGACCATGCCCGTTACTTGCCATTTCCCATTTCCGCCTTTTTGCACAGACACGCGTATATCAAAAGGCCGGCCTTTATACCTGGCTAGGGGGATAGCCTCTTGCACAAGAAAAGAGCGCTGGCCCAACTTTCCTCTAAGATATCGATAAACCTTTTGAGTCGGTTTAAACCGGGTTTTCCCGGAGGTCTGGATTCTCCATTTCCCTTGATCAACCTGCTCCAGCTTAAAAATACCTTTTCCAATACTGCCGCTTGAGGGCTTTACATATAATTCTTTAAACCTTTCCATCATGTGCTGAAGGGAATCTTTTGAAAAAAGCTTGGTTTTTGGCAAGTGCGATTTGAGGTGATGCTTTTTCGATAGCAGTTTATGAATTTTATGTTTGGTATAACGGGTTTGCGCATTATACACAATGCTTCGATTAGACAATTGCCCCAACTTGGTTCTCAATCCGCTAGTAAACGGCATGGATCGGTTATGAACAACGGAGGGAACTGATCGGTTGACCAATCGGTAGGATCCATTGCGATAGATGTAACCTTTGGCTTTTCCTTTTGTAGGGTAATACTGTTGCAGGGAGAAATAAAAGGGCGTGAGATGATGTTTTCGTGCAGCTTTATTATAAAAATTGATTCTTTCGTAACCGGTTCGCCCAATGGGGACCCCCTTCCAAGTCCGATGGTCCAATAGAATACCGATTTTCTTCATACTGGCCTACCACTTCCCATCACCTTGATTTATCCTGTCAATTAGGGGGGGTAGACACCCTTACTACCGCCCTTTTTTCATCATATGAACCTAAACCCAAAAGAGCTACGATTCCCATCGGAAAAGGCGAATGTACCATTCTCCCTATGGGCTCATAAGATAGAAACGGTAAAGGAAGAGGAGGGGCAGACTTGAAAATTGTTCAAATTTCCACCAATACAGTCCCGGTCCCACCCATTGATTATGGTGGAAAGCAACGGGATATATACTATTTAACGGAAGATTTAATTCGACGGGGACATGAAGTTATTCTTTATGCAATGAAAGGTTCTAAAAGCAGTGCGAAAACCTTCGAATATCCAAGTGATGATCCGAAACAGCAGTTGGACTTTATTATCCAAACGATGCCGGAGGATGTTGACATTATCCATGACCATTACGGCATTGTAGCGGAGGCAAATCCACCGATCCCAACGATTCGCAACGCCCATGGTTATCAGAAGGTCGTTGGGCAAATTTGTGTTTATGTAAGCAAAAAGATGCTTAAAACTATTGGGAATAATAAAGGGTATTTTGTACACAATGGGATTGGCTTAAGGGACTATCCCTTTTCTCAGGAAAAGGAGGACTTCCTTTTATTCCTTGGAAGAATGGAAGAAAACAAAGGGGTACATTTGGCAATTAAGGTGGCTAAAAAGACGGGAAGAAAGCTAATTATTGCTGGGCCTATCCGGAAAAAGCGGGAGTCCGAATACTTTCACGCTAAAATTGCACCTGAGCTAAATGATCAAATCATTTACATCGGTAGTGTAGGTGGAGAGAAAAAGCAGCAACTTTTATCAAAAGCCTATTGTGTTTTGTTTCCCTCTGTATGGAATGAGCCATTTGGACTGGTACCTATCGAAGCACTTGCTTGTGGGACCCCGGTGCTTGCTTTAAAATACGGGGCTGTTCCGGAGGTTCTAAAGGGGATGCCTAAGTTCCTTTGCAAGAATACACAAGAGATGATTACGAAAATGAACTATATAAAAAAACTTTATAGTCCAGAAGAATGCCGAAGATATGTGGAAAAAAACTTTACCGACCAAGTGATGACCGATCATTTTTTGCAGGTTTACGATAAAATTCTGCGGGAAAAAGAGTATAAGGTGATCAGAAATTCGGAGTGGACCAAGCGTAAGAAAGCACTTAAAAAGGAATAAAAACTCCGGCCCAAAGAACGGAGTTTTTATTCCTTTTATTTGCGCTTCTTTCTTTTGGGCATCCAGGGGTTCACCCTGCGATTTTTTTTCAGTATAAGCATTGGAGTTTTTCCAAAGTCAATGGCCACTCGGTTTTGGGTGTGCGCCAGTTTGTCAACCAAAATCAACGCATTAACCCCTGCGGAAACCAAAACCAGGTCTGCCTTAAGAGGTTTAACTTTCTTTAGCACG
>Ga0180216_1001492_pt1 | contig 20842 bp, 17 predicted proteins | sample eDN3rd37CBELigMG_FD_128879 | JGI IMG/M metagenome (GOLD analysis project Ga0180216, IMG submission 128879) | Enriched Miracle-Growth compost microbial communities from Emeryville, California, USA - eDNA 3rd pass 37_C BE-Lig MG (version 2)... ...
ACGGGCAACCTCGCCGACCCTAACTGCCGTGCCCCGGTTTCGTGGCATGCTTTCATTCGCAGCTGCCGAGCCTGCGGTGCGCAAGTTCAAGCCGCCTGTCGGTGGCATGGGCCTGCTGGCCGCCGTGGGTGCCGGCGGGATGCCGCAGTGCGTTGGGCCCTTAGAAGCCTGGAAAGATGCGCTGATGGTGCTAACCCGCATGCGCTGCTTTGCCCTGCGGCGACGTTCTCGCCTGCAGATTGCGCAAGACGTCCGGCCCCGGCAGCGCCTCCGCAGAGTCGGCCAAGGCCAAGGACACCCCGACGCCCAAGGACGACTGATTGATTCGTGGTTGCTTCGTTGACATGCACGTGCGAAGGTTGCAGCCCCACTCCTCGTCCCTTCGCCCTGCTGGAGTTCCTCGCTGGCCGCTCTGGCCACGATGACGCCGGAGGGAGCAAGCACTCTCTGTACGTACGCTGTACACTCTTTTTCCAGCTGCGCTGTACAACAAACGTCTTCTTTCTATCACATGAACGAACCAGCCACGCACGCATGCAGCAGCGCGGCGTCAGTACTTGTACTTGGTCGAGTAGTCCTTGGGCGCCACCACGAGGCCGCGCCCCTTGCGGGCGCCGCGGTAGACCGTCTCAACGATATCGATAAACTCTTGCTTGTCCTCGATAGCCCAGTTGATCTTGTTGTTGTTGCCGGTGCCGAGGTCGATCATGATGTGCTTGTTGCGGAAGAAGAACATGACCGTGCAGGGGTCGTACAGCTCGTACATCTTGTTAAAGTCCGGCACCTCGTCAATGTCGACCAGGTAGATGACGGCGAGGTTTTTGAGCTTTTCTGCAGCGGCGCACCGCGCAGGGAACGGCGCAATGCGCTAGGATTGGTTAGCCGCAGCCTGGGGTGTCTCGCCGCGGTGTGCGAACCGTCCAGGCTGCCGTACCGGCGACGCCAAACAGCGTCTCGTCCATCTTCATGCACGTCGTGTCCCAGTCGCGGCCAAAGCGGATAATGACCACGCGGTCCTCCTCCGAGAGAATGGCCTGATCGACCTGCCAGCCGTTCGTCAAGTGCGGCAAGAAGTACGACATGGCTGCGGCGGCCTCTCAGGCGGGCGCCAGCGCCCAGCAGCGCGGGGTCGCTCCAGCGGCGTGGGCGGCGTAAACGCTGTGGTGCGAGGGGGGCCCGTCGATAAGATAGGTGGTGCTCCGGGAACCGTTAGCGTTTTGTCCCTGTGAGCGCAGCTCTATCACAAGCGGCCGTTCAAGAGACGTCTTTGGTACAGCTTCCTGCAGCGTCCTGGCAGCCCGTTGTCGGCCGCGACAGCCGCGCTGGCGAGGCGCATGGCCGCGTTCCCGTATCCGCCGCCGTCTCACACTCTGCTCGTGCGCGCTGCCCTGCTCGCGTCGCCGTGGGCCGGCCGCATGGCCTCAGGCCGCGGCAGGCTTGCTCGTCGCCGCCCGCTTCGTCCTCCGCGTGTCCCTGTCGACCTCGCTCTCTTCGTCTGCGTCGCAGCCGCGTCGTCCGTGTCCACTTTGTCTGCCTCGTCCGCGGCGCGAGCACTCTCTCTTCGTCGCCGCCCTTCGATAGACCGCTCTCTCACTCTCTCTCTCTCTCTCTCTCTCTCCCTTTAGCTGCCTCTTCAAGCGTGGCAGCTTACCTTCGACCTCTCCAAACGTCGCTCGTCGTCCTCGTCCAAGACGGCGTCCTCTCAAACGGTACCGCTAGGGAAGGCCGTAGAATGTTCTGGAAACTTCTGCAAGCTTCTACAGCAATTGCCTTGGAGCAGCCAGCCTGCGTGCCTGCTTGGTGCCTGCTTGCCTGCTTGCTTTGCTACAGGGCCTTCATCTAGCATGCCTGCATTCGTCGAGACTATGGCCGGTGTACTCATGCACATTGAATGTATGGCAGTCCTGTATATTCGAGACTCTCTACAACTTACAAGCGCACAGCCTTCCATGGTCTGGACACTCGAAGCCAGCGGCCTTCAATCGATCGATGCTGGCGCGCCAGCCCAATCCCGAGCATGTACTCGATCATACGTATATTGGCGCTCCCGAGCCAAGCTAAGTTAACAGGAGGACAATGAGAACGATCGGAGAGAGCAAGTAGGCCAGGATAAGGACCGCGAGCACCGCCGTCCGGTAGGTCGACAGCGAGTACGGATGTGTGATGCCCTCCTTGTAAACCGCCGCGAGCCAGCGGAAGGCCTGAGACGGCAGCTCCCGCACCGCATTCGCCGCGGTCATCTCCCGGAGCGTCTCGGCGATGCGTACGGACACCTCGTCGCGGCGGATCCGCTCGGCCAGCTCGTCCTCCGTGGGGCCGTAGCGGTTCTTCCAAAAGGCAAACTCTTGGCGGATCTTGTTGATCTTGTCAAAGATCTCCAGGGAGCTGGTGGCCGGCAGGAGGATGTCGAGCGAGTGCACCGACGACGGGTACCACACCGTGTACCACGGGCTGGGCGTCGCCCGCTTCTGGAAGTGGAGGCTCAGCACCATGCAGTTGGCGAGGCGCGCCTGCGTCTCCATCTTGAACTCGTGCCTCGGCTCGGTGCCGAGCACGACGCCCAGCGTGGCTAGCGCCGCGATGGTGCTGAGGATCTGGATGGTCCAGAAGCTGAGAAAGAGGTCCTTCATGTTGTAGTAGGAGCTGCACAGGTTCGTCACGACGATGGTGGCGTTGGTGTCAAGAACCTCCGTCACCGGCACGAACTCGTAACCGTCCGTGGTGTTGCTGCACGTGAGGTGCTCGCCAAAGGCCGAGCTCACCACCGGCCGGTTCTTGGAGGAGAGGTTCATGATGGAGCTGCCGATGCCCGCGCAGACGACCAGGAGGACGGCCAGCGTCGCGATTGCGATGTGCCGCAGGACGGCCTGGCGGCGCGGGATGTTCTTGCGGACCGGCGCACGGAAAAAGTAGCCGACCCAGCCGACGGGGCCCAAGAGCACGTAAGAGTGTAGCTGGCCACCCGACGCGGAGACGGCCAGGTTCTTGAGCTGCAGCATGTCGACCAGCGGCGGGCTCGTCGTCGCCGGGTGCCACGCAAGGCAGAGGAGGAGCAGCGCGATCCACAGCAGGATGGTCGACGTGTTCACGAGCACAATGTCGTTGAGGCCGCCACCGACGATCGCGCACACGAACGCCCCGACGACGGCGAGGGCGATCAGCACGAACGCCGGCCCCATGAGCGACATGGCCTCGGCGAGCAGCGGCCGGCACGCCGCGTCGAGCGCGACGAGATCGCGCATGACGAGGCGCGCCTGCAGCGAGAAGACGGACTCGATGCCGGAGCTCAGCGACACCTCGCGCTCGCCAATCACGACGAGGTGGACGGTGTTGTCCCGCGGGTCGCGGAAGGTGATCGTCGACTCGGTGTCGGTCCGCTCGATGGTGACGCCAAAGTCTTGCTGGCTGAGCGTCGGCGCCGTCATGCGCAGCGCCTCGATGAAGTCGATGGTGCTCATGGTGCCTTGGGCCGACGACATCATGTACGGCGACGTCGCGCCGTCTGTGTGGTCGCCGCTGCCGCCTCTTCGCCGTGGCGCCTGCATGGCGCCGGTGTCCGCCGTGGGCGTGGGTCGCGCGCGTCGTGTACACTGTACCACAGTTGCAATCTGCACTGCAAACTGGGCCAAGCGGCAAAACACAGGGCAAACGATCACAACTGTGCGCTTCCAACGGACGTGACAGCCCTGTGTCGCCCAGATCTACTCGCTACGGAGGCGACGTCGAGCGCGCCTCGTGCACACGACCGGCTATAAACGTGGCCATATAAACGTCTGCTGCGAAAGGCGGCCCTCTTTACTAGCGACTAACGACACTACAAAATCGTGAAAATACAGCGGCTATGGGTACGCGCCTAGCTAGTCCACCTGCGACGCGTCGTCGTGCGTGCTGTGTTGCCCGCTGGTGGTCCGGAAGGACCCAGACACGTACATGGGCGACAGCAACTTGTGGAGCATCGTCGGGCGCAGCGTGTTGGCGATGCGCACGGCGACCTCGTCGCGGCGGATGCGCTCGACCAGGGCGTCCTCCGTCGGTCCGTAGTGGTTCTTCCAATAGACAAACTCTTGCCGGATGCGGTTGATCTTGTCAAAGATCGCCATAGAGCTGGTGGCCGGCAGGATGATGTCGAGCGAGTGCACCGACGACGGGTGCCAGAACGAGTACCACGGGCTCGGCGCGGCGCGCTTGATGAACTGCGCGCGCAGCACCATGCGGCTGGCCAGGCGCGCCTGCGTCTCCATCTTGAACTCCTGGCGCGGCTCAGTGAAGATTACGACGGCCAGTGTCGTGAGCGCCACCAGCGTCGCGAGGATCTGGATGCTCCAAAAGCTCAGGAAGAGGTCTTTCATGTTGTAGTAGGGGCTGCACAGGTCCGTGACGGCGATGGTGGCGTTCGGGTTCAGGTTGTCCTTCGCGGGGGGGAACCACTCGTAGCCGTCCGTGGCGTTGCTGCACGTGAGGTGCTCGCCAAAGGTCGAGCTCACCACCGGCCGGTTCTTGGAGGAGAGGTTCATGATGGCGCTGCCAAAGCTGGCGCAGATGAGGACGAGGACGGCCAGCGTCGCGATGACGATGTGCCGCAGAGTGGCCTTGCGTCGGGTGATGTTCTTGTGGATGGGCGCCCGGAAAAAGTAGCCGATCCAGCCCACGGGCCCCAGGAGCGCGTACGAAAGCTTCTTGCCATTCGAGAAGGAGATGGCGAGGTTCTTCAGCTCGAGCATGTCCACGAGCGGCGGGCTGCTGGTCGCCGGGTGCCACGCCAGCAAGAGGAGCAGCAGGGCGATCCACAGCAGGATGGTCGACGTGTTCACAAGCACAATGTCGTTAAAGCCACCGCCGATGATGGCGCACACAAAGGCCGCGACCACCGCGAGCGTGATGAGCAGGAAGGACGGCACCATGAGCGAGATAGAGTCGGCCATGAGCGGGCGGCACGCCGCGTCAAAGGCGATGAGGTCGCGCATGCACAGGCGCGTTTGCATGGAGAAGACCGACTCGATGCCGGAGCCGAGCGAGACCTCCCGCTCGCCTATGACAATGAGGTGGACCATGTTCTCCTTCACGTCGCGGAAGGTGATGCTGGACTCGGTGTCCGAGCGCGAGACCGTGACGCTAAAGTTGTCATCGTCCTCGATCGTTTCGATGTAGTCCGTGCGGGACTCGCTGTGGCTCGCCAGCGCGTGCGACGCCATCGTGCCGGTTCCACTGGCGCGGCAGGCCACCCGCCGTCACTAACGGAGACCGCAGGGTGTCTGGTCGCGGCGACGGCGTGGGGCCCCGGCACCACACGATCCGCCTGCGCCGCACACGGACGCGTTCGACTCTGCGTCCGCCCGGCGCCCGTTCGCGCCACCGGCAGCTTCCAGCTCGGTTTCTGCTCGATCCGTCGCGCGGCAACCCAGTTGGGCGCCGTCATGCACCTGCAAGAACGGTGCCAATGTATGTGAACGGCGTGGTCGCGCAACAACGATGGTCGCCGCAGGCGTTCAAGTGTCGGTGTGTGTGTGTGTGTGTGTGTAGGCCGGCGACCCACAGAACAGCGCCGTCGCGGTGGGACGCCAGCCGCGTCGGCCAGCAGTGCAATTCCGTGCAAACGAAAGAAAAATTTTTCTCAGTTTCTCACAGACAGAACTCCACGCGCGGGATGCCCTCGATTGCCAAGTTTGGCAGTGGGGCATTTCCCGATCGGTAGCTGGCCGATGACGATTGTGCCGTGCCATAGGATTCGCCCTGCGAAGGCGCGTGCAAACCGCACGCCACTCCGTGCTGCAAACAAGGCATGCAGTGGCTGAAAAAGAGCGCAACGCTGAACTGAGAGAGTGCCCGAGAGATGCACCTGAGAGAAAAGCCGCCTTAGAGAGAGCCTGAGAGAGAAGGCGCCTGAGAGAGAAGGCGCCTGACAGAGAAGGCGAACGAGAAAGAACGCGATCGAGAAAGAAGAGAGAGAGAGAGAGCCTGAGAGAGAAAGCGACCGGCAAAGCAAGCAAGCGGCGGCACTCGGAAGCAGCCACTGCTCTTACGGACCCCGCTGAGGAGCAGAGCACAGGGGGGAGGACAATTGGCGACAGCGAGAGTGCACGCGACAGCGACCGCCAAAGAGCGACGCGGCTGAAGGTGGCAGAGCAGCTGGCGAATAGGAGAAGACAAAAGCACGACTGAGAGCGGGTGCCGACAGAGTGCGTGCACGCGAGCTTATTGGAAGCGTCGTCATCTATAGCGGGAGACTGAAGAGAGAGCAGCAGCACAGCAGTCGATTGGCGTAGCCCTCGTGCTCGCCGTGAGCTGAGGCGATCGTACTGCCCGCAGGACGGCTCGGCGACGTTGCCAGGGCATGCACCGTCCCCGGCCGCCATGGCTGGCACCGGGCGGCGTGCGGCCGGCGCCGGCGCCGTGCTGGCCGCCTTCCCGCTGGCGCTGATCCTGTTCGTGTGGGCGGCAGGGCCGGTCAGTGCACGCCTGTTTGCGGTTGGCGAGTTCACCTCCATTGGTGGCGTCAACACTACGCAGGCCGCAGTGTGGAGCGACGGCGAATGGTCGCGGTTTGGTGTCGAAGGCAGCACAGGGTTTGACGGGTCACTCTGGCCACATACTCTCGCCACTTTCTCCAATCGCATCTATGTCGGTGGCTTGTTCACCAAGGCTGACAATCAGACTGCCACGAACTTGGCATCCGCGGCCGTCGGCCAGGCGTGGGCCCCCGTAGGCACCGGATGCGATGACGCGGTAGCGGCACTCGCAGCGTTTCGTGGTCGCCTCTACATCGGCGGTTTGTTCAATGCCTGCGGGGGCGTTCTAGTGAACCGCGTTGCCTCCTATGATGGCGTGTCTGCCGCGCCGTCACCACTGGGTTCTGGTGCAGCCGGCGGTGCAGGTGTGTACACTTTCATCGAATACCAGGAAAAACTATTCATTGGCGGCAACTTCGCCGCAATGAACGGCACCAGTGTGGGCAGTGTGGCCCTGTGGGACGGCGACAAGTTTTTGGATGCCCCAGTTCGTGTCAGCGGCAGCGGAACAGTAATAGTTCGTGTGTTTGCCGCCACCCAGGGCAAGTTGTACATTGGCGGGTGGTTTTCTCAAGTCACGACGTCAACTAGCACGATATCGGTCAGCAACTTGGTCGAGTACAATGGCAACACTGGCGAAGTTCGTCGGCTCGGCCAGAGGACTTTCGACAACATTGTGGTTGCACTGGCATCGTATACTAGCGGCGTAGATAATTTGCTTTGCGCCGGCGGCGGCTTTCCGGACGTCCTCGCCTGCTGGAACTTTACCGACTCCTCGTGGGTTAACATAGGCACCTTTATTGCAACAGGAGGTCCGTATCCCGCCATCGTTATCACCATTGCGGCCTTTGAGGACCGCCTGTTTGTTGGAGGCGACTTCGCCTCAGTCGACGGCATTGAAACGCCATACTTGGCTGTCTGGGATGGCAGCAACTGGCTTGAGGACGACTCCGTGGGCGCCGACGGGGCCGTTGTGGCCATGCTAGGCGTCTGCGAAGACGCCGGCCCGTGGCGGCCGTTCTACAAGGAGAGCTGCTCGTGCCCCACGGGCTACATCGGCACAGACTGCAGCGAGCAGGTGTGCCCGGCAGACACGTTTGGGCCTGACTGCCGGGATTGCTCGCAGTGCGTGAACGGCGAGTGTGTCAGGGGCGTTGCCGGCCAATGCAAGTGTTTCAACGGGTACAATCAGTCGACCCCCCTGGACGGCTGCCATGTGTGCGCCGCTGGCTACTACGCGAGCAACGGCAAGTGCACGATGCTCGAGAGTGGTCGTATTGTGGTTGGTGGCTCGTTCAACAGTCTCGGCCCCGAGCTGCCCGTGACCGGCGGCGTCGCGGTAGGTGACGTCGCCTCCGGGACTTGGTCGGCATTGGGCACGCCGGTCCTGGGCGGCACCGTCCATGATTTCCTTGTCAGCAACAATACCCTGTACGCTACCGGGGACGCGTTTAGCGCGGTCAACAGCGCGGTTGCAAAGTGGGACCCCAGCGGCCGGAGATGGTCCGTTGACGGAATGGCTTTGCCTGACCCACGAGTTGGTAGTGCCCTGACAATCGTTAATGCGTCTGAGATCGTCCTCGTGAATTCCGAACGAATGTACCATCTCTCTGCCGACACCGGCTCATGGTGGAACATTGGTGTGGCAAACGGAACAATTTTGGCTACGTGTGCCTCCAATGGCAAGGTCTACGTGGGCGGCCTGTTTTCTCAGCTACGTACCCCAGTCCCAGTGGCAAACGGTACAGTGACGGCGTGGTCGGTGGCCATGTGGGATGGCTCGTATGTTTCATCGTACCCCGAGTGGCAAGCCCTCGGGGCGGGGCTGCACACCTCGGCAGTCGCCGCAGATACGGACCCGTCGGAGAGACCCGCCGTGGATGATTCCGAGATCGCCGCGTGGCCGTACGGGCCCGACTTTGGCGTCGCCGCGCTGGCGGTCTACCGGGGCACGCTCTACGCAGGCGGCGCTTTCACGAGGTCCGGCAACGTGGCTGTCCGCAACATCGCCAAGTGGAGCGGCTCGGCGTGGCAAAGCGTCGGCAGCGGCGCCGACGCGGGCGTGACGACCTTGGTGGTGTGGAACAACCGGCTCTACGCTGGCGGCTACTTTACAACGATGGACGGCGTCACGGCCAACGGCGTCGCGAGCTGGGACGGCGTATCGTGGTCGTCGCTGGGCAACGGCGTCCGCTCCCTCGTGCCGGGCTCCACGGCTGTCGTCATGGCGTTGGCCGTGTACAGCCAAACGGCGCTGTACGCGGGCGGCAGCTTCAGCTCCAGCGCCAGCCCGGCGCCCAAGGCGTGGCTGGCGCGCTGGCAGAACGGTGCATGGTCGTCCAACCTGCTGCCCAGCGACGACGTGGTGGGCAGCGTGAACGCGATCGCGTCGCAGCTCGTGGACGAGACGTACGGCCTGTGCTCCGCGTGCGTTCACGGCAGTTGCGTGGAGACCAGCCCGCAGTGCATCTGCGACGAAGGCTGGGCGGGCACCAACTGCGACATGTGCCCGAGCGGCAACTGCTCGGATTCGAGCGCGTTCGCGGCCGGCTATGTGGGCGTAATCGTGCTCGGCCTGATTCTGATCGTCATCGTCGTCGTCGTGCTCATGTACTACGGCAACGCGCGAGGCAAGCCCAGTGGCGTCACCGGCCTGGCCAGCAGCAGCACGCAAGGGATGGCGTCCCAGGGCTCCACGAGCGCCTTCCCGTCGGTGCCGCCAAAGAATGCCACGCCACTGCCATCGGCGGGCTCGGCCCCGATGTCGTACAGCCCGGGTGGCGGCGAGTACGGTGGGTACAGCGGAGGCGGCTACGGCCACTACGGTGCCGTGCCGCCGCCGCCGCCGCCGGCCATGGAGGGCGGTGTGGAGAGCATCCCAATGAAGACGATCTCGCTGCAGGACGACGAGGCTGGCCCGGCTTCGCCCAATCAGTTTATGTACGCGAACGACGGGGTCAGCCCGGCGCATAGCCGCGAGTTTAACTACGAAGGCCGCCGGGAAGACTACGCTCCGCCGCCGCCGCGGGCGTTTGCGTACTAGGACGTCCCGCCGACCGAGCAGCAGTACTACTAGTCAAACGTGTTTCTGTACATTGTAATGACCTACGGTTTATTCATCAATGAAATCCGTTCAATAGTTGGTCCGCTGGGCGTCCATGGCCCGACCGAGTGCCATAAAGTCCGGCCGGGCGCGCGGATCGTAGGCCAGGCACGCGTCAAAGAGTTGCCACTGCGACGGCGAGAGACGCTCGGGGCACGCCAAGTGGCGGCGGTCGCGCACGACGGCGGCGACAACGGCGGCGTGGTCCGGCAGGTCGCCGTAAGGCAGCGCGCCGTAGGAGAACGCCTCCCACGCGAGCACGCCAAACGACCACACGTCCGACGCGGTCAGAGCCTGGTGCGAGCTCAGCACCTCGGGCGCCGTCCACCGGAACGGCACGCTGTGCTGCACGCTGTAGTGACTCACGCCGCCCTGCAGGGTGCGCGACATGCCAAAGTCGGCGACCTGCGCCAGCAACCGGCTGCCGCGCTGCTGCAGCAGGACGTTGCGCGCCGCCAGGTCGCGGTGCAGCATGGCGGGCTGGAGGCCGTGCAGGTGCGCCATGCCTGCGGTGACCTGCAAGCACAGGTCGAACAGGGCGGCGTTGGGGACGTCGCGGTGCTTCTGGACGTAGCTCCGGAGGTCGCCGCCGTCGCACAGGTCGGTCAAAATGAGGAGGCGGTCGCCGTCCACGCAGACGCCGTAGAACAGCACAACGTGCGGGTGCGGCGGGATGCGGCGCATCATCGACGCCTCCCGGATGGCGTCCTCGCGCACGCTGGCGTCAAAGTCGCCCAGCAGCTGCTTGACCGCCACGTCCGCGCCGCCGTAGCGCCCACGAAAGACGACGCCAAAGTTGCCGCTCGCCAGCACCTCGCCGTACGTGAAGGCGCTCCGCGCGATGACATGACCGGCGTCTGCCGAGCTCGCCGCGGCGGTGGCGACAGTATCAGCAGGCTGCTGGTGCGGTAGTTGCTGGGGAGCCGCCATGGCTTGTAGCGGTGGCACCTGCGACGACCGTCGCTGTGCCGTCGCTGCAGCAAGCTCGGTGCGGCGGGCGCTGGCAACCTGCGCCGCCCGTTGCGCATTGGCTTGTGCTGCAAGCGCATGCACAAAGGCAGGGCGTGCGCCGAGAGTGGGTCAGCACAACCGCCTAGGCCGAGCGTAGGCTGAGGGACCATCGCTCGTCCACGCAAGCGCACCCAGCTGGAGTCGGCCGGGTTCGCTGTTGGCTTTGAGCGCCTTTTGAAGGCGCCGTTTGGTGAAGAACGACAGTTCATTGCCGCCAGCACTACGCCATACATGCACCGGTCGACCAGCGCGGGTGTTTATTTCGTGATCCGGCCACGCCGCGAGTTCTTCGTGCTCATGCGCGTACTCGATTTCTGTCAGCGATGGCGTTCCCTTGGCGGCTTCGGCTAGCGTGTCGGCCGCCGTGTCCGTCATTCGAGTTTGCCCCAAGCTGCATGCAATGTTGCCATTGCTGCGTAGTACCGGGAAGAGGCGTCACACGTTAGCTAGATGGGCACCCACAGTGTGCGAGATATCGCGGGTCGTACGTACGCAAGCGACTTGATGCTTGGCCAAGCGCCGAGCTGTGCAGCCAGACGGCACACGCCGGCTTCGCCAAGTGGGTTCTGGGAGATCCTGGCCCCGACGTACGGCCGGCGGGCGGACAAACGCACCCCTGCAGCGTTACCAAACATGGCCGCCAGTGTGCCTCCAATGCGCAGCCCTCCGCGTACACCAGCGTTTGCAGCAGCGGGCATTGGGTCAAGCCGGCGGCTAGCGCCGCGATCCCGTCGCTGCCAATGTTGCAGTCATGTAGCCTGCACGCAGCGTGGTGGCACTAGCATGTGGCGGTGCGCTGTCAGCAACCCGCCTCGCACGGCACGCCGCCCAACGGTGCGAGCATGCAGCGGATGCATGCCTGAGGGTCACCAACGATGGGCATTTGGCCACTTCCGCTGCAAGCGCCCTGGCGCCCGCATTGCCCATAGCGTTGCCATCCAGGCTGTTGCACCATCGGTCGAGCGGGCTTCGCCACGAGCAGCATTAGCGGGCGTTGTCCGTCCGGCCGACAGCACGTTGAGACGGCGAGCACGTACCGTATGGTTACCAGGGAGAGGCAGTAGGGAAACGAGGCGCCGAGGAGGGCGATACCGCGGGCACCAATGGCATTGTACGCGAGACTACGAAGCACCCCGACGATGGGAGACACCGGGCGCCGTCAGCCGCTAGGCGTTAGACGGAGACGCGGATCGCCAGCGGCGTGTCCTACTCGAGCGTGCGGAGCTGTGGCGCGTTTTCCAAGCCGGCAGCAATGGAGGCACACGCGTCGTCGCCCACGCCGCCGCTCTTGAGCCTGCTCCGCTCACAGCGCGCTCCGGCAGGGCAAGCAGCGTCAGCAGGACGAGCGGCCGATGCGCCGCGTGCGTTAAAGCGTACGTGATCTTGGTTGGGTCCGCGTCCAGCTGGCTTTGCAGCAGCGCCGGGTTCAGCGTCCGTGCCATTGCAACTACTGCACTGAAGAGCCCGACATCAGCCGGGTCGCGTACGTTTGCAAAACAGTCGGCCGCAATCTGCGCCCTGAGAACGGGCTGACCCAGTCGAGGTGCGACGTCTGCTGCCGCGATCTTTTGCGTGCCCGCGCCGTCTGCTTCACAGCGAGGCGCCGTCCGTGTGCAACTTTGTATGCGAACCCTCCAAGATCGCCATAAAGAGCTATACAGTAGCTTCCAGTGGCATAGGGCCCTAAGCCATCACCGTCGCCCGCAACCACGTGGAAAATAAAAGTCTGCCAGTTTGCACGTGTGACGTCACGGGACGAACGATCATGTGTGGCCGCTCCGGCGCTGGCTCACGGGCTGCTCTCAAGCGATCGCGGTGCATCCAGCACAGGCGTGCACGTACACAACGGGTATGTATGACTGTACAGCCATCTTTACACGTAGCTTATCTGTACAGCATTACAGATCGTCGTCGTCTTTGCCTGGATCGGCTTGATCGATCTCCCGCCACAGCAGGCGCTCCACTTGCGCGGGCGCTAAGGACGTCGCCGCCCGAGCTAGCTGCACCAGGCATGCACTGTGTCGTTCCACCCCCCGCGCTCCATAGAGACGCCGATCGGGTTAGCACGATCACCGGCCTCGCCCCGGCACTATATGGTGGCCCTACTCGATCAGCACGAGCGCGGCCATGGCCTCGACGATGGGCACCGCCCGCGGCACGACGCACGGATCATGGCGGCCTGCGGCCACAGCACGCCCGGCACCGCAGATAAGGTGGCGGGTGAGACCCCACCAAGTCGTGGAGGGAGCATCATGCGCTCGACGGGGGTCGTGCACCTTTGGCCTCGAGCACCGCCGTCGCGCCGTCGAATCGGGCCGTCGTCTGCGGTCGGCCGATCGTGGCGGGGGGCTTGAACGCCACGCGGAAGTAGATTGTCTCGCCGTTGCTGATGCCGCCTTGGACGCCGCCCGAGTGGTTGGTAGCCGTGCCCAGGCGTCCGTTGGGGCGCCGCACAAACGGGTCGTTGTGGGCGTGCCCGGGCATCGCCGTCCCCGCAAAGCCGCTGCCAATCTCAAACCCTGCGCGGTGGCACATCGTCACGCACGAGGGCGGTGTCCTAAGACCAAGAGCGCGCTTGCCCGCCTCGGCCCCCGACGGCCTGCGTACCTTTGGCCGCGGGCAGCGACATCATGGCGTGCGCCAAGGCGGCCTGCAGCTTGTCAAAGACGGGCTCGCCCAGCCCTGGGGGGACGTTGCGGCACACGCACGACACCACACCGCCGATCGAGTCGCCGGTGGCCGCATGTGCGTGGATCACCTGTACAGCCCATATCCGGCCCACCGGGGGAGGGCAGCCGCTGTCTGCGTCAGGTTACCCTCCGGTGCGTGCTTTAACCTCCACGATCTACGACCGCGCACCTCTGCCATCCGCGCGGCGGTGGGGCCGTCGGGGCATCGGACGGCGTTCGCGTCGACGTCGGGCCGTGTGACAGAGTGCTGCAGCTCGGCGTCGTCCAAATGGACCGGCCCGACTGCGCTAACCCATGCGACGATCTCCACGCCGAGCTGCCGGCGTAGCCACAGTTCGGCGACTGCCCCCGCCGCGACCCGGCCTGCCGCACGTGCGCGCACCCGCAAGCGGTGCTAGGAAATTAGCGCCCGACACATTCCGCCATTGCGAGGGCTCGCGCTCCCGAACCGATCGTCTCGCGAGCGGACGACCGCCCGCCGCCGCTGCACGCTCGGACGCCATACTTGAGCTGATAGGTATAGTCGGCGTGCGACGGCCGCGGTATGTCGGCCAAACCCGCGTAGTCGCTCGGCCGCTGGTCCTCGTTGAGCACCTGCAGGCAGAGCGGCGTGCCGAGCGTCACGCCGCGCTCCGTGCCGGACAGGATGCGCACCGCGTCGCGTTCATTGCGCTGCAAGGCCCTATGCTCAGCGCCTTTTCCGCGCCACGGCGGTCAGCAACGAAGCACCCCATCTGCCTGGTCATCCTCCGCCGGCTGAGGTTCTACCTTGGTTGTCAGCGCGCTCTGGCCGGGCCGTCGCCGGGAGAGCTGCGGCTGGATGTCGGCCTCGGTGAGCGGCAGGCCCGGCGGGCAGCCATCGACGATGGCGCCCACGGCGGGGCAGTGGGACTCGCCGTAGGTCGTGACGCGGAAGAGGGTGCCAAAGGTGCTCATGGCCGCGTTCGATCGCCGCACCGGCGACCTGGCGGGCAGCACTGCGGGTCCAAGTCACGTCCTTTAACGCATTCTCCACCCTGGTTCCTTCCAACCACCCTGTCTTCTCGGTCGTCTTCTTCCTCGCGCCGTCCTCCGCGTAGCCTTGCCGCGTCGCTCTCGGCCTCCCCTTCGTTCCCAGCGCAGCGCCCGTCGCCGTGGTCTGCGGCGGCCGCACGCAGTGGCTGAAAGGCGGGGTTGAAAGTGGAGGAGGCGCCATCTCCTCACCTGCACCTCATCTCTATCGCCCGTTGTCTGACCCCACAAACGGCAGAATCGGGTGAATCGCGCCAACGCCACGTCACGCCTCTACGGTGAACTACGTCATCCACCGATGACGTCATAGTGCTCTTTCGCTGCTCTTCGCTGCGGCACACTGCGGACGACGCACGCGGCGCCTGAAGCGGCCCTGCTACGCGCCGCGCAACGCCGCGAGCCGGACGCGGACGCCAGCGACACACGGTGGCCGGAGCGGCGGTGACGGTACAAAAGCGCGGCTGCGGCTCAAAAAGCTAGTGGCGGCGAACGACAACGTCGCCACGAGACCGGCGCTGCTGCGAAAGGCAAGGGGCCTCGCCAACGCCGACGCCGCAAAGGCGAGACGCGAGACGACGCCATGCCGTCGGACGGCGGCCGCAAGGCCGAGGAGCTCTACGATGACACCGGCTACGCGTTCTACTTTTTCCTGCTGTCGCTGCTGACGCTGTACCTCGTGCCGGCGACCATTAGCCGCGTCAAGCGCCGTACGGCTAAGCGCGTCGCCGCGGCTGAAGCGGACGCTGACGAGCCCCCGCTAACGCAAAGCGAGCAGCGGAGCACGTGGTGGGTGGCGCGCTCCAGTGTTTGCGGGTAAGGCGGCCGCGCCGGCCCGTGCGCCCGGCCGCTCGGGCGTGCCGGTTCGGTAGGCGGCGCCGTTGAAACGACCTTTCGCGGCGGTTGCGGCTGCGGCACTGACGCGGGCGTGGCGGCCTGCGTCCCTTGGCTCCCCCCTCGCCGCCCAGGCACGTCGTCTTTGCGGTGGCATGGGCGCTGTTCCTGCTGCTGGCCTACTTGGCCAGCCAGAACCAGCCGCAGCAGAAAACTGTGTGGAACCCCTGGGAGATTCTCGGCGTCGAGGAGGTTCGACCGCAGCCGTGCTTTGTGGCCCTACGCGGTCGGGACCTATGTGGCGGTGGACGCTAACGCCGTGCGGGGCCATCTGTCTCGTCTGGGCGCGCGGGGTCGCAGGGCGCCGAGGCCGGCAAGATCAAGCAGGCGTACCGCGCCCTCAGCCTCAAGTGGCATCCTGACAAGAACAAGGGCAACGAGGAAGAGGCGGAGCGCCGCTTCGTCGAGATCACAAAGGCCTACGAAGCGTGCGTGCAGCCGCTGCACACTTATGACCGGCGCGGCAGCCGGTAATGCGGTCGGCTGACGCCCCCGGGCGTTGTGCGTTCGTTGGCGACCGGTGCGGCCAGGTTGACGGATCCGGAGGCGATGGCCAGCTTTGAAAAGTATGGCAACCCCGACAACCGCCGCGGTACGCGCCTGCACTAGCCACGGCGCGGAGGCGCAAACCAGGTTGCGCGCTGAACGGTCACTGGCTCAGCTGCTGGGGGGCATTTGCGCGCCACCAGAGATGACGATGGGCATCGCCCTGCCGCGGTGGATGATCCAGGGCGGCAGCTCCTACGTGGTGCGCCAGCGCGCCGACGCGGCCACGCCGCTGCGTTGGCCGCGCAGCTCACGCTGCCGCCGTAACGACACACATGGATGCGTGCGGACGGGGCAGGTGCTGGCCTTTTACCTCGTCCTGCTGGTGCTCATCGTCGTGGGCGTCTTCCACTGGTGGCGCCGCTCGCGCAAGTACGCGCCGGACGACATGCTGCGCAACAACGTCGACCAGCTCAAGTACCGGATCTTGTACGGTGCCCGTTAGTTTCTGCCGCCTCGCCCTGCGGCCACATGTCGCTCATCGCCGGGGGCGGTGCCGACGCCGGCACTTTGCGCGCTTGCAGCATGAAGCTCAAGTCCAAGACGCGCAAGGACCACATCGAGGCGTTCAACCACAATGGTGCGGCCTGCACCTCACAGCCGTCAGCTGGACCGCGCTGGTGCTGACTGCTGAAAGCGTTGTGGATGGCTTAAACGCGCGGGGCTACGTCGCAGACATCATGGAGGAGCTGTACATTGCGCCCGAGTTTGTGCAGCACCTCAAGGAGCTGCCGGCCGACGCGGCCTTTGTCGCCGAGGTCGGCGCCAGCACGACGGCGCCAGCCGTCGTCGTTGGCCGTGGCTGACGGTGGCGATGGCTCACGGCGCCGCTATTTTTTTCAATGTCACGCAGATCTCCAAAAACGGCTTCAAGAACTTCCCGCGGCCCGCCAAGGTGAGCGGCGCGGGACGCAACGGTGTTCTGACGGCTGTGCTCACCGTATCGGAACTGCGTGTGTTGCCTGTCGGTTTGCTCTCCTCAGAACTACAAGCCCGTTGTGATCAAGGCCGCGGCGCTGCTGTACGCCCACGTCCACCGCCTGCCGATCCCGAAGGAGCTGGAGGCCGGTACGCCGCAGCGCGAGTGCCCGTGCCCGTGCTGCTGCTGCCGCCGCTTACACCATGCGGCGACTCGGCGGCGCGTGGCCACCAGACCACCACTTTGTGATCACCAAGGCCGTCAAGCTGCTGCGGCTGATTGTCGACCTGGAGCACGTCTATGCGCTGCCCAACTACTACACTGTCTCCGAGGCCGCGATCGAGGTCATGCAGATGATCATCCAGGGCGTCTGGCAGCGCGACCTGCACGAGAAGACCGAGCTCTACCAGCTGCCGCACATGCAGGACGAGAAGCTCCTGTCGTACTGCCTCGACAAGAAGAAGGAGAAGGACCGGGTCAAGTCGGTCCGCAAGCTGCTCGAGAAGCCCGAGGAGGAGCGGCGGTACGGTCGGATCCGCTTGTGCCGGTTTGTGCCGCAATGACGCCCGGTTCTTACCGTGTAGGATCGGGCGTGGGGGACGTCTGGCGCGGCAGGGCGATCCTGCGCCAAATGGAAGATGCCCAGTACAACGAGATGATCCAGGTCGCGCGCAAGTTTCCGATCCTGGACATTGTCAAGACCAAGATTTTCGGTAGCGAGCGCGGCGGCGCATGGTGCCCCGATCAGCGCCCCCCCCGGCTAACCCACGGCGGCCGTTTCGGTGGCCAACGCACCGCAACGCCGGTCCGCAGTCACGGGCGAGCCGGACGTCCACGCGGGCGACGTGGTGACGATCCACATCAAATGCCTGGTGCGCTACGGCGAGAACCCGACGACCTACGACGACGGCGAGGAGAGCAGCGGCGACGAGCTGGGCGCCGAGGACGCGCGGCTGGACGAAGCGCAGAAGAAGAAAAAGAAGCAGCTGCTGGAGGACAGCTTGCAGCGCGTCATCGCCTACGCGCCGCGCTTCCCCGAGGTGCGGGAGCCTCGCCGTGGCGGCGCTCACGATGAGCCCGTGCTGACAAGCCGGGGGCCGCTCGCTAGCGTTGGCGGTGGGATGTGCGTGCAGCCAAAGCAGCAAAAGTTCTGGGTGTTTGTGGTGGACAAGCAGGGCGCCTCGTTCATTACCGACGTCTACGGGCGGCCGCTGTCCCTGCAAGAGGTCAACGGCACCATCAAGGTGCGCCGCCGAAGGGCCGGAAGGACGCATAGCCATGCCACGTTTCTTTCGCTCACAGTGCCGTCCGCCTGGGCTGCCTTGACGTGCCCGCCCCAGACCAAGCGCGGCCCCGCGGTCAAGGTGGACTTTTTGCTGCCGACGCGGCCGTCGGACAAGCCCGTCAATCGCAAGCTGCGCGTCTTCGTCATGTGCGATTCGTACTACGGCGCGGTCGCCACTGCCGACGTGGAGGTGCGTCGTGGGGGCGCAGCTGCATGGTGCGCTAGTTCTGCCAGTGCGAGGCACGTGCTCACGGCCCTGTCGCGCTTCCGTCCGCGTGGGCCACCCTGCCGTCGCAGCTCAACATGAAGCCCCGCGCCGGCCCCGCGCCCGATGTCTCGGACGCTTACCGCGACCTCGAGGACGAGAACGCCGAGGCCGCCGACGGCGACGAGGAGCCCGAGGCGGCGTCGCCCACGGCGCCGCCCAAGCTGCTGGAGGGCGTCGAGTCGGACTCGGACGACGAAGGCAGCTCTGCCAAGGGCGCGAAAAAGCACTAGACCACCACCTCAAAAACGAACAACTCGCTTCTGAACTGCCGCCGTGCGCGCATTTGTGCCAATGGAACCCTGTACATTTTGCGACTACCACCACGTATCGTACACGCCCTCTGGGGTCATGCCGCCAGGACGCAGTGAAAGGGCACGTCCGGGTAGCAGCACAGGCAGCGGCCGCCGCCGGCCGCGGCGTCCGCTTGGGTGCAGGCGCGCACAAACGTGAACTTGCGGCCGTAGCGCTCGTCGACCGCGAGCACGCGCCAGCCGATGTCGTTCAGGTAGCGCAGCGCTGGCGTGGCGAGCTTGAAGACGTCGCGCAGGATGTCGCCCGTGCCGGTGTGCATGTCCAGGAGCAGGTGCGACGTGTTGAGGGCCTCGGGCGCGAACTGGTCCAGCACCTCGTACTCGTAGCCGTCCAGGTCCACCTTGTACAGGTCCACCCAGCCGTCGCCGAGCTCGCGGTGGATCGTCGCGGCGGTGCGCGCCGCCACGGTGATCTCGACGTCGCTGTCGCGCGTCTTGGAGAACTCGTTGCCCACCGACGACCCGGAGCGCTTGTCCAGCAGCCAGAACGGGATGTCGGTGTCGGCGCGGCCCAGCGCGAACGGGTGCAAGAGCAGCCGCTTCGGCAACCGCTGCTTGGCCAGCCACTCGAGCGAGCGCGGGTCAGGCTCGAGGAGGTGGACGAGCGGGTCCTTCTTCTCCTCCACAAAGGCGTTGACGAGGTCCAGGTCGAAGCTGACGTCCTTGCCGGCGCCAAAGCTGTACACGACCGGCGACGGCCTGGCGTTGGCCACCACCGCGCTGCTGATGACCCAGCCTTGCGAGTACGTGCCCACCAGCATCAGCGGGCAGGCGGAGGAGCCCGTCAGCGCGTCGCTCTGCGCGGCGATCTTGTCGCGCAGCTTCTCCAGGTAGAGCTGCCGGTCGACGACCTCCTTAGTCTTGCTCAGCAGCTGCCGCTTGAGCCGCCGGTACCGCTGCGCGGGGTTCAGCTGCGCCGCCTCGTCGGCCTCGTCCAGATTGTGCCGCGCCACCACAGCCGCGGCCTGCAGGCCGAGCAGCTCGTCGCGCCGCCTCCGCGCCTCCGCCAGGTCCCGCCGGAGCGCGCTGACCTTGCCGGCCAGCGCCTCAATGTCGTCCGCCAGCGCGGGGTCCTCGCGGTCCAGCGGGTTCACCGTGGGGCCAGCCGTCGCCCCAGCGGCGGGCGCCGCCCCCAGGCCGGGTGGGCCTGCACGGGTGGTGGCGCCATGTGGCTTGGCGATGCTGTGGCTGCTGTCCGCGCCGCTGCCGCCGTCGCCGCCGCCGCCGAACGGCCACCACGACCGCGCCCACGTCATCCAGCTGACTGCCGCGGCGCCCGGCGCGCCCACAGTCGTCGGCGTCGCGCGCGCCGCCAAGCCCGCGCCGTAGGGGCCGCGCAGCCCGCCCATCGCCGGCTTGGCCGGCGCGGGCGTGTCCTTGGCGGCCGCCGACCGCGCCAACAGGTACATCTGGGTCGCGGCCATGGCGACCAGCGCCAGGACCAAGAGCACTGCTAGGCGCGCGCCGGGGTGCCACATGCGCCACACCGTCCGGACACGCCGCGCCGCCGCCCGCATGGTGGGCGGGTCGTGCCGACGCCGGCAGAGCGGCGGGCCCCCAAACAAGCACCGGCCCGGCGCCGTTTCTTCGGTCGCTCCCTAGCGCAGCAGGCTTCTCGCTTGGTGGGTCCACGCCCGCCTCGCCCGCCGTCGTCGACGGCGCGGCGCGCTCCGTCAAGACCTATTCCGATTTCAATGCTGCGAGCCCGACCGCATCCGTTTACGCCTTTTTCTTCCCACGCTGCGCCGTCCGCTGCGCCCTCCGCTGCGCCGTCCGCTGCGCCGTCCGCTGCGCCGTCCGCTGCGCTCTCGTCCTCGTGCGCCGCCGCCGGAGCGGCCTCAGCGATGACGTCATATGCTTTTAGCCCTAACCCTAACCCCACTAGTAGATTCACACCCCAAACCCTACATATCCTCCGCAACATGGCGCCTACCAACGCTTGAGCTCCATACCCTAGGCGCCCTTTTAGTGTGGACATTGTATGACGTCATTAATTGGTAGCCCTAGCCCTAGCTTGCCTCCGCGGCATGGGATCTTGTTTTAGGTGGAGAATACGTGCGGTAGGGCTGTTTTCGTGTGGGAATACTATGACGTCACTGCAACATAGGCCTAGCCCTAGCACGTGGACGCCGCCGGTTCCGACGCCGACGCCGACGCCGACGCCGACGCCGACGCGGGACGCGGGACGCGGACGTGGACAGCGCCAGCACGCCCGCAGGACGAGTCGGAAGGCCACGAGAAGAGCACCCGCTCGACGCACACGACAAACGCCGTGTCAGGTTTGCTAGGGGTGGACGTCCA
>Ga0180216_1001494_pt1 | contig 20810 bp, 37 predicted proteins | sample eDN3rd37CBELigMG_FD_128879 | JGI IMG/M metagenome (GOLD analysis project Ga0180216, IMG submission 128879) | Enriched Miracle-Growth compost microbial communities from Emeryville, California, USA - eDNA 3rd pass 37_C BE-Lig MG (version 2)... ...
AGAATTGAGGCGCTCAGTCGTATGCGACGATGCTACACGTGACGCCTATTATTCTGTCGTTAAAATGGCTATAGGAGAAAGGTGCTCTGTTATATGCACAACAAGAAATGTGACGACGTTTCGACTGTCGATGACATCACCATTTGGATGACATCATTTTGGCGCGAAAACGGTGTCCTTTTTTTTGACCGTTACAAAAACTTCTTTCGACCGCGCGAGAAAAAAAAACGGCGGCGGCGGCGGCGGCGGCGGCGGCGCACGGACACCGACGAAAACGCCTGCGGGGTAACGCAGCAGCCGCGCCACCAGCAGCAGTAACAGCAGCAGCAGCCGGTGCACGCGCAGGAAGACACGCAGGTGCCGGCGCAGTTGAAAAATCCGGGGAGCGGTGAGTTGGTAGCCCGGCCGACGATCGCCGGAACCACGACGCGCGTTGCGTAGCGCGGCGGCCCAAGCCCGAAGGAGGACCAGCTTGTCCCGTTGCTGCTGGTTGGCTCGGCGCGGGACGCGCGCCGCCTCTGAAACGACGCAACCATGTACATCACGGAGATGATTCTGGAGGGCTTCAAGTCCTACCCGAACCGCACCGTCATTTCGGCGTGGGACCCCGAGTTCAACGCCATCACGGGCCTGAACGGCTCCGGCAAGTCCAACATCCTCGATGCCATCTGCTTCGTGCTCGGCATCTCGAACCTGTCGCAGGTGCGCGCGAGCAACCTGCAGGACCTCGTCTACAAGCGCGGCCAAGCCGGCATCACCAAGGCGTCGGTCACCATCGAGTTCGACAACTCGGACCCGAACAGCTGCCCGGTCGGTTACGAGCAGTACCCGCGCATCACCGTGACCCGCCAGGTACGTGGCCAGCGGCGGCGCGCACCACACACACGCGCGCACGGCCCCGCTTCTTTGCTTATTTTCTCCGGCCGCCCGACGTGTCGTCGTTGCCCCCCCCTCCCCGTCCAGATCGTGCTGGGCGGGCACAACAAGTACCTCATCAATGGCCACAACGCGCAGCAGAGCGCCGTAGCCAACCTCTTCCAGTCGGTGCAGCTCAACGTCAACAACCCGCACTTTTTGATCATGCAGGGCCGCATCACCAAGGTGCTCAACATGAAGCCGCCGGAAGTGCTGGCCATGATCGAGGAGGCCGCTGGCACGCGCATGTTTGAGGACAAGAAGACGTCGGCCCTGAGCACCATCGACAAGAAGGAGAAGAAGCTCAAGGAGATCCAGACGGTGCGGGACGCCCGCCGGCCACCGCGCGGCGGCGGTGGGAGCACGGGAAAGGCTGACGTCGGCCGCGGTTGAACCCCCTGGTACGGCGCTGCCACGCGCCCGCCAGCTGCTGGACGAAGAGATCACGCCCAAGCTGGACAAGCTCAAGAAGGAGCGCGCGCTCTTCTTTGAGCTGGAGCGCGTCAACAGCGAGCTGCAGCGCACCCAGCACTTTGTCGTCGCCTACCAGTACACCCAGCTGCAGGTGCGTTGACGGCGCCAAGGCACTTGCTGGGCCGGCGCGCGGTGCCCTGACGGATCGCCGCGCGTTGCACCGGCGCATGAGGCCGCGCTCAGACCAAGCTGGACGGCTCCAAGGCGGACCTGGAGGCCAAGACGCGCCGGATCTCGGAGTTGGAGAAGGAGGCCGACGCCATCAAGTCGGAGCTCAAAGTCTCCGAGACGGAGCTGCAGCGCGTCCGCGCCCAGCGCCAAAAGGTGTCCCCCTGGCGCGCCGTGCGCGCGCGACGCGAGCGGACAACGCGGCCCGCTGACACCTATAACGACGGCAAGTTGGGGTTGTGACCTCGACAGGAAATGGGCACGCTGCTGGAGGGCTTGGACAAGAAGCTGGAGAAGCTGTCGGAGGACTTGGTGCGCACCAAGACCCAGTGCGACCTCAAGGGCGAGTCGGTCGCCGAGGACGAGCGCACCATCGCCAAGCTGCAGGCGAGCATCGCCGAGGTGCGCTCCAGGGACAGCGCGCGCCCGAACCGCCAGTGTCGGTGCTCATGCCGGCGCTGCCGCTGTGGCCGAGCGGGGTGGTGCCACCAACAGGCCGAGGCGAGCGTGCAGGCCAAGATCGCCGAGCTGGCCAAGCTTCAGGTCGGGCGGCGGCCGCAGGAATCTGCCAGACGGCGAACTGCACAGACTGACGCACTTACATGTTCACGTCGTTTTGGGGTCGGCTGCGTGTGTGCGCAGGCCGACTTTGCCGCGGACAAAGCCGCCTTTGACGCCAAGGCCGAGGAGGTGCGCAAGACCGACGACCTGCTCTCGTCGCTGACGACGGGCGTGTCCTCGGGCGACGGCGAGAAGGGCTACATGGAGCAGCTGCAGGGTACGTACCGCGCAACGCCACAGGGCACGGGGGCGAAGACGGCGCATCCTGATGCGTTTGGTGCGCTCGCGTTTTGGTCCGTCGCGCCGATAGCCGCCAAGAACCGCGTCGGCCAGGTTGCCAGCGAGACCAAGCAGGCGCAGCTCAAGGCATGCGGCAAAAGGCAAATGCGATGGGCGCGTGCATGCTGCATGCTCATGCGGCCTTGCCATGCGTCTCGGCCGGGCGTTTTGCCGCGTCCAGCTCGATCACCTCAAGGCCGAGGTGAAGGAGATCGAGCCCAAAGTGAAGCAGCTGGAAAAGTCCAACACCAAGCTGCAGACCCAGCTGGACGACGTCACCAAGGCGCTCGAGGCCGCCAAGGTCGGTGGGCGCGCACCGCCAGCGGTCGATAGAAAGCGTTTCTCTCCAACTAACACCTCCATGCCGTGCTTTGGCCTTGGGCGCACGCAGGCCAAGCTGGCCAAGCTGGACTTTGATCAGGCCAAGCACGAGGACCTGGCGCGCCAAAAGGCCGCCGCGGAGCAGGCCGTTGCTGCCCTGCGCGAGGTAAGCACCCTTTGGTGCGCCGCACCGGTCGGCCCCGCGCGAAGCGCTCACCAATTCTTGCCTCTTTCGCCGATCCGGCCTCGGCTTGCGCCAGCGCGTGGACGCGCTCTCTGACCGCGTCTCGCCGGTGCGCTCGGTGATGAAGGAGCTGGAGAGCAAGTTCACGCGCCAGCAGGTCAAGGGCGTCCTGGCCGAGCTCGTCAACCTCCCCGCCGAGCACCGCGACGCCGCCACTGCGCTGGAGGTCACCGCCGGCGGCCGGCTGTACTCGGTACGCTGCGCGCACAACCGCCGGCGGTTAGCCATCCAAGGGGGAATGGCAAACCTGACGCAGGCTCCGGCATTTTGCACCTGGCTGGCTGGCTATCGCTCAGATCGTCGTGCAAGACGAGAAGGTCGGCTCGAGCGTGCTGCAGACACCGCTGAAGCGGCGCGTGCTGATCATCCCGCTCACCAAGATCCAGCGCTCCCACCTGAGCCCCGAGGTGCGGCGTTGGCCGGCGCGCACCGCTGCGTGCATGCGCCATGTTGACTCGGCCCGTTTGCATGCGCCCCTGACTGCGCGAACGGGGTGGCAGGCGATCGCCAAGGCCAAAAGCCTCGCGCCGGGCCGCGTGGATGTGGCGCTGTCGCTCGTGGGTTACCCCGCCGAGGTGGAGGCGGCTATGGACTTTGTCTTTGGCTCGACCATGATCTGCAAGGGTGCGGCGGCGCTGTCAGCGGTGGAGCCCGCAGCAGCACGCCACTGACACGGCGCATCCTCGCACGCATGGACCCCGCTCGCGGGCGCGCGCTCAGACCAAGAGGCCGCCAAGCGCGTCACGTTCGAGGGCAAGGTCCGGTCGGTGACGCTGGAGGGCGACGTCTACGAGCCGGCAGGCACCATCTCGGGCGGCTCGAACGCGCGCGGCGCCAACATCCTCCTGGCGCTGCAGGAGCTCGCGGACGCGCAGGCCGAGCTGTCGACCCGCCAGGCCGAGCTGGCCAAGATGACGGCGGCCGTCGAGGAGGGCGCCAAGAAGCTCAAGCAGGCGCGCGAGCTGCAGTCCACCGTCGAGCTCAAGTCGCACGAGCTCACGCTCCTGCAGCAGCAGATCGAGAAGAGCCCGCACGCCCAGGTGCCGTGGCGAAACATGCGCTGCAGAGCCACCTGGCCGTCGGCTGTGCTGAGCATCGCGCGCCGTGCCGTTCTATTTTCGCATCCCGCTTCGCAGGCCCAGCAGCAGCTGGCGGCGCTCCGGGCGCAGATGGCCGAGCAACAGGCCGTGATCGACTCGGCGACCCAGCGCGAGAAGGAGGCGCAAGCCGAGGTCAAGCGCATCGAGAAGGAGATGAAGGAGCTCGAGAGCAACCGCGAAGGCAAGCTCAAGGCGCTCAAGGCGCAGCTCACCAAGCAGAAGCAGGAGCTCGCGGCCATGACCAAGGCGCACAAGGAGCAGCAGCAGCAGCAGGACACGCTCAAGCTTGAGATCGGTGCGTTGTGGCTGCCGGCCCTTGAGCACTGGAGAGCTGCGGGGGAGCCCTACTCACTGGCGCTGGTATCCTGCGGTTGCCCCTGACCGGGCTCTCCCTAACCCCAGAGCAAGCTCGCCGCGACGTCGCGACCCTCAACGAGCAGCTGCGCGCCGCGCAGGCCTCGCTGGCCGAGCAGCAGGCGGCGCTCGCCGTGCTGCGCGGCGAGCTGGAGCAGGTGACGGCGCAGTATAACGAGATCAAGAAGACGCAGGCCGCCGAGCGCGAGCGCCTGGCGCAGTTTGACGAGGAGGTGCACTCGCTCGAGCGCCACATCAAGGCCCGGTACGCGGCCAGGTCCTCGGGCCGCCGCGCGAGGGTGGGGCCCGAGGTGCTGATATCAGTGGGGTATCCGTGTTCGCGCCTCGTTCACGGCCGGCAGGACGGACGCGCTGGAGGAGTGCGAGATCGAGGCCAAGAAGCTCTCGCTCGACGTCGGCCGGTACCACAAGGAGCGGCAGGCGACCGCCGTGCAGCTGCAGGACCTCGAGAAGCACAACGACTGGATCCTGAACCAGCGGCAGTGCGTACCGAGCGGGCAATAGTTCGTCTGCACCGCGGCATTCGCTCACGGCTCTGCCATCGCCCGTCGTCGGTTGCGGCAAGGCCCCGGACCAGGCTGTTTGGCCAGCCCGGCAGCCAGTTCGACTTTGCCGCGCAGGACCCCGCGCAGGCGGCGAAGCGCCTCGAGCAGCTGCAGGAGGCCTCGCAGCGCCTGTCCAAGAACGTGAACCGGAAGGTCAACACCATGCTCGAGCGGTACGGCCAGTGGGCGTCGGCGCCGGGCGGTTGCCCCTCACTAGACGCTCATTGGGGATCGTCGCATTCCTTGGCGTGGGCTTGGGCACGCAGCGTCGAGAAGGAGGAGAAGGCGCTCAAGGAGAAGCTGGCGACCGTGCTGAACGACAAGTACAAGATCGAAGACACGATCAAGACGCTCGACCAGAAGAAGCAGGAGGCGCTGCGCAAGACCTGGGAGAAAGTCAACGGGTAGGCTTGGGTCATTCCTGCCGTGCGTTTTGCTCGGCCACCGGTTCTGACGGCCCGTCACGCTGGCGCGCTATTGCCGGATGGCGCGGTCGCAGCGACTTTGGCACCATCTTTGGCGACCTCTTGCCGGGCAACACCTGCCGCCTCGAGCCGCCAGAGGGCCAGGACATCACGGACGGCCTCGAGATCAAGGTCAACCTCGGCGGCGTCTGGAAGCAGAGCCTCACCGAGCTCAGTGGTGGCCAGCGGTGCGGGCGGTTGCAGCAGGGTGGATGTGGCGCGATGCCAACGCGATACTGAACGGCCAGAGATGGCTTCGCGCGCGCGTGTGTGTGGGGGCGGCTTCCCCGGCCTGCAGGTCGCTGGTGGCCCTGTCGCTGATCCTGTCGCTGCTGTCGTACAAGCCCGCGCCCCTGTACATTCTGGACGAGATCGACGCGGCGCTGGACCTGTCGCACACGCAAAACATTGGTCAGCTGCTCAAGACGCGGTTCAAGGGCGCGCAGTTCATCGTCGTGTCGCTCAAGGAAGGCATGTTCAACAACGCCAACGTGCTCTTCCGCGCGCGCTTCCGCGACGGCGCGTCCCAGGTCGAGCGCATCGCGCAGGCCCGGCCCAAGGCTGCGGTGAAGGCCGCATGAGCAGGCAGAATGGTCCAAACTCTTGTTTGTGTGATTCCCCTCCCGTGTACCATAGAACGTCCGAGTGTGTAGCAAATCATATACAAGTGCACGTCTAGTTTAGTTTACAACCCAATGTACAACCGGCGCCGCGGGCTGCCTGGGGACGGTCGCGGGGACGGCTGGCTGTCGTCGCGAGCTTGCAGCGGTGGGGCCACTGCCCTGGCTGGGCTGGCAAATTTTTGGGCGACCGCGGCAGCTGCCGCGGATGCGATGGCGTCGCCGGCAGGCGGACTGGTTGCGTCAGTGGGCGGCTCCAGCGGCGTGGTCGGCTCGGCTGGAAGCGGCGCGGTCGGCTCGCCTGGAAGCCGCGCGGTCGGCTCGCCTGGAAGCGGCGCGGTCGGCTCGCCTGGAAGCGGCAGCAGCGTCGCCTCGTCGACGGCAGCAGCTTCCGACGCCGCGCCCGCCTGTGGCAGCGCCGCGTCAGCGACAGGTGGCGGCAACAGTGCCGCCGCAGGGACAGCCGGCGGTGGCGCGGCTGCGTCGTCGCTGCAGCGGGGCGGCGCCGTGGCGGCATCGGCCGCAGCCGCGCCGCTGCCGGCATACTCCGCCTCGCCCGCGGCGGCCTCCGGTTCCGCCGGCACCTTCTTCTTCCGCTTGGGCCACACGGGGATGATCTTCTCCTTGCCGTCCTCCAGGCAATAGTAAAACGTCCACGTGCGCCAGTGCGGGCCCCGGCCGTAGGGTCCCTTCTCCAGCCACTTGGTGACCGTCTGGATGCGGACGACGGTGCGCCCGTGGATGGTGTCGCCCACGCAGTACTTGGGCATCGCCGCGTGTGCTTCCGGCGTGTCGGGCGCGCTCGGTGGTTGGCCGCCGACGGTCGGCGGCGAGGACGGCGCCGCGGAAGCTGGCTCTGCCGTCGTCCTGTTCTCTGGCGGAGGCGACAGCGGGGCTGCCACCCCGTCGGCGGCGGCCGCCGCCGCGACTGGCGTGCCCGGCAGCGACGGCGGGGCCGCTTCGACCGCCATGGCCGCGGTTGCCTCCGGCGGGTCCGCCGCGGCGGTCGGGAGCGCCACGTCCGCCGTCATGGCCGGCGCGGCATGCCCGAGGCTACCCGACGCGTCGGACCTGCGCGCCTCGGCCAAAGCAAGGCATCGAGCGTGTGTAGCGTAAGGCGTCTGCCTCCGTCCAAGGCGTGTCTCGATCTCGCCCTTGGGCGGCTGTCCGCGCGTCCTCCTCCGTCGACGCCCTGCTCGTCGTTCGCCGTCCGTGTCCTCCACCGACGTCCACGCCGTGCCCGTCTGCTCCTTCACCGGCGCAATAGGTTTCCGCTTCCGCTGCCGCCTCCGCAGGTTCCCGTAGCTTCCTCGCGCCTTCCTTCCTACGGGTCCAGCGTCCTCCGTTCGGCGTCCGCGTCCAGCGTGTCCTCGTCCGGCGTCGTGAAAGGGTTGAATGAAGGGGTGAAAGTGTAGGAGGCGCCATCCATTGATTGACATCTTAGTGAAAGTGTCATTTCTCTATTGGAAAGACGGTGGAATGGAGTGGAATTAACCGTCGGACGCATGGACGGCGCATGGGCGGCGCATGGCACGCGCCACCGGCTGCTGCTCCTGCTTGCTGCTGCTGCTGGGCCTGGACTGTGGCGGCTGGGGAGCAAAGGTTATTAGATATTGGACGTCGTAGACGTGGCGGCGCTGGGACCATTGGTGCTTCTGGCTCGGATTGATTGACGACGCTCGGCCAGAGACACCCGCATGGCTAGGGGCCCGCCGGCATTTCCATGCACGGCGTCGGAGCGCGTCGATGGTTCCAGTGGGCTACGCTTCCGACCCGCGCTTCCGCCGGCTCTCTTGGTTCAGCGGCGCGGTGGCGGTGCGCCACCGGAAGGAGAGCACGATGCTTGCCATCGCAGACGCCCTTGCCGAAAGTCCCACGAGGTTCGGTATGGCACGGTATGGTATGCTGACGTTAAAGAGAACTCGAGCGCCATGCGCCACTGAATACAATGTATTCCATCGACCACCTAGCATGCCGTAGGGTCGGTATTTTCAGAACGGAGGGGAGCCACCAAAACTGACACGCTGAGCTGCGCCAGAATCATGGCAGAACGGTTTCGCAGAAAAAAGTTCGCAGAAAGCCCGCCACCTGATCGGCGACAATAATAAAGTACACGGTGTGTGCCGCCGCGCCCTCTTCCTCTTCTGCCCGCCGGCGCGCCGCCTCGCGGCACGTTGGTCACCGATCTCGCGCCGCGAGATCGTTCCTACAACGCCCTGAACGGCCACGTGGTCTTAATTCTGACTCGTTTCTGACACCACATTTTGAGGGGCATTTTCATTGAGGGGCATAGCCAACTGGCCGTCGCGGCGCATAGCCAACTGGCCGTCGCGGCGGGCGGAGAAGCAGACGAAGAAGAGGACGAAGAAGAAGAAGACGAAGCGGACGAAGAAGAAGAAGAAGAAGAGGCAGCGGAGGCTGAGGAGAGCGAGGAAGAGGACGTGGAGCCTGGCGGCGGACGTAGAGGCGAGGAACAGGACGAAGAAGAGGACGAGGCGCCTATCGACCCCGGTACGACCGGGAGTCGGCGACGACGCCCAAAAGACGCGACGTCGCGGTGCCGGACACGCGGCCCTGCCGGGACCCACACTGCCCCGCACGACGGCTACGTGCACAACGACGACGACGACGGTCCAGGCGACAGCCGGCGAAGGGCGCGACTGCAACCGGCAGCTAGAGGAGACGGGTTGGAGGTCCACCTGGCCGGTGCCCGCGCCTCGAGGCTCGCCGCGCGGCTGCCCTTTGGGCCGCCCGTAGAGTCCCGCCAACCGCCATGGCGTCTTCCGAGGCAGCGCCTGCGCCCGCGCCCGTGGACACCGAATCCACGTTCGCGCCTGCGGCCGCGCCGGCACCAGAGACGGAGCCCACTCCCGCGCCCGCGCCGGCGCCGGCGCCGGCTGAGGAGCCTTCGGAGGACGTGGATGAGGAGGCGGAGCAGCGCCGACGCCAGGCGCGGCTGGAGCGCCTGAAGCAGAAGCGGCAGCGCGCGCAGCAGTACGTAGACACGGAGGCGGCCGTGGGCGAGTCCAGCGAGGAGGAGGACGACGACTACGGGGCGAGCGGCAAGCGCAAGAAGCGCCGCGGCGACGCCGACGACGCGAGCAAGCGCGCGCGCCACGGCGCCTCCTCCGACGAAGACGAAGACGAGGACGAGGAGGACCAAGACGGCAACGACGGCTTCGTTGTCGAACCGGGCGCAGACGAGGGCGAGGCGGCCGGAGCGGCGCGGCGGCGCCGGCCCCGCCAGCGCGACGGTACGGGCGGGGCCACCCCCAAGCAGAGCAGGGGACGTTGGTCCGCGACTAATCGCCTCGATTGGCTGCGCCGGCGCGTCGCGCGGCAAGCAGAGGAAGAGGAGGAGGTGGACGAAGAAGATATTGAGCTCGTCAAGGAAAACTTGAACCTCAAGGTAGGCGCAGCGCGCACGGCCGGGGCCCCCCCCGCCGGTGCACCGTGCTGACGGCCGACCCGCCCCGTCCAGCGAACGACCACGTGGCGCGACGCGCAGCCGGCGCCAAGGCGCGGGCGGCTGTTGCGCAAGGCCGACCTAGGCGGTAGGGTTACATCGCAGACACCGTCGCAGCACGAACCGCCGCGGCGCTGACGCCAGCACGTGCCGCTCCCTTGTTGGCTGGGTGGCGATGGCAGCGGCCGAGTCCCCCAGGCCCAGCACGCCCAAGGATGTCACCAGCCGGCTTTTTGGCGAGGACGCCGACGCCGGCCGCAAGGCGCGCGCCGGCGAAGGTGCAGAGCGAGCCGGAGGCTTCGCGCTGCTGGGTTCCGAGCTGACGCACGTTTTTCGTCGCCAGGCATCGGGGCGCCGCCTTACTAGACGAGGACGACAATAGCTTCATTACCGACGGCGAGTCGGAGGAAGAGGTGCGAAGGCGCTCGTGAGCGCGGCGCTGTCGCGTGTTCGTTCGCTCACCAACCTCTTGCCGCCCAAGATTCTCGCGGTGGGCCGTTGCTAGAGCGATGAGGAAGAGGGAGACGGCGGCCGCGAGGCCGCCCATGATGCCGCCGGCGCGGCTGGCCCCGCAAGGGCGCCTAAGAAGGCGCGCGCCCCTGCCGGCGCTGCCGCCCCCGCCGGTAGCTCCCAGGGCCGTGACTGGGCCGACATCTTTGGCGACGACGACGAGGACGTTGAGCTGGTGCGCCGCCCGCCGTGCGGCCATCGCGCGCCAGCTGCACATGGCTCTAATGCAGCAAGCGCGTGTGCATGTACGGTCCACGCCATCCAGGAGGACGAGGAGCAGGCCGAGGAGCAGCCGCGGACCCTCCAGGAGGTGTGTGGCGTGCTCCTCACTGTGGTGATTGCCACAGCACGACTGACAGCGTGGGGCCGCGCATCGTGGCCCCCGTTCGTTGGTTGCAGCTCGTCGAACCGGCGGTGCTGGCCGAGCGGCTGATGCTGGAAGAGGACGACGTGATCCGGGCTACGGACGTGCCGGAGCGCATGCAGGTGCGCAGCTGCGCTGATACTTTGCCCGCTGCTGCCCGCTGGCTACTGTGCTGACGGCCCGATCGACTGACGGCAGTCGGCTGGGGCGCGGCGACCCGCCCAGCTGGCCTACGGCAAGGTGGTCGCGCCGACCGAGGAAGAGCTCAAGGAGGAAGCCACGTGGATGCTAAAGCAGCCCGCCCTGATGGTGCCGCCGACCACGCCCAACTACGTACGCTTTCCCCGCGCGTACGCCCTGAGGAAGGGCGAGCCGCGTTGCCAACGAAGCGCCGGCGATCGCCACCGTGTCCCTAACTGACCACCAGTCGTCGTACGAAGACGCCGTGTACCGCGTCCTGCACCACCTCCGAGTCGACCTGCTGGAGGTGCCCATGATCGAGCGCTACCGGCGGTGCGCCCACCAGACGTATTGTGCGCGCTGTCCGCCAGCCTGATCGCTGACGCACGCCTCGCTGGCGTGCGCTGCTCGGTGCCGCTCGGCCCCCGGCGGGAGCAGTGAGTCGTTTGCGGGCCTGCTGCAGCTGGGGCACCTGTGGGCCATCCACGACCTGGACGAAACGTACCGGCTGACGCTGCAGCGGCGCATGCGGACCTTTGAGCAGTACAGCAAGCTGCACGACGCCGGGCTGGTGGTGCGTGTGTGAGCGCGGTGCGAATATGGTCGTTACGGCGTGTTTGCCAACGGTCCGGTCGGTGCAACGTCCGAGCCGCTCGCGCACGATGCCAGACGGACAATGAGCTCGCCGAGTGGCTGAACCAGCCGTGCAGCGACGCCGTTAGCCGGGACCTGGCCGAGTACCTGCAGCTCCGTTACGGCGGCATGGTGGGTTGTATCGGTCTCGCGGTGGGGCGCGGCGGAAGAATGCATGCACTCACCGTGAACGGCACGCCGTCGTGCTACGACTGCTGCACTTCTCGCAGCTGGACGAGCTGGCGGGGTCGGCGGCGCAGGGTCGGCGCCCCAAGCGCTCCGGCCGTGCCATGTTTTATCAGCAAGCGCTCAAGGCCGGGATCGGCAACTACGTCCATGTGCGCGCCCGGCCCGTTTTTGGGGGGCGCCGTTCCGGCCTGCATCGCCCAGGCTCATGCCCTGTCGTCGCGGCCTCATGCGTTGAACTCGCCCCCCCAGACGTTCAGCCTGACGGCGGCGCAGCTGGCGAACAACATTGAGAACAACTACAGCAACCACGAGCCGACCGACCCGGACCTGCTGCCCCTGGAGCAGGCCGGCGTGTTCACCACGGCGAGCGGGCCGTTCTCGACGGCCGAAGCCGTTCAGGAAGGTCCGGCTGCGTTCATGCTGGGCACAGCGCGGCCACTGGCCACGGCCTAACGGCGGCGGTCTCCTCCCCCCCGCTTGCCGCCAATCGTCCTCGCCAACTGAAGCCGGGCGCCGCATGATGGCGCTGGACATTGCGACGTACCCGCCGATTGTGGAGGCCGTGCGCCGTGAATACGAGGCGGTGGCCACCGTGACAGTCCGGCCCACGGCCAAGGGCCGCGCCGAGATCGACGCCTACCACGAACTGGCGGTACGCAGCCGCCATCGGCTGGTGCCGACGCGAGGGGCACGTCCAGTGACCGGGGGCGCGGGGGAAAGCGTTCGAATCTGCGCGCGCGGCATCGCGGTTCCAGGACATCAAGTACCTCACGAACAAGAGCGTCGCGCGCCTCGAGACCGCCGACTTTGTGCGGCTGGCGCGCGCCGAGGAGGCCAACTTTGTCACCGTCACGTTCTCGCCGTCCAAGCTCTCGGACGCGCTGGTGCGCGTGCGGCAGTGGGAGAGCCTCGTCGTCAGCTCCGGGCACAGCGTCTACGCCTTTGAGTGGAACCAGGAGCGCGTCGGCATCCTTCGCGTACGGACTGCCCCACGCGCCGCCGAGCAGTTGCACACGGCGCGCGCGCGAGGGGTGCTCACTCGTTTATTGTTTGGATGGTTGCCCCACGGTCTGGGTCGCGTGCCAGATGGCCATCGACGAGTATCTGGCGCCGGCGCTGGAGCGCGCCCTGCGGGCGCGGCTGCTGACCGCCTCGTCCGAGGCCGTCGCCAACGCGGCGGCTGCCGCCCTGCAGCAGGTCCGTTGGCGCGGTGGACGCACCGGGCGGCATGGCTCGTCCCCCACGCGGCGTTAACCAGCAGGGCCGTGCAGCGTTTTCGGCTCGCTCGCGTGCCGTTCAGCGGCTGCTGAAGGGCCCGTACACCTCCAAGCACGCGCCGCCGCCGCAGCCGGACGAGGACCACGAAGACGCGATGGAGCGCATCGAAAGCAGCCGGCGGGTGCTCGCGCTCGGCTGGGTATGGCGAGGGGGACACCATGGAATGCAGGACAGATTCAGCCTGTAACCGGCCACTTTAACCGCTGACTCGCTCGCACCGCCCGCAGGAGTCCGACGACACCGCGGTCATGGGCGCGCTGCTCAATGGCAACGGCGAGGTGATCGCGCACATCCGCCTGCCCAACCTGAACAAGCGCCGCGGCCCCAATGCGCACGCTGGCCTGCTGCAAGGTCGCCAAGCCGGGACGAGCTAGTCCGAACGATTCGCGCACGCGCTGACATGTCCACGCCGGGTCAGAGGAGGGGCCGCCGGACGCGAACAGGCCATGCGCAGGACGTGGACGCCCTGAAGGAGCTGCTGCGCAGCCGTCGCCCGGCCGTGATTGCGCTGGGCACGCGCAACCTGGAGATCCGCCGGCTCCAGAAGGAAGTCGAGGAGATCGTCAAGGAGCTCGGAGCAGTAGGGCCCCGTTGGCACCCCTACCTTGCCGCTGCAGGGTTCGGGCTGGCTGACGCGTCGTATGGCGGACGGCGAGTGGCGCACTTTTCTGCTGCAGGAGCCCGGCGCGCAGCCGATCGACGTGGCCTACGTGGACGACGAGCTGGCGCGCCTGTACATGACCTCGGAGCGGTACGCGCGGCTCGCAGGTTGCGCCGCGTAGTGGGCAGCGGTGTGTGACCCATCCGCCAGTCCCAGTTCACTGTACCTCGGGCGCGTCCCACAGCGCCAAGCGCGAGTTCCCCAACTTCCCACCGCTGCTCCTGTACGCGATCTCGTTGGGCCGGCGCCTGCAGAACCCGCTGCAAGAGTTTGCCGGGCTCGCGAGCAACAGCATGGAGGACCTCACCGCGCTGCGGCTGCACCCGCTCCAGGACCACGTAAAACCGATATACTGGCTGCGACGCACATGCAACATGCGGGCTAGGGGCTAAGCCCGTGCCCATGGACCCTGCCCTTCCTCCCCGGGCGCGTCTCTGCAAACGCACCAGATTGACAAGAAGCTGCTGGCGAGCCGGCTGGAGCGGTCGCTGCTGACGGTCGTCAGCTGGGTCGGCGTCGACATCATCGCGGCCGGCCAGTACGCCCACGTGGGCGCGCTGCTGCCGTTCGTGCCGGGCCTCGGCCTGCGCAAGGCCAAGCGCATCCGCCAGCTGCTCAGCCAAAAGGCACGATGAGCGCCCGGGAGCGGCTGCCGCGGGCCTGCTGTGCGGCTTGCATTGACAGGACGGCGGCAGGCCAGACCGTCCGCGTTCGCTGCGCGCGGCAGGGCGGCTTGATCGAGACCCGCCAAGCGTTTGTGCACGAGAAGCTGATGGGGCCCGTGGTCTTTATGAACGCCGCGCCGTTCCTGCGCATCCCCGCCTCGCACTTCCTCAACAGGTGCGCTGCCAGGCTTGGGCGCGCATGTGCGCGGCGTCGGCGCCCCGCCCCGCCTGACCGGCGCGGTGTGGCCGTCCGCTCGTCTGCGAGCCCGGGTGGTGGGCGCCAGCGCCGGCCGGCTGTCACCCAACGTGCAGCTGGACATCCTGGACGACACGCGCATCCACAACGAGTCGTACAGCTTGGCGCGCAAGATGGCCGCCGACGCCTTGGATGTGGAGGTCCCGCCGGACGAGCTGGAGACGAGCAGCGAGATCGTCGAGCAGCTCTTTGATCGCAACGAGCCGCAGCTGTGCGTCGCCTAGTTTCAACGGATTCGGGCTGGGCTGGGCACGGTCTGCCGAACTCACGAGGGATCCGGGTGTCTCGGCGCTGGCTCGCTGGGGCGGGCATGCTCGGCAGGCTGGACCAGCTTGTGCTGGCAGACTTTGCCCAGGAGCTGCAGCGGCAGAACAAGTTCCAGGGCCTGGAGACGCTCAAACTCATTCTCGAAGAGCTCAAGGCGCCCTTCAAGGACCCGCGTCCGCCCTACGAGCCGCTCCAGTGCGTAGCACCCGCGGATCGATTTGGGTCAGAGGAACGCTGCGCCGTTTGACGCCGCCGCCGTCGTGTGCGCCTTTACGGGACGCTTGGGGATTGCCCAGGGGCAAGGACTTGTTCTACGCCCTGACGGGCGAGACGCTGGCGACCCTCCGCCAGGGCCTCATGGTGCCCGTGACGGTGCGGCGCCTCCCGGGGGGAGGTTTACCAAGCTGACGGGGTTGGCGCTAACGACGGCCTGACCCGGACGGCCCCTTGTTCCACGCGTCTCCAGGTGACCCGCGTGACCCCGACGCTGGCGGTGACCCGCCTCGACTCGGGCGTGACGGGCCTGCTGCACATCTCCCGGGTGCCTCTGCCGCAAGGCATGGAGCTGGACGCGTACCTGCCTGTGGGCGCGGTGATGGCCTGCCGCGTGAGCGAAGTGCGTCCATACGCGCAGCCGCCACCGTGGCGCTGCCTCGATGGCCGGCTCACGCCTAGCGGGGGGTAGACGCAGGGGAAGCGCGCGCGCATGCGCCACCAGGTGCTGGAGGAGCGGTTCGCCGTCGAGCTGACGCTGCTGCCGTCCGACCTCGACGAAGGGTCGTCGCTGGCCCGCGCGGGCCAGCTGTCGCGCGACGAGGCGTACGACTACGACGCCGAGGCCGCAGACGCCGCCGCTGCAGCCGACGCCGGTACGGCCACGCCGACCTGCAGCGTTGGCGGGAGCAGCTGAGAATCGCGCGCTCATAACGGCCCGCGGGCCTCGCGCCGGACACTTATTCTTTGCCCGGCCTTGAACACAGCGGCGGCGGCAGCCAAGAAGAGCCAGCGCCGGCTCCGTCTGATTACGCACCCCAACTTCCGCAACGTCACGAGCCGCGAGGCCGAGGAGGCGCTTGCACCGGACACGGTGGAAGTGGGCGAGACGATCCTCCGGCCGTCGTCGCGCAGCAACTCGATCCTCATCGCCACCGTCAAGGCCGGGCCGGGCCTGTACCTGCACTTGGGTTCGGCTGCGCGCGCGCCCGCTAGGGAGGAACAGGACGACCCAGCGTGCCGTGTTAACCTGGCCGTGCAGCGTTCCGGTCACGGTGCACGGGCGCGCGATGCAGAGATCCACGAGCACGACAAGGCCAACGAGTGGGCGATCGGCCGGACGCTGACCATCCACGACATGCGCTTCGACGACTTGGACGAAGTGCGTCCTGCGCGCGCCTTGGACGGGTTTCTTTCCAAAGTGTGGGGTCTGTGTACTTACGAACGCTGCGGTTTGCAACGGTTTGGGCCTGCGCTGGCCAGGTGCTCGCACGGTACATTGAGCCGATGATGGCCAACATGCGCGCGCTCCAGTCGCACCGCAAGTTCCGCTTTGAGTCGCAGGAGGATGTTGGTACGAGTGGCGCGCGACGCTGGCCAGGCCGTGGCCCGCGTGCCGTGCACCGACTGACCGCCCGCGCCCTCCTCCCTCGAATGGTGCGCTCAATGCGTCCTCTCTCTCTCTCTCTCTCTCTCTCTCTCTCTCTCTCTCTCTCTCTCTCTCTCTCTCTCTCGCAGACCGCCTGCTGCAGCAGGAGAAGAGCGCCAACACGCTGCGCATCCCCTACTACTTTTGCCTCAACCGGCAGCAGCCCAACAAGGTCGTCCTGGCCTACCTGCCCGGCGGCATCGTGCGGCACGAGAACGTGACCGTCACGCCCGACGGCTACCACTTCCGCCACCGCATCAACAACTTGAACTTCACGTCGCCGGACGAGCTGCTGGTGTGGTTCAAGACGAACGCCCTGACCAAGCCGCCCGCGGCCGCGCCGGCGCCGGCGCCAGCTCCGGGCGCGCGGTACCACGCGCCGCCGCCCGTACGCAGCCACGGCTACGCTCCAGTGTACGTGATGCGTGGGGCGCGCATGCCGAAGCGGATCACCTCTGGCTAACGGCTGCCTCAGGCGGCGGCGAGGGCGGCGCCGGCAGCAGGTCTGGGTACCGGCCCATGTACTAAACCGTAGACGCATCCGCTCGCCTCCAGAAATTGATTGATTTTTGAAACGTAAAGCCCATGTGGCCTGTACAGCTTTTGATGCAAAAAAAAAAAGGACGAAGAAGAAAGAAAACTTGCATTCCGCCCGCCTAAAAATGCTCTTCTACAAGGCTAGGCATCCGCGGCGCTCGTGCTGTTGGTGCTCGTTGGCAGTGTCATCGCTTGCATCACCGTCGCGAGGGTGTCTACGTGAGGAGCGAGCGACGTCGACGCGGTGTCGTCGTCGTTCGCGCTGTACATGCCGGCCGCGCCCGGCGTGACCGCCTCGTAGGGGTGCATGCCCTCGGCCGCCGGCACCCACGTGCCGCCGACCACGCTGCCGGGCATCCGCGCCGGCGCCGCGGCGACGGCCGCAGCGGCGGTGGCATCAAACGCCGGGGCCGGGGCGCCCGGCGGCCACATGACCGGGCTGTACGGCGGCATCAGGCCGAACGGGCTGCGCGGCGTGGCCACAGATTAAAACGCAGTGGACGCGTGAGGATGGATGCGAACCTCATATACGCATGCAAGGCGGTGTCAGCGCTCGTACTAGGCGGCCATCAGGTTTGCATCGGCGAGCTGCTTGGGCGACGTCGCGGGGAACGCGGCCGCCATGGGCGGCGCCGGCACAAAGTAGCCCGCCTGCAGTGTATGCGCAGCAGCATAGAGAACGGGTGAAAATTGAGCAACGCGCCCAACGATGAATCGTCCCTGGTGACCCGACGCGATCGGAGGTGTACCTGGGCGCTCGCCTCCGGCGTGACCGGCAGGCCCGCGCCCGGCTGGTGGAAGAGGGCAACGAGCTTGACGCCCACCGCCGGGTCGACCTCCTGGCCGTCGCGGCCGACCTTGACGTCCTTGTTGCCGTTGGCCGGGTTGCGCAGGTGGCGCACGTGCTCAAAGCTCAGTGGCATCCTAAGGGTGTCGTGACGCTGCACGCGTGAGCGAGGAAACGTGAGTCGCGGGGCTATGACAGCACGACGGCGCCGGAGGGGCGGCGCGGCGCATGCTCCGTACGTATGCAGCCACTCGACGGCCAGTGTTGCCTTGGGCGAGTTGGTCGGGCTGCACGGCACGAATGGAACGGCGGGACCATCGCTCCGGCGCCCCGGTGAGTTCTTGCACGCGGCATCGTCGAATCGGCATACATGCAATGGATGAAGGCCGACGTACTTGCCGGGGACGGGGACGGCCTCGGAGACCATGCGGCCGTAGCCGGCAAACATGTTGTCGCGGTGCACCGCAAAGAGCAGCAGGACAAAGTCGCCGTTGCGGAAGGCCGAGTTGAGGTTCTGCGCCGCCGTCGTCCAGCGGCCCGTGGCGATCGACTGCTGCACGTCCTCGATGGTCGGCGCGCGCATGACAAAGTAGCGCGTCCGCTGGCCGCCGCTCTCGGCCTATAGGACGGGCGCCAAGCGGGCGGAGCGACCTGGGCCGGCGGTCAGCGACGCGGGGGCAGTGGCGTCGACGTATGGTTGCGCGCTCCAAACGCGGAGCCCGTACCCGCGACGTCGCGCTGCTGGTGGGGCCGGCTGGACGGAACGTCGGCGTGCCGGCGTACGCGGCGCCGTCCGGCAGCGCCGCGGCGAAGGGCGCCGTTGTCGCTGCTGCCGCCGCCGCGGTGGGTGTGCCGGGCCGCGGCGCGCCGGCCGGCCGGCGCGCCTGGCCGTCGACAAACGTCGGCGGGCGCGGTGGCGGCGACACGGCCGCGGCCGTGGGCATCACGCCGAGCGGGGCGAACGGCATCGGCGCGCCGTAGCCGAGGGCCGCGGGCGCGGCGGCCATCGCGGCCGGGTGCAGGCCCATGGGCGCGTACGGCCCCGCGGCGCCGTACGGGAACGGCAGCAGGCCCGGGTACGGCGCGAGCGGCGGCGCGTCGGCGGCGGCGTGCGCCATGGCGCCCATGAGCGCGGCGAACCGCGCGGACCGCAGCGTCGCCGTCTCGACGGGGTCCTTGCGGAACCGCACAATCACGTTCTTGCCGCGGTACTCTGCATGGTGGGGTGCATGCGCCAGAGTCGGGGGTTCCCCCGCCCTCCCGTTAAAAGACCGCGCTGTGTGAGATGGAACGGTGCGGACCGGCGGCGACGGTCAGCTGGCGGCGCTGCACGTACCGCGGCCGTCGACGGCGTCGATGGCCTTTTGCGCCGCCTCCTCCGACACAAAGTTCACAAAGGCGCACTTGTACCGGTGCCGCACAAAGATGCTCTGCGACGGCGCAGGCGGCGGGGGATACAAACGGACAAGCGGGCGAGTGAGGTGCCGCACCGGCCGCGCTAAGGAGGGCGACGCATGCCGCGGCGTACCGCGTAGTCGTGGCCTTCAAAGAGCGCGTGCATTTCGCTGGTGCTGACGTCCTCCGGCAGGTTGCCGACCCAGAGCGCGTACAGCGGGCCGCGGTGCGGGACCTGCCCGGCCGGGCCGAGAATGCCCTGCCCGCTGCTCGTGACCACCACGCCCGGCGGCGTCGCGGGCTTTTCCGCAGCGTCGTTTGCAGGCGCCGACGCAGGGTCGCCGTCCTTGGGTTCCGCGGTGGAGGGAGGCGTTGCGGGATCGACAGCCGCGGCGGCCGCGGCGGCCGGCGCCGGCGCCGGCGTGGTGGTAGTGCTGCTGGTGCTCGTCGTCGGGGCCGCGGCGGTGTGCGCGGTGCCGGACCGGGATGAGGGTGCGGGTACCGCGGCCAGCGGGTGGTGCATGGCGTGCGGTGGCGGCGGCGCCGGCGCCGGCGGGTACGCGAACGGGTACGCGCCCGGCGGCGGCAGCATCACGGTGTAGTACGGCGTGGGCGCGTACACGTACTTGCCGGGCGCCGGCACCGGCACGCCGTGCGGCAGGTACCCGGCGCCGGCCGGCGCGGGCGGCGACGCCGTGCCGCTGCGCGGGGGCGCCCTGGGCCGCGTCCCCGCGGTGGCGGTGCCGCTACTGCTGCCGGTCGGGGCGTTGATGGCGGCGGCGTTGGCCGGCCGCCCCGCGGTCGACGACGCCATGGCCGCTGCTGCTCCTTGTCGGTCCACGCACGCCCGGCGTCCTCGGCGCTGCTGCGCCCGCCGCCGACCCGCGGCCGCCGATGAAGAAAGAGACCGAAAGAAAGAAGAAAAAAAGTGGCGGGCCCGCGTCCGGTGCCTTCGCAACGCGGTTGCGGTGGCGACGCCGGTCTGCTTCTAAGCAGCCGCCGGCGAGGACGATGCGGCCGCGTGGAGATCGCGCGCCACCCGCCACGCGCCGTCCGTCGGCCGCCCGTCGACCGCCCGTCGACCGCCCGTCGTCGCCGCGGCCAAGACGATGCGTAAAACGCGACCGGCAACGCGCGCCGTCGGCTGCCGTCCGGGGGCGCGATCGGCCGCCGTAATCGCCCGCGGATGCGCTGATCGTCCGGTGTACAAGGCGACCAAGGAAAGAAGACGACGACGCAGCGAGAAGGAGGAAGTCGAAAGGGGGAAAGGCAGAGGACGATCGCGGCTTAATTGGGTTGCACACTTTCCGTTTTTTCGGTTCCAGTTCAACGCGGAACAACTGAAAACGTGAACAAGTGAAAAGAAAAAAAAGAAAAAAAGAACGCGGTCGGTTTCTCCACACGTTTCCGCACTTTTTCAACGGGTTTTCACGGGTGTTCAAAGGTTGTGACGGTTTGCGGAAATGGAAAAACCGGGTTTTCCGCCCTTTTTTCGCCTGACATTTGGGCTTCCCGCGCAGGGGCCGCCGTCTACCGCCGACTCAACACGCCCGCCCCGCCGCCCCCCGTCGCCCGCCCCCCCGCCTCGTGCAATGCCTTGCGGGCCGTCGATGCCGCGCCGATGTGCGCCGAGGCTGCGCGGCGGCCGCCCACGTGCCCGCCACCACCCACCGCACCGTTCATACGAAGAAGACTAGGAAAACGTGCGCTTAATTGGTAACGAGTTATGCAGTCGGAAGTTTTCCACGCGGGTTCACACGGAATCTTCCGCCGCATGACGACCGGGGCGGGGCCACGTGGAAGGGCGGGCGGAAGCGGATTGGAGCGAGGCCGAGCCGAGAGAGAGAGAGAGAGAGAGAGAGAGAGAGAGAGAGAGAGAGAGAGAGAGAGAGAGAGAGAGAGAGAGAGAGAGAG
>Ga0180216_1001498_pt1 | contig 20758 bp, 17 predicted proteins | sample eDN3rd37CBELigMG_FD_128879 | JGI IMG/M metagenome (GOLD analysis project Ga0180216, IMG submission 128879) | Enriched Miracle-Growth compost microbial communities from Emeryville, California, USA - eDNA 3rd pass 37_C BE-Lig MG (version 2)... ...
TCGCGCTCGACCTCGAGGCGCTGCTGCGGGAGCAGGGAGCTGTGGCGGTGCAACTCTGCGGATCGTGCGACGACGCATTGCGGTCCATTGCAACGGAACGCCCAGACATCGCCATTCTGGATGTCAATCTCGGCAGCACGACCTCTTTCCCCGTCGCACGAGAGCTGCAGCGCATCGGCGTGCCGTTCATCTTCGCGACCGGGTATGGTCGGGAGGTGGAGTTCCCGCCCGAGCTGCGGAAAACTCCGCTCGTCGCGAAGCCCTACTGCATAAGGACGATTCGTGATGCGCTTTTAAGCACGACCGTTGCGCACGCGTGAGCTACTGAAGCAGCGCTTAGATCACATCTAGCCCATTCAGTCAGTTCGTATAAGCTGGCCGCCAGCCTGCGGCACGTGCCTCGTCCTCGCTGCAGAACCAGCGCTCGCCACGGGATGGGTCGATATGAACTGAGTCGTAAAAACGACTCCAAGGCATATGATAGAGGCGGCCGCTTCTCGACACGTTGCCCTTGATCACGCATCCCTGGCGCGCTGAGGCCTGAGCCTGGGACCACTTTTCGGCGCGGTAGGACCAAGGCGGCTGATTATCACCCTGCCAAATCCCGGTGCGGCGCTTGCGGGCCTCGGACTCCACGTCTGCCAGCCGTCGCGAGTAACGGACGAACGCCCACGCGAGTCCTCGCCGCACCATCTCGGCATTGAGCTCCAACGAACCGACACGGCAGACTGCGATCAGCCGGCCATAGCGGTCGTATTCGACGCCCTCGCAGTGAACGTCGCGCCCTGCGACCATTGCAGCGAGCTCATCGGCGGCGGCGCTGCCACAACTCCAGGCTCGCCGGGACGGATCGCTGCAAGTCTGGCCTGCCTCGGGGGCGTCGATCCCTTCGAGGCGGACTCTGGTGCCGGCGATCTCCAGCGTGTCGCCGTCAACGACGCGGGCCTCGCCGGAGATCGTCTCGCTCTCCAAATCTGGCGCGGCTTTCGAGAGATCGGAGGGTGTGATGATCGCCAGCACGCCGCCTAGCACAGCAGCTAGGCCGCCAGCGCCCAGAATACGGAGGAATCGATATCGCTCAGACTCACGCATGAGTTGAGCCTCATGCGATTCGTTTGGCGGCGTCGAGGAAAGATTGCGGCCAACCTTACGCCGCGCTTAACGAATTTCTGGCGACGGGATTCAACCTGACAGTGCTGGCAGTCAGTCCCGCGAAGACTTGCGCGGCTCGGGCTGCAGCAGGGAGACCAAGGCTCCGATGATGAGCATCGCGCCGGAGGCGCCGAGGCCCCACGCGAGGCTGCCCGTCTGGTCCGCTACCGCGCCGGTCACGACCGGACCGATGAGCTGCAGAGCGGAGAAGAGCAATGTGAAAGCCGCGACGGCTTCGCCCCAGACCACCGGGGGCAGAGCTTTTTTGACCAGTGCCGTCACGGCGGCTGGTGGCATGAAGAACTGGCCAAATAGCGCGGCAGAGACCAGCATCACCAGAGGTGAGGCTCCGAGAAGGGGCAGCAGGGCCCCAATCCCAATCGCGAGCAGCATGCCCGCCAACGGCCGTCCGCCTGGCCACTGCGCGAGCGATCGCGTCCAAAGCCGGGGTGACACAATCGAGGCGATCCCCAGCACCACCCACATGAGGGCGACCTCTGCGTTGCTCGCGCCATGCTCTCGCATCCAGGCGACGATGAAGGTCATGTAGGCGAAATAGCCGAGCGCGTAGAATCCGTAGCCGGCAAAGGTGGCAGCGAGCGGCCCCTTCCGCCATGGGTGCGGCTGCGAGTGGGGCGGGGGTGCCGTCACGCGCCGCGCGGCAGCCGTGATGACGAGACTGATGGCGCCCGAGACCAAGCCCATGCCGAGCCAAGCCAACGGCCAGGCCCCGTCACCCCCGATGGCGAAGAGCGCCGGCAACATGATCCCGGGAAGCAGCAGTCCAACGCCGCCACCGGCGAAGTAGATGGCGATGGCGCCTGCGGCCCGCGCAGGCTCATGCGGGAAGAGGCTGGCAGCGAGCGCGCTTCCCGAAATGAACACGACGGCCCCACTAATGCCCGCCACAAGTCGAAGGCCGATCATTGTACGGAAATCGGCAGTGAAGGACATGGCGGTGATCGCTGCTACCGTGATCCAGAGCGCCCCGATGAAGAGGTTGGTCGGGCCGAGCTTGCGGACGCTGGCCAGGGCTATGAAGGCGCCGATCAAGTATCCGACGGCATTGGTTGTGTTCAGCGCGCCCGCTTGGGTGTAACTCCAGCCCAGGTCCGCCCGCATGGCCGGGAGGATGAGCGCATAGGCAAAGCGCCCAAGTCCATTCGATACGGCAACGCCAAGTGCCAGCCCCGCGGCAATGAGGTAGCCGCGCCGGATTGCGGCCGTGCTGTTTTGCGGCGATCTGTTCATGAAGTCGTCGGCCGTGCGTAGGCCGTCTCAGTTGCTGCCGGAGCTTGCAACACAAGTCCAGTCGGGGGCATGTTCCGGAGGTCACGTATATCGAGCCAGCGCTAGGAGCAAGAGATGTCGGAGCCGGGGTCCATTCATTCGGCGGCGGCCAGGATCGGTGTCCTGCGGGCAGCGCGTGGCTGGCTGGAGAGAGACGGGCGGATTGCGCTGGCGACCGTTGTCGACACGTGGGGATCAGCGCCGGTGCCGGTCGGCGGCCAGCTCGCCATCGCTGCGGACGGCAGCTTCGAGGGCTCGGTATCAGGCGGCTGCATCGAAGGTGAAGTGATCACTGCAGCCGAGGAAGTCCTCGCCGACGGCCGCCCGCGGACACTCGAGTTCGGCGTCGCCGACGAAACAGCCTGGCGCGTCGGGCTGCCGTGTGGCGGGCAGGTGCGCGTCTATGTCGAGCGGCTCACGAAGGAAGATGGATCGGCGTATCTCGATCGCGCCTTGCACGCGAACGAACGGCGGGAAGCGTTGCTGGTTCGCACGCGTCTCTCCGATGGACACCGCGAGCTCTTCGACAAATCCACGTCCGACCTTCCGCCGGATGTGGCGACGAGGCTTCGGTCAGGCGAAAGCAAGCTTCTGAAGACCCCTGACGGGGAGGTCTTCCTGCATGCCATGCTGCCGCCGGCCCGGATCGTCGTCATTGGGGCGACGCACATCGGCCAGGTTCTCTGCGAGCTGGCGCGCATGACGGGTTACGAGATCACCGTCATCGACCCGCGCACGGCATTCGCGTCGGAGGCGAGATTTCCCGGCGTCAAGCTGCTGAGCGAGTGGCCGCAGGATGCCCTGCCGCGTATTGGCCTGGATCCTTACACGGCGGTGGTCGTGGTGGCGCACGTCAGTCATATCGATGACGAGGCGCTGAAAATTGCGCTCAAGTCTAACTGCCTCTACATCGGCGCGCTTGGGAGCAGCCGAAATCACGCGAAGCGCCGCCAGCGGCTCCTGGAGGCCGGGATAACCGAGGCAGAGTTCGCGCGCATCAAGAACCCTATCGGGCTCGACATCGGCGCACAGACCCCGGCCGAGATCGCCGTTGCTATCATGGCTGAGGTGATCCTCGCCGTGCGCGGGCCAAAGGCGGAGCGGAAGGGCTAACGGAGATGGGCGAAGCCGGCCGCAGCCGCATCGCGGCTCTCGTCCTTGCCGCGGGCTCGTCGACGCGCTTCGCCGCCGGCAATAAGCTGCTCGCCGAAGTATCGGGAAGGCCCCTGATCGTTTGGACCGTATCGGCGTTTGTCGAGGCTGGCATTTCGCCCATCATTGTGGTGACTGGCCCCGAACCAGAACGAGTGCAGGCCGCGCTCGAAGAACTGCCGGTTCAGTTGGTGCACAACCCCGATCATTCGGACGGGATGGGCGGCTCGATTGCGGTCGGGATCGCAGCGCTGAGCGAGGATAATGCCGCTGTCCTGATCTCTCCCGGCGATATGCCCGGCATAAGCGCTGAGTTGATCCGTATACTCATCGCCGCGTTCAAAGCGTCCGGAACCGACCGCATCGTCCGACCTTCGCTGACGGATGGGCGTCCTGCGCATCCGGTGCTCTGGCCCCGCCGCTTTTTTCCGTGGCTCATGCAACTCTCAGGACCGGAAGGCGGCAAAACTTTGCTTCGAGAACTCGCGAGCGAGATCGAGCAAGTGCCGTGGAGTGATCCTGCCGCGGCGCTCGACATCGATACGGTCGAGGAGCTGGAGCGCTATCGCGCGGCCAAGCAAGAACCGCATAACAGCTAGGCGCAGCTGCGCTTGACGATGCGCCAGCAACCTTGGATGCCTCAGCATTCAACAGATGCCATGGGGAGCGAGGGATGACGTCGGGGCAGGTGGATTTGCCAAACTCGACATGGCAGGGTCCGCGACTTGTTCTGTTCGGATACGCGCTGCCGGTTTGGCGACTCGCCGTCGTTGCTCTTGTCCTTTTGCTTGCCGCCGTAATCGCTTTCATCCCCGCGCCGCATGGCATGCCGCAGCAATCGATGGTGGCCTTGGGGCTGATCGCCATGACCGTGGTGCTGTGGGCGACGATGGTCATCCCGCAGCCCGCTGCAGCCGTGATGTTCATCGCGCTGGTGATGCTCACCGGCGCCGCTTCGCCGAAAGCAGCGGTTTCAGGCTTCTTCTCGAGCTCCCTTTGGCTTGTCTTCGGTGGACTTTTGATTGGCACGGCGGCGGAGCGCAGTGGCTTTGGCCGTTTCATCGCGCGCCGCTTTCTCGGTCGCTTCCGCGGCTCATACTCAGCGCTGGTACTGGGCGTGATCGTCGGCTCGACGATGCTGAGTTTTCTGGTGCCGTCCAATATGGGCCGTCTTGCTATCACCGTTCCCGTGGTGCTGGCGCTCGCGAAGGATGCCGGATACCCGCTCGGCTCCCATGGTCACATCGGCCTCGTCTTGATCGCGGTGGTCGGCAACTTCGCCGTGGCGCAGGGGGTGCTGCCGGGCAATCTGCTCAACATCATGATCGTTGGCGCCGGGGAGACCCTTTACGGCATCAACATCACTTACATACACTATCTCCTGATGTGCGGCCCCGTGCTGGGGGCGGTCAAAGCGATCCTGGTCTGGCGCTTTCTGGTCTGGATGCACCCGGCCCCCGCCCCTCGCTTAGACGACGGATCGGACGTCGATCAGCTCGGCCTCGAAGCAAAGCGCGTGGGGTTCATTCTGTCGGTGGCCATCCTGCTGTGGGCCACCGACTTTTGGCATGGCATCAAGCCGGGATGGGTAGCTCTCGCCGCAGGTGCTCTGTGCGTCGCGCCCGGCGTCGGCGTGCTGCCCGCGCGGGAAATCATCAATCCCAGGCGCTTGCTCATCATCGTCTGGGTAGGGACGGTCTTGAGCCTCGCCGCAGTGATGACGGAATCGGGAGCAAGCGCACTTGTTTCCGGCGTGCTTGCGCGGCTCGCCGGGGTGGAGGGGCAGCCTCCCATCTATGGCTACTTTGCGATGGCCTACCTTTCGTCGCTGCTGGCCACCATGTCGACGTTCGGCGGCGCGGTGCCAACCATGGCCGCCGTCGCTGCCGAGATCAGCAACGCAACGGGCCTTCCTCTGGACGCCGCGGTCATGTCCATCGCTGCCGGGATGTCGGCGATCTTCTTCCCCTACGTCGCCGCGCCGATCGTGGTCGGCCTGGTGCTTGGCCAGGTTAGTCAGCGCGCCGCGTTGCCCTTCATGGTCACGATGGCGTTGGTGACATGTGCGCTGATCATCCCGCTGAATGGCGCCTGGTGGTGGGTGATTGGAGTGTTGCAGTGAGGTGGTGGCGCGACTCTGAGCCAGGCTTTCAGTAGAGCCGTTTGAGCTCTCACTGGTCGTGAACGCTCATCTTCCGAGAGCGGCGAGGTACGTAAGCGCCTTCCCAGGCGGCGAGCTCCTCTTCGGGTAGTGGATCGAAGAAGTTATCTGGAACTACAAATTCATCCTTATAGGCGCCGAATACCCGCTTCGAACGTTGCCTGCTCGAAGTAGATTTGGACACGGGTGTCTCCCCGTCAGTGCGCCGCCTCCCAATTATCCGCAGCCTTCGCATCCACCTTCAGCGGCACGGCAAGTGCGACTGCCGGCTCCGGGCTCTTCTCCATCACGTGCCTGACGGTTTCGATGAGTTTTGGAACCTCCGATTCCCGTGCTTCGAAGACCAGCTCGTCGTGAACCTGCAGCAACATCCGCGCTGAGGTAAGTCCGGCCTTCTCCAAGGCTTCAGGCATGCGGATCATCGCCCGTCGAATGATGTCAGCCGCGGAGCCCTGGATCGGCGCGTTGATGGCCGCACGCTCCAGGAAGCCGCGCATCGGGGGATTGCGCGTGTTGATCTCCGGGTAGTGCACGCGGCGTCCGAAGATGGTCTGCACATACCCGTTCTCGTGCGCGAAGGTCTTCGTCCGCTCCATGTAATCGCGAATGCCGGGGAAGCGGGCGAAGTACGTCTTGATATAGCTGCCCGCCTCCTCGCGCGAGATGCCGAGCTGGTTCGCAAGCCCAAAGGCCGAGATGCCGTAGATGATGCCGAAGTTGATGGCCTTCGCCCGGCGGCGCACTTCGGCTGGCATATCCTTGATCGGCACGCCGAACATCTCGGAGGCCGTCATGGCGTGAATGTCGAGCCCATCCGCAAAGGCCTGCTTGAGCGCGGGAATGTCGGCGATGTGCGCCAGCACGCGCAACTCGATCTGACTGTAATCGGCGGACACCAGCAGCATGCCCGGTTCGGCGACGAAGGCCGTGCGGATCGCGCGCCCTTCCTTCGTGCGGACAGGGATGTTCTGCAGGTTGGGGTCGCTCGACGCGAGCCGCCCGGTCGTGGTCGAGGCCAGCGAGTAGCAGGTGTGGATGCGCCCTGTCTCCGGATGGATGAATGTCGGCAGGGCATCGGTATAGGTCGACTTCAGCTTGGCAAGTTGGCGCCATTCCAGCATTGTGTTGACGAGCTTGCGCGCCTGCTCGGGCAACTCCTCGTTCTGCACAAGGTCGTCGAGCAAGGTGGCGCGCGTCTCCCACTGGCCGGACTTGGTCCGCTTGCCACCCGGTAGCTTGAGGCGGTCGAACAAGAGTTCCCCAAGCTGGCGCGGTGAGCCCAAATTGAACTTGTGGCCCGCGAGCTCGTAAACCTCCTCCTCCAGTCGCGCGATGGTCTGGGAGAAGTTGCCGCTCAGGCGAGAGAGCACGTTGCGGTCGACCCGAATGCCGGAGCGCTCCATGCTCGCGATCACCGGCACCAGCGGCCGTTCCAGCGTCTCGTAGACCGTGCTCATGCGCTCCGCCACAAGGCGTGGCTTGAAGCGCATCCAGAGCCGCAGCGTCACGTCCGCATCCTCGCCCGCGTACTCCGTCGCCTTGTCGATCGGCACGTTGGCGAACGTCTTGCCGTTCCTTTTCGGCCCCGGCGCGTGCTCTATCACTTGGTCGAACGTGATCGTCGAATGCTTCAGATGGCGCGCCGCCAGCTCGTCGAGGCCATGATTGTTGCGTCCGCCATCAAGGGCGTACGACATCAGCAGGGTATCGTCGAACGCCTTGATCTCGATGCCATAGCGGCTGAGCAGCAGCCAGTCGTACTTAATGTTGTGGCCGATCTTGAGGATCGACGGGTCCTCGAGCACCGGCTTCATGGCCGCCAGTGCATCCTTCAGCGGGAGCTGCTCAGGGGCGCTTCCGTCCCCGAAATCGAAGCTGTCGCCGGCGGGTTTGTGGGCGAGCGGCACGTAACAGGCCTGCCCCGGCGCGATCGCCAAAGAGAAACCGACGAGTTCCGCCTGCATCGGGTCGCGGGACGTGGTTTCCGTGTCGATACTGAAACGGCCCACGTTGCGCGCCTCCGCGATCCACTGCTGCAGCCGCTCGAGCATCGTCACCGTCTCGTATTTGGAGCGGTCGATGGCGGGTGTAACGGAGGCTTCCTCGGCGAAGGCGACGACGGCTGCGGGCGTGCCGGCACCAGCGGACGCTGTTCCGCCGTCCGGCTTACTGCCAGGAACGGGGGCGGGCGCTGCCGCCTTTTCCACAGGCCGCTTGGTCGTCGCGGGCTTTTCCGGCATCGGCGGCAGCTCGGCGCCGAGCTTTTCGGCGATGCGTCGGGTGAGCGTATTGAACTCCATCTCGCGGAGGAAGCTGAGCAGGTCGTCCGCCTTGGGATCCTGCACGCCGAGCCGTTCGATCGCCACCTCCACCGGCACGTCGCATTTCAGTCGCACCAGCTCCCGCGAGATCCGCGCCTGCTCCGCGAATTCGATGAGCCGCTCACGCCGTTTCGGCTGCTTGATCTCGCCCGCGCGCTCGAGCAACGAGTCGAGGTCGCCGTACTCGCGGATCAGCTCGGCCGCTGTCTTCACGCCGATGCCGGGTACGCCCGGCACGTTGTCTGTCGCATCGCCCGAGAGCGCCTGCACGTCGACCACCAGCTCCGGCTCGACGCCGAAGCGCTCCAGCACCTCCTCGCGCCCGATGCGCTTGTTCTTCATCGTGTCCAGCATGACGATGCCGGGCTGGATGAGCTGCATCAGGTCCTTGTCCGAGGACACGATCGTGACATCGCCACCCTTTCTGACGGCCTCGCAGGCATAGGTGGCAATCAGGTCGTCGGCTTCGTAGCCGTCCTGCTCGATGCAGGCGACGTTGAACGCGTTGACCGCTCGGCGGATCAGCCCGAATTGCGGGACGAGCTCCTCGGGTGGCGGCGGCCGGTTCGTCTTGTAGGCTTCGTAGATCGCCGTGCGGAACGTGTCCCGCGCCGTGTCGAACACGACGGCGATATGAGTTGGCCGGTCGGAGAGCTTGCTGTCGCCGAGCAGCTTCCACAGCATGTTGCAGAAGCCGTAAACGGCCCCGACCGGCAAACCGTCGGATGGGCGCGTCAGCGGCGGCAGGGCGTGGAAGGCGCGGAAGATGTAGCCGGAGCCGTCGATCAGGTAGACATGGCTGCCCTTGACGATGGGCACGGGCTCCCCCTCGGGAACCGTGCATTGGGCCGTCCGGCGAACTGTCTCTAAGGCGGTTTCGAGCGTCATGGCCGGCACTATACGCGGTCCGGTCTGCCGGGTCAGCAGCCTGGCGCGGAACCGTCGTCGCGGGCAAAGGTTGGTGCTGGGAGTTTGGGGTTTTCTTCGGTGGATTATGCCGGCCGTGCCGTGCGCCGTGCGGCCCCCCGCCGGGCCGACCAGTTCGACCAGACTTCCATCCTGGCCCATGGTCACTATGTGACGCATCCGACGGCAGTTGACGACGGCGGCCCCTGCGTGCATCGGAAGTGACGGGCGGTTCGGTTCAGCAGGCCCACCTTGTCCTGCCCCCATCCCGCGATTGCCCGATCGCGCCGGATCCGTTATTGTCCCGGCCTCACGCACCCATAGCTCAGCTGGATAGAGCGCTGCCCTCCGAAGGCAGAGGTCAGAGGTTCAAATCCTCTTGGGTGCGCCACTCCCGAACAAAAGAGAGAACCGACGGCGAGCTTGTCCCAAGCCCCTCCGCAGCAGTGCGGGCAAGCACGGCCTTCGAGCCGCTGATCCTGATTTCTCGATCATCGACACTGACCTCATTGAGGATCAGGCGCGCGTAGGCTTGGCGCAGGTCGGGAGGCCCTTCGTACAATTTTTCACGCAGCAAAACGGCAATGCGGCTGACCTTCTCAGCCGTGAGGGTCGGTTCTGCCTGCGCCAATCGCTTCTGCAGGTCTTTGATCTCCTGTGCCAGCTCGTCCCGCCGAAACCGCAAGTTGACCAGCCGCTCGCGCAGGCTGGCGTCTTCGGCATCGAGCAGTCCTTTCTCGACCAGCTCCAGCAAGCGCGCGATGCCGGCTTCCGTCTCCTTGTGGTCCTGTCGGAGCCGTCGCATGCGCTCGCGGTTGCGGTCTTCACGCTCAAGCGCGGTCCGAACATAGGCATCCAGCATCGCTCTGAGGCGCTCGGGATTGAGCACGCACCTGGCCACCTCGCCGAGAACGATGTTGTCGAGCTTGTCCATCCGCATACGGGCGCCGCGACAGGCGAGCGGTCCTTCCTTCAGCCGGCGTGAACAGTAGTAGTAGCTGTAGCTGCCGCCATTTCCCCTGCCCGTGCTTTTGACGAGAGCTGCCCCGCAGTGCCCGCAGCGGGCAATCCCGGCAAGCAGGGTCGGACCATTGACGATGCGTGGCGGTACCCGCCTCGGCGCTCGGCTCTGCAGAAAGGCCTGCACCGCCGTGAAGGTCTGCCCATCGACGATGGCCGGCACCTCGAGCTTGACCCACTCGGAGGGCGGACGCGGGCGCCCGCTCCGGGTATCGGACCGATTGAAGTAATGAGTGCCGTGATAGGTGCTGGATGTCAGGATTTCGTGAACGCCCCCGGTCGAGAAACGTCGCCCGCGCCGCAGAATGCCTCGCTCATTCAGATATGTGGCGATGGCCTTGACGCCCAGCGGCCGGCCATGAGCACCCGTGGCCAAGTCGAAGATCAGCCGCACAACCCGCGCCTCGCTCTCGTCGATGACCAAAACCTTCTTGTCTTTGTTTCCCCGCCGTTCCTTCACCTCGACCCGATAGCCGAAGGGTGGGCGCGAGCCGTTCCAGAAGCCCTGCCGGGCATTCTCCAGCATCGCGCGATGCACATGCTTGGCGTTCTCGCGGGACTGGTGCTCATCGAAAATGTTGAGCAGCTTGCGGAACATTTCCCCGCTCGGGTCATGCGCCATCTCCTGGGTGATCGAGACGAGCTCGACCCCGACCTTGCGCAGCTCGCGGATATAGAGCTCCGAATGGAGGGCGTCGCGACTGAAGCGGCTGAGGGAATGCACGACCACAAGGTCGAAGGGATGGTCAGGGCGCTTGGCCGTGTAGATCATCTCCTGAAAGACCGGCCGATCCTCGTCGAGCGCCGAGGCGCCGGGCTCGGTGAAGACCTGGACGACCTCGATGTCCTGCCGTTCGCACCACCGGCGGCACTGGGTGATCTGATCGGGTAGCGACAGGTCGCGCTCGGCCTGGCGGGCGGTGGACACGCGGGCGTAGATGGCAGCTCGGGTCATGGCGTGTCGTCAAACAGGATCGCGTGCATCTCAGGCGCAAGCAACGCCCGCAGCAGGGCGATTTCCTCACGCAGGATCGGCAGGACCGGCGGTAGATCGGAGATGACGGGAATGTCGTCATCCGCGGCCGTGCGCCCTACTGATCTGGATACGGACGAATGAGCATACGTCCTTGGGCTTTGCAACACCTGCCTGCGCGCGAGGCTCTGCCGGCGCCAGTGCATGAGCAGGGGCCAGCGGCGCTTGAACACGGCCGCCAGCAGTCGCGTCTCCAGCTGTCGTTGGGCGACTTCGGAGAGACTGGAGAGATCTATGGCATCGCCCAACAGGAAAGCGTACTCGGCGAGGATGTCGGATTGGGCGAGGGCGGTCATGACTTCGTCTCGATCTTGAGCCGAGCTGCTGCGGTCTTGCGGAGCTCCAACATGGTCGACTGGACCGCCTCGTGCGCCAGTGCGCCCGACGAGAGCACGTAGTACCGCCTGCTGGTGTAGCAATCACCGTGGCCAAGAAGATCAGGCAGCACGCCTGCCAGCTCAGGGGCGTGATCGATCATGCCCGTCGCGGCAATGGCACGAAACAGATGGGGCCACACGTGCCGGCCGAAGGCCTCAGAGGTCCGCTTTCTGATCTGATCACGTACCGCGTGTTCGATCATGGGGGTGCCCCACCGGCTGATCCACAGCCGGCGGGTGGGATAGCCTTTGCCACGTGCAGTTAATTGCACACGATAGTGCCGCAGGTAATCATCGACCCACGGCGTCAACGCCGCCGGTAGCTCGGCCTCGATCTCGCGGCTTGTCTTGGTTTCTTCTGGGCTGAACTTGAGCTGATAGGCGTTTCCACCCGCAACGAGATGCCGGCCGATCTCGATCAGGGTCAGATTGGCGATGCGGATGGGACAGGCGATCAGCAGGGCGATCATCAGCCCGTCCCGGCCCGTGGTCGCCGCGTGATAGCTGCCCTTGGCTGCCAGATGTCGTGCCCGAACCATCAGATCGATGCCGAGGGTATAGAGCTGATGCGGATCAACCATGTGCGGACGCTTGTCGCGGGACGGCTCGGCGATGCGCTTGAGGTTTGAAACCACGGCCGCCAGCCACTGCCAATCTTGGTCCGGCGCGAGGACAACGAGCATGCGGTAGACAGCCTGCACCATGATCGTCACCGACCAGGGTGAGACCCGCGCCTGCAGCTCTTCGACGAAGGCTTTGATCCGCTCGGGCGTGACGCGCGCCTCAGGTAGAGCAGCGGGATCGAGACTGCCGGTACGGGCGAGGAACGCGAGCCACTGCCCGTAACCCTGACAGACGATGCGGCAGCGCCGTTCGCTCCAACGCCCGGCAAGCCGGCTGCGACGGTCGAAGCGAAGCGGAGTACGTGCCTCAAGCCAAAGCTGGCGGTCGATCGCCGGCCAATCCTCGATCTTGAGACTGAGCGGACCCGTCATGGCGCGCCCTCCTCGGCAAGTGCGCGTGGCGACCGACCGGCCAATCGCCGGCCCGCCTCTTCACGTACCTTGAGCACATGCTCATGGTAGATGCGGCTTGCTTGTTTCTGCTTCGAGCGCGCGTAGTAGCGGCGCGTGGTGTTGGGGTCGCGGTGTCCCAGGTGCTCGCTGATGAGGTCGAGCTTGTCCGGATGGGCCAGCAGGAAGCTTTCCGCCGAGATGTGACGGAACTGATGCGGCGAAAGCGGCACGCCAAGGATACGGCGTGACTGGGCCTGGATCGCACTCGCCATCGTTCTCGGGTCGATGGCATCGCCGTCCGGCCCCGGAAATAACCAGGCATTGGGTTTAGTGCACAGTCGCGGACGCCACTCGGCAAGATACTCCTCGAGCAATTCCGCTGTCGGCCCGTCAATCCGGTAGCGGAGCGGCTGCTCGTTCTTCACCTCCTCCGGCGTCAGATCGATGATCCAGCGCTGTTTGGGCGGCTGCCCGATACGCTTGATCGACTTGCCCAGCTCGAGGCTGACGAGGTTCTCGCGCCGCATCGAGCAGGTGAGCAGAAGGTCAATGGCAAGCGCCGTACGCATCAGTGGGGGCGCAAATCGACTGTCCTGTTTGACGCGGGCCTCATGGGCGAGGCGGTCGGGCAGCGTCTGGATGAGATCGGCAAAACGCTGGTCGTGACCGAGGCGTTCGAGCAACACCTTGTTCTTGCGCGCCATGTGCCGGAGCCGCAGTTCCGGCGGAGCGTGCAGCAGCAAATTCTCCCAGACGGCGTCGAGCTCGGCGCGTTCCGCTTCGGGCAGATGGCACATTCCGGCGATGACCCGAGCCCGGATCATCATCTGCAGCATGGTCGAGGTCACTGTCCCCCCGGCCCGTGCGGCGAGGAAGTGCAGGGCGCGTACGACTTGATCGGGGTGGACGGCAACGGCGAGCGACATCAGCTTTTCAAGCGGCACGCCATCTCCGACGGCGGCGGAGACGAGCGTCGCAATCATGTACCGATATTGCCTAATCGTTCCGGGCTTGAGCTTGCGGACCTTGCGGGCACTGAACAGGTTAGGATTGCCGAGCTCATTGAGCAGGGCCTCGACATCAGCGCGCAGGCTTGGGGGCCACTTCTCCGGGGCGATCCAGTAGCTGGTGCGTCTGGCTGGCAGTGGCGTCAGCGAGTTCAAGATTTCCTGTCCACTGCCAGCCAGCTGGTTCCAGGCCTTGATCGTCCGGCGGACGGTCATCTCCCAATGCATCACCATGGCGTCCTCGCGCAAATGCGAGGCGAAGCGCGTAATGTGAGCGTCGGTGATGTCCGTGGGCTGCCATCCCTGCCGGGCTGCAAAATGAAAGAAGCGCGAGAGCACACGCTTTGTTTTGGTATGCAGCTTGTCCTGCAGTTCGCGCCAAGACCCCGTGAGCGGCGCGTTGGATCGCGGCTTGCCGAGGCGGGAGGCCGCCAATCGGAACGCCGTCCTGAGACGTGATAATGTATTGGCAAAGGAGCCCGGCTCCATTCCCGCCATCGCGGGCGAGATCCCCTCAAGCAGAGAGAAGATCATTTGCGGGTCCGCGGGAAGGTCGAGAGCACCGTGGCCGACCAGCTCATCGACCCGTTTGATGGCGGAGCGGATCTGGTTCTTCGTTTCCGGTTTCAGATCGCAAGTGAGGATGAAATCGCGTAAATCGCCAAGTGTCGAAATGCTACGGAAGGTTGTGGGATTATAGTTATGGGCATTTTCATGCATTGTTACTCACCACTGTGCAAACGCGTCTTTTTGTGAAAGCCTTTTTAGCTTATTCCTTGAGTGTAATAATGTGGGCTATTCACAAGCCTGCTTTTTTGCCCAGGGCTGAACAAATTTGACCAAGTCTTTTTTATCGATACGCACCTGTCCCCCGAGCCTGTAGGCCCGTAGCTGCTTGCTCCTGATCCACCGGCGGATGGTGGCGTCCGACACCTTGGCAAAGGCCCTAGCTTCCTTGACCGTCAGGAGCTCTTCGGGTGAAAGGCTTGACGAAGTTTCCTCGACGCTGGCAATCGGGGATGGTTTGTGAGCGCGAGGCTTGCCGAGGCGTATGGCCATATTGATCTCTCCCTTTTCTCACTGGCCTGATTGCAAAAAAAGGGAGGGGATCGATCTTTGTTTTGGGCCACCCGGCTATTGATTGGTCAGCGGGAGAGCCCGTCACGCGAATGCGATCACCCTCTCAGATGCTCAGGGTGATCGGAATAATGATCAGCTTTGCGCAGAATGGAACAACCATCTTCGGGACTGGTACACTCGGTAGTCCAGTTGCGCCAATCTGCGCTCTCGTGAGGGAGGCAAAAGCACGTTCTTTTCAGTAGCGAGAGCCGCTTTCCCGACTACTAACATTGATGACGTGGTCAGCGTCTTGACCCGGTGCAGCCCCCTTTTTGGCGTGCGTTGTTGTGGCAACCTTTGCAATTGATTGCAGCAGGGCACCTGGCTGGAGGCACGCCCGCAAATCGCAACCAATCTGCAGCGCGTAGGAACGTGCACGACGCGAAGTGGCGGTGCTCGCCGGCGAGACGACGGCACCGCTCCACGCTGGGGGACCCGGCCAGCTACTTCGCGAGTGCCTTGACCAGCGCCTCCTCCTTGCCCAACAGACCCCGGCCGCTCTTGACGCCCCCATTGGCCAGAACGGCTTTTTCGAAGGTCTCGTACTGCTCGGGAGTGAAGTAGAGCACGACGCAGCGGGTCTCGGAATGCGGTTCCTCGCCTCGCAGCAGGGCATTCAGCTCATAGGCCGTGTGGTTCTCCGCGAGTGAAAGCAGGTCCTCCAGGTTGGTCATGTTGATATGGCGTCCGATCATCTGAACCTTGGTCCAGCCGATCTTTCTGAGGCGTGTCCTGTCCACGCCAAGTTTGCGGAACCGCCGGTCGATCTCGGCGAGGTAGTAGGCTTTGCGCATGCCGATGCCGGTGTATTTGACGACGGTGGCGAAGAGTTCCGGCGTCTCGTCCTGCACTTCTCTTAAATAACGCGCAGCCTCTATGAAATTATCGCCAATAAATGAGGCGATGAGTTCTGCTTTTTGTTTCGGAGAAAGTGGCGTTTTACTCATAAGCATCCTCTCTTGTTTACGATGAGACAATCGTAGACATGAGACGACGTGGAGCAATGTAGTTGCTATTTGCGATTTACTGCGGATTAAGTTCTTTCAGCTTGATGTGCACGCTGGTCGGATTCGCCAGCGGGGAATACGATGAAGAAAAAGAAGGCATCTGGGGGGAAGGGAACGGAGGCATGGGAGCCCGCGCCGGGGCTACTAGCTGTTTGCCGGAACGTTGCCGCGACTGACTTGGTAGCAGCAGTCTTCCTTTACCGCGTCGTTGGCCTCTGGATTTGGCGGAAGAAAAAGAAGGAACGGTTCGGAAAGGAATGGCTCTACATGTCTCGGGCCGCATGGGCGCGCACTGCCGGTCTGACAGAGTCCGAGCTGAAGAATCGGGCGCTTCCCAAGCTGAAGAGCCACTGTGCTGAGTTTCTTGAGATTCGGTCCATGAAGGCGACGCCAGATGCGAAAAAGACGCTCTGGGTGAGCTTGGACTGGGAGATGCTTTGCAGAGCAATCAAACCCTGGGACATGTACGAGTTGGAGCTCAACAAAATGGGTATCGGCTTCGGCGACAAGGCCGGCACCTACCCCTACAAGAAAAAGTTTGAAGACCGATGATCCGACAATGGAGCAAGTGGTCAAAATCGGCGAAAGTAGACGACTATAGATAGTCTGGCTTCGTGACGATGCATTTCAGAGTCATTCCTACTCATAGGTACTTCGTACCTATTCATAGAATTCTGAAGTTGATATAGGTGAAGGTTCTCCTATTCCTACTTTCGCAGGAATAGGGCGCAGATGCTTCGCTCCGCTCGCACTGCGCAGATCCACCTGACGGTGGTTCGGGGGATTCTCCCCCGAGAAAAACCCCCTACCCCCCAAAGCCCCCCTTCCCCCTTCCCGAGATTTTCTGAACGCCGCTGCACGCCCAAGCCGCAACCAAGAGCGCAAGGTCGCCAATCAGCTTACTCTCCCCTTTCAAGCGCGGACGGGGTAGCGCACTATGAGGTAGAGATCTCGCATCGTATTTTTCGCTCGTAGAGTGTTCGTTCGAAGAGGTGCTGAACCTGGTCTGGGAAATGCCGGCGTCTAAGGTCTCGCATCTGCTGCGTACAGGACGCGCAGAAAGGCCTCAGCAAGGCCAGGAAAGGCGTTTGCCGGCTTGAGGGCTTCCCCCCCCCCTTGCGACAGAGTTTTTGCCCGTGTACGGCCTTCCTAGGGGCTTCTGGGGCCATTCTGGAATTCGATGCTCTGTGGGAGATCGAAATGGTGGGCAAAGCCCAATGAGGTAACCTCGCTGGAGACCCTCAAACGCTGTTGGGCCAAGCTCAGCAGATCGGCATTTGCGTAGTGCTTAAGGCGGCAACTGGATCGCCACGCAATAGCTCGGTGTACTAGATAACAGATTGCCGTTGGTCTGGTTCCGAAGGATTAAGCCGATCAAAAACTCCGGTTTTGTGGACGCCGTTTCGCTTGACTTAGAGGGCTTGTCACATTCTCTAACGTAGCGTAATAGCGGCTTCCACCATCCGTCCGTGGCTCTTAGTTCGACTTGCGTATGCGGGAGTGTTGATCCGCAGAAAAAATGGCTCAAGTGACGCGCCCAGCGTCTACAATTGGGCCGACGGATGGTACGGGGTGGCTGGGTGATTGTGTGGTCGTTGTCCCGAGGTGATGCAATCAATTGCACGACCTGAGCCAAGACGATCCATGGTGCCATCCAGATCGGAGGACCTTATATCGTGAGTAGATGGGTCGGCCGATAGTCAGGAAGATCATCCACATCGACATGGATGCGTTCTACGCATCAGTCGAGCAGCGGGACAATCCAGCACTCCAAGGTCGACCGGTGGCGGTGAGGCACGCGGCGAAGCGAGGCGTCGTACTCACAGCGAGCTACGAGGCCCGCAAATCCGGCGTGCGCTCGGCGATGCCCTCGACAACGGCACTTCGGCAATGCCCCGATCTGGTTTTCGTGCCACCCCGTTTTGATGTTTATCGAGCTGTCGCTGAGCAGATCCGGCGCACTTTTGCGGACTATACGCCGCTCGTTGAGCCGTTGTCATTGGACGAGGCCTATCTCGATGTCACGGAGAACCTGCGCGGCATCCCGACGGCCTCGGCCACCGCCAAAGAAATACGTACGAGGATCCTTGCCGAGACCGGCCTGACGGCATCTGCGGGCATCTCCTACAACAAGTTCCTTGCAAAGCTGGCCTCCGATTATCGTAAGCCCAACGGGCAGTTCGTCATCACTCCAGAGATGGCGCCCGGTTTCCTCGCAAAGCTGGAGGTCGGTAAATTTCCACGGCATCGGGCCGGCTACGGCCAAAAAGGTGAAAGCACTCGGCATTCACACTGAAACCAACCTTGCGCGAGAAGTCCCTCGCTTTTTCTGCAAAGCCACTTCGGTAAGCCGGCGAATGTTAATACGCCATCGGGCGGGACGAAGATGAGCGGCCGTTGATGCCAAACTGACTGCGCAAGTCATCCAGTTCGGAGACCACGTTCGCCAACGATTTGACTACGCCTACCGGGATCGAGGTCGGTGTCAAGGTCATCGCGGACAGAGCGATCTGGTTTGGGCTAGCCCGTGGTCCCATCGAGCGCCGATCATGCGTACCACGCTTGACCGCCATTATGCAATTGATTGCAGATCAGTTTACGGCTACCGGGCATTGGCTCACAACTCTCCGGCAGAAGGCTCCGTTGCGAATGAATGCACGTGGGCGCGCTACGGACGAACACGCCCGGTATGTTGGGTTGTCCCCCACGGAAGGCGTGCTTGCGAGTGAACAGACGAGCGACCGTCAGCAGCGTGGTCAGGAAGGTTCCGGCAGCTAGGCCAATCCAAATGTCGATCGCCCCCATGCCGTACACCTCGCAGAGATAGATCCCGAGCGGCGCACCGACGGCCCAATGGCCGACCAGCACGTAGATCATGGGGGCTCTTGGTGCTTTGCGCCCGCGCAGCAGTCCAGTTGCGGCAGACCCCGGACCGATCAGGAGCTCGACCAAGCCGAGGAGGATCAGCAGATGGCGGCGAGCTGCATCGCCGCGATGCCCGCAGCGCTGTCGTCGAAAAAGGCCGTAGCGAAGGGTTCGACGGTGACGGCAAGCATCAGGAAAATGGCCGCCCCAAAGATGGCTGAAAGCCCCAGACTGCTGAAGATCAAAGCCCGACAGGCGCCTGTATCGTGCAGGCTCTCCGCACGCGCCATGCGCACCATCGATGATTGCAGCAGGCTGCCGTCGGTGGCGATACCAATCGGAATGCCGACGCGCAGCACCACGGCCAAACCGCGCCAGTCCGTCGTCGCCTCACCTGATAACTGCGAAACCGACCGGGGCGTGGCGCGGCGAACGACGATGACAAGAATGGCGAGGCTCGCCACGGCGACGATCAGAGACGAGATGCCGGCACCTGTCGGGCCGAACGAAGGGATGGGGCCGACGCCGGTCATGAAAACGTAGTTGCCAATCGCGTTGAGCGGCAGCATCGCCAGCGTGACCTTCAGGAAAACACTCGGCTTTTCCGCCGCCGTAAGCACGGTGCGATAGAGAATGACGCCGAGCATAGGAACGAGCGTCAGCGCCATGGCGCGCGTGTAGCCCCGCCCGTTTGTGAGCAGTGTTTGCTGGATACCGAAGTCTTCGAGCCAGACCGGGGAAAGCCAGATCAGCGGCCGTCGTCCACCCGATCCGCTCGAACGCGCGCGCTCCGGCGTATTCGCCTGCGTAACCGCTGCCGTATAGAAAGGGGCGATGCCCGCAAGCACGCCGGCACAAAGGTAGAACACGATCGAGTAGAGATCGCTCCCAACCGCTATTGCGGCCAGCGCCTCCGTGCCGAAGAACGCCGAAACGAAGATGGTATCGGTTACGCTCATGCCCATCAAGGTTGGAGCTGGAGAAAGTATGAACGCGCTCGCATTCTGCTTCTGAAGGCTGGTTTCGAAATCTTTGAAGGTACAAACCACGGCCCAAGGTGGTGCTGCTGCTCAATACAGGGTGCGCGATCCACTGAAGACCGCTCCCGTCAGCATCCTCGACGCCGTGAACCATCCGGAGAAGTGAAACGCCGGTGGGCGCGTGAGCGGCCTTACTCGACAAGTCCGGCGTGGCAGGTTGTCCCCAGAGAAGGCGTGCCTGCGAGCGATGGTACTGGCCGTCAGGGTGCGCTCCGCAGCTCGTCCGAAAGGACGAAGCATTTCTCGCCGCGCCCCGCTCTACGGCAGCATACCTTCGGTTTTGGTGAAGCCGTTCAGTTGAAATGAGAAGCTGAGATCGCTGCCGTCGCGTGCCTTCAGAGCGGCCGATAACGTCTTGCCTGCGCGCATGGCTTGAAGCCACGCCTTATCGACCTGGCCGCTGGCATAGCAGCCGCCCATATCACACGTTTGCCACGCCAACGTGCCGACCTCTTTGTCATTGACCAAGACCCTGACCGGATTTGGCAGGCTGACACCGTGAGGTAATGTGAATACGGCGTTGACCTCCGACTGGCCGGCAACTCGACTGAACGATGCCGTTGCCACGCGCTGCCTTTGATTGCCTTGGACCACCACGATGCTTTGTGAAAATTCGCACTGAAGCTGTTCCGGCTGCATCTGATTAGAACAGGACATCAGCCACAATGGCGCCGCCGGCGCGGCACTCTGCACTCCTTCTTGGGAGTTCTTTGTAGGAACGGCCTTTTCCTGCGCCATAGCGACCGTGGTACCGCAAACGACCGCACCTAAAGCTAGTCTCATTGCAAATTTACGGATCATTTTCGTGTTGTCTCTCAGTTATTAGAAGCGGAAACCAAAACTCACGCTGCCCGCATGGCCAACGGTGTCCTTACTCCATTGGCCTTGATACCCCAAGGTGAAGCGAGCGGTGTCTTCAGAATCGTAGAATGAAAGACCTGCATCCAGGCGTCCGATCACATCCCCGATCTGGCTATAGTTGCGGAACACCCCGTCTGAATGGCTGGCACCTGCGAAGGTTGCTTTTACGAAAACGTCGTCCTTATTGGCAAAGCTGACCTCACCGCGCAGATAAGCCTGCATTCGCAACATGCTGTCGGCTTGCAGGTCGACGCCCAGCTCGATCGAAGGCGTAGCGGATAGGAGCCATTGTCCGGTGCTGCGCAATTGCAGTCCGTAGTCAGTGTTCCCCTCGGTGGCGCCAGCAGAATTCAAGTAGGTGACGTCAAAATCGAGCGCCGGCCGTAGATAGAAGTCCGTGCCAACCGGCTTGTAGCGATACCCGGCGCCAA